>Ga0181533_1000557_pt1 | contig 50329 bp, 45 predicted proteins | sample PEATcosm2014_Bin_45_FD_119772 | JGI IMG/M metagenome (GOLD analysis project Ga0181533, IMG submission 119772) | Peatland microbial communities from MTU Mesocosm Facility, Houghton, MI, USA - PEATcosm2014_Bin11_60_metaG | ecosystem: Environmental > Terrestrial > Soil > Wetlands > Peat | place... | reverse complement strand
GTCGGGATTGAAGGCGCCGTCGGCGCCGGCGCCGCGCGGCACAACCGCCGCGATTTGGCACGCAAGATCATCGACCTCGAACGTGTCGATGCGCTTGAATCCGCATTCGCCCGCGATCAAGCGGCGCCAATTTATGTCAACACCACAGCCTAGCGGCGACACGAGGCCGAGACCGGTGACCACCACTCTGCGCATGGATCACTCTCGGAGATGAAGTTTTTCTTCAATAAAGGCGCGTTTCGAACGCGCGGCGGCAAGCCCGCCGCGCCGCGCGCCGCCCCAAGCCCGCTCAGGCCGTCTTGGCTGTCTCTAGGAACTTCACGGCGTCGCCGACCGTCAAAATGGTCTCGGCGGCGTCGTCCGGAATTTCGACGCCGAACTCTTCCTCGAACGCCATCACCAATTCGACGATGTCGAGCGAATCCGCTCCCAGGTCGTCGATGAAGCTGGCCTTCTCCACGACCTTCTCGGGCTCGACGCCGAGGTGTTCGACAACAATCTTCTTCACGCGCTCGGCGACATCGCTCATTTGCTTTGATCCTCGTTCGATTTCCGCGCCCACGACGGTCGATCGCCGCGCCGCTGTCCGTTTATCTTGGCGACCGGGGGCCCTTCGGGCCACAGTCGCTCGCTCTTCCTAAACCCTGGGCCGCCTCCACGCCATATCAGGCGAACGCGAACCACCGCAAGAGCTCGAGACAGGCCAATCCGAGTGATCGAAAAGGCGGCGCCCCCGTCGCAGCGAGGCGTCTGGTAGCACACTTCGTTCTTGATGGCGAGAGGGCGGCGCGCCGGCTTTTTCCGCTCGCGCCGCGACGAAACGAACGGGTTCAGATCATCGCCATGCCGCCGTTCACGTGCAGCGTCTGGCCGGTGATATAGGCCGCCTCCGCGCTGGCGAGAAACACCACGGCGGCGGCGATCTCCGCGCCCTGGCCGAGGCGCCCCGCCGGCACCATCCGCAATATGCTCTCTTTTTGCGCGTCGGTGAGCGCGTCGGTCATCGGGCTTTCGATAAAGCCCGGCGCGACGCAGTTCACGGTGATTCCCCGCGACGCCACCTCGGCGGCCAGCGATTTGCTCATGCCGATCATCCCGGCCTTGGCGGCGGCGTAATTGCCCTGCCCCGGATTGCCGGTCACGCCGACGACCGAGGTGATTCCTATGATGCGGCCGTGACGTTTGCGCATCATGCCGCGCAGAGCCGCCCGCGACAGTCGAAACGCCGCCGTCAGATTGACGTTCAAAACCGTATCCCAATCCTCGTCCTTCATGCGCATGAACAGCATGTCGCGCGTGACGCCGGCGTTGTTGACGAGAATGTCGAGACCTCCGAGCGCCGCCTCGGCTTGCGGCACTAGCTTTTCGGCCTGCTCCTTGTCGCTGAGGTCGCATGGCAGCACATGGACCCGCGCGCCCAGCTCTGCGGCCAAGGCTTCGAGCGCCTCCCGCCGCGTGCCGGAAAGCGCCACGGCGGCGCCCGCGCCATGCAACGAGCGCGCGATATCCCGGCCGATGCCGCCGCTGGCGCCGGTCACCAGCGCCGTCTTGCCTGTCAAATCAAACATTCTTCCTTCCCCCACATATTTTCTGGTTTTCTGGTCATTTTTTTCGTCGCGACGCGCGTCGAGGCGCGCGAACCATAAGGCGGAGCGCCGCGAAAATCATCCGCGCCCGAAATTCTCCATGGAGTCCGCCCGCGCGCCGGACTTTTCATGACTCGCGGCCGCAGGCAAGCGGGGGCCGCGGGAGTGGGCGCCGGACGATTTCGCCAAATACCGAAGCTGACGCGAAAGCGTCAAAGCAAACAAAAGCCCCGCCGCGCGCCGCGCTTTTTTCGTCAGACGAAGGCGCTATAAGCGGCGAGATCGTCCGGCGCGCCGACGCTAATCCCGGTTACGCCGGGGACGATGCGCTTCAGCAGCCCGGCCAGCACCTTGCCGGCGCCGCACTCCACGAATTTGGTCACGCCCGCGCCGGCCATGAAGGCGACGCTTTCGCGCCAACGCACGGCGCCGGTGACCTGCTCGACCAAGAGACGGCGAATCTCCTCGGGCTCGGACACGGGCGCGGCCGTGACATTGGCGACCACCGGCGCGCGGGGGCGCCCGATGGCGGCGTCGGCAAGCGCGTCTTTCATCGCCTCGGCGGCGGGTTGCATCAGCGCGCAATGGAAGGGCGCGGAAACCGGCAGCAACACGGCGCGTTTGACGCCGCGCTCCTTGGCGATCTCCATGGCTTTCTCCACGCCCGCCCTGGCGCCCGAGAGCACGACCTGCCCGCCGCCATTGTCGTTGGCCACCTGGCAAACGGCGCCGGTCGCGCCGGCCGCCGCGGCGGCGATTTCTTGCGCCGCGTCGAGCTCCACGCCCAGCAGCGCCGCCATCGCGCCGGCGCCCACGGGAACCGCGGCCTGCATCGCCGAGCCGCGCAGACGCAGCAGCCGCGCGGCGTCGGAGAGGCTGAGCGCCCCGGCGGCGCAAAGCGCCGAATATTCGCCGAGCGAATGGCCGGCCACGAATTTGGCGTCGCGCGAAAGATCGAGACCCGCTTCGTTTTCCAGCACGCGCACGGCGGCCAGCGAGACTGCCATCAGCGCCGGCTGGGCGTTGGCGGTGAGGGTCAGCTCCGCCTCCGGCCCCTCGAAGATCACGCGGCTGAGCGACTGCGACAGCGCTGAGTCGACCTCCTCGAACACGGCGCGCGCAAGCTGAAAATTATCGGCGAGGGCCCTGCCCATGCCGACGGTCTGCGATCCCTGTCCTGGAAAGATGAAAGCCGTCGACAAAGCCGTTCCCCCTGATTTTGTTGTCTAGCGTCGGGGTCGCGACTGCCATCATGGGGGCGAAGATGTCAAGTTTGGCTGCGATGCGCCCGCGAAACCCGCGACGTCGAGGAAGGCGTAACCTCGGTAAAGCGCCTCGTGCTTATGAACCAGTCCCCTCGCGCCGGCTTGGCCCGCGAATTCGCTCTCAAGCTCGGCGCGCGGGCGCACGTGAAACAGCTCCAGCCATTTGGCCAGAAGCTCCCGGAACCACGACGGCAAGCCCGCCTGATCGCCGAAATCCACGATATGCAGCGATCCGCCTGGCGCCAACAGATCAAGCGCGTGGGCGATGGTCTCCCGCCACGCCGGGATCATCGACAGGGCGTAGGAGATGAATATGCGCTCGAAGCGCGGCTGGCCGAACAACGCGCTCGCATCGAAGCTGGCGGCGTCGCCCTGGGCGAGCACAATCGGCGCGCCGACCTTATGGCGCGAAATCGACGCTTTCGCCTCATCGAGCATGACCGCCGAAATATCGACGCCGTAAAAGCGCGCCTTGGGATAAAGCCGCGCCGCGCGGATGAGGTTGCGCCCGGTGCCGCAGCCTATTTCCAGCACCGCGCCCCCATCGGGAGGCGCCAGCCGGTCGATCAACTGGTCGCGGCCGAGCAGATAATGTTTGCGGGTCAGATCGTAAATGCGCCGCTGCGGGCGGTACATGCGATCCATCAAGCCTTGCGCGTCATGCGTCATTGCGGGGCCTTCAGCGTGTAAAGGTGAAAGGCGCCGTAAATCGAGGAGCGGTCGCGTTTCGTCAGATCGCGGCAGCGCGGCTCGTCGTACGACCAGCGCTCCAGTATCTCGTCCGGCACGCGGCCAGGGAGCAGCCGATCATCGGCGGCGGTGCGGAAAATGACGCGCGCGCCGGGCCGCGCCGTGCGCGTGATCTTTTCCCACAACGCCGTGAGATCGGCGTCGTTCATCCAGTCCTGCGCGTCGAGCAGGACATAGCCGTCGAGACTGGAGCGCGGACAGGAATCGAGATAATCGCCCATCGACATATGCATTACCTCGACGCGATCCGCGCGCGCGCGAACGGCGTCGAAGGCGCCCCGTTCGAGATAGGGCGGCGTCGCCGCGCTTTCATCCGCGCCGTAAGCGCGCCCGAACGCCTGCCTTGCAAAGTAGTTCGACGAAAGATCGAAGTCGCAGGCGAGCCGGCGCAACCGATCCCGCAAAACCTCGATCATCCCGCCCTCCGCGTCGCCGGCGAGCGCATGATATTGCGCCGGCGGAATGCCGAGGCCATAGAGCGTCGCGGGTTGCCGGACGAGCCAACGCACCGAGCGCGTTTCGAAGAGAGGCGCGAGCACGCTGTCGAACAGGGCGCGCTGCTCTTCGAGCGAACCCGCCCGCAGCATTTCGCGCGGATCCTTGCCATGCGCGCGCGCCAGCAAATGCCCGGCGCCGATGAAAGAGCCAAGCAGTCCATAGCGATAGAAATTGCGCGCGAAACGCTCGACGCGGCGCCGTCCGAGCGTCGTGCGGCCTTCCCAATAGGCGCGCGAGACGGGGTCGAGATTGGGCTTGATCCAACGATCGTAGGCCGCGATGTTCTCCACGCGGTCGGCCCGCGCGAAGAAGCGATGAAAGGCCTCGTAATCGGGCAAATCCCGCGCCGCGCGCAATTTCAGGCGATTGAGCGCGACATGCGCGCCGTTGAGGTCGACCGCGGCGATGCGAGCGGGATTGGCGGTCAGATAGCTCATCACATTGCAGCCGCCGGAGGCGATGGCGACAATATGATCGTCCGGACGGATCGCCAGCGCCTCCATGTCGACGACCGGATCCTCCCAGATTTGCGGATAGACCAGCCCCTTGAACGCGAAGGTGAACAGGCGTTCGAGAAGGCCCGCGCGGGAAAATGTCGCGTTTCGGTGGACAGCGGCGCCGAGACCGGCCGCCGTCGCGCGATTGGTCGCGCTCAGCTTTGCGCTCATCGTCAAATCGTCCTCTCGAGCGCCGGAACCGGGCAGGCTGCTTCAATCCCGCGCGCGATAGCCGATAAGTCGCGCGGATGTCATTCACATGACTGTCAAGGATCAACGCGGATTCAGGCGACGCGAGCCTGCGCCAAGCCCGCCGTCCTGATCGTGTGATAAGCGATCATCGCTTCTTCGTCCGTTTGCAGCGCGAACACCGGCGTCGCCGCGGCCGGATCGCTAATGCGCCGCGCGTTCTTCTTGTTGGCGGCGGCGTCGAGAGTGAGGCCGAGCCATCGCATGTCCGCGAGCACGGCCGCGCGAACGCGCGTCGAATGCTCGCCGATGCCGCCGGTGAACACCAGCGCGTCAAGTCCATTCAGCGTCGCGGCGAGCGCGCCAACCTCCATCCGGATGCGATGGACGAAATAGTCGATCGCCTCGCGTGCTCTCGGGGCGTCCGACGCTTCAAGCTCCAGCATGTCGGAAGAGACGCCGGAAAGCCCCTTCAAGCCCGACCGCTCATAGAGCAGATGCTGGAGGTCGGCGACGGACATTTTGTCGTGATCCAGCAAATATAGGATCAGGCCAGGATCGATTTCGCCGCAGCGCGTGCCCATGGGCAGGCCGTCGAGCGGGGAAAAGCCCATCGTCGAGGCGACGGAGCGGCCGTTCTTCATCGCGCACAGCGATGCGCCCGCGCCCAGATGCGCCACGATGATCCGGCCGCAAGCGAGCACGGGATCGATCTCCCGAATCCGCCGCGCGATATATTCATATGACAAGCCATGGAAGCCGAAGCGCCGCGCGCCCCGCTCGTGATATTCGCGCGGCAGCGCATAGGCGTCATTGACGAAGGCGTGACCGCGATGAAAGGCGGTGTCGAAACAGATGACCTGAGGCACGCTCGGGAAGGCCGCGTGGGCGGCCTCGACCCCCGCGAGATTATGCGGTTGGTGGAGCGGGGCCAACGGCGTCAGCGTCCGTAAATCCGCGAGAATCGCTCGGTCCACGATCACCGGCGCGGAATGGTTCAGCCCGCCGTGCACCACGCGGTGGCCGATGGCGTCGACCACGATGTCGGGAAACATCCCCTCGATCCATCCAAGAATCAAGCGGATCGCCTCTTCGTGATCCGCCAGCTTCTCCTCCTTCTCGTATTTCTCGCCGTCGACGACACGCGCGTGAAAGCGCGGCGTCGCGCCGAGCCCGTCGATCTGGCCGGAGGCGACGAGCCGGGGCCACGCGCTCTCATTCGCGAACAAGGCGAATTTGACCGATGACGATCCAGCGTTAAGCGTGACGACGTGATCGTCCATGATTGCCTCTTTGAATGGGGAAGGTTCCGCCAGTCCGTTATCATAGGTCAGAGTAGGGCGCGCCCGAATCCTCGCGCCCCATGATCGGCGAAAATATTGACGGGGACATGAATCCGCGAAGAACCTTTCTCCCGCCGCGGACCCTCGACGCGAATTCCGTATCCACCCCGCTCGAATATGGCGTAACATCAAACTCGTCGCGCGACCCGGACCCGTCCCTTTGATGCAATTCACCTTCTTTCACGCCGCCGATCTCCATATCGACAGTCCGCTCGCCGGCCTTGGATGCAAGGACGCCGCTGTCGCGGCGCGCTTCGCTCGGGCGGGGCGGCGCGCGGTGGCGGCGCTGATCGACGAGACCATCGCCGCGAAAGCCGCTTTCCTGTTGATTTGCGGCGATATTTTCGACGGCGATTGGAAGGACGTGACGACCGGCCTGTTTTTCGTCCGCGAGTTGGGGCGTCTGGAGCGCGCGGGAATCCCCGCCTTCATCGTCAAGGGCAATCACGACGCCGAAAGTCTGATGTCGAAGTCGCTGCCCTATCCCGAGAGCGCGCGGATTTTTTCCACGCGCGAGGCGCAGACCTTCGAACTCGATTCCTTGCGCGTCGCGCTGCATGGGCGCGGTTTTCCCTCGCGGCTGGTCGATCCAAACTTCGTCGCGTCCTATCCCGCGCGGCGCGAGGGCTGGTTCAACATCGGCCTGCTGCACACCGCGCTCGACGGTTCGCGCGGCCATGAAGCCTACGCCCCCTGCGGCGTCGAGGATCTCAAGCGCTTTGGCTACGATTACTGGGCGCTTGGCCATGTCCACGCCGCCGAGGAAGTCTGCCACGATCCCTGGATCGTCTATCCCGGCAATATTCAGGGACGCAGCGTGCGCGAGACCGGCCCCAAGGGCGCCATGCGCGTCACCGTCGCCGACGGGCGGATCGCGGAGGTCCGACACGTCGCGCTCGACGCCGCGCGCTGGGCGCGGGCCAGCGTCGACGTCTCCGACTGCGGGGACGAGGCCGAGGCGTTGACGCGGATCGAGGCGCGCCTGCGAGAGGAGCACGCCCACGCCGAGGGCCGGCCGCTCGCGGCGCGCCTCTCGCTTGTCGGAGCGACGCCCTTGCACGCGCGCCTCGTCGCGCGGCGCGAGGCGATCGAGGCGGACGCCCGCGCCATCGGCTTTCGCTTCGCGGACGATCTATGGGTCGAGAAAATTGATATCGCGACGCGCGCGCCGCCGCGCCGCGCGCGGGAGTCTTTCGAAGCCGACGCGCTCGATGTCGAGGCGCTGGTGCGCGAAGCCGCCGACGACCCGGAATTCGCGAGCGTAATCAGCGATCTCGTGGCGCAAATCTCCGACAAACTGCCGCGCGATTTGCGCGAGCGATTGCCGCAAGGCGAGGAGGCGCTGAAGCCCCTGGCCAACGAGGCGCGCGACAGGCTCATTGGCGAAATCGCCGACATTCAGAGCGGCGCATGAGATTCGAGACCCTTGTTTTCGAGCGTTACGGCGCTTTCACCGACCGCGTGCTGGAGCTGCGGGAGGGCGCGCATCTGCATGTCGTGCTCGGCGCCAACGAGGCCGGCAAGACCTCGGCCTTGAACGCCATCGGCGATTTGCTGTTTGGCTTCGGCAAGACGACGAATTTCGCCTTTTTGCACGACCAGACGACGCTGCGCGTCGGCGCGAGGCTGCGGCTCGCCGACGGCTCGCGCCTCTTCTTGCGCAGGCGTAAGGGAAGCAAAAACACCCTGTTGGATTCGGACGACAAGCCGCTCGCCGACGATGTCTTGGCGGGCGCGCTCGGCTCTGTCACGCGCGAGGTTTTTGTCAACGAATTCGGCCTTACCGCCGAGGCGCTGCGCAAGGGCGGCCAGGAATTGCTGCGAGCCGGCGGACGGCTCTCTGAAACCCTCGCCGCCTCCTCGGCGCGGCTCTCGATGCTGGCGAATTTGCGCGCTCGTCTCGAGGCGGAAGCCGACGATCTGTTCGGGCCGCGCCGCGCCGCCGGCAAGGATTTTTACGCGGCGCTCGACCAGCATCAGGACGCCGAGCGACATTTGCGCGAGGCCATCGTCACCGCAGACGCGCTGGCGGCGGCCGAGGGGGGTGTCGCGGAGGCCCAGGTCAAACGCCAATCGCTTGGCGAAGAGCACGACAGGATCGGGCGCGACCTCGCCCGCCGCGAGCGCGCCCTGCGCACGGCGCCTAAACTGCGCCGGCTGGATCGATTGCGCGAGGAGCTCGCCGGCCTCGCCGATCCGCCCGACGTGGACGCCGACACATTGGCGTCGTGGCGCGACGCGCATGACGAAGCGACTCGCGTCGAAAAGGAACTCGCCGACCAGCGACTCGACGAGGCCGAGGACGCGGCGGCGATCGCGGCGCTGATGGTCGACGAGACGTTGCTCGAAATCGGCGGGAAAATCGACGCATTGCGCGAAAAACTCGGCGCCGTGCGCAAGGCCGAGGACGATTTGCCGAGGCGCCGCGAATCCTCGCGCATCGCGCGCGCCGCGCTTGGCGACGCGGCGAGCCGGCTCGGCCTCGCCTCGGTGGAGGAGCTTCTGGCGCGCCAGCCCTCGGACCCGGCGCTTGCGCTGGCGCGAGAGTTGATCGACGCGCGCCGCGACGTCCAACGACGTGTCGCCGAGGCGGACAACGCCCTGACGGGCGCGGAGCGGGAGTTGCGGGAGCTTGAGCAAGCCCGCGCGAAACACGGCCCTTGCCTCGACCCCGCGCCGCTCTTGCAACGACTGCACGCCTTCTCCGATATTCCCGCCGACGCCGAGCGGCTGCGCCGCGAGACGCTCGCCGAATCCCTGGAGCGCGGCCGCTTGGCCGAGGAGGCGGCAAGGCTCGACCCGAGCGCCGGCGACCTCGACGCGCTCGCGCGGCTCGCGCTCCCCGACGCCGCGGATGTGGAAGCCGCGCGCCAAACATTCGACGCGCTGGACGAAGAGGAAAAGCGCGCGAGCGCCGAGGCCAGGGCCTTGCAAACGCGGCTGGCGACGATCGAGGACGACATCGCCGCCTTGTCGCGAGCGGGCGCCGCCCTGACCCGCGAAGACCTTGGCGCCGCGCGCGCCAAACGCGACCAGGCCCATTCGCGTCTCGGCGCGGCGCTCGACGGCGAGCCTTCGCCAAGGCGCGAGGCTTTCGCGGCGCTGGGCGACGCCGCGCGCGATGTCGACGCCGTCGCCGATCTGCTGCTTTCGGACGCCGAACGCTGCGCGCGCATGGAGGCGGCGCGCGAGCGGAAGGCGGCGGAACAGCGCGCGTTTGAAAAGCTCGAGGCTTCGCGGGACGAACTCGCCGCCCGCCGCCGCGCCGCGCAAGCGGAGTGGGCGGCGCTGTGGAAACGCGCCGGCGTCGCGCCAGGCGCCCCGCGCGCCATGGCCTCCTGGCTGGAGCGGGTGGGCGACCTTTCGCGCCGCCGCGCGCGCCTCGCCGAGCAGGGGTTCGAGCGGGAGGCGCTGGCGCAAAAGCTGGGCGGGCAACGAGCCGCCTTGACGCGGCTTATCGTGGACATAGGCGCCGCCGCCGACGCCGCTCTGCCGATCGACGCGCTCTACAAACACGCCCGGGCGAGCGTCGATCTTTTGCAGGCCGGCTGGACCGAGGCGCGCGCCGGAACCGTCTTGCGGGACAAAGCGCTGGACGCGCTGGCGCGGGCGAGAGAAAGCAGCGTCCGCGTCGCGCGAGAGAGCGAGCGTCTGCTCGCCGCCTGGCCAAACGCGCTCGCCGCGATTGGACTTGGCGGGCGCCCCGACGAAAGTCCGGCGCAGGCCGAGGCGGCGCTGACCGTCTGGCGCGGCGTGCCGTTGCAAAAATCGAAATTCGAGGATGAAGAACATCGTATCGCCACGATGCGGGACGACATTTCCGCTTTCGAAACGCAAGTCGCGGAGCTCGTCGCGCTCGCTGCGGCCGACCTTCGGGAGCGGCCCTCCCGCGAGGCGCTGGACGTTTTGAGCGGGCGCCTCGCCGAGGCGCGGCGCGCCCACGAGCAGCGCGAAACGCTGCGCAAAAACGCGCATAAACGCGCATCGGCGAGCGCTAAGCTCGCGCAGCGGCGCGTCGGCGCGCATGAACAACTCGGCGCGGCGCGGACCAAGCTCGGCCTTGACGAATCGGCGCCCCTCGCCCCCGGTTTCGACCGGCTACGGCGACGATCCAGTCTCGTCGACGAGCTCGCCGCGCTCGCCCGCGACCTCGCCGAGAGCGCCGACGGCCATGATGAGGACGCGCTGCGCCACGAGCAGGCCGATCTCGATTTCGATCTGCTGCCCGGCGAGATCGAGCGGCTCAAGATCGGCCGCCAGCAAACCGTGAACGACATAGCGACCGCGCAGACCAATCTGCACGAGGCGATCCGCGCCCGCGACGTCCTCGCGGCGGGCCGCGACGCCGCCAGCGCCGTGCAGAACAAGGCCGAGGCGGGCGCCGCGCTGATCGATGTCGCGAGCCGCTGGCTGGCGCGGGCGAGCGCGGCGCGGCTCGCCGCGAAGGCGATCGAGCGTCATCGCGCCGCCGTGCAAGACCCGCTGCTGGCCCGCGCCTCCGCGCTTTTCGCCATCGCCACCGACGGCGCCTTCACGGCGCTCGGCGCCGATTACGACAATGACGACACGCCGATGCTGGTTGGCCTGCGCGAAAACGGCGCCCGCGTGCCGGTCGCCGGCATGAGCGAGGGCGCGCGCGACCAGCTGTTTCTGTCGCTGCGCCTCGCCTTGCTGGAGTTGCGCGCGGCGGAGCCGCTGCCCTTCATCGGCGACGATCTGCTGGCGAGTTTCGACGAGGCCAGAACCGCCCGCGCGCTCGGGCTTCTGGCGGAATTCGGCCGCGCAAGGCAGGCGATCGTGTTCACGCACCACCAACATGTCGCCCGCATCGCCAGCGAATTGCCGGGAGCGAATGTGGATGTGATCGCGCTGTAGGGCTCGCGCGAACCCATCTTGCGCCGCGTCCAAACCTCGGTCAAAACAAGCTCCACGACTCGCGCACACGGGCCCGCTCCATGGCGCATGATGTTTTCTTGAGCTATTCGTCGAAGGATAAATTCGCCGCCGACCCCGCTTCGCGAGGCCGCGTTCTCCCGTAAAGGGGAGAAGGAAAGCGCACCCCATGGCGTTCGCGCCGGTCAAACCCGCGAACCCATCAAACCCTGCGACAGACTGCGACAAATTTTTTCTTCCCCAAAAGCGCCGCGTCGGGGACAAAACGCGCGCCTCCCTTCGCGGACAGGGAAAATTCGCGCCTCGCCGCCCCGATGGCCGTCGCCACCACGAGGCGGCGCCTGCCGTTCCGGTTGCGCCATAAGTTTGGGGAGCCCCGATTTCGCGGGAGATTCGATACAGCCCGGTCGCCTAAGGGACGGCTCCAAGAACAACTCATTAGGGTGGCTGGTGGGCAGGCGTGCGCACCCATGCTTTCTCATTGCGCCGGCGCGGCTTTCGGTCTTCGCGAGCATGGGGCGCGCCGCGACGCGGCGCCGGCCGTCGCCCGCAATCGCCTCTTTTAAGCGATAATTTCGCTTGACGAGCAAATTCCTTTATCGGCATAGGGGCGGCGTCGCCGGGTTGCAAGAGCGGCGCGCGGGACGGGTAGGTCCGGGTTGGGCGGGCCGAAACGGAGCCGCGCGGTCCTGTCGCTTGATGATCGGCGGATATGATTCTAGGGTCGTCGAAAAGGCCGATGGCGTGTTTGCGTCAAATCGGCCCGGCTGCCGTTGGGGGGCGGAAGCCTGCGCGTCACGCGTCTTTAGCGCGTCGCGCGTCTCGTCGCCCTTCGAGCGCGGTTTGAGAAAACGTAAAATAATTGAAGGCGCCGCAGGACGCGGGCCTCGAAGGGAGTGGAACCGACAATGACGACGCCATCGTCGACCCCGGCGCCAAGCGCGAGCGGGAAAGATAATCAGCATCTTTCGCCCAAGTCCGATATTGAAATCTCCCAGGCCGCCAAGATGCGCCCGATCCTCGACGTGGCGCGCGACAAGCTGGGCATTCCCGCCGAACATGTGCAGCCCTATGGGCACTACAAGGGCAAAATCGCGCTCGAATATATTGAATCGCTGAGCGGGCGCCCCGACGGCAAGCTCATTCTCGTCACCGCGATCACGCCGACGCCCGCCGGCGAGGGGAAGACCACGACGACCGTCGGCCTCACCGACGGCCTCAACCACATCGGCAAGAAGGCGCTGTGCTGCCTGCGCGAGCCGAGTCTGGGCCCATGTTTCGGCGTCAAGGGCGGCGCGGCCGGCGGCGGTTACGCCCAGGTCGTGCCGATGGAGGACATCAACCTCCATTTCACCGGCGACTTCCACGCCATCGGCGCCGCCAACAACCTGCTCGCCGCGCTGATCGACAACCACGTCTATTGGGGCAATGCGCTCGCGCTCGACACGCGCCGCATCAGCTGGCGTCGCGTCGTCGACATGAACGACCGCGCGCTGCGCTCGATCGTCTCCTCGCTCGGCGGCGTCTCCAACGGTTTTTCGCGCGAAGACGGCTTCGACATCACGGTCGCGTCGGAAGTGATGGCGATCTTCTGCCTCGCCTCTAGCTTCGCCGATCTGCAAAAGCGTCTTGGCAATATCGTCGTGGGACAGACGCGCGAGAAGAAGAACATCCGCTCCAGCGAAGTGAAGGCGGCGGGCTCGATGGCGGCGCTGCTGAAGGACGCGATCGCGCCTAATCTCGTGCAGACGCTGGAGAATAATCCGGCGATCATCCACGGCGGTCCCTTCGCCAATATCGCGCATGGCTGCAATTCGGTGATCGCGACGAAGTCCGGGTTGAAGCTCGCCGATTACGTCGTGACGGAAGCGGGCTTCGGCGCGGACCTCGGCGCCGAAAAATTCTTCGACATCAAATGCCGCAAGGCCGGCCTGAAGCCCGACCTGACGGTCATCGTCGCGACCATTCGCGCGCTCAAAATGCACGGCGGCGTCGCCAAGGATGATTTGAAGGCCGAGAATGTCGCGGCGCTGGAAAAGGGCTTCGCCAATCTCAAGCGGCATATCGCCAATGTGCGCAAGTTCGGCGTGCCCGTGCTGGTGACGGTCAACAAGTTCTCGACCGACACGCAGGCGGAGATGGAGCTGCTGGAAAGACTGTGCAAGACCGAGGGCGTCGATTGCGTCGTCGCCGACAATTGGGGTTCGGGCGGGGCCGGCGCGGCCGATCTCGCGCGCGCCGTCGTGAAGACCATCGAGACGCAGCCGTCGAACTTCAAGCCGCTCTATGCCGACGATCTGCCGCTCGTCGAGAAGGCGCGCACGATCGCCAAGGAGCTTTACGGCGCCGCCGACATCTCCTTCGACGCCAGCGTCAAATCGCGCTTCGCCGAACTCGAGAAGGAAGGCTTCGGCCATTTTCCGGTCTGCATCGCGAAGACGCAATACAGCTTCTCGACCGACGCCAACGCCAAGGGCGCGCCCTCGGGCTTCACCATTCCGATCCGCGAAGTGCGTCTCTCGGCGGGCGCGGAGTTCGTCGTCGTGGTGTGCGGCGACATCATGACCATGCCTGGCCTGCCGAAGGTTCCGGCGGCCAACAACATCGAGGTCGGGGCCGACGGCCGCATCTCCGGCCTGTTCTGATTGGCGCGGCGGCCGCCGCCCGCCAGAAATTTCGCCGCGATGCGCGAAGGGAAGTCTCCGCGCATCCGGCGTTCCCGTTAAAACCAACCAGCACTAGTGTTCGAAGGGAGCCAAATATGTCGAATTCCAGAATTCCCGGTCGCAATTTTCTGTTCGTGCCGGGTCCGACCAATTTGCCCGATCGCGTGCAGCGCGCGATGCAGGTCGCGTCGGAAGACCATCGCTCGCCGACTTTCCCCGATCTCGTCAAGCCGCTGTTCCCACAGCTCAAGAAGGTGTTCGAGACGGAGAAGGGCCACGCCTTCATTTTCCCGGCGTCGGGCACCGGCGGCTGGGAAGCGGCGATCACCAACACGCTGTCGCCCGGCGACAAGGTTCTCGCCCAGCGTTTCGGCCAGTTCTCGCATCTGTGGATCGACCTCGCGAACCGTCTCGGTCTCGAGGTCATCAAGCAAGAGCGTCCGTGGGGCACCGGCAACGATCCGGAGCTGATCGAAGAGACGCTGAAGGCCGATAAGAACCACGAGATCAAGGCCGTCTTCGCCACGCACAACGAAACGGCGACCGGCGTGACCTCGGACATCGGCGCGGTGCGCAAGGCGATCGACGCGGCGAAGCACCCGGCGCTGCTGTTCGTCGACGGCGTGTCCTCGGTCGCCTCGCTCCCCTTCCACATGGACAAGTGGGGCGTCGACGTGATCGTGTCGGGCTCGCAGAAGGGCTTCATGCTGCCGGCCGGCCTGCTGCTGATGGCGGCGAGCGAGAAGGCGATCGAAGCGGGCAAGCACAATAAGAGCCGCCGCGCCTATTTCGAATTCCAGGACATGATCAAGAACAACGCGACCGGCTACTTCCCCTATACGCCGTCGATCCCGCTGCTGCATGGCCTCAAGGAAGCGCTGGCGATCCTGTTCGAGGAAGGTCTCGATCAGGTTTACAAGCGTCACCATCACCTTGCCGAGGGCGTGCGCGCCGCGGTCAAGGCGTGGGGCCTCACGACCTGCGCCAAGGAGCCGAAGTGGAATTCGGACACGGTGACCGCGATCGTCGTGCCGGAAGGCTATGACGCGGCGAAAGTGATTTCCACCGCCTACAACCGCTACAACCTCGCGCTCGGCGCCGGCCTTTCCGAGGTCGCCGGCAAGGTGTTCCGCATCGGCCATCTCGGCGACCTCAACGAGCTGATGCTGCTCGGCGCCATCGCCGGCGCGGAAATGGCGTTGCTCGACAACGGCGTCAAGATCCAGCCCGGCTCCGGCGTCGCCGCCGCGCAGGAGGTCTATCGCGCCAATCCGCTGCTGAAGGCCTAAGACGATAAACGCCCGGCGCGCGGAGCCGCGCCGGGCGCCAAGCCTATGAGCGCGACAACGCGCCAGTTGCATATCATGCGAGGGATCAAGGGAATGTCGCACAAAATCGTTTTTCTCGACCGCGAGACGCTCGACGCCAATTTGCGCAAACCCAATTTCCCGCATGACTACACGGAATATGCGCAGACCGCGCCGTCCGAGGTCGTCGAACGCCTCAAAGGCGCCGACATCTGCATCACCAACAAGGTTCCGCTGCGCGAAGACGCGCTGAAGCAGCTTCCGGAGCTGAAGCTGATCGCCGTCGCCGCGACCGGCACCGACGTGATCGACAAGGCCTATACGACCGCGCATGGGATCACGGTTTCCAACATCCGCAACTACGCCTTCAACACGCTGCCCGAGCATGTCTTCGCGCTGCTCTTCGCGCTGCGCCGCAATCTCGTGAACTATCACAATTCGGTGTTCCACGGACGCTGGGGCTACAATAGCCAATTCTGCTATTTCGATTACCCGATCCACGACATCGCCGGTTCGACGCTCGGCATCATCGGCTATGGCGCGCTCGGCAAGGAGATCGAGCGGCGCGCGATCGCCTTCGGAATGAAGGTGCTGATCAACGACGTGACGGACCTGCCGAACAAGGTCGACGTCGCGACGATCCTGCGCGAGTCCGACATCGTCACGCTGAACCTGCCGCTGACGCCGCAGACGAAGAACATGATCTCGACCAAGGAACTCGCGTCGATGAAGAAGACCGCGAGCATCATCAACACCGCGCGTGGCGGCATCATCGACGAGGCGGCGCTGGCCGACGCCTTGCGCAGGGGCGTCATCGCCGGCGCCGGAATGGACGTGCTGACCGTCGAGCCGCCAAAGAACGGCAATGTGCTGCTCGACCCCACGATCCCCAATCTGATCGTCACGCCCCATGTCGCCTGGGCCAGCAAGGAGGCGATGCAGGTGCTGGCCGACCAGTTGATCGACAATATCGACGCCTTCGTCGCCGGCGCGCCGCGCAACATCGTGACCGCCTGAGGCGAGAGCCTCGGCTCCATCCACATTTTCATCGCGAGGGGCGAACCGACGCGGCAATCTCGAGCAACGCCGCGAGCAAATATGGATCGCCACGGGCGGGCTTCGGAGCGCCGCCGCCAACAGAACGAGACGCCAATGACCAAGAAACTCCTGTTCCTGCTGGACACCGACCCCGTTCCGAGCGTTTTCGACACGGTCGTCGGCTATGATGGCGGCGCCGACCACATCATCGGTTACGGCGGCGTCACGCCTCAAAACGTCGGGGCGCTGGTCGACGGAACCATTTACACGCGCGGCCCGAAGGAAAAGCAGTACACCGCGATCTTCGTCGGCGGCGGCGATATGACGGCCGGCGAGACTCTGTTCAAGGCGGTGAAGAAGCGCTTCTTCTCCAACTTCCGCGTGTCCGTGATGCTGGACAGCAATGGCTCCAACACCACCGCCGCCGCCGGCGTCGCCCTGCTCGCCAAGGCGAAGCCGCTGGCCGGCAAGAAGGCCGTGGTGCTGGCCGGCACCGGCCCGGTCGGCATGCGCGCCGCCGCCATGCTGCATATCGAGGGGGCGGAAGTCGCCATCACCTCGCGCCAGCTGTCTCGCGCGAAGGCGTCCGCCGCGGCGATCGAGGAGCGCTTCGGCTTTCTGCCGACGGCGATCGAGGCCTTCGACAACGCCGCGCGCGCGCAAGCGATCAAGGGCGCGCAAATCGTCTTCGCGGCCGGCGCCATCGGCGTGCCGCTGCTCGACGAGAAGGACTGGCAAAGCGACGCGACGCTCGAACTCCTCGCCGACTGCAACGCGCAGCCGCCCCTGGGCCTCGGCGGCGTCGAGGCGACCGACAAGGCCAAGGAGCGCCACGGCAAGATCGTGATCGGCGCGCTGGGGCTCGGCGGGTTGAAACTCAAACTGCATCGCGAATGCGTGGCTAAGCTGTTCGACGCCGCCGATCAGGTGTTCGACTGCGAAAACATTTACGCGCAAGCCAAGGCGCTCGCCTGAGCCGAGAAGGACCGCGACCCATGACCAAGAACAACACAATCGCCAAATTTCTGGATGAACTCGCCAGCGAACAGCCGACGCCCGGCGGCGGCGGCGCCGCGGCCGTCATGGGCGCGGTCGGCGCGGCGCTTGTTTCCATGGTCGCCAATCTGACCATCGGCAAGAAGAACTACGAAGCCTTCGACGAAGAGCTGAAGGAGGCGAGAGCAAAGGCCGAGGCTCTTCGCGCGGAGCTCACCGCCGCGATCAACGAGGACGTCGACGCCTTCAACGCCGTGATGGGCGCCTATGGCCTGCCGCGCGAGGGCGACGAACAGAAAGCCGCGCGCGCCGCCGCGATTCAGGCCGCGTTGAAGCAGGCGACCGACGCGCCGCTGCGCGCCGTCAAGGCCTGCCACGAGGTGATCAAGCTTTCGGCCATCGTCGCCGATAAGGGCAACGTCAACGTCATCAGCGACGCCGGCGTCGCCGCGCTCGCCGCCAACGCCGGACTGCGCAGCGCGGCGCTCAACGTCTACATCAACGCCAAATCGATCAAGGATCGCGAATTCGCCGAAATCCGTCTTGGCGAGGTGAACGCGCTCACGGATCTCGCCGCGGTGAAGACGGAAGAAGTCTACGCCGTCGTGCGCGGCAAAATCGGTTCGTAAAAACAAAGACAGTCGTCGTCCCAGGGAGGACAACATGGACGTGCACGAGTATCAAGCCAAGGAAATTCTGGCGGCCCACGGGGTCGCCATTCCACCCGGCACGATCGCCTTCAGCCCGGATCAGGCGGTGTACGCGGCGACGGAGCTCGGCGGCTCGCATTGGGTCGTCAAGGCGCAGATCCACGCCGGCGCGCGCGGCAAGGCGGGCGGCGTCAAATTCTGCCGCACCTATCACGAAGTGCAGCAGGCGGCGCGCGACCTGCTGGGCAAGCGGCTCGTGACCAGCCAGACCGGGCCGGAAGGCAAGCCGGTGCAGCGCGTTTACGTCGAACTCGCCGATCCGTTCGAGCGCGAGATTTATCTCGGCTATGTGCTCGACCGCAAATTGGAGCGCGTGCGCGTCATCGCCTCCAAGCACGGCGGCATGGAGATCGAGGAGATCGCCAAGAACACGCCCGAGGAATTATTGCAGGTGATCGTCGAGCCGGCGGTCGGCCTGCTGCCGTTCCAGGCGCGCGAACTCGCCTTTCAGCTTGGCTTGAACCTGAAACAAGTGTCGCGCGCGGTGCAGACGATTCTCGGCGCCTATCGGGCGTTTCGCGACTGCGACGCGACGATGCTGGAGATCAATCCCCTCGTCGTCACCAAGGACGACAAGGTGCTGGCGCTCGACGCCAAAATGTCCTTCGACGACAATGCGCTGTTCCGCCGCCGTAACATCGTCGACATGAACGATCCGTCGCAGTCCGATCCGCGCGAGGCGCAGGCGCTGGAGCACGCCCTGAACTACATCGGCCTCGACGGCGAAATCGGCTGCATCGTCAACGGCGCCGGCCTCGCGATGGCGACCATGGACATGATCAAGCACGCCGGCGGCAGCCCGGCGAACTTCCTCGACGTTGGCGGCGGCGCCTCCGCCGAGCGCGTCGCCACGGCCTTCCGGCTGGTGCTGTCCGACGCCAATGTGAAGGCGGTGCTGGTCAATATCTTCGCCGGCATCAACCGCTGCGACTGGGTGGCGCAGGGCGTCGTCGACGCGGTGCGCGAGACCGATATCAAGGTTCCGCTCGTGGTGCGGCTCGCCGGCACCAATGTCGAGGCCGGACGCAAGATCATCGAGGAAAGCGGCATCGCGATCATCAGCGCGTCGACGCTCAAGGACGCGGCCGACAAGGCCGTCGCCGCCTGCAAGAAGGCGGGATGAGCGTGCTGGCTTCGAGACGGTTCTGACGGCGGCGGGCGCGCGACAAAAGGCGCCGGGAGGAAATCATGAGCATTCTTATCGACGAGAAGACGCCGATTCTGGTGCAGGGCATCACTGGCGACAAGGGTAGTTTCCACACAAAGGAAATGCTCGATTACGGCAGCAAAATCGTCGCCGGCGTCACGCCCGGCAAGGGCGGCAAGACCGTGCATGGCGTTCCCGTGTTCAACACGGTCAAGGACGCCGTGAGGGAGACGGGCGCGACGACGAGCATCACCTTCGTCGCGCCGCCTTACGCCGCCGACGCGATCATGGAGGCGGCGGACGCCGGCATCCGCCTGATCTGCTCGATCACCGACGGCATTCCGGCGCAGGACATGATGCGCGTGAAGCGATATTTCATGCGCTATCCCAAGGATCGCCGTCCGATGATGGTCGGGCCGAACTGCGCCGGAATCATCAGTCCCGGCAAGGCGATGCTCGGCATCATGCCCGGCCATATCTACAAGCAGGGCAATGTCGGCCTCATCACGCGCTCGGGCACGCTCGGCTACGAGGCCGCGGCGCAGCTGAAGGAGCTGGGGATTGGCATTTCGACTTCCGTGGGCATTGGCGGCGATCCGATCAACGGCTCCTCCTTCCTCGATCATCTCGTGTTGTTCGACAAGGATCCGGAGACGATCGCCGTGTTGATCATCGGCGAGATCGGCGGTCCGCAGGAGGCGGAAGCCTCGGCCTGGATCAAGGAGAATTTCTCCAAGCCGGTGATCGGTTTCGTCGCGGGACTGACCGCGCCCAAGGGTCGGCGGATGGGCCACGCGGGCGCGATCATCTCCTCGACCGGCGACAGCGCCGCCGAAAAAACCGAAATCATGCAGTCCTATGGGCTGACCGTGGCGCCGAGCCCCGCCGAATTCGGCGAGACCGTCGCCAGGGTTCTGAAACGCTTGTGACTTAGTCTTGTCGCGCCCGGTCGCGGCGCCCCTCATCCGTCATGAGTCGCATGACGCCTTCTCCCGCGAGCGGGGGAAGGGGACGCCCGTGCCGAGCAACGGGCCAGGGCGGGGTCGGACGAGGGCGCCGCGGCTTCCCGTAACGCCCATCGCGGAGTTCGAGAGTTCTGATGACCGACGCCCCTTCCGACACGCCGCCCGCCGCCGCGCCCTCGGCCTTCGCCACGCGCTCCGTCAAGGAGGCCTCGGCCTATCTCGTCGATCAGCTCGTGCTGGTGGTCAAGCGCCACATGCCGCAGATCGAGCCGGTGCTGCGGGGCTTCGCCGCCGGCTCGAAGCTCACCGACTACGAGATGGGCCGCGCCTTGCAGGCGCAGGGCATTTTGTTCCAGCTCGTCTCCATCGCCGAACAGGCCTATGCGATGCGCCGGCGCCGCCATATCGAGCGCGAGCGCGGACATGATCAATTGCTCGGCACCTTCGATCAGGTGCTGGCTGGCGCCGCGCGCGCCGGCGTCAGCGCGGACGAAATCCGCGCGCAATTGCAGACGCTGCGGATTCGTCCGGTGATAACGGCGCATCCGACCGAAGCCAAGCGCGTCTCGATCCTGGAGAAGAACCGCCGCATCTATCTGCTGCTGCGCGATCTCGAATCGACGCGCTGGACCGACCGCGAGCGCAACGCGCTCGGCGCGCAACTGCGCGACCAGATCGAACTCTTGTTCCTGACCGGCGATTTGCACCTGGAAAAGCCGACCGTTGAACACGAAGTCTCCTGGGGCCAGCACTTCTTTTCCGAAACGATTTTCGATCTCGCGCCGGATTTGCTCTCCACGTTCGAAAGCGCGCTCGAGAAGCACTATCCGGACGAAAAATTCGAGGTGACGCCGTTCTTTCAGTTCGGCTCGTGGATCGGCGGCGATCGCGACGGCAATCCTTTCGTCACCAACGCGGTGACGCGCCAGACGATGCGCGACAACGCGCTCGCGAGCCTCAATTATTATCGCCAGCGCGCGACCGAGCTTGGCCGCATGCTGTCGATCAGCCCGCGCGCCGCGCTGATTCCGCAAATGCTGCGCGACGCGCTGGAGCAAAGGCTCGGCGCCTTGAAGGACGCGAGCTCCATTCGCGCGCGCAACCAGATCGAGCCCTATCGTCAATTCGTCAATCTCATCGTCTACAAGCTCGACCAGACGCTGCGCGCGACGCGGGGCGAGGCGACGACCGACCAGCGCTACGCCAACGCCGACGAACTCATCGGCGATTTCAAGGTTCTTGAAGCCGCTCTGATCGAGGGCCGCTCGGAGCAGCTCGCGACCGATCTCGTGCGGCCGCTGCGCCGCGCCGTGGAGATTTTCCGTTTCTCCACCGTGCGCCTCGATTTGCGCGAGAACACGACGCGCACCACCAGCGCGCTTTGCGACCTGTGGCGCGCGACCAGAGAGGGCGAGCCGCCGGAAGTGGACTCTCCGGAGTGGCGCGCGTGGCTCGACGAGCAAATCCAGACGCCGCCGCTGAGCTCAGAGGAGCGCGAAAACTTCTCGAGCGACACGCGCGACACCATCGAAATGTTCGAGCTGGTCGCCGATCTGCAAAGCCGGCTCGACCGCGAGGCCTTCGGCAGTTTCGTTCTTTCGATGACGCATAGCGCCGCCGATGTGCTCGGCGCCTATGTGCTCGCCAAGGAAGCCGGGCTGGTGCGCCAGAGTTCGAAGGGCGTCTATTGCACGCTGCCGATCGTGCCGCTGTTCGAGACCATTCCCGACCTGCGAGACGCGCCGGCGATCATGCGCGAATTGTTGCGGATACCGATCGTCAAGCGCAGCGCCCAGCGTCAGGGCGATTTGCAAGAAGTGATGATCGGCTATTCCGACAGCAATAAGGACGGCGGCTTTCTGCCTTCGAACTGGGAGCTTTACAAGGCGCAGGCGCGGCTCACGTCGGTGGGTGTCGAGGAGGGCGTCGCCATCTCGTTTTTCCATGGGCGCGGCGGCTCGGTGAGCCGCGGCGGCGCGCCGACCGGCCACGCCATCGCCGCGCAGCCGGCGGGTTCCATTCGCGGGCGTTTCCGCTCCACCGAGCAGGGCGAGGTGGTGTCGTTCAAATACGCCAATCGCGGGACGGCGGCCTATCAGATGGAGCTGCTGGCGTCTTCGGTCTTCACCCATGCGCTGAAGTCCGAGCGCGAGGAGGCGCTGGTTCCGCGCGAGGAGTTCGACGAGGCTTTCGAGGCCATGTCGAGCGCGGCGCTGGCCGCCTACACGAGCTTTGTCGGCGACCCCGATCTCGTCGGCTATTTTCAGGCGGCGAGTCCGCTCGAGGAAATCTCGATGCTCAACATCGGATCGCGCCCGGCGCGGCGTTTCGGCGCCAAGAGTCTCGCCGACCTTCGCGCCATCCCTTGGGTCTTCGCCTGGGCGCAGAACCGTCACGCGATCACCAGCTGGTATGGCGTCGGCTCGGGGCTCAAGGCTTTTCTCGACGCGCGCGGCGACAAGGGGCTCGAACTCTTGCGCCTGATGTTCGAGAAATCGCGGCTGTTCAAGCTCGTCCTCGATCAGGTCGAGAAGACCTTGATGGCGGTCGATATGCCGATCGCCCGCGCCTATGCCTCGCTGGTCGCGGACGAAGCCGTGCGCGCGAAAATCTTCGCGGCCATCGAGACGGAGCACGAACTGACGCGCGCCATGGTGTTGCGCGTCACCGGCGCGGCGGAAATCGGCGAGCGTTTTCCGAGCTATCGCGCGCGGCTGGCCGACCGCCTGCCGACCATCAACGAGGTGAATCGGGAGCAGGTCGAACTGCTGCGCCGTTTCAGGAACGCGCAAGACGAGACGGCCAAGGAAGCGATCAAGATTCCTTTGCTGCTCTCGATCAGCTGCATCGCCGCTGGCCTCGGAGCCACCGGATAGGACTTTAATCGCAGCGCATATTCGGATCCGGAAACTGCAAAGCTTTCCGGGGATATGCCAACCACCCAAGGAAGGGGAATTGATATGAGTTTCACGTTGATCGAGCAGGCGACATCGCGTCTGCACCGTTCGGAGCTGGCCGTGCCGGGTTCGGCGCCGGGCATGTTCGAAAAGGCCGCGACGTCCAAGGCGGACGTGGTGTTCCTTGATCTCGAGGACGCCGTGGCGCCGGACGACAAGGAGCAGGCGCGCAAGAACATCATCCAAGGCCTCAACGACATCGACTGGGGCAAAAAGACCATGACGCTGCGCATCAATGGTCTCGACACTCATTATTGCTATCGCGACGTCGTCGACGTGCTCGAAAACTGCCCGCGCCTCGACGTCGTGCTGATCCCCAAGGTCGGCGTGCCGGCGGACGTCTACGCGATCGACATGATGATCACGCAGATCGAGCAGTATAAGAAGCGCACCAAGAAGATCGGCATCGAAATCCTCATCGAGACCGCGCTCGGCATGGCCAATGTCGAAGCCATCGCGCAGTCGTCGAAGCGCCTCGAGGCCATGTCCTTCGGCGTCGCCGATTACGCCGCCTCGACCCGCGCCCGCACGACGGTCATCGGCGGCGTGAACCCGGATTACGGCGTCCTGTCGGACAAGGACAAGGACGGCAAGCGCGACTATTACTGGGCCGACCAGTGGCACGCCGCGCAGACGCGCATGATGGTCGCCTGCCGCGCCTATGGCTTGCGTCCGATCGACGGACCTTTCGGCGACTTCGGCGATCCCGACGGCTATATCGCGGCGGCCAAGCGCGCCGCAGTGCTGGGCTATGAAGGCAAATGGGCGATCCATCCTTCGCAGATCGAGCTGGCCAATCAGGTGTTCACGCCTTCCGAGGCGGAAGTCACCAAGGCCCGCCGCATTCTCGAGGCGATGGCTCAGGCCGCCAAGGAAGGCAAGGGCGCCGTCTCGCTCGACGGCCGTCTGATCGACATCGCCTCGATCCGCATGGCCGAGGCGCTGATCGAAAAGGCCAATGCGATGGCCGGCTCGTAAGGCGCTGCTTTGCCCCCTCTCCCCGCGCGCGGGGAGAGGGGTTTAGGCGCCGCTTCGGCATTCACTCCATTTTGGAACCCGCCATGTCCGACGACCACCGCAAGATCCTTCGCGAAATGTTCGACGCCGCCGTGGGCGCGGCGCATCCTTCGCTTTGCCTGCCGCCCTATCTGGCGAAAGTGACGCCGCCCAAGGGCCGCACGATCGTCGTCGGCGCCGGCAAGGCCGCCGCCGCCATGGCCGCGGCGGTGGAGAAGCATTATCCCGCGCCGGTCGAGGGCCTGGTCGTCACGCGTTACGAACATGGCGCGCCGACCTCGCGCATCGAAGTCGTCGAGGCCTCGCATCCCGTGCCGGACGCCGCGGGCCGCGAAGCGGCTAAACGCGTGCTGAAGGCGGTCGAGGGGCTGACCAGCGACGATCTCGTGCTGGCGCTGATTTCCGGCGGCGGCTCGGCCTTGCTAGCCTTGCCGGCCGAGGGCGTGAGCCTGGAGGAAAAGCAGATCGTCAACAAGGCGCTGCTCAAGAGCGGCGCGACGATTTCCGAAATGAATTGCGTGCGCAAGCATCTCTCGGCGATCAAGGGCGGGCGCCTCGCGCGGGCCGCCGCGCCGGCGCGCGTCGTGGCGCTTATGATCTCCGACGTTCCGGGCGACGACCTTTCCGTCATCGCCTCGGGGCCGACGGTTCCCGACGCGACGACGCGCCAGGACGCGCTGGCGGTGATCGCCAAATATAAAATCGAGGCCCCGGCGGCCGTGTTGGCGCATTTGAACAGCCCCGCCTGCGAGACGCCCAAGCCCGGCGATCCGATCTTCGAGCGCGTGCAAAATATACTCATCGCGACGCCGCAGGGCTCGCTCGACGCGGCGGCGGCGGTCGCCAAAAAGGCCGGCTTCACACCCTGCATCCTTGGCGATTTGGAGGGCGAGTCGCGCGACGTGGCGCTGGTGCACGCCGGCATAGCCAAGCAAATCGCGCTGCACGGCCAACCCTTCGAGCCGCCGGTCGCGATCATCTCCGGCGGCGAGACCACCGTGACGGTGCGCGGCAAGGGCAAGGGCGGACGTGACGCCGAATTTCTGCTGGCGCTGACGCTGGCGCTGGAGGGCTTTGGCGAAATATCCGCGATCGCCTGCGACACCGACGGGATCGACGGCAGCGAGGACAACGCCGGCGCGATCATGACGCCGGACAGTTTCGCCCGCGCGCAAAGGGCCGGAGTCGATCTGAAGGCGCTGTTCGCCAACAACAACGCCTATACGGGGTTCGAGAAGCTCGGCGACCTCATCGTCACCGGCCCGACGCGCACCAACGTCAATGATTTTCGCGTGATCCTCGTGCCGAAGCGGGTGTAAGCTTCGCGCATGACCTTGCTAATGCCCGCGCCCGAGCCGGAAATCCTCTCGCGCCGCGACGAGCTTCTGGCGCGGCTGCGCGCGATGCTTCCCGCGCAAAGCGTCATCGCCGACGAGACCGCGCGCCGCGCCTATGACTGCGACGCCTTCACCATGTATCGCGCGCTGCCATTGGTCGTCGTGCTGCCGGAGACGGTAGCGCAGGTGCGGGCGATCATGGCGCTGGCGCAAGAGATGAATGTGAAGATCGTGCCGCGCGGCGCCGGCACGTCGCTCTCGGGCGGCTCCATGCCGCTCGAGGACGGCATTCTTCTGGGCATGTCGAAATTCAACCGCATCCTCGAAATCGACTATGAAAACCGCTGCGCGCGCGTGCAGCCTGGCGTGCAGAATCTGGCGATCTCCAGGGCGGTGGAGGCCGAGGGCTTTTATTACGCGCCCGATCCCTCGTCGCAGATCGCCTGTTCGATCGGCGGCAATGTCGCGGAAAACGCCGGCGGCGTGCATTGCCTGAAATACGGCCTCACCACCAATAATATTCTGGGGCTCGAAGTCGTGCTGATGGGCGGCGAGATCGTCCGCCTCGGCGGCAAGCATCTCGACGGCGAGCTTTACGACCTGATGGGTTTGATGACCGGCTCGGAAGGGTTGCTCGGCGTCGTCACCGAGGTCACCGTGCGCATCCTGCGCAAGCCTCCGGTCGCGCGCGGGCTCTTGCTGGGATTCGCCAGCGTCGAGGCCGGCGCGCGTTGCGTCGGCGCGATCATCGCGCGCGGCATTATTCCCGGCGGGTTGGAGATGATGGACAGGGCCACCGTCGACGCGGTGGAGCGTTTCCAGCCCTGCGGCTATCCGTCCGACGCGGCGGCGCTGGTGATCGTCGAACTCGACGGAACGGCCGCGGAGGTCGATTCGCTTGTCGGCGTCGTCGAGCAAATCGCCTTTGCCTCGGGCGCGACGACGACGAAGGTTTCGACCAGCGAGGCCGAGCGGCTGCAATTTTGGGCCGGGCGTAAAAACGCCTTTCCGGCGGTGAGTTGCATCGGCCCCGATTATCTCTGCATGGACGGCACGATCCCACGCGGAAAGCTCCCGGAGGTGCTGATCGGCATGGAGGCGCTGGCGAAAAAACATGGCCTGCGCGTCGCCAATGTGTTTCACGCCGGCGACGGCAATTTGCATCCGCTCATTCTCTATGACGCGTCGATCGACGGCGATATCGCCCGCGCCGAGGCGCTCGGCGTGGATATTTTGCGGCTCTGCGTCGCCGTCGGCGGCGTGCTGACCGGCGAGCATGGCGTCGGGGTCGAAAAGCGCGATCTGATGGGCGAAATGTTCAACGAGGTCGATCTGGCGCAACAGATGCGCGTCAAATGCGCCTTCGATCCCGCTGGGCGGCTCAATCCCGGCAAGGTGTTTCCGACGCTGCGCCGCTGCGCGGAGATGGGCATGATGCATGTCGTCGCCGGCGCCATGCCCTTTCCCGATCTGCCGAGGTTTTGACGATGACGCGCCTCGCGCCGCGAGACGAAGCGGAACTCGCCGAGGCCATTCGCGCCGCGAACGCCGACGATAGGCCGCTCACGCTCACCGGCTTCGGCTCCAAAACGCGGCTTGGCCGCCCGGCGACCGGCGAGGAGCTTTCGCTCGCCGCGCTCGAAGGCGTGACGCTTTACGAGCCGGAAGAGCTGGTCCTCTCCGCGCGCGCCGGCACGCCGCTCGCGAAGATCGAGGCGCTGCTGGAGGCCCACGACCAGCATCTCGCCTTCGAGCCGATGGATTACGGTCCCCTGCTCGGCCTCGGCTCCGGAGAAGGCAGCATCGGCGGCCTTGTCGCCGTGGGCGGCGGCGGTCCGCGTCGCGTCAAGGCGGGCGCCCTGCGCGATCATCTCCTGGGCTTTCGTTGCGTCACCGGGCGCGGCGAGATCGTCAAATCCGGCGGCCGCGTGATGAAGAACGTCACCGGCTATGATCTCTCCAAACTCGTCGCCGGCTCTTACGGCACGCTGGCGGCGCTGACCGAAGTGACCTTCAAGGCGCTTCCAAGACCCGAAACCGAACAGACGCTGCTGCTCACTGGGCTCGGCGAGGAGGCTGGCGCAGCGGCGTTGCGCCAGGCTTCCGGCTCGCCTTACGAGCCGAGCGGACTGGCGCTGCTTCCCGAGCTCGCCGCGCCATTGCTCCTTGCCGTGAACGCGGCGGCGATTCGCCTCGAAGGGCCGACGATTTCCGTCGCGCGGCGGCTCGACGACCTGCGGGCGTTGCTGGCCGAACGCGGCGGGGCTTTTGAAACTCTGGCGCAAGCGGAGTCCGCCGCTTTGTGGCGGGCGCTACGCGACGCGGCGCCGGTCGCGGGCCAGCCCGGGCAGGCGTGGCGCGTTTCGGTCGCGCCATCCGACGGCTACGCTCTGGTCGCCGCGCTGCGCGAGGCCGAGGCGCCCCTGCTCGCTCATTTTTACGACTGGGCGGGCGGTCTAGTTTGGCTGTGTTTCGAGCCCGCGCCAGAAGCTCACGCCGCGCTGCTGCGAACGGCGGTCGGCCGACTCGGCGGCCACGCCACGCTTATTCGCGCGAGCGCCGAGGTTCGCGCCGCGGTCGATGTGTTCCAGCCGCAGGCGCGAGCGCTGGCGGCGCTGACGCGGCGCGTGAAGGAAAGTTTCGACCCCGCGCATATTCTGGAGCGCGGCCGCCTGCGCGCGGAGTTCTAAAGCGATGCAAACGCATTTCTCATTGGCCGCTCTCGCCGATCCCGACATGGCGCGGTCGGAAAAGATCTTGCGCGCCTGCGTGCATTGCGGCTTTTGCACCGCCACCTGCCCGACGTTTTTGCTCACCGGCGACGAGCTCGATTCGCCGCGCGGGCGCATCTATCTCATCAAGGAAATGCTGGAGAACGAGCGCCCCGCCGACGCGCGCACGACGCGCCATGTCGACCGTTGCCTCTCCTGTCTTTCCTGCATGACCACCTGTCCGTCGAACGTGCATTACATGCATCTCGTCGATCACGCCCGCGCCCATATCGAGAGGACTTATGCGCGCCCCTTAAGCGAGCGATTTTTGCGCGGCGCGCTGGCGTTCGTTCTGGCGCGGCCAAGGGTGTTTCGCCTCGCGCTGCGCGGGGCCTCGCTGGCGCGGCCTTTCGCGCGGGCGCTGCCGGGAGGGCTGCGCGGCCTCGTCGCGATGGCTCCCAAGCGCCTGCCCGCGCCCTCATGGGTCGATGGGGCGCAAGCGTTTCCATCACAGGGCGTGCGCAAGATGCGCGTTGCGTTGCTCAATGGCTGCGCCCAGACCGTGCTCGACACGCGCATCAACGAGGCCACGATACGGCTTTTGACCCGCCATGGCGTCGAGGTCGTGGTCGCGCGCGGCGCGGGCTGTTGCGGCGCGCTGGCGCATCATCTCGGCAAAATGAAAGAGTCGCGCGCTTTCGCGGCGCGCAACATCGAGGCTTGGTCGCGCGAGATCGAGGCGGGCGGGCTCGACGCGGTCGTCATAAACACCTCGGGCTGCGGCGTGAGCGTCAAGGATTACGGCTTCATGTTCCAGGACGACGCGAAGCTGGCGCGAAAGGCGGCGCATATCTCCGCCATCGCGCGCGACGTGAGCGAGATCTTGGCCGCGCTCGACTTCGCGCCGACAGGAACGGCGCCGGCGCTGCGCGTCGCCTATCACGCCGCCTGCTCGCTGCAACACGGGCAGCGCATAACGCAAGAACCGCTCGCCTTGCTGAAGGCCGCCGGCTTCGCCGCGATGGCGGTTCCCGAAGGCCATATCTGCTGCGGTTCTGCCGGCACGTATAATCTGCTGCAACCGGAAATGGCCGAACAATTGCGCGCGCGCAAGGTGGGCAATATCGAATCCCTGGCGCCCGACGTCATCGCCGCCGGGAATCTCGGCTGCATGATCCAGATCGGCGGCGGAACCAACATTCCCGTCGCGCATCTGGTGGAGCTTTTGGACTGGGCCAGCGGCGGGCCGCGCCCCGAAGCGCTCGCTCGCTGATTGGCGCTCGCGTCTGCGTAATATTTAGTCGGTCGCTTGGATTGCGGCGGCGGCGCCCGCACCTTAAGTGGAACAGCGCGCCAACCGAAACTAGAACTCTAATTAAGTGGGAGATTCCCATGAAAATTTCCGCTCGCAACGCGCTCAAGGGCAAAGTCGTCGAAGTTAAAAAAGGCACGACGACCGCCCATGTGCGCATCGATGTCAACGGATCTATTCTAACCGCTTCGATAACCAATGAGGCCGTCGAAGAATTGGGTCTTAAAGTCGGCCAGGACGTTCACGCGGTGATCAAATCCTCCGACGTGATGGTGGCCGTCCCCTGAGAGACGGCGCCTCGATAGCGCGCATGAAGGCCGGCACCCGTTTTGATCCGATGGTTGCGAAGGGGTCGATCCGTTCCGTTTTGAAACGGAAGTGGATCGCCCCAGGCAACCATCGGGGAATAAGCCATGCCGCGCCTTATCGTCACAGTGAACGAAGCCTATTCCTCGAACCGGCCGGCGCGAAAGCTCGGTCCGACCGGGCGACCCGTCCGCGACTTGGATAAGCTCATCCAAGACAACGAAGCGCGGGAAGCGCTGATTAGCCCGCGTTTTCTGGCGCGGATGGCCCTGTTGGCCCTCGTCGCCGGCTTGGCCGTCGCCATCGCGTGGTGGCGAGTGAGTCACTTTCCGCAATAGAGCGAGTTCGGCGCGAGTCGACGCCGGTTTTGCCTTATCTTCGGGCGCGTCGCGGCGGATGTCGCGAGGTTTGCCGCGCCACTTTAGCTTTGCCCGCGCATTGACTAGAAGGGGGTAATGATTCTCGCTGGACGCATCCCCACATGACCGACACCACCTGCCCCTGCCGCCTGCGCGACGCGGCTCCGCTGCCTTATTCCGCCTGCTGCGCGCCCATTCTCGAAGCGGGCGAGCCGGCGCCAACGGCGCAAGCCCTGATGCGGGCGCGCTACAGCGCCTATGCGCTCGGCAAGATCGATTTCCTGTTCGAGTCTCTGGCGCCGGAGGCGCGCCACGATTTCGACCGCAAGGCGGTGACTCACTGGGCGTCGCAATCGCAATGGCTGGGGCTCGACATCGTCTCGACCGAACAGGGCGAGGCGGGCGACGAGACGGGCTTCGTCGAATTCATCGCGCATTTCGTCCTCGACGGAGAACAGCGAGCGCATCGCGAACGCTCGCTGTTTCGCTTCGACGCGGGAGATGGGCGCTGGTATTTCGTCGACGAAGCCAATCGCAAGCCGGCACCCATCGTCAAGGGCGCGCAGCCCGGACGCAACGACCCCTGCCCCTGCGGCTCGGGCAAGAAATATAAGAAGTGCTGCGGCGCGGCGGCTTAAGGCGAGCGCGCGATTTCGCGCGCGGGCCGGTTTAGCGCCAGCGCCGAAATGGCCAGAATAAGCCCGACGAAGCCCAGCAAAAGCGTCGAGATCGCGTTGACCTCTGGCGTCACGCCGAGCCGCACTTGCGAATAAATCCGCATCGGCAGCGTCGTCGCGCCAGGTCCGGTGGTGAAACTGGCGATCACGAGATCGTCGAGAGAGAGCGTGAAGGCCAGCAGAAAGGCGCTGGCGAGCGAAGGCGCGATCGCCGGCAACACGACCAGCGCGAAGGCCTGCGAAGGCGTCGCGCCGAGATCCATCGCCGCTTCCTCTTGCGACGGGTCGAGGCCGCGCAGCGCCGCCAGCAACACGACGCTGGTGAAGCACATGGTGAAGGTCGCATGGGCGATCACCAGCGTGACAAAGCCGCGCTCGAAGCCAAAGGCGACAAAAGCGCTCAGCAAAGCGAGGCCCAGCACGACCTCCGGCAACACGAGGGGCGCGTATACCGCGCCAAGGAACAGCCCGCGCGCGCGAAAGGCGCCAAAGCGCGCCAAGGCTACGGCGGCGGCGAGGCCAAGCAGCGTGGCGATGGCGGCCGACAGACCCGCGACGGAAAGACTGATTTTGGCGGCGCTCAGCATCGCCGCGTCATCCAGCAGCGCGACGTACCATTTTGTCGAGAACCCGCCCCAGACCGTCACGAGCCTCGACGCGTTGAAACTCATCGCCGCGAGAATCAGGATCGGCCCGTAAAGAAAGGCGAAGCCCAGCAGAAGCACGAAGGAACGGGCGAATCTCACGACGGCCGCTCCTCGGCGCGAAGCCGCGCGCGCTCGGCGACGAGCAGCGGGCCAATGAGCAACGCCAGCAGGATGATCGCGGCGGCGCTGGCCGCCGGCCAGTCGCGATTGGCGAAAAAGTCGTTCCACAGCGTGCGGCCGATCATCAGCGTCTCGGAGCCGCCGAGAAGGTCGGGGATCACGAATTCGCCGACCGCCGGAATGAACACCAGCAGACAACCGGCGATCACGCCCGGCCGCGACAAGGGCAGCGTGACGCGCCAGAACACTTGCAAGGGCGACGCGCCAAGGTCCGCCGCCGCCTCGCGCAGCGCGGGGTCTTGCCGCTCCAGCGCCGAATAGAGCGGCAGCAGCATGAACGGCAGATAGCTGTAAACAATGCCGATGACGACGGCGCCATTGGTCGCGTAGATCGAGAGCGGCGCGTCGATGATATGTAGCGCCATCAGCGCGTGATTGATCAGGCCTTCGTCTTTCAACAGCGCGATCCAGGCATAGACGCGGATCAAGAAGCTCGTCCAGAACGGCGCGACCGCGAGCCCGATCAGCATCGGTCTGAATCGGCGCGGCGCGCGCGCCATCGCCAGCGCGAAGGGAAAAGCGATCATCAGCATGATCGCCGTGGAGACGCCCGCGATGGCGAGCGAGGTGAGATAGGAATCGAGATAGAGCCGATCGTCGGCGAGCCCCCGATAGGCGTCAAAGCCGAGAGTCCGCAGCTTGGCGACGACGCCAGCCAGTCCGTCATCGATGCTGAACGTGGGTTCGTAAGGCGGACGCGTCTCGGCCGGATGCGACAGCGAAATCTTGGCGATCAGCGCCATTGGCGCGAGAAAGAAAACAACGATCCACAGATAAGGCGCCGCCAGCACGGCGCGCTGTCCGTTTGAGAGCTTTTTGCGCGGGCCGATCATTCGGCCTCCGCGAACAACACGCCGGCGTCCGGCGCGATCACGAGACGCACGGCCTCGCCGAGCGAGAAGCGGTTTCCGTTGGAGCAAGAAACGCGCAGCGCCTCACGCCCCGCGACGCCAACGCGCAATTGCGTGGTCTCGCCGCGAAAGGCGATGTCCTCGACGACGCCGGGAACGCCCTCGCCCTCGCGCGCGACGACGATCTGCTCGGGCCGCAGCGACAGCGCCGCGCGGGCGCCGTCTCGCAAAGCGCAATCGGCGCGCTTCAGCCGGCCGAAGGGCGCGACGAACCAGGCGCCGTCATCTCGCGCGACAAAACCCTCGATCATATTGGTCGCGCCGACAAATCCCGCGACGAAGCGATTCGCCGGGCGCTCGTAAATCTCTGGCGGCGAGCCGATCTGTTCGATCTTGCCGGCGCGCATCACGGCGATGCGGTCGGCGAGCGCCAGCGCCTCGTCCTGATCGTGGGTGACGATGATAAAAGCGGTTTTCAGCCGCCGCTGAATGTCCTTGAGCTGGAACTGCGTCTCTTCGCGCAGCTTGCGGTCGAGCGCGGCGAGCGGTTCGTCGAGCAGCAGCAGCGACGGCCCCGGCGCCAAAGCGCGGGCGAGCGCGACGCGCTGCCTTTGGCCGCCGGAAAGCTGCTCGATTCGTCGCGCGCCGAGGCTTTGCATCTGCACGATGTCGAGGAGCTCGCCGACTCGCGACTGGATCGCGTCGCGGCTCGCGCCCTGGCGGCGCAGGCCGAAGGCGATATTGTCGAAAACGTTCAGATGCGGAAACAAGGCGTAGGACTGGAACATCATATTGACGGGCCGCCGATGCGGCGGCGCGCCGGCGAGGTCTCGTCCGGCGAGCGTCACGCGCCCGGAATCCGGCGTCTCGAATCCGGCGACGAGCCGCATCAATGTGGTCTTGCCGCAGCCGGACGGGCCCAGCAGCGCGAAAAATTCGCCGGCCGCGACATCGAGCGACACATCGTCCAGCGCGACGACGGCGCCAAAACGTTTCGAGGCATGTTCGACGGAAAGAAGCGGCATGTCCTCAAGCATCGCGCGAAAACATCGCGCGCCAGTGACGCGCGCCCTGCTCAAAGGTCAAGTCTTCGAGCGATGTCAACGTCAGGCCGTCTGCGGCGAGCGCCTCGACCTGCTCGCGCGTAAGCGGCCAGGGCGGGCCGGCGACTTCCTGCCCATCGGCCCGCGCGCGGGCGATGACCAGCAAGCGGCCGCGCGGGGCGACGAAGCTCGCCAGCGCTTGGCCCGCCCGAGGCAGCAGACTCTCCGGCAAGGCCTGAAGCGTGTAACACTCGTGCACGAGATCGAAAGCCCCGCGCCATTCCGGCGGCGGCGCGAAAAGGTCCGCCGTTCGGAACTCGACGCCTTCGCCCGGAAAACGCGCGCGCGCCCAGTCGATCGCGCCCGCCACCAGATCGAAGGCCGTCACGCGCGCCCTGGCCTTGGCCAGAGCGAGCGCGTTGTCGCCGAGCCCGCAGCCGACATCGATGGCGCGCAGCCCCGTCAGAGGGCCGTGTGCGCAAAGCCACTCCGTCAGCAGCGGATGCGGCGCGAGATTGGCCCAGGGCACGGCGGCCGAGTCGCGTTCGGCCAGCGCATAGACCGCCTCGAACCAACCGCGGCGCAGCGGGTCCGCCGCGACGCCGCCCGGCGCTTTGTGCGGGTCGAGGGCGTCGAGCCGCGCCCGCGCGCTGGCGCGGCGCTCCGCGAAATCGTCGCTCACGATTTTTTCTCCCGCTTTTTCTCGGCCCATGCGCCGCGTTCGTCTTCCTGAAAATAGACAAGCTCGAACCCGGCGTCGCGCAGTTCTTTCCATTGTTCGCGCGCGGCTTGCAACTCCAAGGCGTCATTGCCGTCGAACATCAGGACGGCTCTCGCCTTGGGCGCGTTGGCGGGATCGCTCAGCAGCGGCGCGGCGTTCACGCCATCAATGAGAAAACGCACGTCCGCGGCGTTGGGATTGTCGCCTTCGATCGTGAGATAGATCGGCTGGGTTTCGGGCGCGCCGTCGGCCTTGGTCCCATGCGGCAGGAATTTTGTCGGCTCGAACGACCACAGAAAGTCGTCGAGCTTCGCGAGCCGCTTCGCGTCGAGAGCCTGCACCGCGACGCGCCACCCGCGCGCCAGCGATTTTTCCAGCAGAACGGGCAGGGCCTCTTCCAGCCTTCGGCGCGTCAAATGATAGAAGCTGACCTCGATCATGAAGTCGGGGCGATCACGTCGCGATAGATTTCGGCCAGCGGGAGCTCGAAGTCGATGGCCGGCAGGCGCAGGAGGTCTTGCGTCAATGTCAATCGCGGACGTTCGAAAAAGCCGCCCTCGACGCGGTCGTGGACATCGACCGCGAGAATATCGCGCTCGATCAGCACATAATGCCGGAGCGAGGGAAGGCGGTTGTAAAGAAACCATTTCTCGTGGCGGTCGCGCTGCGCCGAGCCCTTGGAGACGACCTCGATCAGCACGGTTGGGTCGTCGAGAGGGGTGGCGTCCGGCGGTAGCGGTCCACATCGCACGATCACATCGGGGAAGCAGGCGAGATCAAGCATGCGGTTCTTGAGCCAGAAGGTTTCGCCAAAGGGGCGACAATCGGAGCCGCGTCGGCGAAAATCATTCATCAACGCCGTGGTCATGTTTTGGACTATGCGATTATGCTCCCACCGCGCGTCGACCATCATGCGCACGACTCGGCCGCCGAGCAACTCCCACTTCTCGTCGGCGGGCTTGTCGGCCAAAAGTTCCTCGAAATCGTCGAGGGACATATACTCATATTGGGAGGATATGCGATTCACGTGGGTCTTCTCCGGTCCTGGCCAGACTAGCATGGACCGAAAATCCTCGCATCTTCCCGGCCAAAACTTCTTGGCGAAACCTCTTGGAGCAGCCGCCTTTGATCACCCCGCCACGGCGCCTCGTCACGCCGCAAAAACGCGACGACGACGCGGACGCCTCGATCCGCCCGCTGGCGCTGGCCGATTTCACCGGCCAGGAGGCGGCGCGCGCGAATCTCAAGGTGTTCATTGAGGCGGCCAAGACGCGCGGCGACGCGCTCGACCATGTGCTGTTCGTGGGGCCGCCGGGCCTCGGCAAGACGACGCTGGCGCAGATACTCGCCCGCGAACTCGGGGTGAACTTCCGCTCGACCTCCGGTCCGGTGATCGCCAAGGCCGGCGATCTCGCCGCGCAGCTCACCAATCTGGAGCCGCGCGACGTGCTGTTCATCGACGAAATCCACCGGCTCAATCCGGCGGTGGAGGAAATCCTCTATCCCGCGATGGAGGATTTTCAGCTCGATCTCATCATCGGCGAAGGCCCGGCGGCGCGCTCGGTGAAGATCGACCTCGCGAGATTCACGCTTGTAGGCGCGACGACAAGGGCCGGCCTGTTGACGACGCCATTGCGCGACCGCTTCGGCATCCCCGTGCGGCTGAATTTTTACACCGCCGAGGAGTTGGAGTTGATCGTCACGCGCGGCGCGCGGGTGCTGGGCGTCGGCATGAGCATCGAGGGCGCGCGCGAAATCGCCCGCCGCTCGCGCGGCACGCCGCGCATCGCCGGAAGACTGCTGCGGCGCGTGCGCGATTTCGCCATCGTCGAAGGCGCGGAAAAGATCACCAAGGAACTCGCCGACCGCACGCTGACGCTGCTGGAGGTCGACAGCATCGGGCTCGACGTGATGGACCGGCGCTATCTCGACATGGTGGCGGTGAATTTTGGCGGCGGTCCGGTGGGGATCGAAACAATCGCGGCGGCGCTGTCCGAGCCGCGCGACGCGATAGAGGACATTATCGAGCCGTTTTTGCTGCAACAGGGTTTTTTGCAACGCACGCCGCGGGGAAGAGTGCTGACGCCAAACGCCTTCAGGCATCTCGGGCTAAAGGAGCCGCCGCGCGCGCCGCCGCAATTTGGGTTGTTCGGGGATGGGGAGGAGTGACGAAGAGTCTGATTTTCGATAAAGGGCGACTTCCTGAAATAGCATTGAAGCAGCGCCCCTCCGAGGCAAATCCGAAGCACTCGCGGCGCGGACGGAACTACTGATTCTCCCGTCCCAGACTTTGCAAAAAAAACGGCCCGAGCTGGTCCCGGGCCGTAGCCATGACAATCCCGCGCCAGGGGGACGGCGCCCATGCAAAAAAAACACTCGAAAAAAGAGTTTGGCCAAAGTTCCGCCGCGTCCTCCCCAGGCGCGGCGAACGCATCAAGGCCCTACTTGATCATCCTCACCGTTTGGCCAACGCTCGTTTGGTCTTCGGTGCCGCCTCCCGGGGCGACCATTTCGGGCACCCAGGTGAGCGCGATCACGACGAAAACGGCGATGCCGAGCATTGCGAGGAAAACCCTGGTGATTTCGGAATTGTGGTGGACTGCGAGCGGCATTTTACTCTCCTCCAGACACTGTTTCGCGGCGCACGCCGCGACGTGGAGAAAGAGCTAGCGGCGACGCGCGCCGCGGCAAGAGCGCGACGAAAAAATTCGACGCGGCGTCGTTCACGTCACCTCGAACCAGGTCGCCACGCCGGCCGCCTCGTGCTCCAAGATGTCGTCGTGCAGCGCCCATTTGCCGGGACTGTCGGCGACGAAGGCGACGTGCTTGGCCTTGCCCGGCGGCGCGACGATGGCGTTGCGCCAATAGGGCTCCCAGCCGTCGTCGAGATCGTGCAGGAGCCTCATCGCGTGGCCGTGCGCATGCATGACCAGCGGGACGCCCGAGCGATTGTCGAAGCCGAGCGTGACCGGCGTCCCGCGCTTGACGCGGAACAGCGGGTCACCGCCATAGGCCTTCGAGACCGCGCCGTTGAGGGTCCAGGCGCCGCCGTTTTGCGCGATCACGAGGTCGATTTTTTTCGATTCGGCGAGTTTTATCTCTCGCGGCAATAGCGGATTTTGCGGCAGGGACTGGATCGCGGGACGCGCCGGCGGCGCCTCGCCCTTGGCGACAAAGCGCAGCAGATCCTGGTCTCGCCCCTCCGTCCCGCGCAAAATCACCCGTGCGGTCGCCCCGGCCGCCGGCATGTCGAACATCAATTCGAAGCGCGCGCCCGGCGCGACCGGGATGCTCTGGCGCACGGGCACGAAGGCGTCGCAGGGCTGGCTGTCGATGGCGACGACATAGGGCTTCACGCCTTCGAAGGACAGCACCATGATCCGGGCGTTGGCGAGATTGGCCAGCCGCAGCCGCGCGCGAGCGCCGGGCGCCATTTCATGCGTCTCGGGCGCGCTCGCGCCGTTCACCGTGAGCAATGTTCCAATGCGCCCCGCCCCCCGCGCCTCGGCGGGATCGCCGAAATCGCCGTCCACCGCGCCCGTCGCATGCGCCAGGCTTTTGGAATCGAGCCGCCAATCGTCCAGCATGACAACGAGATCGGCGTCGCTGGCCAGCGGCGTCGCCTCGTCGACGACGACGAGACCTTTAAGGCCGCGCCCCATCAATTCGCCCGTGCGTGGAAAGACGCTGGGCCGATAGCAAAAAAGCCCGGGATCGTTCAGCGTCCGGCGATAGTCGAAGGACCCGCCGGGCGGGACCGGGGCCTGGGTGAGCGGGACGACCCCGTCCATCGCGTTGTCGCCGCGCATGCCGTGCCAGTGCAAGCTCATCGGCAGATCGGTCTTGTTGACGAGACGAGCGGACAGAGTGTCGCCCTGCTTGAAGCGCAGCAGCGGGCCATAGGGCGTCCGGAGGACGCCGGGCGGGCTATCGGAGGCGCCGTCGAAGCCCAAGATATCCGTCGCCGCCGCGGGCTCGGGCAGGAGGCGCGCCTTGCCGGCCCGCGCCTCCAGAATGCGGGGCGCGGGCTCTCCCAAGGCTGGAAGCGGAAGGACAAGGGCGCCTACGCCGGCGAGAAAAGCGCGACGGGTCGAGGCGAGCGGCATGAAATGTCTCTGGATTTGGAGCGGACGGAAGCGATCCAACATCTTTTATCGCGCCGGCGCCGGAAAAGCCTTACGTCCCCAGCTTGCGCGTCGCCGTCCTCAGCCAGCGGCGCGTCTTGGCGTCAAGCAGCGGCGAGAGCGTCTTGCGCACGCGCGCGTGATAGGCGTCGAGCCAGTCGGCCTCCTCTGGCGAGAGCAGCGCCGGCTCGACGCAGTTCAAATCGAAGGGCGCCAGCGTGATGGTCTCGAAGCCGCGCATCTCGCGCTCGGCGCCCTTGATCTCGCGCGGCTCGACGATCACCAGATTTTCCAGTCTGATCCCATATTCGCCGGCGCGGTAGTAGCCGGGCTCGTTGGATAGGATCATGCCGGGCTCCAGCGCCGTCGTCCCGAATTTGCTGATGCGCTGCGGTCCCTCGTGGACGGACAAATAGGCGCCGACGCCGTGGCCGACGCCGTGATCGAAATCGAGCCCCGCCTCCCAAAGATAACGGCGCGCGAAGCTGTCGAGCTGCGCGCCCGAAACGCCCTTGGGGAACACCGCGCGCGCGATGGCGATATGGCCCTTGAGCACGCGCGTGAAATGATCGCGCAACTGTTTTGACGCCCGGCCGACCACGACGGTGCGCGTGACGTCCGTGGTGCCGTCAAGATATTGCGCGCCGGAATCGACGAGATAAACGCCGCGCCCGATGCGCAGATTGCTCGCGTCGGTCACGCGATAATGCGGGATCGCCGCGTGAGGGCCGAAGGCGGAAATCGTCGGGAAGGAAATATCCCGCAAAAGTCCGCCCTCGCGCCGAAATGTCTCCAGCGCCCGAGCCGCCTCGATTTCCGTGAGCCTGCCCGTGAGCGCCTCCGTCTCGAACCAGGCGAGAAAGCGCGTCAGCGCGGCGCCGTCGCGAACATGGGCGGCTCTCGCGCCGGCGAGCTCCGTTTCGTTCTTGATCGCCTTGGGAAGCGCGACGGGATCGTCGCCGAGGCGCGCCTCTCCGCCCGCCGCTCGCAAGGTCTCGACGAGTTTCATGGGCGCGGTGGCCGCGTCGAAGATAATGGTTTGGGCCTTGGCGCCGGCGTCTCGAAGATCGGACAAGAGTTGCGAAGGCGGCGCGATGGTCACAAATTTTTCGAGCGCCCCGCGCGTCTTTTGCGAGATTTTTTCGTGCTCGACATAGAGCTTGGGCGCGCCGCTCGCCGGCAGCAAGGCGAAGGCGAGCGCGATCGGCGTATGCGCGACGTCGGCGCCGCGAATGTTGAAGACCCAGGCGATGGAATGGGGATCGGAAAGAAGCAGCGCATGCGCGCCCTGAAGCGTCTTTCGGATGCGCGCGAGCTTGGCGTTGACCGAGGCGCCGGCGTAGCGCGACGGATAAGGCGAAACTTGTCCAAGCGGCGGAGCAGGACGATCGGTCCAGATCGCGTCGATCGGATTATGCTCCAGCGGGATCAGCGAGATGTTCTTGCCGTCGAGCGCCTTGGCGAAACGCTCGATCTGCGCCGGCGTATGGACCCAGGGATCATAGCCGATGCGCGCGCCCGCTTGGGCGTGCTCGGCGAGCCAACGCGACGGGGGCGTTTCGCCAATGTCCCGAGGCGTGAACAGCTTGGGGTCGATCTCGCCCCGCACTTGCAAGACGTAGCGCCCGTCGACGAAGATCGCCGCCTCGTCCTTCAAAATCACGGCGAAGCCCGCCGAGCCGGAAAAACCGGTGAGCCAGGCGAGCCGCTCGGCGCATTTGGCGACATATTCGTTTTGGTGTTCGTCGGCGCGAGGCGCGAGAAAACCGTCGAGATTTTGCTCCGCGAGTTTCGCGCGCAACGCCTCGAGGCGGGGGCCGCGGGCGCCGCTTTCGGCGGCGTCGGCGAAGGTCTGGAATTTTGCTTCGAACATGATGCGACGCTAGTCCCGCCGCGCGCCGGGAGCAAGCCTCGAAGCGCCAACCGCGCGAGGAGCGCGCCACAAAAAGAAAGCGGCGCCCTTAAGGCGCCGCTCCCTCTCGCCTGATCGTTCGAGACGAACGATCAGAGATTATACGCCCGCTCGCCATGGTCGGTGATGTCGAGACCCTCGCGCTCCTGGTCGGGCGCTGGGCGCAGGCCGATCGTCAGATCCACGACCTTATAGAGGATCGCCGAGCCAATGCCCGAATAGAGCAGGGTCGCGCCAACGGCCGTGCCTTGGGCGATCATTTGCGGGATCAATTCATATTTGCCCGCGAAGTTCTCGCCGATGTTGCTGTAGTCGGTGATGCCGACGCCGCCCAGAGCTGGATTCACCAGAATGCCGGTCGCGAGCGCGCCGGTGATTCCGCCGACGCAATGGACGCCGAAGACGTCGAGCGCGTCGTCGTAGCCGAGCGTGTTCTTCACCTTAGAGACGAAGAACAGACAGATCGGCGAGACGATGAAGCCGAGCGCCAGCGAGCCGATCGGTCCGGCGTAGCCGGAGGCCGGGGTCACCGCGACGAGGCCCGCGACCGCGCCGGAGATGAGGCCAAGGAGCGAAGGCTTGCCCTTCACCGCCCATTCCACCAGCAGCCAGGACAGCGCGGCGCCGGCCGTGGCCACCATCGTGTTGACGAAGGCCAGCGCCGTCGTGCCGTTGGCTTCCAAATTGGAGCCGGCGTTGAAGCCGAACCAGCCAACCCACAGCAGCGAGGCGCCGATCATCGACATGGTGAGCGAGTGCGGCGGAAGCGCTTCCTTGCCATAGCCGATGCGCTTGCCGACGATCAGCGCGCCAACGAGACCGGCGATGCCGGCGTTGATATGCACCACCGTGCCGCCGGCGAAGTCCAACGCGCCGACGCCCTTCATCCACGGCGCGAGGCCGCCGGCGATCCAGCCCACGGAACTCGTCGCCGCGTCGATCTTGTCCTGCGACAGCTTCTTGGCTTCGTCCGTCGCCGCCGCCGCGAGTTCGGTCGCCGCGTCGACGATCACATTCGGATCGGCGACGGCCCAGACCCAATGCGCGATCGGGAAATAGATCAACGTCACCCATGCCGTGATGAACACGAACACCGCCGAGAACTTCATGCGCTCGGCGAAGGCGCCGATGATCAAGGCCGGCGTGATCATCGCGAAGGTCATCTGGAACACGAAATAAGCGAGTTCGGGAATGACATGGCCGGGCGTGAAGGTCGGCGCGGTGGCGTCGGGTCCGACGCCCCGCAGGAACGCCTTGCCCAGACCGCCGATATAGGCGTTGAGCGAGCCGCCGTCGCCGAAGGCCAGCGAATAGCCGTAAAGCGTCCATAGCACGCCGACCAGCGCCACGATGGTGAAGACCTGCGTGAGGATCGACGCCATGTTCTTGGCGCGCACGAGGCCGCCATAGAACAACGCGAGACCCGGAATGGACATCATCAGCACCAGCGCGCTGGAGGTCAGCAGCCATGCGGTGTCGCCGGGATTGGGAACCGGCGCGTTGCCGGCGGCGAGCGCCGGGGATGCGGCGAGAAAGACGCATTGGGCCAGGATCGACGCTCCCGTAACGGTCGAGGCCTTGGAAATGCCGCGTGGCGGACGAAGACTCATTTGCGACTCCTGATAGGTCGGGGGAGAGAAAATCACAGCGCGTCCTCGTCTTTTTCGCCGGTGCGGATACGGACCGCGCGCTCGATCGGCGCGACGAAAATCTTGCCGTCGCCAATCTGGCCGGTGCGAGCGGTGGCGGTGATCGTGTCGATCGTCTTGTCGACAAGCTCCGACGTCACCGCCACTTCAATTTTCAATTTCGGAAGAAAACTGACGGCGTATTCGGCACCGCGATAAATTTCCGTATGACCCTTCTGTCGCCCGTAGCCCTTGACCTCCGTCACGGTGAGGCCGTGGACGCCGATCGCCGTCAGCGCGTCACGTACCTCATCGAGCTTGAAGGGCTTGATGATCGCGGTCACGATTTTCATCTGCCTATCCTGTGTTGTTGCACTTAAAAGACGGGCGGCGCCCGCCGGGAGAACAAGACGCCGCGCGCGGCGATCGGACGCGGCGAAAGCGCCACGCTCGGGCCGTCGCCTTCAAAAGGCGTGCCAATCGCGGCAATCGCCCGGAAAACCACGGCGCGGACGCCATGGCGGGGCGCTGACGCCAATCGCCCGGCGCGCTCATAAGGGTTTCGTTACGAGGGGCCAAGGGATTCCGCGGATTGCCGGCAAGGGATCCCCTGACCCCGCTCGACGCCCTCGGCGCCCTAAAAACCGGCATGTTCGGCGTTGCCGCCGGAAGTTGCCTAAGAAACAATCCTTGTCGTGCTTAAATTTTAGCGCCTCTTTGACGGATCAACCCTTCCTGCGTCACCGAGGCGATCAGGCGCCCGTCCCGCATGAACAATTGCCCGCGGGTCAAAGCCCGCCCGCCCGAGGCGTTTGGGCTGTCTTGCGCGTAGAGCAGCCATTCGTCGGCGCGGAAGGGGCGATGAAACCACAGCGCGTGGTCGAGGCTGGCGACCTGTAGCGTGTGATCAAAGATCGAGCGTCCATGCGCCGCCAGCGCCGTGTTCAGCAGAGTCATGTCTGAAAGATAGGCGAGCACGGCTTGGTGGACGGCGTCGTCGTCCGGCATCGGGTCGATGATCCGAAACCAGATATTCTGGCGCGTCTTGCCCGGATTCGCGCCGCCGAGCATGCCCTCTATGTCGACGAAGCGAATGTCGAGCGCCGAGTCTTTCTCCATCCGGGCCAGCGCTCCGCGCGGCAGGAAGGACATTAGCCGCTCGGATAGGGCGCTGGTCGTCGGCAAGGTTTCTGGGTCGGGAACTTCCGGCGGCGCGAACGAATGTTCGAATCCCTGCTCGACGAGTTGGAACGACGCCTCCAGGGAGAAGATCGTGCTGCCTCGCTGTTTGGCCGTGCAGCGCCGGGTCGTGAAGCTTTTGCCGTCGCGAACGCGCTCGACCGTATAATCGATCGGCGTTTTCGGATCGCCGGCGAGCACGAAATAAGCGTGCAACGAATGCGCCGGGCGGTCGGCCGGGACCGTGCGTCGCGCGGCGACCAGCGCCTGCGCGATCGCCTGACCTCCAAAGACCATTGGTCCGGCGGTCGGAGGGCTGTAGCCGCGAAACGCGTCCTCGCCGACGTGATCAAGATCGAGCAGCGCCAGCAGACGCTCCAATGGGGACGACTCGGTCGTCATCGAGGGTTACTCGATCCGCCGCGCCTCTTCTGGCAGCATGATCGGGATGCCGTCGCGAATGGGGAAGGCGAGACGCGCGGAACGCGAAATCAGCTCCTGACTCGCCGCGTCATATTCCAAGGTCGACTTGGTCAACGGGCAAACGAGGATCTCCAGCAGTCGCGGGTCGACGCGGGTCGGCTCCGGAGCGCCTTCCGGCGTCTTGTCAGCGTTGTCGTTCAATGCCTTCTCCTCGATAGGTCCATGCGCGCGCCATCATAGGGCGTTCCTCGCGCAAACATCAATGAAACTGCGCGCGGTCAACGGCGTGCTGGGCGCGGCCGCCCTGGGCGAGATCGAACTGCGCCAGGCCGATCAGAACCTCCGCGCGGGTCTTGAGGTCGATCGCCTCCAGCAGCGATTGCTTTTCCCGCGCTCCGAACGGGCACATCATCGCGAGCGCGTTGACCAGGGTTTCGGTCGGCGCGGCGTCGATGCTGGCCCAGTCGATATCGAGCTTCGACGCGTGCGCGAATTTGCGCAGCATTTCCGTCATTCGGGCGCGATCGACGGCGGCTTCGCCCGCTCCCGGCTCGAGATCGTGAGCGAAGGCGTCGAAGGCGACGCGGGCCGTTCGGAAGGGCGCGCTCGACTCCTCCTCGGCCAATATCTTAAATCGGGTCACGCCGCTCAATGTTATGATGTAACGCCCATCGCCCGTTTCGCTGAAATGGGTGAGGCGGCCGGCGCAGCCGACTTCATAGAGCCGGGGCTCTTCCGCGCGGGCGCCGGCCAAGGGCTGAATCATGCCGATCAGGCGGTCGCTGGCGATGGCGCTGTCGATCATCGCCAGATAGCGCGGCTCGAAAATATTGAGCGGGAGCTCGCCGCGCGGCAGCAGCAGCGCCCCCGTCAGAGGGAACAGCCGCAATACGCTCGGAAGTTCGTCGGTGGAAGCGTATTGTCTATTCATGCACATGACACGATAGCGCTCCCTACCGCTCGCGCGAGGATCCTCAGGAAAACAAAAGGGACGAGAGTTTCCGCCGCGCGCTCGCGGTGGATTTGTCGGTCGGCCCCCAGGCTTCGAAGAACTGCACGAGCTGTTTGCGCGCGCCGTCATCGTTCCAACTACGGTCGCGCCGAACGATGTCAAGGAGCGCGGCCGCGGCTTCTTCGCGCAGTCCCTTCGCGTTCAGCGCAAGGGCGAGATCGAATAGCGCTTGCGCGTCGTCGGGGTTGGCGGCGGCGCGCCGCCGCAACGCGTCGACCTCGTCGAGCGCGCTCGCCCGCAAGGCGTTTTCCAGCGCCGCCGCCGCCCCGGCGACGGAGGCGTCGCGGCGCAGAGCCTCGGGCGCCCCGGCAAGCAGCGCTTGCGCGTCTTCGAGGCGGTCGTTGTCGGTATAAAGCCGAAGCAATTCGGCCAAGGCCCTAGGTTGCGGCGGCTCCAGGCCCGCCAGATCCGTCAGCAGCGCCTCGGCGCCGGAGAGATCCCCGGCTTCGAGCAATTCCTCGACAACCCGATAGGCGTCGGCCTCCGCTTCGATCGGCCCGACCAGCCGCTCCAGAAAGCCCTTGATCTGGCTGTCCGGCAACAGCCCGACGAAGCCGTCGGTGGGCCGTCCGCGCTGGAACGCGACCACCGCCGGAATCGATTTGACGCCAAGTTGAGCCGCGATTTCCGGCTCTTCGTCGATGTTCATCTTGACCAGTCGAACCTTGCCGCCGGTCGCCTTGACCAGTCGCTCCAAGCTCGGCGCGAGTTGGCGGCAGGGACCGCACCACGGCGCCCAGAAATCGACGAGGATAACGCGGCGCATCGAGGCTTCCAGCACATCGGCGCGAAAGCGCGCGGTCGTCGTCTCGATGGGAGCGTCGTCCGCCGCGTCACTGGCGGGATTCGTCGAAAAATCGCTGAAACTCATGACCTCGCCTCCAGTCGCGCCGCGGCCGCGAGCGGCGCCTAATCGCGCGCAAAGGTCAAATAGACGGGTTTTCGTCCCGCCGCTATCGCCTTGCCCTCATATTTCGTCCGCGTCCATCCATCCCAAGGGTGGAGCCAATCGGCGGCGCCCGACGCCGTCCAACGGAAGTCCGGCGAGGCTCGCAGCCGCGCGAGCGTCCAGGCGGCGTAATCGTCGATGTCGGTGGAGAAGCGAAGTTGCGCGCCGCCGCGCATGACCCGCGCCAAACGGGCGATCGTGTCGGCGGAGATGAAGCGGCGCTTGCGCTGACGGCGTTTCGGCCAGGGATCGGGATAAAACAAATAGACCCGAGTCAGACTGGCGTCCGGCAGCCGGTCGACGACCTCAACGGCGTCGCCGCGATGCAGACGGATATTTTCAAGGCCGCGCCGCTCGATCAGGGAGAGCAGGCGGGCCATGCCGTTGATGAAGGGTTCGCATCCGATGAAGCCGACATCTGGCTCGAGCGCGGCCGCCTCGATCAGATGCTCGCCGCCGCCAAAGCCGATCTCGAGCCGCGTTTCGCGAACCGGGGCGCCAAACAGCGCCGCCGGATCGTCGATGGGCTTGGAGAGATCGAGAGCCAGTCTGGGCAACAGCTCGCCGACCAACTCGGTCTGATGCTTGCGCAGCGCCTTGCCCTTGGCGCGTCCATAGAGACGGCGGGACGCGACTTCGCCCCCGCTCTCTTCTTCGTTGATCAGGAGAAATGCGCCTTTAACTTGTCGACGAGATCGGTTTTCTCCCAGGAGAAGCCGCCATCGGCGTCCGGCGCGCGGCCGAAGTGGCCATAGGCCGAGGTGCGCGCGTAGATCGGCTTGTTGAGCTGGAGATGCTCGCGGATCCCGCGCGGCGTCAAGCGCACGAGCTGCGGCAGCACCGCCTCGAGCTTGTCCTCGGCGACCTGCCCCGTGCCATGCAGATCGACATAAATCGACAGGGGCTCGGCGACGCCGATGGCGTAGGCGAGCTGCAGCGTGCAGCGATCGGCGAGGCCCGCCGCGACGACATTCTTGGCGAGATAGCGCGCCGCGTAAGCGGCCGAGCGGTCGACCTTGGTCGGATCCTTGCCCGAGAAGGCGCCGCCGCCATGCGGGGCGGAGCCGCCGTAACTGTCGACGATGATCTTGCGTCCCGTGAGACCGGTGTCGCCGTCCGGGCCGCCGATGAAGAATTTGCCCGTTGGATTGACATGCCACGCCGTCTTATCGGTGATCCAGTCTTGCGGCAGCGCCTCGCGGATATAGGGCTCCGCGATGCGACGAACGTCTTCGGGCGTCAGGTTCTCATCGAGGTGCTGATGCGAAAGCACGATCTGCGTCGCCTCGACGGGCTTGCCGTCGATATAGCGCAATGTCACCTGGCTTTTCGCGTCGGGGCCGAGGCCCTTTTCCTTGCCGGAGTGACGCGCGTGCGCGAGCTTTTCGAGAATCTTGTGCGAATAATAAAGCGGCGCCGGCAGAAGGTCGGGCGTCTCGCGCACCGCGTAACCAAACATGATCCCCTGATCGCCCGCGCCCTCGTCTTTATTTCCGGCGGCGTCGACGCCCTGGGCGATGTCGACCGACTGTTCGTGCAGCAGCACTTCGACATGGGCGGTGTTCCAGTGGAAGCCGCGCTGTTCATATCCGATGGAGCGAATCGCGCCGCGCGCGACTTCGATGATGCGGTCGAATGAAATATGCGGCCCGCGCACTTCGCCGGCGATGACGACGCGGTTCGTCGTGCACAGCGTCTCGGCGGCGACGCGGATCGCGTAGGGGTCGATCCCGACCTTGGCGCCTTCCCTGAAAAATTCGTCGACGATTTCGTCCGAAATTCGGTCGCTGACCTTGTCGGGATGTCCCTCGGAAACGGATTCGCTCGTGAAAAGATAATTCTTCCGCGTCACTTTGAAGTCTCCATCCAGGGGATGGCGCCGCGCGCCTCTTTTGGTCGCCGACTCCACGTTGTTTGCTAAGCTTCGGTCATTTGCCAGCGCAAGCCAGCTACGTCAAGCCGATCAAGACAATTCGCTCGACGGAGAGAACGACGTCACTTTTGCGAGTCTCCTTGCGTGACGGGGGCGCGGCTTTCCGCGTCTTCCGCCTCGGCCAAGGCGGCCACGAGCTCGACAATGCGCTTTCGGACCTTGGCGTCGCGAATGCGAGCGAAGGATCGATTGAGGTGGAGACCTTCCGCGGTGGCGAGAAAATCGACCACGAATTGGGAGCCTTCTTCCTGAAAGCCTTGTTGCGGCTCTCCGGATGAAGTGGGCGCGCCTTCGAAGAAGAAGGAAGGCGGCACGTTCAACGTCTTGGAGATCTGTTGAAGTCGGCTCGCCCCGATGCGATTCGTGCCTTTTTCGTACTTCTGCACTTGTTGAAACGTAAGCCCCAGGGCGTCGCCCAGCTTTTCTTGGCTCATTTTCATGAGCACTCGCTGCATTCGAACGCGGCTTCCAACGTGTCGGTCAATCGGGTCGGGTATTTTGTTCACAATCGCGGACCTCCGCTGTAGTTCTAGCTCAAATTAAGCGCCGTGAAAATAGCGCGTCGGATAATGCCATGTAATATAATGCGAAAATTGATAATCGGCCTTTAATCTCCACTGCGAAATTCTACCATGGCGTGTATTCTAAGGCAACCATACGTAGAGATGCGCGAGCTCTGGGAATAGGCGCCGCGCAAATCCCGCGCGTCGACCAAAATAGTTTTCGAGCGGATGAAACGAAGTCGCGCCGTCTCGCGACATTGTCGATGCGATCAATCGACGAATGGCGCGATCCCAAACGCTTCATCTTCAGGAGCGAAGCCGGCCGGCGACGGCGCAAAGCAATAGCAGCGCCCACAGCGCGGGAAACACCACCGCCTGGCGTTTGGCGAAAAACGTCATGGGCGCCGGCTTTGGCAGCGCCCCGTCGATCACGCCTTCGACCCCGAGCGGCAATTGTTGCAAAACGCGGCCGTAGGGATCGACAATCGCCGATATTCCGGTGTTGGCCACCCGCACCAGGGGCAACCCTTCTTCCACGGCCCGCAGCCGCGCCTGCGCGAAATGCTGATATGGGCCGCTGGTGGCGCCGAACCAGCCGTCGTTGGTCACGTTCAGCAGCCACTGCGGCCTCGCCGCGCCGTCTTCGACCGCCGCGCCCGAAAAAATCGCCTCGTAGCAAATCAACGGCGCCGCCGGCGGCAGACCGGGCGCGATCAAACGGCGCGGCCCCTCGCCGACATCCCAGGTGCCGGGAACGAGGTGCTGCACGCCGAGCGGGCGAAGCAGGCCGCTTAGGGGCAAATATTCGCCAAAGGGCACGAGATGCATTTTGTCGTAGAAGGCCAGGATGCGGTCGCCTTGCACCACTTCGATGGCGTTGAAGATTTTGGAGCGGCCGTGGTCCTCTTGCGCGCGCGCCGCTCCGGTGATGAGCGTCTTGCCTTGCAGGGCGCGGGAGATGGCGGCGAGCGCCCGCGGTTCGCGCGACAGCACGAAGGGAAAAGCGGATTCGGGCCAGATCAGATGCGTCAAATCGGCGACGCCGGTGTGCATGGGGCCGGTCGCCTGATCCGACAGGGCGAGATAGCGCCGCAAAATCGCCTCGCCCGCCTCGGGCCGGAACTTGGCGTCCTGCGGCAGGTTGGGCTGCATCAGTCGCAGTTTCGCGCCGTCGACGAAACCGGTCGCGCCTTGCGAAAGCCGCTGCGCGCCATAGGCCGCGAGCGCCAGCAGCAGCGCCCCGGCGCATATGATCGCGGGCGGTCCGAAGCGGCCGCGGCGCGCGTCGATCAGCGTCGCGGGCGCCGCGAATATCAAAATCGCGGCCAGGTCGAGACCGTGAAGTCCGATCAGCGAGCCCGCTTGCGCTAGAATAGGCGCGCTCGCGAGCGCCATGCCGAAATCGTTCCAGGGGAAACCGGTCAGAATATGACCACGCAGCCACTCGGCGCCTCCGAGGCCCACGGCCAGAGCGCAAACGCGGGCGGAGCCCGGCGACCACAGCAGACGAGCCGCCGCGAAACCGAGGCCCGTGAACAGCGCGAGGCCGGCCGGAATCCCGAGCACGGCGAGCGGCAGCGCCCAGGCGAATTGGTCGGCCTCCACGAGAACAGCCGCGCCGAGCCACCAAAGGCCCGCGATGAAATAGCCGAAACCGAGCCACCACCCCGCGCTGGCGGCGGATCGCAGCGACGCCGCGCCCGCCCGCCTTGGCGAGTCGGCGGAGCCGTCGATCAGCCATACCGCGACCGTCAGCGGAATCGCCATGGCCGGCGCGAAACCGATCGGCTCCAGCGCCAGGGCGCCGCAAGCGCCGGCCCAAAAGGCGACCGCGCGGCGCGACCAGCCTTCGGAAAGGATGATGCGCTGGGGAACGGACAATGTTGGCGTTCCATCGACGGAACCGACGATTTTGTGCATGCGCGAAAGGCCCCGGCGAATCAGCGCCGACAACTCTACCCGGTTTGCGCCCGGCGTCGACAGCGGCATGCGCCGCTGCGCCGTTTCGTCTCCAGGCGTCGCCGGCGTCGAAATTTCTCGGGATAATTTGGATCGCTCGAGTATATTGTGTCGCGGGCCGCGCCGTTATAGTTTCCGGCGCGTGCGGGACGGATTTGGCGCGCGGCGGGAGGCCGCGGGTTTAAAAAATGACGGTCGCTTGGCGGCGGTCGCTGTGAGGAAAGGAACGAGGATGAAATCAATTTCCCTGATGACGTTCGTGGCGGGCGTCGCTCTCTCCGCTTTGACGAGTTCGGCCTTCGCGGCCGGCGATCCGGCGGCGGGCGAGAAAGTCTTCGCCAAGTGCAAGGCCTGCCATCAGATCGGCGAGACGGCCAAGAACGCCATCGCGCCCGAACTGAACGGCATCGACGGCCGCGCGGCCGGGTCCGTCGAAGGATATAATTATTCCGACGCGGATAAGACCTCGGGCATCACCTGGAACGAAGCCTCGTTCAAGGAGTTCATCAAGAATCCGAAGGCCAAGATTCCCGGCACGAAAATGGTGTTCCAGGGCCTGCCCTCCGAGAAGGACCAGGAAGACGTGTGGGCCTATCTTTCGGGCTTTGGCGCCGACGGCAAAAAGAAGTAACTGGCGCGACGAACGCTCCAGATCGTGAAAGCGGCCCCGCCCACGGGCCGCTTTTTCTTTGCGAAGGCTTGCGATGGGTTATAGGAGCGCTTCAGAGCCGACAGGAAT
>Ga0181533_1000553_pt1 | contig 50461 bp, 24 predicted proteins | sample PEATcosm2014_Bin_45_FD_119772 | JGI IMG/M metagenome (GOLD analysis project Ga0181533, IMG submission 119772) | Peatland microbial communities from MTU Mesocosm Facility, Houghton, MI, USA - PEATcosm2014_Bin11_60_metaG | ecosystem: Environmental > Terrestrial > Soil > Wetlands > Peat | place... | reverse complement strand
TTGCTTTTGCGGCACAGGAATGGCGGCGACGGTCACTTGTGCGTGCCTGGCCATGTGGAAGTCGACCATGCTAGCGATGTTCATGCGGTATATGTGATCGGCGCCGAAGATGGCCACCACGTGCGGGTCGGACTGCTGGATGAGGTTGATGTTCTGCAAGATGGCGTCGGCAGTACCCTGGTACCAGGTTTCGTCCTCTGAACGCATCTGTGCCGGCACGGGAATGATGAAGTAACTCTTCAGCAGTCCGCTGAACTGCCATCCCTCGCTCAGATGCTGGAGCAGCGACTGGCTGCGGAACTGGGTAAGCACGTAGATCGAGTTGATTCCGGAGTTGATGAAATTGCTAAGGACGAAATCGATGATCCGGTATTTGCCTCCGAAGGGAACCGCCGGCTTGGCGCGTTCCCGAGTAAGGGGAAAAAGCCGGGTTCCCTTGCCGCCAGCGAGTACGATGCCCAACACGCGGATTTGCAAGGCTCTTTCCACAGCGAAGACGGGTTCTTGTGTGTCGATTTTCTTCATCGGCATCAGGGCTCCATTTGTCCTGCCCGATTTTATCAGAACCAGTTAAGAAGTGGCCGGGTACTTTAGCAGGGCTGCCCCATTGTCCATTCGAACCTGCGTCTGGGGGAGATCAGTCGCGAGGCATCGGCGGTATCCTCCGGGATACTCTGCGACTCGCATCTGGGGTTCGCCAGCGCTGTACATTGGCGGTTGGGTCGCATCGAAAAGGTGCATTTTATCGCACCGAAATACGCATTTTCCGTAAAAACCAGCTCCGATTTGCCTAAAATGTCCGATACATAGCATGACAAAATGTCATCATTTCTTTTGTTTTCAATAACATTCCTACTTCGAACGTCGATTTTTAACATCTTTTTATTTTGCCCTTTCTCCGGTTCGAAGGCAAAGGTGCTTTGTTTTCTTTGCGCTTCAGCGCCTTTGCGCCTTGGCGTGAGATGTTTTTGCTTTTGCGGGGAATTGTCCCCAGTTTCTTCCGCGCCGACCGACCTCTGAGGCTCGTTCTCGCTGGCCGCCCACGCCATTTGCATCGCGGCCGCGAACTCGCGGAATTGGCGATGGTCCATGGCCGTCATGCTGTCCGCCCAAAGCGACAAGTCCACAAGTTCGGCGAACACGGGGTGCGCCGCCTGCTGGCGGTTCAGGAGCGTGCGGGCCGTCTGCTCCACCACGCAGGGCGGGGCGTGGAGTAATCCCCACCACAAGCGGCAATAGACGCGCGAGCGCTCGCCGGTCTGGAGCCGGTTCAGGCAGGACTGCGCCTTGCCCCGCACGGTCGAGGGCCCGGTGGATTTCTGAACGTTGCGGCGGATGGCTTCCAGGAAAGCCGGCGTGCGGGTGGGAGACTTGCGCAAAGACAAAGCGGCACCTCGCGTCGTGCAGCCTAACAGTATAGGCCAGTGTTCTGGCGCTGTCAAGAGGAAATATTGCCCGATTCCGTTATTGTCGCCGGGCGCAACCCAGCGGACCACGCATCCGCCCGCGCCCCCGCCGTCCCCCACAACCTCCGGCGCATCTCCCGAACGCCAGAGGAACCCCAAAAGTCACTGACCGTAGTCGCCTGGTGCTGCGTCAAAAGAACGGGTAGGCGACTGCACGTCCAAGTGAGTTACTTTCAACGGTTCTGTGTTTTCGCGAGTTGGCTACAAAGGCTGGTGGCCATAGACCTTCGCGACTGAAGGTCCGGAATCTGGAGGAGACCAGAAATTCTTCGGCATGATTATCCCAACCCCGAAGCTGTTGGGCGGGCAGGTCTTTCGATGGCTCAGTGGCAAACGAAATGGCCCGGAATCTCGGTATACCGGTCGGCCGACATCCGCCAACCCATTGCTGCGCACGGGTCGTAGCAAAACCCAAGACACACGTCTCGTAATTCCTCTTCCGGCCCGAGCCTTGGCTGGAGCGCTTGCAGGTCGTGAAAGAGCGGGACAATGCCCGGCGGTGGTGGAGTATCTCCTTTTTCCGTACTGTAGTAGGATACGAAATCTTTACGTTCCACATAGGCGTACCAGTAGTCAGCGTTCCAGGACCACACGAGAACACTGCGGGCATCATGCAATGACCTCGGCAGCGTTGGAGAATGTGCCAGCTCATTGACCCGTTGCATCAGCGTCGCGGGGGCATCGTAGGTTTCAGCGCCCACTTCCTGGAAGCGGTAATTCAACAGCCGACGATCATCGCGGGTAATGCGAACCATCTTCTGCACCTGATAGACACTCACGCACGTCTCGTGGAATTGCAGTCCGTGTTTCTCGATGTGCAAGATTTGTATTATCGGCAACTCCATGTAGTAGATTTCGCCCGGAATTCGGTAGGGCAGTACCGATAGCCTGAACCAGACGCCAATAAAGAGAGCCATCACAACGATGGCGGGCCACGTCCGGTCACTAACTGGCGATTCTCTTAGCATCCACCGCTGCGGAAGCAATCGACACACGGCAACCGCGGCGGCGAAAACCAGTAAAGCGACCGCCAGAATTGTGATGACCGCGCTCAAACGCTCGTCCGCTAAAAGCAGATTCGAGCCGTTAAAGGCAATCCATGCATTCGAGATCATTCGCCCCTGGGGGGTGAATTCTGCCATATACAATCTCGGCACAAACGCGGCTGCCGCGAGTAGCGCGGTAGAATGGGCGAGCGCGCAACGGTAGCGCAGCGAACCGGCGGCGAAGGCAAGCAGAGGGAGCGATAGACTGCAGAGGACGTCATCCCATCCCCATGGTGGAGACTCCCATTGGGGAGGAAGCAGGGAGGCAGACACTGCCAGCACAAAAATCCACTCAAGAACCACGACGCCCGATGCGAGGTCTGACAGTTTCCTAAGCAATAAGCAGACGGCGGAAGTCGTGAAAATCAGCAGGGTGATGATGAGAAACGGTACCGAGTAGATACCAGCCAACGGGGAGGGAGGCTCCATTGGCCGGTGATTGAACGCGATGAGCACGGCGCTCAGGCTGAGGCCGTTCAGTGCAACATCCCAGATCCTGCGCCTCCTCCCGGCCCCGGAATCGAATACATATCGCGGATAGGCAAATGCAAACAGCAGCGCGGGACCGAAAAACAGGGCCCACTCGAATAGAAACCCGGCCGCCGTCACCTCGTGTGCCTGTAGAACTAAGAAGGCTGCACATGCCCCGGCGGCAAATAGGTAAATCAACGGAGTCGCTTTTATGAGCTTCACGATGACTCTCCTGACATCGTCATCATCCTTCTTGCATCCCGGCAGCGGGTGCGCCGGGATTATACCCCTCTTGGGCTTCGGTAGGCGGTGGACATGGCCAGTGCAGCGCTTAGCAGTGAGCTTTTGATTCGTGGGTAGCGGCGCTAAGCACTTTCAGTGCTCCTGCGGGGGAAAGTGCTGTGCTTGTTGTGCTCGTGCGGAACGCTCGCACCTGACCAAGTTGCCGTAAAACGGCCAACCCGCGGTAGTGCGGGGCAGGCAACTGGTGGTCGAGGCGGCGGAATTAAACCTCATCCGGCCCGCCGACGAGAATCAAAGCCTGGTCTTTGGGGATTCGCCGAGCCGCGTCGGGGCTAACGATTTCGAGCTTTGCGCCGCTCAAGGCCTCGTAATAGCGCCCGAGCTCACGCGCGGTGAACTGATTGCTCGTGGAATTCGCGACCACTATGGAAGAGCTGTGACCCATTCGGTGACGCTGAATGAAAGGCTGCCGGTAAGTTATGGAAAGCATGGCAGGGGTGGAGGGACTCGAACCCCCGACCCTCGGATTAGAAAGACGATGCTCGTGATAAAAAGACAGTCAAATCATTGAATTTACAGGACCGCCGAGCCCGACAACTTGGCGGAAATGGGTTCTTTTTGCGCTTATCTGTGACCCTATCTGTGACTCAGGAATCGCGGGAAAATATGGGCCACGCTGACTCAAGCCGAGCATAGGAGATGCTTCTTCCCCAAACTTCCCGCAGGAATATTCCGTCTCTATCTCCCCACGAAGATTTGCGTTTCCTGGGTATCGTGTGAATCGCTCCGACTCGGTGATGGACCAATGACGAGCTTTTCCACCGGAACCCGATTCGCGTGCACACTTTTCAGTTCCCTCGTTCTTGCTCCAGATGTTTGTTCATTCAGCTCGGTTTGGGCAGGTTGAAGCGCTCTTGGAGCACGCTCTCGGCCGTCTCAAGTGCACCCTCGACCCATGCCTGGTTATCCGCGTAGGCCGAGCCACAGATATAGCAGGCAAAGTCCGTGATCGGTTGGGTCATGCTTTTCACAACTTACCAGGGCTTTTCGCCCCTTTTCCAGAAGTGTACGCCTCCGGCGAACGGAGTCCACGACTTAGTAGTTTCTCCCCATTAACAAAGGGGAAAATCGTGATTATGGCGTCGCGCTTTCTCGTCTCTTGGCGTATCGCAAGTCTGTATCGTGCGCCATTGCAATGGACTGTAAATGGTCAGTAAGATTCCGTCTTAGCACCCATGAACTGATGGTGAGATGCCGCAGATCCCTGAAGGGCAAATTTCCTAACGGTCCGGTTTTTCAGCGCCATCCAATATTTGGACAATACGGGCACGGACTTTCAGCTTGCCCCCGGGTCATTGTTGCTGGGCGACCCAGTTAATGACCTGTTCCTGCCGATCTACCATAAAGCGATTGAAATCGAGTGGCGTCTCGAGTTGGAGCGCCTCGCGTCGCCCCAAAAGCTCGTAGACCTTTCGTGCTTGCTCGACTTCGCTCTGCACCGCTTCAACTCGAGCATATCGATCCAATGTTGGAGCCACGATCAGCGCGGGCCGCGGCGCCGCCAGCGCCAGCACTCGATCATGGTCGAAAGGCAGCCGCGCTTCCTCTCCCGCAAAAAAACCCAGGCGGGGAAGCAATCCGTGCAGGTGCGAGTAGTGGCGGACGCCTTCCGTGCCATCCCCCGGCGCGGTGTGTTGCAAGGGATCGAATCCGCACACCGAAGCCACGGCTTTCACGCGCTCGTCGAGGGCTGTCGTCACCAAACCCACCTTGCCGCCCAGCGCGTAGCCGATCATATAAATCCGCGTGGGGTCGATGGTGTCCAATCTGCATAGGGCATCGATGACTCCTCGCGTGTCGCACACCATCTTGCCCAGCAGCGACCACCGGGGATACTGATGGTAGAAATCGCGCGCATCGGTTGCGCGCGTGCCAAACCCCAGTTGGTCGAAGGCCAGAATGGCAAACCCCTTGCGAGTGAGCGAATCAAAAGCCGCATTCACCCAGCGTGAGTAACCCGTTGCATAGGCATAGGCATGGAGCCAAATGACCACCGGCAGAGGGCCTGGCTTCGGTTGGCCGTCGGAGCCCAGGGGATAGTAGAGATCGCCCCGCAAGCCGTCCCCGTAGGGAACGATGGTTGTTCCCGTGTTCGGCCGCTTCAAGGGTCTGTCGAAAAGCAATGCCAGCGGACTATCGCCGGGGGGGTGAATCCAGTAGGGCGTTTCCGGCGCAGGCAACTTGCTCACTCCGGCAAAAGGCAGGCCCGGGGGTTCTTCTCCCAAGGCCCAAAGGATTTCCTTTTTGAGGTCTTCCTTCCGATGCGCCCAGGTGGAAGGGTCCGCAGGCACAAAATCGGCCAAGCTCCGGCGAGGGTGCTGCAAGGGGTCGACCCTTTCTCCGGTCGCGTTCAACCAGCCCTCGAACGTGTAACCGTTGATCCAGGTTTCGGACCTGGGGTATTGATGCCGGCCAAAGACCGAATCAAAGAAGTTGACGTAGTTCTCAATGCAATTGGGAATGAAGTCGTGCTCGCCGGAGCGCAAATGAAGCTGCACGTTATCTTCGTGGCCCAGAAACCGATAGACGCTACGCACCGAGCGATACGCCTGCTCGTACCCGAAGCAGTTACCCTCATGCTCGCTGTAAGCAGCGTACATCAAGAGGCCGCGCGGCGCGACGAGCGCCATAAGCTGATTCTGGTCAACCGGGAGCTTATCCTCTCTCCCGGCGAAGTAGCGCAGCCGGGGATGAAACCAGTGGGTGTTGTGGGGGCCACCGGTGATGGACTCAATGCTACCCGTACCCCAATAATCCAGCGTGCAGTACCGCCAGGGAAGGCACTCACCGGTGGTACCGCTTGAGCCGATCACCGCCCCGATCCGTTCGTCAAATGCCGCCGCCAGGAGCGCCTGCTTCCCGTTGCGGGAATGACCCGTTATTCCGATTTTATTCGCATCGACTTCCGGCAGCGTGCACAAATAATCGACCGCCCTCATCGCCGCCCACGCCCAGCGGGTAATGCAGGCGAAGTCATAGTCCGGGTAGACGTCGATGAACTTGTCGGAGTCATCCGTGGCGCCGAAACGTGGGTCCGTCGCGTCGTACACACACGCGATATAGCCGCGGCGAATCGCGGGGTGAATCCAGCCGCTGGACTCCGGTTGATTGGTTAAGAATACCGGAAACGGAGCATTCCCGTTGGGTATGAACAGATGCACATGCAGAATCCCGCGGTGGTCGGGGCCAAACTCCAGCGTGACTTCGCGCACGGTCACGCCGCCCTCGCGCCGCGTTTCCGTCACCACCGCGCGCAGGTTGTCAGGTGGGGGAGGCATCTTGCCATAGACCCACCGCTCAAACTCCGAACGAACCCACTGCCGCTGCTCGACCCACTGTTCCCTGGTCGTGATGGGCGTGCTTCGTGTCCCTTCGAGTCGCACCAGCGGGTCCGGCAGGAAGTTGTTGGATGGCATCGAGTCGAAATCCGGCGGCAGTTCCCCCGTGCGCGTGACCCAAGCCTCCCAGTTCGTGTCGCCTCCGTTCATGCGGCCCGTGAGCTCGTTGGTCGTTGTTCGGGGGAGAATCTGCTGCAAGGTTTCGAGATAGCGCTTCCGCCTCTCGAGAACGCCATCGGATTCCTTCAGCAGTCCTGTAGATTGGGCGCTTGCAGACTCCGGGCCGCCGGCTATGCTCACTCCCGCGAGCACCGCGAGGCTGGCTGTTCCACCTTGGATGAATTCACGTCGATTCAGGTTTGGGCTCTTTGCCATAACGTGGGTCCGTGCGGCCCAAGCCTCTGCGGCTCGGGCCGCCCAGCCTATCTGGGTCGGCACGTCAGCTCACCGCGGCGACCCCGATAACGATCGTCTTTTGGAAAGAATCGCCGACGGAAACTCCTCTCTCACCGGCTCATTTCGTAAGGGTCACAGCGGCCACGGCGAATCCCCCCAGCGTAATCTGGTCACCGGCCATCGTGCTGGAAGCCGGTGGTTGGAAGCTGGTTGTCTGATCCACAAGCTGCACTTGCGCTCCCTCCGCCCCAGGCAGCGTTACGTCAAATGCACGGTTTCGCCTGTTCAATAACAGAATCTTATGTTTGCCGTCTGGTGTCACAAAAGCCTGCACGTAAACGTAGGGAACGTTGGAGTGAGTAGCCACCAACTTGTCACCCGGCCCGAAGTTGTCGCGCAGGACCTTCAGCACCCAGAAGCGAGCATTGGGCTGACCGGTCTCCCAATCCACCATGGATACGCTTGGGAACTGCGTGGGGTAGCCCACTAACTGGGATTCGCCTGCAACCTCGACACCCCTCTTGGCAAGCTCGACGTAAAGGTAAGCGTACATGCTTCCGCAGAGGTTCCAGAAGGAGTTCGGAATCTCCTTGAAGACGTGGCCCGGCTTGTCCTGTTTTGTATCCTCAGCGGAGATCGAACCCAGTTCGTCCGTATCTGTCTGGGTTTCGGGCGACAGCCGCTCGCGGATTCCCTGAATGTAACTGACCACGTTCAGGAAACGATCAGCCTGGTCCCAGTAGGTGTGCTCCATGATCTCCGGTGTCTCATCCGAGCTCGGCACGGCATAGAAATGGTACGAAATCATGGCAATGGGGATGCCGGGCTGGTGATTCTTATGATTCAGGAAGTATTCAAAGTATTCTCTGGGTTCACCACCCAGCGCCATTCCCACGCACGTAATCTTCTGATCAGCACGGTGGATGGCCGCAACGATAGCGTCATACACGCGCGTATAAGTCTGGGGAGTCATATGGTGCTCTCCCTCGATTTCGTTGAGAACTTCCCAATAATCGATCTTGTAGTGATGGCCGGAGTCGTGGCGCTTGCCGAATTCATCCGTGAAGCCGCCCTGCGTGTACCAACTCACCAGGCGCGCGTAATAGTCCCCCACTTCCTTCAAGCTGGGATCACGGAATTCCGTTCCCTGCTCGTAAGTCCAGGTTACCTGGTCCGGATCGCTCGGATAAGCGACAGGCTTATCGGTCTTGAACATCCACTGCGGAATCGTGCTGAAATTGATGATCACCGTGTGCCCGGTTTGGGCGTTCATCAAATCTTCCATCATGGGATCAATCAATGAAAAGTCCCACGACGTCTTTCCGTCCTGGGGAGGATCGAGTTCGGCAACTCCCAGCTTGGGGTAGGGCAGCCAAGGCACGTAGCGAACGTAGTCAGCGCCCAGATCATGCAACGCCTGAAAGACACGGTCATGAATCTTCGTACCCCGGCGCAGCGGTGGATTGACGACCACTTGCAGTGTGGGAGTTGACTTCGAAACCATTATGACCTTGTCCCAGTTAACATTGACGGTGGCCTTTTCCGGCGCTGTGGACTGCGACACGGTTTCCTTCTGGGCACAAGAGGTCAAGACGATAATTGCGGATGCCAGCAAGAGAGCAGTCAGTCGGGCTGCTCTAAGAGTTCTCATGATGTTACCTCCAATTAAGAGTGTGGCTCCTACTGTCGATGCGGGATGGGCAGGAAGCAAGGCATTGGGAGCTTGTTTGAAGATTCGGCGAGCCGATGGAGAGACCGCCTTCAGGGCATAGGTTGTTGAGGGTGCTGCCGCGTTTTTGTCAAAGCAGGGTAAGACGTCAAACATACTCGGACACATTACTCCTGGAAGGCATCAAGTACAAATGCATTGTTGCCGAGCAGGTCACCAACCTCTTCGGATTGTCCGCTGTTTATCTTCCGGGAAATTGTTTGTCAAGGAAAAAATATTTTCGAAGAATCAAATTATTGACAAGCCACGCGGGCGGCGTTATCAATAGAACCCGTTACCTTTGCTAGCCATTTCCAGAGTCTGCCTCAGAAGTAAGCGGACCAGCAAGAGAACGGACAACGAAGAATGAATGCAAAAGACGTGGGGCTGCCGCAAGACATAATCGATCTGCCGAAGCAGCACTCCGAGGCGGAACACGGGTCAGCCCGGTACAATGTGGAGGTTCTGGCGAAAGCCCTGGATATTCTGGACGTTCTGAGAGGCGCACACACGGAGTTGCGCTTAACGGACATCGCGGAGAAGGCCCGAATCGACATCAGCACCACCTTTCGCCTGCTACGCACTTTGGAAGCGCGCGGCTACATTCTGCGCGACATGAAGACTAAGAAATTCAAACATTGCCTCGGCTACCGGGCCTATCGCATCGGGTATGCTCAGCTTTCCAGCGACCAGCCTTTTGTCCAGAAAGTAACCCAAGGATTGATGCAGGCGGCGGAAAAATCCCGCGTTGAAATATTGGTGGCGGACAATCGCAACAGTCCCGAAGACGCCGTGAAGAACGCGGCATGGTTGATCGCGCAGAAGGTCGATTTCGTTGTTGAATACGAATTTCACTACCGCGTGGGGCCCGTGCTCGCCAACATGTTCCACAAGGCAGGAATCCCCACTCTGGCGATCGACATTCCCATGCCTAGCGCCATCTACTTCGGCGCCAATAACTATGCTGTGGGAAGCGCCGGGGGAGAGGCTTTGGCGCAATTTGCGCAACAGCATTGGCGGGGCCGCGTAGACCACATCCTGCTGCTGGAGATTCCGGCGGCCGGACCCGTTCCTCATTCGCGGGTCCTCGGGACCCTGGACGGAATTCGGAGCGTTCTGCCGAAGTTGCAGGAGAAATGCGTGCTCCACAGCAACGGCAAGGGAACCGAGGCGGGTGGTTACCTGGCCACCCGGCGTGTCATTCGCTCTCTGGGGACGCGTGCGCGTTTGCTCATCGCGGCGGCCAACGACAATTGTGCCCGCGGTGCGATCCGCGCCATCCACGAATCAGGCAGAGAGCGGTTCACGGCCATCATGGCTCAGGGGGGGCTGGATGAGGCGTTAGAAGCCGAGCTCAGCAAGCCTGGGAGCCCACTCATCGGGGCGGTCAACTATTTCCCGGAAAAATACGGGGCCAGAATTCTGCCCATCATTCTTCAGTGTTTGAACGGACAGCCAGTTCCTCCCGCCTTATATGTCGAGCACAAGCTCATCTTGCGGGACGGGCTTCGCTTTCCTTCGGCCACCTGATTCCAGGGTGGATTCCTCCGGGCAGAAATCTGGGAGGAATTGGCGGGGGCTCCGGGCGCATCGTCCACCAGGCCGGCGCTCACCACCGTGGCCCATTCGCCGATCCGCTGCTCGACCTCCAGCCGCTCCTTGAGCCCGTGGAATGGCGGCCAAGCCGGGGAAACATTTCGTCGCGCCGGCGCTGATCTGGTGTTCTGCTACGTCGGCACCTACGCGACTTCCTCGCAGGTCTTGCCCGTCATCCAGCAAGCTAAGGCTCCCGTGGTGGTCCTGAACCTGCAACCGCGGGCGGCGCTGGATTATTCCCACACTGACACCGGGGAATGGCTGGCCAACTGCTCCGCTTGCTGCGTTCCGGAGATTTCGTGTGCGCTTGCCCGCGCCGCCATTCCCTTCCACCAGGTGACCGGCATGCTGGAACCGGAGCCGGATTTTCGCGAGCCGAGCGAGCTGGCGTGGACGGAAATGCACGAATGGTGTGAAGCGGCCAAGGTCATCGGCGCAAATCCTGCTTGCCGTTAATCGCATTGCACCGGTCGGGAATGGGCACTCGGCCCCACGGATCGAGGTTCTCACCCAGGTTCTTTAGCCCCGCCCGTCCAGACCCGCGTTGATAAATCCGCGTTGGGTATCGTCCTCATCGCGCCGGTAGTTTTTGAGTTTTCATTGGGTGAAAAAACATTTCCCTTGACAAACTAATGAGTGGCGGTATCTTATGCGGGTGCTGTAATTGCCAAGCTTGCATTGGTTGAAGACAGAAGCGTCGGGTAACACGGATAGGCCGGTCGTCCGCATAAGGCCTCGCCGAATGGAAATTGGAGGCGTTCCTGGTCAAGCCAGTGGGGATCAGTTACCTGCCTTCCCTATGGTGAAGGGACTGTACTGCATCAGAGTCCAAGCGCCTCCGATGTCTAAACTCATTCATCCCAGGGTAAATTTTGTTCACAGCGGGTAGGCGCCCGTACCGGGTCGTTTAAGAACCTGCACAGGCTGCCTTCCGGGGCACGAAGAGTTAACGTTTCTTAGAATCTCTGAGGAGGTGTGGGATGGCAAATATGCGACCCAGGGGTATTACATTCGCGTTGTTCCTCTTTTTCTTGTTAGCAACCTGCCGGCTGGGATTTAGTCAAGCGATCACGGGGGACATTCTGGGAACGGTCCAGGATTCCACCGGGGCCGTGGTGCCGGGAGCCAAAGTTACTCTGACCGCGGTGGACACGGGCATCAAATGGGAATCGACTTCCGATGGCAGTGGTGACTACCTCTTCGCCCAGTTGAAACCGGGACACTATAGCTTGGAAGCCTCCAAGACAGGGCTCCAGACGGTCACGGTTTCGAACATCGAGCTTCTTGTCGGTCAACGACCGCGAGTGGATATTATGCTGAAGGTCGGCGCGGTCACCCAAACCATCAACGTGAACGCGGGAGGTGTGCAGCTTCTGGAAACGCAGACTTCCTCCGTCGGCGCGGTGATCCAGCAAAAGCCCATTGTCGAAATCCCCTTGAATGGGCGCGACTTTATGCAGCTCATGACCCTGGCGCCGGGGGTGCAACCGGTTTTGAACGGCTCTTCCCCCGCCACCACCTGGACGGGGCTGGGGGGATCGTACGCAGCAACCAATGGCGCCTCCGTCAGTATCGCGGGAATGGAGGAATCCAACATCAGCTACCTGCTGGATGGCATTGAAACCCGGAACGCACGGTTCGGCAGCGAGGATTTGCATCCCTCCGTGGATGCGCTCCAGGAATTCAAGATGCAAACCGACGCGTTTTCGGCCGAATACGGCCGGTCTTCCGCCATCGTTAACATGACGAACAAGAGCGGCACCAACCGCCTGCACGGCGACACTTACGAATTTAATCGCCTGAGCAATCTGGATGCGAATGACTTCTTTTACAACACCCAGGGGCTGACCATTCCCCACTACGTGCAGAATAATTTTGGCGCGACTCTGGGCGGACCCGTGCGCAAAGACAAGACGTTCTTCTTCATGAGCTATGAGGGATTCCGCTCGCGCACCTCCGGGGCGGGAACGGCCATCACCCTCAGTCAGGCTCAGTGGCAGGGCAACCTGGCCGACAACTCGGCCGGAACGGGAATTTTCCCGACTGCCTCCAGCTTCTGTCAAAACAACCCCAGCGTTGCCACCAACAAGCTCCGGTGCAATAACGTCATCAATCCTTTCACGGGCGTGGCGTTTCCGAACAACGTCATCCCGGGTGGTACGGGCAGCTTGTTGTCTCCGGTGGCGCAGCATTGGCAAGCGTTCGACCCCACCCCCAACGTAGCGGGCGCGGCCAATTCGGTGGCCTTTCCGCTTTTCAATTACGCGGCCACTCCGGACACCCGCAACGACTTCAATGACGCGATCCTCCGCATGGATCACGCCCTGAGCTCGAAGGACCAGTTGTACGGCAGCTACGCTTTTCACGATGTGCCGCACATTGGTCCCGGAACGTTGCCCACTTCGGGTAACAGCTACCCCATGCGGACCCAGGTGGTCTCCATGACCTGGAACCACATCTTTTCGCCTAATTTGGTGAATGAGTATCGGATGGGATATAACCGTGGTAAGACCTTCCTGGTAGGACGCGGCGCACTGGGACCGAACTACGCGGCGACGGTTTTTGGTCTCACCAACACGTCAACCAACTCCTTCGATTACGGGGTGCCGCAAGCGGGCATGTCCGGCTACTCGACCCCCGGTTCATCGAGCGAGTCGATCGGGTCGTTCGATCAGGACTTCCAGTGGGTGGATAACCTCAGCCTGGTGCGCGGCAATCACAACCTGAAACTCGGCGGCGATGTGATACGCGAGCGCTTCTGGGAAATTACCGATTTCTCCGGCGTGCCCAGCTTCAGCTTCACCGGCACATTCTCCGGGTCCACCATGGCCGACATGCTCATGGGCATTCCCTACACTGCCACTTCGGCGTTCGGCAACTCCATTCAGGATCTGCGCAGCACCTACTATTCGATGTACATCCAGGATGACTGGCGGCTGCGCCCCAATTTCACCCTCAACCTGGGTTTCCGGTACGAATATAGCCAGCCCCCCTGGGACATTCACAATCGGACGGTTTGGTTCAACCCGGCGGTCGGAAACCTGCAATACTCCGATCTCAACCAGGTCCGCAACGGCATCGTGGCCCCCGACCATCGCAATTTCAGCCCTCGCGTAGGATTTGCGTATTCACCGGGTTTTCTGCATGACACGGTGGTGCGCGGCGCCTTCGGCATCTTCTTCGCCACGGAGAACTGGAACACCATGCAGTTCATGGTGAATGCACCGCGGTACTATGCGGCGGAGACCCTGACCTCCAATTCGACAACAACACCCTCGCTCTTCCTCAATAGTCTGTTCCCTGCTCTCTCTGCTCCGGGAAGCCCCGCTACGCCTTTCAGCCGTAACGCCGGCGCGCGCACTCCCTATGTGGAAGAGTGGAACTTGGACGTGCAGCACACGTTTGCAAAGAACTGGCTGGCGGAAGTAGGTTATCTGGGCGACCGCGGCAACCACACTGTGATGCGTCGCAACCTCGACGCCGCTTCCTTCGATCTCACCACGATCGGCGGCACAGGCCCTGCCTCCACCCTTGCCAGCCGGGAGCCTTGGCCGCAGTTCAGTGGCATCCTCTTGGAGGATGACGGCGGCTGGGCCACCTACCATGCACTTGCGGCAAAGCTGGAGAGGAGAATTTCCAGCGGACTCTATGTGATGGGTTCCTACACGTGGAGCCATTGCATCGACCTGATCAGCGCCGAAGGCGACCAGTCCTTTGCCGGACAGGACTTCGACGTTTACAACAAAGGTCAATGCGACTACAACGTGCCGCAGCGCTTCGTGGCCAACTACTATTATGAATTGCCCTTCGGGAAGGGCAAGCAATTCCTGGGCGGGGCCACCGGACCCGTGGCCAAGCTGGTCGGCGGCTGGGAGGTCACCGGCATCACCACCTTTGAAATGGGCCAATTCTTTAGTGCTTCCCTTCCCGGCAACTGGATGAACGTGGGATCGTTTACGACGGCGGTTCCCAACAAGGTCGGCCCCCTCAACAATCCCAGCCGCACCTTGCTGAATTGGTGGAACGTCAATTCGTTCGAATTTCCCGGGTGCCCTCCCGGAGTTAACGCCTCCGTGGCGGGCGCTTGTTCTACCGGTATTCACATTGAAGGCAACGCCGGCCGCGACCAACTCGAGGTGCCCGGTCTCAACAACTGGGATTTGGGATTAATGAAGAAAACGCAAATTACCGAGCGGTTTTCCCTGGAGTTTCGCGCCGAGACCTTTAACACCTGGAACCATGCTCAATTCTCTACGCCCAGCACCAGCTATAACCCAACAACCTTTGGACGAATCAGCGGCCTTCTTGTCTCGCCGCGGCAGATCCAACTGGGCTTGAAGTTGAGTTTCTAGATGAGGAGTTAGCATTACGCTCGTCCCCGGCTTTACGGAGAGGGCCAGTCCGAACGCACGATGGCGTCGGGCTGGCTCTGCTCCGGGGGGTGGGTTTCCTGGTCGGAAGTTACTCTTCTAAGCCCTAACGGGTTTAGGTGTTCTTAGCTTGCCAACCTGCTCGATCTAACTCGCAGGCGCAGCGCACCAGTCCTGAATTCGGTGCCCGGCGCTGCCCCGTCCCTCGCCAAGACTTAGCGGAGCGTTCAGTATTTGACCGGACACTACAGCACTGTCCTTTAGGGTCGGTACGGGTGTAGCGGTGCCATCATGGCGGCGCTTGCCGGCAGGATGCCGGCGCTACGGCCAGCGCTACGGTCCGAGCATTTCATGGACACTACACCCAGCCCTCCGGTTAAACGCGAAGCTCCAGAACCAAGCTCGACCACATTCCCTCCCATGAAGGAGGCCGTGAAGTGAACACCCATCGCGTGACCTTAGAATCAGTGGTCATCGTTCTTCTCGTTTGCACCACACCCCAGTTGTCAGCACAGGTCACCCCTCGCGTCGGCCCGGCAAGCGGGACTGAGGCCGGGGTGCGGACCAGGTATTATCGCGAGAAGAGCACCTATTATCGCTTTGACCATCTGCGGGCAGGGGCTACCCGCACCGCCAAAGGCTGGTGGAACGTCCAGGATTTTGCCCATTCCCTGTTCAATCCGAATTCCGAAGAAATCACCGTAAAGTTGAAGATGATCAGTGATGACCCGAAGTTTGTTTTTGCCAACGGCCAGGTGGGAACCTACACGAAGGAATACCATCTCAAGGCGCTCTTCGGAACCACCGACAATGTTTATCTCTGCCCGGTATTCGAATCCCTCAAACCGAAGCCCAATTGGCCGGTCTCGTCGAGGTCGAATTTCGCCGGTGGCGTTGAATTTTCCAGTTCCAAGCCCTTCTACTACTTTATGCTGCACCAAACTCCGGAGGGTGTATCGCCTGATCTGGTTAAGGCCTATTTCATAGCTTGGGACCCTTGCGAGTACGACGAGCCGGCGGTTTGGGATAGCGACCTGAACAAGTTCGTGATTCAATACACGAACTACTGGCACGACGAGACAAGCTGGCGGGTGGGTTGGTATTCCGCATTGGAAATCACCAACAACACGAATCAGCCTGTGACGTATACCCTTGACCACATTCCCTACTATGGCGGGCAATACGATCCGGCAAACCCACCGGTCGTCAAGTACAAGGAACAGACCGTCCAGCTTGCGCTGAAGCCCCACGAGATGAAAAAAGTCACCCTCATGAAACTCTTTGGCTGGGGCGACAAGATGAGTTCCATGGAAGGATGTTTGCTGATTACCCCCGATCACGCCGGAGCCAAGGCAGGAACCAGCGCCAGGTTGCTGATTTTTCCCAACAATTCGGGGGAGCCATTCCACGATGTGATCCAATAAGATTTGAGCCGGAGGGATGATGCAACGGCGCGAATTCATCAAGTCAGGATTACTGTGTGTGGCCGCAGGCAGCACGCTGGGGGCCTTGACGTCTACCGCGGACCAGGGGCATGAGCCGTATCGGGAAGGTCAGAAGATCACCCTGGCAAACAAGTACCTGGACTGGGACTTGGTCCTGGCGGGTGGGACAGTGCGAAGTTCCGGCCTCAGGAACAAACTAACAGGCCACTCGTACACCCTCACCGACGCCCAGGAACTTAGCCTCACCTTCTCCCAGGCAAAGACCCGCGTGGAGATTCCCTGGTGGGACATGCGCTTCGGCCTGGATGACGACAAGGCCCCCCCCGACCAGGAAAGAGGCTATCTCCAGGGTTACCACCTGGAGGATTTGGCGGACGAAGCCAAATGGGACAAGACCCAGAATCCGCTACTGCGCAACGGGGAGCGCGTGACCCTCAGCTCTCCGGCCGCCTTTAAGGGCTACGCCTGGTTTCGCCAGTCATTCGAACTTCCGGCCGAGTCGCAGGGTGAGCCGATCGTCTTCTGCCTGGGGGGTTACAACCAGGAGGACTGGAACGAATACTGGGTTTATGTGAACGGAAGTTTGGCGGGCCACTGGACAGCCTCGGGTTTCTGGCGCGCCCCCAAGGAGTGGACGGTGCAGCCGGGAACGGCGGCATATCAGCAATTGCGGTTTGGCGCCGGCCGGAAGAACCTGCTTGCGTTCCGCACGTACCAGTTCGAAAAACTTCGGCCCGGTGTGCCGGAACAGGCCCTGGATCACTGCACATTTCAGGGGCGGCTTTATGACCAATTCATTTCCGTCGGCCCGCCCTACCTTCACGTTTCCGATTTCACCCTGGAAGAATGGCGCCAGGAAGCTGCCGGTGAGCGCCCGCACTACGTTTTCGAACTCAGCCACGTCGGAGAACAGTTGCACGTAACCCTGCACTATGCGTTGGACGAGTTCATGCGGCGGAAGTGGGTGGAAGTGAAGAATGCTGGAAACCGCCCACGCTTGCTGCTTGATGTGAATGTAGATGACGTTCGGCTGGACGCTCCCCTGACGGAGGGGGATTATGGCCAGCCGGTGATCATCGCCGAGGAAATGTTTGCCGCACTCGAGCACCCTGCGGGCGTGAATCAGGGAATGAAAGACCGCCTGCTTCTGCGCCACTTCCCCGGCAAGACCCTGGAAGCGGGAGCAAGTCTAACCAGCAAAGTCTCCGTGGTCGGAGTTGCTCCCTCGGGCGCGGGGGCACAGCAATTCGTGGACTACATCGCTGCGCGCAGCCCGCGCCAGAAGTTGCTGAGCATCTATGATCCCCTGGGCATCAATGGCTTTCCCGACGAACCGTGCTGGACTTTGAATGACCGGGAAATGCTTGACACGCTCGACGTGCTCGAAAAATGGCAAAAGCAGGGCGTGAAATTCGACTATTTTGTTCCCGACGTCGGCTGGATTGACCGCGCCGGAGACCTGACCCGGTTTTGGCCGCAGTGCTTTCCCGAAGGTCCCGGCAAGGTGGTGAAGCGCGTGAACGAGCTGGGAATGAAATGGGGGTTGTGGTTTTCGGGAACGTGGGCGGACTGGGGCAACGGCGAGAACCCACAAATTGCACCCAGCCGGACGCTGGTGGCGGGGGGCAAGTGGCCCGAGGACGAGTATCGCGACGGTTTTCATATCGATGATAATCGCCGCATGCTCTGCCTGGCCTCCGAGCCGTACCTTAGCATGCTTCGCAATGCCCTTCTGTATCACATCCGCACCAACAACCTGCGCTTCTTCAAACTGGATGTCTCAAGCTGCTATTGCAACCGCACGGATCACCCGCACCTGCCCGGCAAATACTCCACCGAAGCTGCCTACGACGCGGTTCTGGAAATTGCCAGGGTCACCCGCCAAGCCAGCCCCGACCTCTATATCATGTGGTATTGGGGCTATCCGTCACCCTTCTTCGGTCTCTACGGCGATTCGATTTTTGATCGGCAATTCAAGCTGGAAGCGTCCAGCGCCGCCGATTACCCTGTGCTTTTTTTCCGCGATGGCATCAGTCTGGCCCTCGATCAAGCGGTGCAGTATGCGAAGTTCGTTCCACCCATTCTCAAAGACAGCCTGGGAATTTTCATCACGGACACCTGGCTGGCGAATTCCATACGGACGGAGCGGTGGCGCGAGGCCGCCATTATGGACTTGGGACGAGGGAACCTCCTGTTCCCGCAGATCTGGGGGGATTTGCGCCTGCTCAGCGATGATGATGTTGCCTTCCTGGCCCGCATCCAGAAACTGGCCAAGGACAATGAGGCGCTTCTCCACAAACAGAGAACCATTCTGGGCGATCCCTGGAAAAATGAAGTTTACGGTTACGCTTATTTCGAGGGAACGCACGGCTTCTTGTTTGTGAATAACGCGAGCTTCGAGGCGCGGCAGGTCAGCATTCGGTTCGATGAGAAACTGGGAATGAAAGCGCCGGTGGGCAGCAAGCTGCGGTTGCTTTCGCACTACCCGGATCAGCGGGAATTACATCAAAACGGGAAAGCTGTGTTTGCGAGCGGCGAGACCCTAGAAACCTGGCTGCGGCCATTTGAAGTGGCGATGTGGGAAGTCGTTGCCGACTCCGGCCAAGCCGCGCGGAAGGGTTTCGCCCCGCGGGAACTCCCCACCAGCACGCCGGAGGTGCAGAGCCGACGTCTCACCCTGGAAGGAGTACCCATCGGCCCCGGTTTGGATATTCCGCTTGGCGATACTCCGTCTACTTTTCGTTCCATCCTACCCCGGCCCACCGTGGATGAACTGAAACAGAGAGGGTTTGAGAAACGTATCATCGCCCGGCAAGTGAAGCTGCCGGCGACAGAGCTAGGGCCGGCGTATCTGGCTCTCACGCTCAAGCTGCACAAAGGAAGCAAGCCATGGCGTTACAACCATTTGGCGGACCTCATTCAAACCAAGGCCCTGATTGACGACGAGCAGATCCAGCTTGAGACCGTACCTAATTTCCGGCAGACGCTTTGGGCGGATTATTTTTGGATTGTTTTCAGAACGCGCATCGTTCCGACGTGGTTCGGCAAGACCCTAAAGGTGGGGATTAACGCTTATTTGCCGCCTGAGGTGGAATCTGAAGAGGAGGCTTGGCTGGTACCCGAGTGGTGGACATAACGGCCTCCCCGCCGGGTAACTTGATTTGCAATAAAGGCTTACTATCACCTTTGCTCGCATTTGGCGGCTAAGGTGACGGGCGATCAGAATCAAATTCCTTTCTCAAAGAGGTGAACAATGGCATTCATGAAAAACCGACGAGAGTTTCTAAAGAATTCTGCCCTTTGGGTTATGGCGGTTCCGGGTCTTCCTGGCTTGAAAGGCGGCCCGGGCCTGCTCAAAGCTGCCGGGCAGGAAACCGCGCAGGCAGAAGGACTGATGAAGGCATTCCTGGAGCCGCCGGAGGGGGCTTGGCCTTGGGTCTATTGGTTTGTCTCCGACGGCAACCTTACCAAAGAGGGCATTACGGCCGACTTTGAAGCCATGAAGCGCGTGGGCATCCACGGCGTCCTGTATATGGAGGTGGACCAGTATGTTCCCAAGGGGCCGGCGCGCTTCCTGGACCCCCAATGGCGGGAGATGATCACGCACGCCGTTAGCGAGGCCACGCGGCTGGGCATCACCGTGAACATGAACAATGATGGCGGCTGGTGCGGCAGTGGCGGCCCCTGGATTACGCCGGATTTGTCCATGCAAATGGTGGTGATGAGTGAAACCAGCGCTCAGGGTCCCAAGACTTTCTCGGGAACCCTTCCCCAACCCCGGACCATCGAAAACTATTATCAGGACATCGCCGTGCTGGCATTCCCCACGCCCCCAGGCGAAACGGTACGGATGGCCGATTGCTCTCCCAAGCTCACCTATGGCGCCGACCGGAAAAGCTTCGACTTCACCAAGCTGATCGATGGCAACCCCGGCACGGTTACCCTTCTTCCGTTGCCGGAAGCAAAGCATCCCCAGTACCTGAATATCGAGTTTCCTGAACCTTTCACGGCGCAAGCCCTATCGGTGGCACTGGACACCTGGAACTCGTCAATTGATGGGTCATTGGAGGTTTCCGACGATGGCCAGACCTATCGGAAGATTCGCCCCATAACCTTGCGCTGGCCGGTATCCTCGGTGAATTTCGAGAAGGTGACGTCCCGGTATTTCCGGATTGAGTTAAGACCGCGCGGCGATTGGTTTTTCGGACAATTTGCCAATGGAATTCCTCTGGGGGAAGTCGAACTCCACACGGATTTCCGGATCGAAGAGATTCCCGGCAAAGCAGCTTACATTCGCCAGGAAGAGCTTTCCGACGAGCCGGCGCTGTCGCCCGAAATGGCCTTTCGCCACGAACAGGTCGTTAACCTCAGTTCCAAGATGAAAGAGGACGGGCAGTTCACCTGGGACGTGCCCGAGGGCAAGTGGACGGTCTTGCGCATTGGGCACACATCAACGGGGAAAATGAACCATCCGGCCCCGAAAGAGAGCCTGGGCTTGGAGTGCGACAAGCTGAGCAAGAAGGCCATCGAGGTGCAATTTGATGGATTGATGGGAAAACTGCTGGCGGACCAGGCAGCCAGCGGAGGGAAAGCCCTTACGATGACCCACATCGATAGTTGGGAGGTTGGCTCGCAGAACTGGACGCTGGGATTCCGGGAAGAATTTCAGAAGCGGTTCGGGTACGACTTGCTTCCCTACTTGCCCGTTCTTACCGGGCGGGCAGTGGAAAGCCGGGAGGTCTCCGAGCGCTTCCTGTGGGATGTGCGAAGGCTGGTTGCCGACCTCTTGCTGGAGAACTACGCCGGACACATGCGGGAAATCAGCAATCAGCATGGACTTACGTTGTCGATTGAGGCATACGGCGGCGGGCCGCTGGATGAGGTGGCTTACGGCGGGCGCGCGGACGTCCCCATGAGCGAATTCTGGACAGGTCAGGTGCCCGGCACATGGAATAAAGAAATGGCATCGTCCGCGCATGTTTACGGCCATCCCGTATGTGCGGCGGAATCCTTCACCGCCGTTCCGGAAAACGCCCGGTGGCAAAACCATCCGTACCGGTTGAAGCCCCTCGGCGACCTCGCCTTTACGCAAGGCATCAACCGCTTTGTGTTCCACCGGTATTCCGCGCAGCCCTGGGTGAATCACGCGCCGGGAATGACCATGGGGCCTTGGGGAATCCATTACGAGCGCACCAACACCTGGTGGGAACAATCCAAGGCATGGCTTGCCTACCTTGCCCGCTGCCAGGCCCTGTTGCAGAAAGGGTTGTTCGTGGCGGATGTGGCATATCTGGGGAGTGAGAACGGGCCGAATTCGTTCCCCGCTCGGGAATCCATGGACCCGGCAATCCCCCCCGGCTATGACTTTGATGACCTGCCACCGGAGGCGTTGCTAAAGCTCGCGACCGTGCGCGACGGACAATTAGTCTTAGAAAGTGGCGTGCGCTACCGCGTTCTGGTGCTGCCGCCGGGACGTTCCATGACCCCGGCTTTGCTGGCCAAGGTCAAGGATTTAGTCGAAGCGGGGGCCACCGTCGTCGGACCGCGTCCCACCAAGTCACCCAGCCTGGCAGACTATCCGCACTGCGACAGCGAAGTGCAGCAATTGGCCGAGGAACTATGGGGCGATTGCGATGGTGCAAGCATCACCGAACACGCTTGTGGTAAGGGCAAGGTCGTATGGGGGAAACCCCTTGCCCAGGTGCTGAGGGAATTGGGCACTCCACCCGACTTTGCGTGCCATCACGTGACAGTGGGGGAGGATATTCGTTATATCCACCGTACTGTGGACGGTGATGAGGTCTACTTTGTGGCCAGTTCACTTCCCGAGGCCCGGAGATTCTTGTGCACGTTCCGGGTCAAGGGTCGGCGGCCGGAAATATGGTGGCCGGATACGGGTCGAACAGAGACCGTCACCGTTTACGACGAGCATGAGGATACCACGCAAATTCCCCTCACCCTGGACCCCTGTGGGTCGGTCTTCGTAATATTCCGAGCCGCTGCTCCCACCCTGGCAAACCGGGTCGTCTCAGTGAGGCGTGATGGCATTGAGATTTCGGGACTTGCTGTGAAGCCTGCCCCCGAAACCCAACTTCTGAGCGAATCATGCTTTGTTCAAGAGAATCGAGGGGGCGCGGAGGGGTATCGAATTGAGGTCATCCAGCCGGGGAGCTACGAGTTGAAGTCCGCTACCGGGCATGTGTTGAAGGCGGAAGTCCCCGAGATACCCAAACCCTTCGAGATTGAGGGACCCTGGGACCTGGCATTTCCCAAGGGCTGGGGTGCGCCGGAGCATGTGACCCTGGCCAAACTCATTTCCTGGACCGAGCACTCGAATCCGGGAGTGAAATACTTTTCCGGAACCGCAACGTATCGGCGCAAGTTTGCCCTCTCGGCGCGAGACATTCCCAAGGATTGCGGGCTTTACCTGGATCTTGGACGTGTGAACGTTATCGCCGAGGCCATCCTGAACGGCCAGAATCTTGGCATTCTGTGGAAGCCGCCCTTCCGCGCCGAGGTTACGAGCATCCTCCACGCGGGAGCCAATGACCTGGAAGTTCGCGTGGTCAACTTGTGGCCCAACCGGCTGATCGGCGACGACCACCTGCCCCCGGACTGCGAGTGGACAAAACAACATTGGGGAGACGTACTTCGCGAGTATCCCCAGTGGCTCGTGGACAACAAGCCCCAACCTACGGGCCGCGTGACCTTTACAACTTGGAAGCATTGGAGCAAGGACGATCCGTTATTGGAGTCGGGTCTGCTGGGTCCGGTTTGCATCATTTCCAGACCCAGAGTGGCTTTGAAATAGCCGAGGAGGGGGCGGCGCAGTGCGGCGTGGCCGCAATCAGGGTATAGGGGCCGGCGGGCGCTGGCCCCTACATGGGCACGCGGCGTGGCACGGGCATCGGAAGCTGTGAAAAAATCGGTTTTACAGGTTTTGGCACTCTGCATTTTCAATGAGTTACCTTGTGGATAACAGTTGAAGATCCGATTTTTTCACAGCTTCTCCTGCCCGTGTCAAATCATGGCCAGGATGGCCATGCCACGACTCTGGTTGCGGCTGCAGGCCGCGCTGTGCTACTCGATCATAATTACGGCACCAAGATGAAAGCCTATTCTTCCCTCTCCCCCCAAGGGGGCGGGGGAAGAGGAATTCTTAGCTTTGGCGCAGTATGCATAATTGGGTAGCCACGTTCGCTGCTCTCGTGACCGTGGGTTTTTCTCACCTGTATTTCAAGTCAGTCAAGGGGGTACATCGAGACACATGAATGGACTCTTTACAAGAGTATGGGAAAGAATGTATTGGCTCTGCGCAGTGATCCTGGTATGTTCTTTGTCGCCCGCGCCCGTAATGGCCCAGTCGAATCCCACTTCCAACCGGTTTCAATATCGGATCGCCATTTTAGGATACCCCTCCAACGCCGCGGTGGTGTGGGACGACAAGAATCCGATGGCGGAATATATGAAGTCTCTGGGCGCTCCGAAAGTCGAGTGGAGCCGCGAAAACCTTCAGAAGCTGAAAGCCCTCGGGTTCAACACCCTTCAACTGAACATTGCCTGGGGCTACCGGCCGAACGACGAGCCTCTTAATCTCGAGGATGTTGTCGAGTTGCCGGCGGGCTTGCGCGACCAATATCCGCAGCCTGTCCCCTTGCGTTCCCTGCAAACGCCCGAACGGATCCGGCAGCGCCGAACGGATTTGCGCGACCGCCTCAAAATGGCAAAGGATGCAGGTTTTCGCACCATCTTTCACTTCGGCGCTCCCTATAACGCGCACAGCCGGTATGGCGATGCTCCCCCCAACTGCCTCATGGACGGCAAGACGCCGGAGCGTTACGCCCATCTTCTGGAGGTCCTCGGGCAGGAATTTCCGGGCATCGATGACATTCTGATTTACACCTACGATCAGGATGCCTGGCTCTGCAATGAGTTTGGACCCTGTCCCCGCTGCCTGGGCATACCGCTGCATGAGCGTGTGGTTCCTTTCTTGAAGCTGATGGTCGCCACCTGGTCCAGGATCAGCCCGCAAGGGCGGGTTTGGTGGGAGCCCTGGGAACTCTCGGCCGGCGAGGTCTATGAGAGTGTCGTCCGCATGGATTCCGGCGGATTCGGCCTCGCGATTCATTCCAACGTGGCAGAGGCCATGTCGACATTGCCGGTCGACCGATGGTTCAAGAACGTCTGCAACCTGGCGTCGCAACGCGGCATTCCGGTGGTGGGGGAAACCTTCCTGGGAGGAGCCAGCGAGGAACTTGAACCGTACCGCTATCTCGCTTATCCCCTGGTGACGTTGCACGGCCTGCGGACGTTTGCCGCCGTACAAGGTCTGATGGGGATGAAAGAATACTACGGCCTGATTCCCACGATCGATGATCCCAACCTGCGCATGACGGGGCTCTTCTTCTCCAATCCCCGCGTTGACGATGAGACGGCGCTGAAGATCCTGGCATCGCCGTATGGAGCGGCGCAGGCAGACATGATTCAGTTTTGGAAGCTCACCAGCGAAGCGATGGAACTCTTCCCCTGGGATGCCTCTTGGTTCATTCGGGAGATCGGCCGAAGCGATCCTGTACACAGCATGAGCGCGGCCATTATTCGTGGTCAACAGGCCCACACCCCGGCGTGGGAATCCACTCGCCATGCCATCTTCATGAAAACGGACAACCGGGAAGCGGATTCGTGGATGCTCGAAGACGTGCAGTTACGATGTGATCTGGCAGCACAAGGGATGACCCAGGCTCTTGCGGTAGGTCAGCGTATCGAGCCAGAACTCCCCCAACAGTTTCAGGCGGATTATGCCGAGGACTTGAGGCAATTGGCAGGATTCAAGCAACGCACTCTTGCCTATGTATATCATTTGCGCGAGACGAACCTGGCGCGCATGATGCGCGGACTGCGCGAAAAGGGACAACCCGTGCCGGACCCTATGCGGGAGGAGATGGCGACGGTTCTAAAGGCGGACCAACAGAACGAACAACAGACCGAGCCGATCGCTGAAGCCTTGGCATTGCTGACAACCGATGAAGATGCTTTCTTGAAGAAGTACTTTGTCGTGACCGACGATCACCGTACGAAGGGAATGTTTAGTCTAACGTCGAGGTAGGTTAGGGAATCCTTGGACAAAACAGACGAGAGGACAGTTATGACAAGAATTTCACGCCGGAGCTGGCTTGCCCTCGTCTCGGGTGGGTTGTGGCTTCCGCCAGCTTTCGCATTGGCCAACACTCTATCGGAAGATTCATCATCAGGCGGACTCGAACAGGAGTTCCAGAATCCTCCCAAGGCCGCACATCCCTGGGTTTACTGGATGTGGCTGAACGGCAATATCAGCCGGGAAGGCATAACCGCCGACCTCGAGGCCATGCGGCGGGTGGGGATTGGCGGCGCGCTGATCATGGAGCTTGGGGCCGGTAGCCCCGGGCCGGTGCATTTTATGAGCCCCGAGTATCGGGCGATGATTCAGCACGCCATATCCGAGGCAGCGCGGCTGGGCTTGCAAATTGATCTGAACAACGATGATGGTTGGAACAACGGCGGTCCGTGGATCACCCCTGACCTGGCCATGCAACGGATGACCTGGACCGAGACCAACGTGCGCGGCCCGGCATCCTTCCACGCCCCACTCGAGAAGCCGCAGACCAAGCTCGATTTTTACCGTGACGTGGCCGCCATCGCCTACCGCACTCCGCCGGAGGACAGTCCGAGTGCACGAATCCCAGACTCGCAGGTGGTGAAGCTCCCGGGACCGCCGGCCGGAATCGAGTTGAATTTTCCCCGTCCGGTCGCGGTGCAATCACTCGTCTTAACCACGGCAATCACAGTGCAAGGCAAGCCCGCATCGGCAGCGTTGCAGGCTTCGCAGAACGGCAGCGATTTTCAAACCGTCTGTGAGTTTGAAACCGGCTGGCGGCACGGGGCCTCGCGCTACCCCTCAATCACCGCGAGTTTTCCGAAAGCCGAAGGCCGCGTGTTCCGCCTTGTCTTCCCCGAGGGGATTGGCGCTGCCACCCCGCTGGAAGTCCGGCTCTCGCCAGCGCCGCGCCTGAGCGCGTGGGAATTGAAGGGGGGCCACGCAAACATCGGTGAACACGCCAGCGGCGCGGAAGTATTTACCCTGGGGCGCGAGCCGAAACCTGCCATCATGCCCAATCAAGCCATTGCCCGCGACGGAGTTGTGGACCTCACTTCCCGAATGGGTGCGGACGGAAGCCTGACTTGGGACGTGCCTCCGGGTGAATGGACGATTCTCCGCATCGGCTACACACCCACGGGCGCCACCAACGGCGCCAGCACCGTGGAAGGACTTGGTCTTGATTGCGACAAACTGCGGCGAGAGGGCGCCGAGGCGGTGTTTGCCGGCATGTTGGACAAACTGCTGGCGGAAAACCAGGCGTACCGCGGGAAGAGTTTGACCTGGTTCCATTCGGATTCGTGGGAGTCAGGCCCGCAAAACTGGACGGAAGGATTGCAGAACCAATTCCGGAACCGGTGCGGCTACGATCTTCTACCATTCTTTCCGGTTCTGGCCGGTGGCCATGTTGTTGACAGCGTCGCCGTATCCGATCGCTTTCTGTGGGACTTCCGGCGGCTGCTTGCGGACCTGATCCTCACGGAGTTTGTGAAGCCGATGCGCGAAATGTGCCACGCGCGGGGAGTGGGGTTTACCTGCGAGGCCACGGGGCGGCAGCAGTTCTTGAATGACCCCATCGCCTATCAAAGCGAGACGGATTTGCCCATGGGCGAATTCTGGGTGGGCGAGATGTATCCGCGGCCGGATTGCAAGGCGTCTGCCTCGACGGGGCATACCTACGGGAAGGAAGTGATTGGGGCGGAGTCCTATACCAGCACGGGGGGTACCCACGGCTGGTGGCTCGACCACCCTTACTCGCTGAAGGCGGAGGGAGACGAGGCTTTCTGCACCGGCATCAACCACATCGTTTTTCACCGTTACGTTCACCAGCCGTGGCTGGACCGCAAGCCGGGCATGGCTTGGGCAGGCATGGGCGGGAGCGTCATGACCGGACCGCATTCCGGCATTGGCATTAATTTCGAGCGCACCCAGACGTGGTGGGAACAGGGTGCGGCGTGGCTGCAGTACATTGCGCGCTGTGCGTACCTGCTGCGCAAGGGTTCATTCGTGGCTGACATCTGCTATTCCACGGGCGAAGGGGTCCCCAACGCCATCATCCGGTGGAATCGACATCTGGACGCGTTGCCGGAAGGCAGAGACCCTTCCACCGTCACCCAGCGCGGTCTGGCTCGATGTGGCGCGCTTCCCCCTGAACCGCCGTTGGGGTACGACTACGACGGTTGCGATCAGAAGATGCTGATGCAAATGTCGGTGCGGGACGGTCGGGTGACACTACCCAACGGAATGAGTTACGCCGTTCTGGTGCTCCCGCCTCAGCCCGCAATGACGCCGCAGCTTGCAGGTAAAATCAAGGACCTGCTGCAAGCGGGCGCTACGGTCGTGGCGCGCAAACCCTATTCCTCACCCAGCCTGAGGGCTTACCCGGAATGCGACCGCGAAGTCCACCGCCTGGCGGACGAACTCTGGGGGGAAGCGGACAACTCTGCAACTGTGAACCGGTCCATCGGCAGGGGGAAGCTTCTCTGGGGTACGCCGCTTGACGAAGTGCTTCAGGCTGCTGGGGTACCCCAGGACTTCCACTACACCAGCGCGCAGCCGCAAGCCGACGTGCATTACATCCATCGCCAGTGGGGAGACGCTGAGGTTTACTTTGTCTCCAATCAACTTTACCGGGACGAGGTTCTGTCCTGCACGTTCCGGGTGGGTGGGAAAACCCCGGAGTTGTGGCAGCCGGAAACCGGGGAAATCCGTAAGGTCGCTTTCTACTCGCAGAAAGGCGGCAGCACGACCTTGCCGCTCCGATTGGGCCCTGCGGAATCGGTTTTCGTGGTTTTTCGGGAGGCCGCTAGCACACGATCGGTGGTTTCTGCTGCGCCGTTAGGAATGGCCGTGGGCAGCGAGTTTGAACTTTCCTTGGGTACGAGCGGCTCGATAGAAGGCACCGCTTGGGATAGCGGACGATACACGATTAGAGATTCTCGCGGGGAAGAGCGCAAGATCGAACCCAAGGTCCCTGCCCCCCTCGCCGTCGGAGGCCCTTGGATTCTTCGCTTTCCGCCGGGGCTCGGGGCACCCGCAGAGATCCAACTGAGCAAATTAATTTCCTGGACTGACCATCCTGACGATGGCGTGCGGTACTTTTCGGGAACCGCGGAATACACGGCGCAAATCGATATCCCTGGAGCACTCGTGGGCGACGACTACAGAGCGGTTCTAGATCTCGGGGAAGTAAAAGAAATCGCCGAAGTGGCGGTAAACGGAAGGACGGTCCGAACCCTTTGGAAACCACCCTTCCGCGCAGAGGTCACGAAACTGTTGAAGCCGGGAACCAATCGTCTGACTATTCACGTCACTAATCTCTGGGCGAACCGATTGGTTGGCGACAGCAAATTGCCCACCGACCAGCGCGTCAGTTGGAGCACTTGGAATCCGTACACCAGCGATTTCAAATTATTGCCATCCGGATTGCTGGGACCGGTCACGCTGCGGATAGGCCGGCGTTTCACGCTTTAGTAGCGCCGACCTCCGCCTTTGAGGTCTGCGGTTCTTACCTGGACTCGGGTACCGGAACCCGAGGGCAGGCGTGCGTTTTTGTGATTCCCGGTTTTGGCAAGGTAAGAACCGCGGACCCCAATACCGGGGGTCCGCGCTACATGATTCGTGCGTCAGGTGAGAGAATGTGCGGTGATGTAGAAGGGAGTAATACGTGGTGGCTGGTTTGACGCTAAGCCGAAGGCAAGTCATCGGGTCCTTCCTGGCGGGTTTCTGGGCGCGAGCCTTTGGAAGCGCCCGGGCGGCTCTGAATCCAATTGTCCCCGATGCGAAAGAACATGATCTTGCCGAGGGCTTCGCCAGTCCTCCGCCCTCCGCGAGGCCGTGGGTTTATTGGTTCTGGATAAACGGCAACATCAGCAAGGAAGGCATCACGGCGGATTTGGAAGCCCTAAAGGGGGCTGGGATCGGCGGGGTGCTGTGGATGGAAGTGAGCGGGCCTTGGTGGGCGCCGGATGGTGATGTGATACCGCTCAGTCCGCGGTGGCACGAACTCATCCAGTGGGCAGTGGGGGAGTGCCAGCGCCTGGGTCTGGATTTCGATATGACCCTTGATTTCGGATACGGCAGCGGAGGACCGCACATCTCCCCGGAACGATCGATGCAACAAATCGTGTGGACTGAGAAAGAACTGGAAGGCGGGAAGCGGGTCGATGTGGTCCTGGATAAGCCCAAGGTGGACAAGCCGGTATCAGCATGGTTGAGGCCCGGAACACAGATTCCCGCACAAGTTCTGGAAGAATTGAAACGGACGGATTCTTACCGGGACGTGGCCGTGCTGGCCATTCCGTTGCCCGATTCAGCCGAGGCCCGTGCTTACAGAATTGCCGACCTTGCCTCCCAATCCGGTCTCAGCGATAAGATGCCCCGCAGAGAGAACCTGGCGGTGGTACCCCCGCCCGGGGCGATTGCGCCGCTAGAACGCGTGATGGATTTGACCGCCCAGATGGATCGCGAGGGCCGCCTGACGTGGGAGGCTCCCGCGGGCAGGTGGTTGATTATCCGATTCGGGCACGCTTCCAATCTCAAAATGACGCGGCCTTGCCCGGCCGCCGCGGTGGGCCTCGAATGCGACCGCCTCGCCAAGATCGGTATCGATACTCACTTTGACGCGTTCCTGAAGAAAATAATCGAAGGGGCGGGTCCTGCGGCGGGAGGGACGCTGGGGTACGTTCACATCGACAGTTGGGAGGCTGGAGGACAAAACTGGACTGCCACGTTCCCCGCGGAGTTCCGGTCGCGGCGCGGATACGATCTGCACCCCTGGATTCCGGTGATGACGGGCCGGGTAGTAGGGGACCCTGAGCTTTCGGAGCGGTTTTTGTGGGACGTCAGGGCAACCGTAGGCGAAATGACCCGTGACAATTACGCCGGTCGCCTTAGGGAATTGGCCCAAGCGCACGGCATGAAACTTTCAACCGAAGCCTATGGGACACTGTGTATCGACAACCTTGCCTACGCCGGAAACAGCGACCTGCCGATGAGCGAATACTGGGCTATGGGCCAAGGCAAGTTCCCCGTTCCCGGCGGATACGAACCGTCCAGCAAGGCGATGGCATCTGCCTCCCACGTCTACGGCAAACCCGTGGCCGGCGCCGAGTCGTTCACTGGCAACCGAGGCTGGCAGGACCACCCCTTCCTGCTCAAAGCCATGGGCGACAAGGCCTTCTGCCGGGGTATCAATCGGTTCGTCATGCACCTCTCAGCCCATCAGCCCCGGAACGATATGATCCCGGGAATGACGCATCGACGATGGGGGGAGCATTTTCAAAGACACAATACCTGGTGGAATTACATCCAGCCCTGGACTGATTACCTGCGGCGCTGCCAGTACCTGTTACAGCAGGGAACCTTTGTCGCCGACGTGTGTTACTGGTTCGGTGAAGGGGCGCCATTAAGTGTGAATGACATGAATCTGGAAATGCCCGCAGGGTACGACTTCGATTTTTGCACTGCGGAAAACGTTCTTGCGATGAAAGTGGAGAAGGGATGGATTGTATCAGCTTCGGGAATGCAGTACCGCTACCTGCTCCTGCCTGACACCGGCCGCTTTACGGTCCCGCTGGCCCGAAAGCTGCGGGAGTTGGTGGACGCAGGCGCACGCGTCATCGGCGACAAGAAACCTCAAGGCGCGCCCGGCCTGACCGATTACCCGCGTTGCGACAACGAGGTCGCGCAAATCGGTACGTCATTGTGGGACACCCATCGAGTCATCACCGGAAGGAGTTTAAGCGAGGTATTCCGCCTGGATGGACTCCAACCGGATTTCGAGGGCCAGGATCTGCTCTATATTCACCGCCGGGTAGGCGAAGCGGACGTGTATTTCGTATCCCATCAGGACGAAAGTCCGCTCGACCGTGTTTGCACGTTTCGGGTAAGCGGTAAGCGCCCTGAGCTTTGGGATCCAGAAACCGGCGCCATCCGGACGCTGCCGACTTTTGAAGTGCAGAACGGAAGGATCTCAGTCCCACTGCATTTTGAACCCATGCAAAGTTGGTTTGTTGTCTTCCGGACACGAATAGGCGATGCAGTCGGCGGGGGGCAGGCGAACTTCACGACGCCGCGCACGCTGCGGCAAATTGACGGCGAATGGGAGGCGACCTTCGATCCCCGCTGGGGGGGGCCCGATGGAACGGTCAGCTTTGATAGGCTCAGCGATTGGAGCAAGCACCCCGACCCGCGCATTCACTACTATTCGGGGACGGTCGTCTATCGGAAGTCACTGACGCTCTCTGAGGCGGAGGCATCCGGAAAGGAAGGCCGGCTTCTGCTCGACCTGGGCGCCGTCGAGATCATGGCGAGAGTGAGGCTCAATGGGAAGGAGTGCGGTATCGTTTGGAAGCCGCACTACCTCGCGGACATCACGCCGGCTGCCCGCGTCGGAGCAAACGAACTGGAGATTGATGTCGTCAATCTGTGGATCAATCGCATGATCGGTGACGAGCAACTACCCGAAGACAGTACCTGGAAGGATTTCGAGACCTTGGCGGAATGGCCTGCATGGTTCAAGGCGCGACAACCTCGCCCGTCGGGCCGTTTTACCTTTACGACATGCAAGCACTACGCCAAGGATACTCCACTCGTGCCTTCCGGTCTGCTGGGGCCGGTCACATTGAAGGCGAAGGTGTAGATGGTAGCGGGCAGCAATCGTAGCGCGGACCTGTTCTGTAGGTCCGCGGTTCGTCGCCGCTGGTTAGGGAAAAACTGCGGACGTACAGATTAGGTCCGCGCTACAGAACTACCCTGGGGCCGTTTCTGCCCGTTGCGAGGGTGCCCACTAGGAGCGCCCTTACGGTGGCCTATAGGAGGACCAGGACGTGAGCAAATCCAGGTGGGAAAAAGAATTGGCCGGCATAACACGGCGGCGCTTTCTTACGGGCACTGCGGCTACGGCAGCCATGTTGGGCTTCCGGCCCTTGGTTGTTTCCGTCCGGGGTGCGGCGGCGCCCGATCGAAGCGCGCTGGCACAGTCGTTTATGGCGCCGCCGAATGACTCCAAACCGTGGGTCTATTGGTGGTGGCTCGAGAGTGATGCCAGCAAGGAAGGAATCACTCGGGACCTGGAAGAGATGAAGCGCCAGGGCATCGGCGGCGTGCTTCTGTTCGATGCCGGTAGTGGCGGCCCCCTGGCGCCCAAAGGCCCGGCTTTTATGAGCGACGAATGGCGGGAGAATTTTCGTTATGCCGTTCGTGAGGCCACCCGGCTGGGCATCGAGATGGGCGTAAACCTTTGCAGCGGTTGGGATGCCGGAGGCCCATGGGTGGAGCGGGAAGATGCGAGCAAGGCCTTGGCGTGGACCGAGACAACGGTCCAAGGCCCCCAAGCCCTGGATCAGTTACTCAAGCTGCCAGAGCTCAAATTGATACCCATCAGCCGCTTTTATAAGGTCGAAGAAGAGCAAGACTGGTATCGAGACATTGCCGTATTTGCTTCTCGTGCGGATAAAGCTGGCGTGTGGAATGCACAAGAAGCAATGAATCTAAGTGCCGCAATTCAAAATGGTCGGCTAAGATGGCAGGTGCCGGAAGGCCAATGGACAATTCTGCGGCTCGGATACACGTTGTCCAGAGCGCGAACTAGAAACCCCTCGGTCGGGCAGGGGGGTTGGGAAATCGACCCCTTCAGCGTCCAGGCGCTCGACCGTCATTTCGATCACACTGCGGCGAAGCTCATTGAGGATGCAGCCTCGGTGCCCGAAAGCACCTTCAAGTATACGCACATTGATAGCTGGGAAATCGGCCAGCCAACCTGGACCGCAAATCTTATCAACGAATTCCGATCGCGCCGAGGATACGACCCCACACCTTACTTGCCCGCGTTGGCCGGCAAGACGGTGAATAGTCCGGAAGTCACCGAGCGATTTCAGTGGGATTATCGCCGGACGTTGGCGGATCTGACCGTGGAAAACTACTACGGCCGATTGACTCAGCGCTCCCACGCACGGGGTCTGGGGACACATTCGGAATCAGGCGGTCCGTTTTACACGCACGACATCGATGGTTTGGAGTGCCTGGGCGCCGACGACATCCCCATGGCGGAGTTTTGGAGTACCCGGCCAAGCTTCTTCCCATTTGCGGAAGGCGTTTCCTCGCCGTTCTTCCAAAGCACCAGCCACGTTATGCCGGAATGCCATACCGGATCGATTCGGCAAGCTGCTACAGCTACCCACATCTACGGGAAATCGTTCTGCCAAGCGGAGTCTTTTACCGGGGGCAATGATGACTGGACAGAAGATCCCTTCTTCCTGAAGGCAGACGCGGATCGCGCTTTTTGTCTGGGACTGGGACGCATCGTAATTCATAACTTCGCGCATTCCCCGCGCGTTGACATCAGGCCTGGAAACGCCTGGGAGCACGTTTCCATCCACTTTAACCCGAACATCACTTGGTGGGACCAAAGCCGGGCTTGGCTTTCCTATTTGGCGCGATGCGGACATTTGCTTCGGCAGGGCATGTTTGTGGCTGATGTCCTTTACTTTAACGGCGAAGCGATTCCGAACTTCGTATTGATTGATCGCAAGCCTCTGCCCGGTTACGACTTCGATACCATTAATGCCCAGGCCTTGCTGACGCGTGCGACCGCAAAAAACGGGAACATCACGTTACCGGACGGCATGGCGTACCGCTATCTGGTATTGCCCGAAATGGCGGCGGAAACAATGACGCCCGCGGTGATCGGCAAGATTCACGAACTGGTGGAACAAGGGACAACGCTGGTGGGTGCACGGCCCAAGCGGGCGCCGGGGCTGACAGACTACCCGCAGTGCGATGCGAAAGTCCGGCAACTGGCCGACGCTTTGTGGGGAGCCAACTCCGGTACTTCGGGAATGCGCAAGGTGGGGACGGGCCGCGTCATTTGGGGACAAGGGCTGGAAGAAGTTGTAAAGGCCGATGGCCTCGCGCCCGATGTGCAGCTTGACCATCCGCCGAAAGAGAAGTTCGATTGGATTCACCGGCGCGCGGAAGAGGGCGACATCTATTTCCTCGCCAACGGATCGGACAACACTTTGGACATGGAAGTCACTTTTCGGGTGGCCGGGAAAACTCCGGAACTCTGGGATCCTGTTACGGGGCATGTTCGGGTGCTCCCGGAATATCAGGAAAAGAGCGGGCGGATTGCGGTGCCGATGCGGTTCGAACCTCGCCAAAGTCATTTTGTTGTGTTCTGGCGGCCGCCGGAGAATCGAACCCGCGCCGGCAAGAATTTTCGCGAGGTGAAGGAGTTGAGTCAATTAGCCGGACCTTGGGAGGTGAGATTCGATCCGCTGTGGGGTGGACCGGAGCGTGTGACCTTCGAAGGCCTGGAAGACTGGGCAAAACGCCCGGAAGAAGGCATTCGATACTATAGCGGAACGGCAACCTACGCGCAGACGTTTGACCTTCCCCCAGGGGTGCAGAAACCACGGTACCTCGATCTTGGCATGGTCAAGAACGTGGCGCAAGTATCGCTGAATGGAAAGGACCTGGGAACCGTTTGGACAGCGCCATGGCGCGTGGACATCACGGAAGTTGTGAAGGAGAAGGGAAACCAGTTACAGATCAAGGTGGTGAATCTCTGGCCCAACCGGCTGATTGGAGACGGGAAGTTGCCAAGGGACGAACGGCGCACGGTGACGAATGTGCGGACCTATGATGCGGTTCTTCCCGACGACTTTTATAGTTATCAGTGCCCCGTATGCGAGGAACGAAAGAAGACGGGCAAAGAAGCGCAACTGTTGCCTTCCGGACTGCTGGGGCCGGTTACGCTGAAGTCGGAGGTTTAGACGGAGTGAGGGCGCAGGCCGCGCCCAGAGGCATTTGTAGGGGCGGTTCGCGAACCGCCCCTACGCAACCGATTATGACTATTAACGATAGAGGAGACCTTAATGCACGCACTTTATAAGAGTAAGAGAATGCTCGTGGCGGTCTGCACCGTATTCGTACTTGGCCAAATATTTTTCGCGCGGCACAGTGCCGTGGAAGCCGCGCCCAAAACGGCTGCGGGCCCTCCCTCGCTCTACGCCAACTTTGTCGATCCCCCGCGGGAATACAGCGTTACCCCCTACTGGTGGTGGAACGGAAAGCTCGACGGCAAAGAACTGGCGCGGCAGATCGATGAGATGGTGGCGCATCATGTCTATTCCTGCATCATGTTTCCTTTTATGGGGCTGCAGACTCCGTATCTTTCCGATGCGTGGTTTGAGGCGATGGGCGCGGCGCTCGCCGAGGCGCGCAAGCAGAACTTCACTCTAAACTTCGATGACGAGTACGAATGGCCGAATGGCGCCGCGCGGGATATTTGGTCACCATGGTCGGAGGACACCAAGTACTTGCAGAGCCGTACCCTGAAAGAGAATCTCGACTATGCCATGAAGAGCCTGGCCTATGTCGAGAAGGACGCCTGGGGAGGCAAACCTCTTCAAATCGATAACGTGCCAAACTCTGCCGTGCGCGTCGCCATCGCTTCGCAATGGAAGTACGCGGAGTGGCAACCAGGCCAGGACTTTCTTACGGCGCAGACCTACGGGAAGGTGCCGCTGGACCAGCCGGACTTGGATCCCAACTCTCTCGTCGACGTTTCCAGTTCCCTGCAAGGTGGATCATTCTCCTGGACGCCACCCGGCGAGGGGCGCTGGAAAGTGATGGTCTTCTACGTTGCGCAGAGCAGTTCCCAGGGTCAATACATCGATGTGCTGAGCGACGATGCCATGCGCGCTTTCATTCGCCTGGTGTACGAGGAGTACTACAAGAGATTTCCCTCCTATTTTGGCACCACCATCAAGTTCATCGTCTCCGATGGCGAAGGGTCTTATGGATATTCCATCGCGTGGACTCCCAAGCTTTTCGACTTGTTTCAAAGCCGCCATGGATATGACCTGCGAAAATTCCTGCCTTTGCTCGTTTACGACGGCGGGACTCAGGGAACCAAGATTCGCTGTGATTACATGGACACCGTCACGCAGCTTTACGCGCAAAACAACGCCGGGCTGATTACGGAGTGGTGCGAAAAGCGAGGTGTGGGGCATGTCAGTTCGTTGTGGGAAGACCCTCTGCACGCCGACGAGTACCAGGGCAGCCTGATGGAGGTCATGCGCCACGCTTCTTTCCCCGAGACCGACGGGCTTTGGAATCGGGGGCGTGATCCCCGCGACTACAAGGAGTCGGGTTCCGTGGCGCACTTCAAGGGGACGCGTTACGCCATTGAGAACTCGGCGATCCTGGGAGGGGAATCCTACCTATCGCCGGAAAAGGTTCGCGTCGATACGAATACCTTTGCCGCGTGGGGGCTGAACCTCTTTATACCCCATGCGTTCGATTATGATCCGCGCAAGATTACTTATTACCCGAGCTGGTTTTACCAGCAGCCGTGGTGGAAGGACTTCAGCTTCTATGCGGATTACGTGCGCCGGGTCAGCTACATGAATGCCGAGGGTCGCCACATCGCCCCGGTGGTCATTTTCAATCCCGTGGAATCCGTCTGGGCCAACATGGACCCGGTCTTTGACTCCCGGCAGGTGGCGCAAGGCAACCACTGGGGTAACGACGTGGATGTGATCGACCGGGACTATGCGGACCTGATTCGCCAGTTGACCGGACATCAGATCGACTCCGACGTCATGGATTCTTACTACCTCCAGCAGGCGGGCATTAAAGATTCGCAACTGACCGAGGGCAATGAATCTTTCCGCGTGCTGGTGCTGCCACCGACCCCGACTCTGCCCATCGCCGCGATGAAAAAGATCGAACAGTTCTATGACGCGGGGGGTACGGTCTTTGCACTAAGGTGGATACCTAACAATTCCCCAGACTTCGGCAAGAATGATCGAGAGATTCAACAGTCTGCCCAGCGAGTCTTTGGCTCGGGCAATTTGACGGCCGAATACACCTTGAATACCAACGGCCACGGAGGAAAGGCCTATTTTGTCCGAGATAGCGTGCCGCTCTTGATCCATCTCCTGGAGGAAAGCATTCCCCGCGATGTGAAGGTCTTGGAGGGCTCGGGGGATCATTTCTATGTCCTGCATCGGCAAAAGCTGGGCCAGGATTTCTATTGGGTTGTAAATGACTCGGACGAGCCGCGACGCCTGACAGTCCAACTCTCTGCGCCTGGCGTGCCGGAACGCTGGGACGCACTTACCGGCGATCGCAGCCCGCTTTTCTATCGCAACACCCCCTCGGGGACGGAGGTAACGCTCTCCTTTGGTCCCTGGGATGCATTCTATGTGGCGTTCACCCCCGGGAGCGAATTCCCGCAGTCAGCGCAGATCGTCCATTCGGACTTTGAGAAGCTTGCGGTGCTCTCGCACGATGCCGATGGGGTAAAAGTTTCTGCCGAAGGTCCCCTGACCCGCCAGAATTACCAGGTCGAGTTAAAGGACGACCAGCATTCCTATCGCGGCGAAGTTAACCTCACGGGTGAACTCCCCACTCCCTTCAGCCTGGATGGCTCATGGCACTTTCACCCTGAAGCGCACACCGTGCCGATGTATTACGCTGCGACCAGGTTCGACGCCGAGAACAAGGGAGAAGCGGCGGGGTGGGGCAAGAGCGATTTTGCTGCCACCGACTGGAAGCAGCAGTGGCTCTCGCCCGAAGACTATACGGTCCGCCAGTGGTACGCCATAGGTCCATTCCCGAATACGTGGGGGAGGGGTTTCAATGATGTCTTCCCTCCGGAAAAGGAACAGGTTCTCCAATCTGTCTATCAAATTTCGGAGTTACAGGAAGGCGGTCTCAACTGGGATTTTTGGATCTATGGGTCAACGGCGAAGGAACAGCGTTGGCAGCTATACAGTTCGGCGGATTATTTCTCGGACCTCCACACGATCATCTCCGGGGAGTTTCAGCACCACTCGTCGGGATGGGATCCGTCCATGGGCCCGGTCGCTTATGCACTGACCTACGTCTACTCCCCCGACCGGCGCCCGGCGCAGATTCACGTCACCGCCAAGAACGTCAAAGTCTGGGTAAACGGCGAAAAGGTGGTTTCCCGGTACACCGATCTCTATTACATGGATATGCGTGAATACTGGGGGGTGAAAGGCGACTGTGTCCTGCAGCCGGGATGGAACAAGGTGCTGCTGAAAATCGCGGGCAACTTGAAATTCATGTTCAGGATTGCCAATCCCAATGGCAGTGTCATGCCCGACATCATCGATTCCCCCACCAAAACGCTGCCCTCGCCGGAGGCAACTCGCGAAATTAAAGCGGGGATGCGCTGGTACCGCCTGGATGTGCCCCCCGGCGCCGTGGGGATGAACCGCGTTGATTTGCCGCCAGGCTCACGCGTCTTCTTGAATGGCCAGGCACTTTCAACGCAGGGTCCGGAATGGCGCTTCTCCTCCTTGCGAGAAACCGGAAACGTGGTCGCCATGAAGATTCCCGCCGGCCACGATCTGACCGATCCGGTCCTTTTCATTCCGGGGACGACCCCATTTCAGTTGGCGGTGTGGGCCAAGACGGCCTTGCGATTCTATTCCGGCTCGGCCTCGTATGAACGTCAAGTTACGCTCCCTGCCTCATACTTTGGAGAAAACAAGCAGATCATCTTGGACTGCGGAAAGGTGGGAGTGGTGGCGGATGTGTGGATCAACAACAAATTTGTGGGAACGAAAGTCTGGCAGCCGTATCGTTTCGACCTCACAAAATTTGCCCATCCGGGAACGAATGACTTGAAGATCGTGGTGACCAATACGATGTCAAACGGCACCGACGTGGGCGAGCGCTTCTCCTTGCTGGGCAACATTGACATCGATGGCTTGGTGGGGCCGGTGAAGATCACGCCGGAAGTACACGCGGAGCTGAATTGTGCGCGGCAATAAAGCGATGAGGACGGCGCCGGCGTTACGGATTTCGAATTAGGGAAAACCGGTTGAGGAGAGGTTCCTAATGGGAAGAAGAAGTCACACGATAGTACTCACGGCCTTTTTTGTTCTCGGAATATTCCTGTCGCCCCCGAACGGGTTTGTCGCTTTCGGTGCGAACCCGCCAAGGCAAGCCGTCATTGTCATCAATCCCGGTTATCGCCTGACTATCGATAACGAAAAAGGAACCATCGCGTCACTGCGGTCAACCTTTGGCACAGACCACGAATTGCTGATTCCCAATCACATCCGCTTGCCGCTGTTCAAGATCGAGTTTAGGACTGAGCAGGGCGAATTCCAGACCGTTTCCTCTTCGCAAGCGAAGACGGTAAACGTGTCGCGAAGCCGGGACGCGGAGGAGCAGACAGTCAGAATTGACTACGAGGGGATTGCCCAGTTGCCGGTCGATGCCCACGTCACCATTCGCTGTCCTTTTCACTCGAGCTTAACGTATTGGGGCCTGGAATTGAACAATGGGACCTCGATGTGGATTGCCCATATTCAATTCCCGGTCATTGAAGTTCCGTTTGACACCCCGGCAAACCCCGACTATAGCCACATACTCTGGTCAGAGTTCGACGGCAAGTTGGTCGGCCCCGTGGACCGTTCCATAGGCGAAAGCTGGGGAGAAGAACAATATGATACGCCAGAAGTTTGGCGCTTTACCACCTATCCGGGGTGGGTCGCAGCACAATTGATGGCCTATTACAACGACGCAGGCGGCCTTTACATGGCCTGTGATGATGCGACAGGTCTGCCCAAATTCATCCGTGGTTTGATGGAAAACGACGGAGTCATGATGGGGCTGGGACACTATCCCGGCACGCGCGGGCCGGGTGAGACGAAGCTGCCATATCACGTCGTGATCGGTACCTTCCACGGTGACTGGTACGCCGCGGCGGAGATTTACCGAAATTGGGCGAGCCAGCAGCCATTTTGTGCCACCAAGTTGGCCCAGAGGGCAGATGTCCCCAAGTGGCTCGCCGATTCTCCGCCCGCCATTTCCTTCCCGATGCGCGGCCAGGGCGACTCGGATCCGCCGGCAGCCATCAATCCCGAGTACACGCCCTTGACGAATGCTCTGCCTTACCTGGATAAACTCGCCACAGAGCTTGAGTCTCCCTTAATGCCGATTATTTTCAATTGGGAACACGCCGGACCCTGGATGCAGCCGGATTCTTATCCGCCCGTGGGGGGCGAGGCGGCGTTTCGCGAGTTCATGACCAAGGCGAAAGCGCGGGGCTGGCACCCCATGATCTATGGTGACGGCACCCGCTGGGGGATTTACCAGCCCAACACCCAATACGACGGCATGCCTTATTTCCGTGCGCACGACGGAGAAGCGGCCGTGGCTCACAATTGGGACGGGACGTTTGTCAAGGATGTAAGACGGTATGGAACAAGTTACCTGGCCTGTGTAGGAACGGAAAAGGGCCGCCAGATGGTTTTGGACATGACCCGCAAAATGGCAGAACTGGGGCCTGACGTGATCCAGCAGTTCGATCAACCCCATAGCCCCAGGGCCTGCTATGCCGCCAACCACGGCCATCCCCCCGTGCCAGGGCCCTGGATGGCGGAAGGATTTGGCAAACTCGTGAAAGCCGACATGGCCACGGCCCGATCCGTTAACCCTGCGGTTGCCATGTCCTACGAAGGCGGCCCCTGCGACGCCTTCCTTCAGGACTTCCAGGTTTGGGATTCCCGTTTCCGCGGCATTCCTTTGTATGCGTTCCTGTACCACGAATACCTCAACGGCTTTCAGGGGTTTTATACCAATCGCGTCAATGATGAAGCGCTGCGCCTCTCGGTGGCGAGGGCTTTGGTTTACGGCTATTTCATTAATTTCACGTTACGAGACAAGGGGCTGGTGGAGTACGACTGGGATCAGACCTGGACCCGCGCCGTGCCGGACCAGGCGGGGTTTATCGACTGGGCCAAGCGGGTCACTCATTTCCGCGCGGGAATAGCTCGCGATTTTCTCGTCTATGGCCGCATGCTGCGACCCTGGAAAGTAGGCGGAGTTACGGAACGGGATTTTGGCTGGGGTAAGGAACCTCTGGTGCAGTCGGCAACCTGGCAAGCGCCGGACGGGCGCGTGGCAATCGTGTTGGCGAATTATGCCGACTTGGCCGAAACTCCGCGCGTGGAACTGGAAGGAGTTGGGGGCAAGACGCTGGTCATTTATTCCGGGGAGCAGAGAAAGGAACGGGATCTCGACCTGCCCAGCGTAATGGATGTGGCGATGGAGCCACGCTCACTCTGCTTGATCGAGGTGAAGTGATGGACCCGAGTTGGTGGGGAGAAGGTTCGACCCCTTCGGGGTCGAGAGGAATGGTGTTGGAGCGTCCCGGTCCGTGGGTTTCACCCACGGCTAATGACATTGTTCCCCTTCGGGGAACTTGGGAGGGCGACACTAATTCAAGAAAATCGCTTGAGGAGACGATTCTTATGGGAAGAAAAAGTCACACGATAATACTTACAGTCTTATTTGTTCTCGGAATATTCCTTTCGGCCCCGTCCGGGTTTGCCGCTTTCGGTGCGACCCCGGCAAAGGAAGCCGTTATTGTGATCAATCACGGTTACCGCCTCGTCATCGATTCGGAAAAAGGGACGATCGCTTCTCTGCGATCGACCTTTGGCATGGACCACGACCTGTTGATTCCAGGCCACACCCGCTTGCCGCTGTTCAAGATCGAGTTCTTGAACGAGCACGGCGAATTCAAGGCGGTCACGTCGTCGGAAGCCGACAAGGTGAGCGTGGCGAAAAGTCAGGGTGCGGAGGGCGAGACGATTACGATTGACTATGAGGGGATTGGCCAATTGCCGGTCGATGCCCACGTAACCGTCCGCTGTCCTTCCCGCCAGACGCTGACTTATTGGACCTTAACGCTGAACAATCGGACCTCGATGTGGATCGGGCACATTCAGTTTCCGGTCATTGAAATTCCCTTTGACAGCTCGGAGAACCATAACCACAGCCACATCCTCTCGTCCTTCGCGGATGGGTCGCTGGCGGGCCCCATTGATCCTGCCGTGGCCACCGGTTCCTGGGGGGCAAGGCTCTCCGACACTCCGGAAATCTGGCGCTATAACAACTATCCCGGCCAGTGGGTCTCGACTCAACTGATGGCTTATTACAACGATGCCGGCGGCCTCTACGTGGCGTGCGACGATCCGAAGGGGTTACCGAAGTTTCTCGCACCGGTACGCGAGGAAGACGGGGTCACCATGGGGTTGGGACATTTCCCCGGCACCCGCGGACCCGGTGAGACCAAACTCGGCTACAACGTGGTGCTGGGCACGTTCCACGGCGACTGGTACGCCGCGGCCGAACTCTACCGCGATTGGGCCTCCAAGCAACCCTTCTGCGCCACCAAAATGGCCCAGAGAACCGATATTCCCAAATGGATCGCCGATTCTCCTGCCGCCATTTCCTTTCCGATGCGTGGCCAGGGGGATTGGGACCCGCCCGCCGCGGAGAATCCCGAGTACACACCCCTGACGAATGCCCTGCCTTATCTGGACAAATGGGCGGCGGCGCTCGAAGGTCCCCTGATGCCGATCATCTTTAATTGGGAGCACGGTGGCCCCTGGGTTCAGCCCGACGCTTATCCGCCGGTGGGAGGGGAAGCGGCATTTCGCGAGTTCATGACCAAGGCGAAGGCGCGGGGGTGGCATCCCATGATCTACGGCGATGGCCTCTCTTGGGTGACCTGGCAGAAAAATACCAATTACGATGGCATGCCCTATTTCCACTCTCACGGCGGGGATGCGGTGGTTACTCGCCGATGGGACGGCTCCATTCCGGAAATGGGCCTCGGCGGTTGGAGAAACGGTTACTGGACCTGCGTGGGGACAGAAAAAGGGCGCCAGATGATCCTGGATATGACGCGCCACATGGCCGAGCTTGGACCCGAGGTGGTGCAACAGTTCGACCAGGGACCCGGCCCCACGGCCTGCTATGCCCCGAACCACGGCCATCCTCCCGTGCCCGGGCCGTGGATGGCGGAAGCCTTCGACTCCCTCATCAAGGCCGACGTGGCCACGGCGCGGGCGGTCAATCCCACCGTGGCCATGTCCTGCGAAGGTGCTCCGCCGGAGACGCAGCTTCAGAACTTCCAGGTCTGGGATTCCCGTTTCCACACGACGCCGTTGTATTCGTTTCTCTATCACGAATATGCCAACGGCTTTCAAGGGTTCTATACCAATCGTGTGAACGACGAAGCGCTTCGCCTCTCGGTGGCGAGGGCTTTGGTCTACGGCTATTTCATCAATTTCACGCTGCGCGACAAGGGGCAGGTGGAATATGACTGGGACCAGACGTGGAACCGCGTCGTACCGGACCAGGCGGCGTTCATCGATTGGACCAAGAGGGCCAGTCATTTCCGCGCCGGAGTGGCCCGCGACTACCTCGTCTATGGCCGCATGCTGCGACCGTGGAAAGTGAGCGGAGTTACACTGCGCGACTTCGGCTGGGGCAAGGAACCGCTTGTGCAATCGGCCACCTGGCAAGCGCCGGACGGACGGGTGGGAATCGTGTTGGCGAATTACGCCGACTTGCCGGAAACCCCGCGTGTGGAACTGGAAGGATCTGGGGGCAAAAAACTCGTCATCTATGCCGGCGACCGGAAAAAGGAACAGGATCTCGGCCTTCCCAGTGTATTGGATGTGGTGATGGAGCCGCGCTCAATTTATTTAATCGAGGTGAGGTAATACTTCTGGTATTCGCACGCCCGAACAAGCTGTTGTGACCCTTGACTCCTGATGGCTCGCTAAGTTGGACAGCCGTGGTCATCGACAGCCGCTATAACCGAATTCGCAATTCATGCTCTGGTTTGGAGGATATACCATGAAACTCAATAAGCGATGTGTTGTGTTCTGGTTAATATGCGTCATGATAGCGCTTACGGCATGTTCGCCCCAGAAGACAGCGTCCACTGTTGCCCCGCTGGAGAAAGCCACCGTCAAGGTCAATTGGGACAAGGTGGTAACTGTCTCCAAGACCTCGCCGACACTGCAAGTGGTGGTCAACCCGCCGTTGCGGCCCGGTTCGAAGATTGTAAAAAACGTGTATCAGGCGGTAAAAGACCTCGGGTGCGACTACGTGCGGTACGTGCCGTGGCTGCCCTATCCCAAGTTGGGCGTCGCGGAACTGGAGCCCCCCACCGCCACCGGCACTTCCTGGGATTTTTCCCTCATCGATCCGATGACGGAAGACTTTATCAATGCTACAACCGGCCACTCGGTGATCCTCAATTTCAGCACCATTCCGCAGTGGATGTATAAAACCGACAAGCCGGTGGCGTATCCGGCTGATCCCGACCAGGCGGTCTGGGATTACGAACAGGGCACCGATCTCCGCGATCCAAGCGCGAAGGAAGTGGCGGACTACTATGCCCGGTTGTTGAGTTGGTACACGCAAGGCGGATTTACCGACGAAGCGGGGAAGCGCCACGAGTCAGGTCATCATTACAAGATCGACTACTGGGAGGTCTTGAATGAGATCGATCTCGAGCACCAATTAACTCCGCAAACCTATACGCGGATTTACGACGCCGTGGTGGCTGCCATGCGCAAGGTCCAGCCGAAGATGAAGTTTGTTGGCCTCGCTTTGGCGTTTCCATCGCAAAGCCCGGAGTATTTCGAATACTTCCTCGATCCGAAGAACCATAAACCGGGAATCCCCCTCGATATGATTTCCTATCACTTCTACGCCCATCCGAGCGCCGACGAGGCCACCGAAACGGAGCCCTACACCTTCTTCGAGCAGGCCGACGCCTTCCTGAATTCGGTGCGCTACGTCGAGGTGATTCGCCAGCGTCTATCTCCTCACACGCAAACCACCGTCGATGAAATCGGCTCCATCGACTCGAGTGACTTTGACCAGGGCAAGCCTGGGTATGTTTACAAGGATCTGCCTCAGTCTTACTGGAATTTGAGCGCGGCAACTTACGCCTATGTGTACGTCGGACTTGCCCGGCAAGGCATCGACGTTGCCGGGGAGTCCCAAATGGTGGGATACCCGACGCAGTTTCCCAGCGTCTCGATGGTGGACTGGAACACAGGGCAGCTCAATACCCGCGGCCAGGTCTTGAAACTGCTCCACGATAACTTTGGCCCCGGGGATAAGCTGATCGACACGGCTTCTTCAACCCCCTATGTCTTCGCCCAGGGCTTCGTGACCAAGGATGGCAAGCATCGGTTGCTGCTGATCAATAAGCGCGACAGGGTTTTTGATTACACGATTCCGGGTATTGCGGGCGCGGATGTCGCGTACATCGACCAGACGACAGGCTTCCAACCGCCCGCCACGAGGCATTTGAGTGGCGAAAACCTTGCTTTGCAAGGACTGTCGGTGGCCGTGGTGACGCTAGCAAAGTAACGGCTATGCCTCGACGCGAAACAATGCGTCGAGGCGTAAGGGCGCATGGCCGTGCGGGCTTGTCCAAATTGCGCTTCGGTCATTGAGGAGTGACCGCCTTATCGACGAATTGGGGGCGGGGGTAACGATGGACATTTACACTTTCAATCTGAGGAGGTAAGACATGCCGCGTTATGCATTCAAATTGAGAATCAAAGCCGACGCGATTGAGGAATACGAACGGTCTCACCAGCACGTTTGGCCGGAGCTCCTGGCCAAAATCAAAGAGGTCGGGATCTCGAAGTATTCGATCTTTCGGCGCGGCCAGGAACTCTTCCTGTTCATGCACATTGAGGACTTTGACCGCGCCTGGGATGAGCTGGCGAAGGATCCCGTCAACCTGCGCTGGCAGAAGGAAATGGGCACGCTGTTTGAACCGGTGCCGGACCAGCAACCGGAAGAGCGCTTCGCCATGATGAAGGAAGTTTTCTACTTGGAGTAGAGTGCCACCCGCGAATGGAATTTTCACAGGTGAGGAATTCTTTGTCTTTATGTTCGTAGAGGAGAATTATCATGCGTAAACTTCCCAGAGATCGAATGACGGCGCGACAGCGGATCGAATGCACCTTGCGGGGTGAACTGCCCGACCGGGTTCCGGTGTTTGATTTAATGCACCATATTCCTCTGATTGAATACGTCACGGGGGAGAAGGTGACGCTTGAGAACGGCCTGGACCTGCTCTGCCGGACGATTGGGGAGCACCTGGATATCACGCGCGGGATTGCGCCGCCGGTGGAAGAAAAGATCGTCCGCTACGATGACGGGTTTGTTTGGAAGCAGGAATGGTGGACTGCGTGGCTGATCGAACGGCCGTTTAATGATGTGCAGGGATTGCTCGACTACATTCCCCGCAATATCGAGGAGATTCACAATCGCAAGTTTGGCGATATGTTTACTTGGGCAGGGAAAAGCAATGTTTGGGGGGCGTCCTCCAAATCACCGCGCGACCAGTTCTTGGAATTGCAGGAAAAGGTCGGCGAGAACACGGTGCTCTTTCCCAACGAAAGCCCCGTGGGCTTGGACACCATTCATGTGCGGGCGGGTCTGGAATTGACATCGTATGCTTACGCGGAGAACCCCGAACTGGTGTCGGAGTGGTTGGAAGCCTTGAACTGGGCGGAGATTCAACGCGTGCATGAGACGGCCGATCCCGCGCTTTCCCCGGTGGCGCTGGTCTTTTCGGATATCGCCGGCACCGACCAGTTGATGTTTTCGCCGAAATTCCTGCGTAAGGAGTTCTTCCCGCGCCTTGCCAGGCTGGTGGCCGCGTGGCACGAGCATGGCATTAAAGTGATCTTTCATTCCGATGGCAATCTGTGGGCGGTGCTGGATGATTTCAAAAATGCGGGAATCGATGGGATCAACCCTCTCGAACCCCTCTCCGCCATGTACGCGGGGGACATTCATAAAGCCTATCCCGATTGGATTCTGATGGGCGGGATCGACGTCTCGCAACTGCTGCCTTTGGGAACGGAGGCGGAGGTGCGGGAGGCGGTGCGGAAGACCATCGACGATGCGGCGCCTACCGGGCGCCTCTGGATCGGCTCCACGACGGAGATTCATCCCGCCGCCAAACTGGAGAATGTCCTCGCCATGTGGGACGAGATCGAAAAGTACGGGTACTACGAAGCTTAGTGGGTCGGTGGGGGGAAAACATGAAAATCACGGATGTGAAACTCTACACGATCCGAAGTGGGAACAAGGGTGAAGCGGGGGCAGATAAGGGTGAGTCGCAGTATTGGGGCGGCGGGTGGGCAACTCACTCCCTGATTGCCAACCCGATGTCTGTTCATCCTGCCTACGCTCAAGTACGGACGCAGTGGATGGGGCCGGGCCAGGATCCTTATGCCATCGAGATCCACACGGATGAAGGCACAACGGGAGCGGTAGCCAATTATGGCGGGGGACCGTTCGCGTGTGCGGTCATCCAGAAACACTTTCGCCGGTTCCTGATCGGAAGGGATCCTTTTGATATCGAGCTCATTTGGGACCAGATGTATCGCGCCACGATGCCGTATGGTCTGGGCGGGGTCGTCTCGATGGCCATGAGCGGGGTGGACCTGGCTTTGTGGGATCTCGTCGCCAAAGCGCTGAAGCAGCCGGTTTATCGCCTGCTGGGAGGCAAGACCAAGGACAAAATCCCCTGCTACGTGACCGTGCATCCCGATCAGGCGGGCTGCTGGAAAGACCGTGGCTTCCTGGGGGTGAAGATCGCGGCGCCATGGGGCGTGGCGGACGGCAGAGACGGTCTGCGGAAGATGGAACGATGCATCGCCAAGGTTCGCTCCGACCTCGGCGACGATTTGGAAATTATGATCGATTGTTACATGTCATGGAGTCTCGAATTCGCCACCCGGCTCGCCGAACGCGTGCGCGAATATGACGTGAAATGGTTCGAAGACCCTCTTCCCAACGGGTGGGCGGAAGGTCTCAACGCGGAATTGCGATCGAAGATTTACCCCATCCAGGTTGCCATCGGGAATCTGGAGTTCAATTACAAGGCTTTTCATTCCATTCTGACCCAGCGAGCGGCCGACATTATCCAGCCGGAGATGGAGTGGTGCGGCGGGCTGACCGCCGTCCGGCGCATTGCGGCCATCGCCAAAGCCACCGATACGCCGGTCATACCCCACGGTTCGGGTGCTTACAACTATCACTTTGTACTCTCCAACACCAATTCGCCGTATGCGGAGTTTCTCTCTGTGGACGACGGCACGCAAGTGCGCCCGATCTTCGACTCGCTCATGGGCGAACCCCTTCCGGAGAATGGGTTCGTGACCGTGCCCGACCGGCCGGGCTTCGGTGTGGAACTCAAAAGAGATTATCTGGTTCCTTTCGAGGAACATATTTAGGGGACGCGATGAATTCCAAGCAACGGGTGTTGACAGCTTTGAAACGCCAAGGGCAGCCGGATCGTGTGCCTTTGCAATTTGACCTTTCCCGATCACTGGTGAAAAAGTTCGCCGAAAAGTACGGGGTGCCGGCTGACTTCACCACTTCCTATTATGAGGACGTCACGTATCGGATTTCGGCGAACGATCTCCGCGTGGCGATGGGGAGCGACTGCGTTGTGGTGGGCGCCAGCCTGCCACGGGGTTACAGGCATCCTGTTGACGACAGCGGGTGCATCATCAATGAGTTCGGGATGAGGATGCGTGAGGGGCCGATTTACATGGAGGTCGTGGAGCATCCTCTGGCCGCGGTCAAGGACGCGGGGCAAGTGAACGATTTCCAGTTTCCCGACCCGCTCGCGGAAGGCCGTTACGACGATGCCGCCAAGTTTATTGAGAAGTACCGGCAAAGCCATTTCATCGTTGGGGACATGGAACTTACGATGTTCGACATGATGGCCCAACTGGTCGGCCTGGAAAAGCTGTTGCTCGATATGGCGATGGATGAACCTTACGTGGAAGCCCTGATCGACAAGACCATGAACTTTGCCCTGGCCGTGGGTAAAAGGCTGGTCGCCATGGGCGTGGATGGTATCTGGGCGGGAGATGATTTCGGCAGCCAGAACGGATTGCTGATATCACCCCCCATGTGGCGCCGATACTTCAAGGAACGGTACCGCCACGTCTATGCCCAACTCAACGCCGTAAACTCCGAGGTGATGATCATGCAGCATTCGGACGGCGCGGTGGCTTCCATCCTGGGCGAGTGGATTGAGGTTGGTCTGGAAGTCTTTAATCCGGTCCAGCCCAATGTTCCGGGGCATTCGCCGGAGGAATTGAAGGACAAATTTGGAGATAAAGTTTCATTCTGGGGAGCCATCGACCAGCAAAGGCTTTTACCCTTCGGAACTCCCTTGGAGATCGAGGCTGACGTCAAAGCGAAAATCGCAGTTCTCGGGCGGGGCGGCGGGTACATGGTGGCACCGGCCCATATCATTCAGGTGGGAACGCCGATGGAAAATGTTGAGGCTTTTATCAATGCGGTCCGGGAGAATTCCATTTACTCATTTTGAAGTGGCACGGGTGTCCCGCCCGTGAGCGGTCACGGCCAAGATGGCCTTGCCACTACAAAATGAGACACGACCGGCCGGCTGGCCTGCTTGCAATGGCTCCCATCCCTGATTAAGATGACTCGCATGGTTCTCGCGCCGGTGCTGATCCATTTCCTTCTCGGGGGCGCGCTGCTCGCGCCGTCCAGCCCCCCGCAGCGGCTTCCGAACCTCCTGCGCGATCTGCTTATTATCGATACCCATATTGATACTCCAGGCTACATCCTCGACGAAGGTTACCAGCTCGCGGAAGAGCACCCTTACTACCAATTGGATATCCCACGGCTGCGGCGCGGGCGGGTGGGAGCGGTGTTTTTCGGCATCTTTGTGGAGCCGCAGGATTTCCCGCCGCCGTTGTGGGTGACGCGAACCCTCGAGTGCATCGATGCCTTGCAGGAACAGGTTCTCCGCAACCCCCAGGACATGGAAATGGCGTCCACTGCGGAAGACATCGTGCGCATCCACCAAACCGGAAAGGTGGCGGCGCTGCTGGGCCTGGAGGGTGGGCAGCTTATCTCCGACAGCCTGCCGGTGCTGCGGGATTATTACCGGCTGGGTGTCCGCTACATGACCCTTACCCACTTCAAGTCCAATGACTGGGCGGACTCCAGCACCGATCAGGCGGTGCACAACGGCCTTTCGCCCTTGGGACGCGACATTGTACGGGAAATGAACCGGCTGGGCATGATGGTTGATATCTCGCACGTGTCCGACAAAACCTTTTATGACGCCCTGGAGGCGTCGCGAGCGCCGGTGATCGCGTCGCACTCCTCCATGCGGGCCTTGTGCAATCACTGCTGTCCAAAATAATCGGTTCTCCATCGTCGACGCACTGTAAGGAAAGGGTTTAGGACAGGGAAGATCGGTAAATGAGAAGGAGGTTGCGGTTTTCATAAGTCGGTTGCCTGTCCA
>Ga0181533_1000551_pt1 | contig 50568 bp, 45 predicted proteins | sample PEATcosm2014_Bin_45_FD_119772 | JGI IMG/M metagenome (GOLD analysis project Ga0181533, IMG submission 119772) | Peatland microbial communities from MTU Mesocosm Facility, Houghton, MI, USA - PEATcosm2014_Bin11_60_metaG | ecosystem: Environmental > Terrestrial > Soil > Wetlands > Peat | place... | reverse complement strand
TGCGCACCCGGAAAGCGCTGGGCGGCCTGCAGCCGGGCGACATTCTGGTCGTGGAATGCACCGACTCGCTCGCCGCCATCGACATTCCCAATCTCGTCAATCAGACCGGCGACGCGCTGGAAGACAGCCGCAAGGAAAACAAGCTGCTGACCTTTCGGATCAGGAAGAAATGATAAGAAGGCGCCGGGCAAGCTTCATCGCCCTCGCGACGCATGCGCGGCCGAGATTTGCCACGCTGGTGCAAAGAACCGATCTTGTAGGCTGTGGTTAGCCGCCACCGGGTCCGCGCGAAGCGCGGCCCGATGACAGGCTCCGCGGCGTAACCCACCGTGGCGCTGTATGGTGGGTTTCGCGGAGCTTGTCATCGGGCCGGCCAGAGGCCGGACTCGCTGGCTCGACCGACCCTATGAAGCGACTAAAGCGCAATTGATTTAGATCAATGCGCCGTCCTATTTTTTATGACTTCCCGGAAATGCCGCCATCTTCGACGACGGCGTCCTCTAGGGAGGTCATCACCATGAGCATGCAGAGCGAGAACAAAAGCCACGGTCTGCTGAACAACTTGCCGGCGCAATTGGCCTTGCTGGCCGTCGCGGCAGTCGTGCTGATCGCGATCGCCTGGAAGTACGTGTTCTGAAGCGTGAGCCGTAGCCCGGGGTTCGCGTCAGCGTAACTCGGGCTACGCGCCCGGCGTCGCGCTAGCGCGACGGCAATCCTTGTCCGGACAGATAATTGCGAACATCCGAGCCGTTGAAATCGCTCCCGGCGGCGCCGAGCCTGCGCTCGATCCAGCCGTACCTGCCTTCAATACTCCTGTCCCGGTCGCGGCGTGAATTGTGGGCCTGAGATTGCGTGGCGTGCTGCGTTTTGGCGGCATTCGGCGCCTTGTCGTGGGAGCCGCTGTCGGAACTGCTCGCTTGGCCGCTTGAACCGGCCGTCGTCTTGGCATCGGCCGGCGCCTTGTCAGGGGAGCCGTTATTCGAAGCACCCGCCTGTCCTGTCGAACCGGCCGTCGTCTTGGCAACGCCCGTGTCGTTTCCGCCGGACACGTTATCTCCCACGTGCTCGGCGCGCCCTTGATCGTCGCCGTGGCGGTCAGCGGCGGCGTCAGGAACCGTCGAGGTGATGCCGGACAGACTTCTGGTGGCCTGGGGTGGCTTATCCTGGCAAAGCGCCGCATGCGCCGACATCGCCACCAGCAATGCCGCTAATCCCATGACTGCCTGCAATCCCATGACTGTCTTGGACATTACAACTGTCTTGGACATCACGCGTCTCCCCAAAAGATCGGCTTTCCTGAAAGTCCGATCATTTTAGCGAAGGCCAGGCCGGAACGGCAAGCCCGTCGCCCCTGGAATGTTCGTCGCCGCCGCACCGGAAAGCGTTCAAAGAGGAGGGGCAGAGATCAGCGGATACGACGGACAATTCGTTTTGGAGAATACGGCCAGAAGCGCCCTGCCCTTTGTCCTCACACCGGCATCAAAATCACACCGGCACTGCAATCACACCGGAACAGATGTGGCGTCGTAGGTGAACAGCCAGTCGTAACGCTCCTTGATGCGATCGTCCTGCCATTCGCGATCGACATGGGCTTGCGCGGCCGCGGCGTCCGCCATCGCCGGGTTGTGGAAGCGCGGAATCATATCGGCGGAGCCGGTGACGACCTTGTTGGCGCGCTCGCGGCGCACCGCTTCGTAGCGCGCCAAAGCGGTTTCGGGATCGGCGCCGTATTTTTCGATTGTCCGCGCCAGCACGAAGCCGTCCTCGATCGCCATGACCGCGCCCTGGGCCAGGAACGGCACCATCGGATGGCAGGCGTCGCCAAGCAGGGTGCAGCGGCCTTTGCTCCAGCGCTCCATGGTCGGGCGCAGCGCCAGCGCCCATTTGTACGGCACGGCGATGGCGCCGAACAGCGCCCGCACGTCGGCATGCCAGCCCTCGAAGTCGTTCAGCACTTCTGCGGTCGTGCCGCGCACGTTCCAGCCCTCGACCGCCCAGTCGCTGCGCTCGCGCATACCGACGACGTTGAGAAGCTTGCCGGCCCGCAGCGGATAATGCACGACATGGCCGCCCGGCCCGACCCAGTTGGTGCCGACCGCCCAATCGATCCTCGCCGGAACGTCTTCGATCGGCAGCACGCCGCGCCAGGCGATGATGCCGCAGAACTGCGGCTTCGCCGCGCCGAACAGGCTCTCGCGCACCACGGAATGCACGCCGTCGGCACCGACGACGATTTTCGCCGTGACCGGATCGCCAGCGGCGAAACGCAATTCGACGGCATCGGCGGTTTGCGACAGGCCGATGCATTTGCGATCGAGGTGAATGACGCCGGGTTTTGCCCGGCCGAGCGCCTCCGCGATCGCGCCGTGCAGATCGCCGCGATGAATGGTGATGTAGGGCGAGCCGTAACGGGCGACCGATTCCATGCCGAGATCGAACAGCTTCCAGGTCTGCCCGGTATTCCACAGCCGGATCGCCTTGCCGGACGGCAACACCTGCACTTTTTCAAGCGCTTGCGCGAGGCCGAGCGCGTGCAGGACGCGCGTGCCGTTGGCGCTGATCTGAACGCCGGCGCCGAGCTCGCGCAATTCCGGCGCCTGTTCGTAAACCTCGACATCGATGCCGCGCTGGACGAGCGCGAGCGCCGCGGTCAGCCCGCCGATGCCGCCGCCGACGATTGCAACAGACGCTGTCATGTGGATTGCGCTTCCTTCAGGCCGGATCGCCCGACGCGTCGCGGTCGAGATCGACCAGCACGTCGCCGTCTTGCAGCACGACGTGGTAGGTGCGCAGCGCAAACGAGCACGGCGGCGCCTTGACCGCACCGGTCGGGACATGGAACGCGCCCAAATGCACGGCGCATTCGATCACATCGCCCTCCAAGATGCCGTCGGCGAGGCTCGCCGAAGCGTGCGTGCATTCGTCGTCGGTGACATAGAACCGACCGCCGATATTGAAGACCGCGAGCCGCTTGTCCGCGACATCGAAGGCCTGCACCGTCTCCGGCGCGATATCGGTTTGCGCGCAAATCCGTACCACATTATCCGCCATAGCCCTTCCCTTTCCCTGGCTGTTATACAGTCATTCCGGGGCCGAGCGTAGCGAGCAGCCCGGCATGACAGGAGGGCGGAAACGCAATGCAGGTTCTGGTGATCGGCGCCGGCGTCGTCGGGCTTGCGATCGGGCGCACGGCGGCGCTGGCCGGCCACGACACAACCGTCGCCGAGGCGACCGCCGGCATCGGCAACGGCATTTCCTCGCGCAACAGCGAGGTGATCCATGGCGGCCTCTATTATCCGACCGGGTCGCTGCGCGCGCGGCATTGCGTGCGCGGCCGCCGGATGCTGTACGAATTTTGCGCCGCCCACGACGTGGCGCACTGCAAATGCGGCAAGCTCGTCGTCGCCACCAATGCCGCCGAGCTTGCCAAGGTCGAGACCATCCTGGCGCAGGCGCGGGCGAACGGCGTCGAAGGCATGGAGCTGATCGGCGGCAACGCCGCCCGCGCCATGGAGACGGAGCTGTCCTGCATCGGCGCCTTGTGGTCGCCGGAGACCGGCATCATCGACAGCCACGGCTATATGCGCGCGCTGTGGGGCGAACTCGAAGACCGCGGCGGCATGATCGCGTTCGAAACGCCGGTGGAGCGGCTCGGCTACAAGGCGTCGCAATGGCAGGTGCGGTTCGGCGGCCGCGAGCCCGGCACCGTCGCCTTCGATGCCGTGGTCAATGCAGCCGGCCTCGGCGCCCAGCCGTTGGCGCGACGGATCGACGGCTATCCGGCCGATCAAGTGCCGCGGCTCGTGCTCGGCAAGGGCAATTATTTCGGCTTCGCCGGGCGGCCGGCATTTTCGCGGCTCATCTATCCGACGCCGGTCGACGGCGGGCTCGGCGTCCATGTCACGCTCGATCTGGCCGGCCGCATGCGCTTCGGCCCCGATGTCGAGTGGGTCGCGGCAGAGAATTACGCGGTCGACCCGCACCGCGCCGACAGCTTCTATGCCCGCATCCGCAACTATTGGCCGGGCCTGCCGGACGGCTCGCTGGTTCCCGATTATGCCGGCATCCGGCCGAAGCTCACGGGCCCCGGCGAACCGGCGGCGGATTTTTTGATCGCGGGTCCGAGCGCCCACGGCATGCCGCGCCTCGTCAACCTGTTCGGCATCGAATCGCCGGGACTGACCTCCTCGCTGTCGCTTGCCGAGGAGGTCGTCGGCGCGCTGTCATGAATGATCGCGCGTGAATTATCGCGCGCCTTGAGGACGCAGATTGGCGCCGATATTGACCGGCCGCGGCACAGCCTGCGGCATGGCGATCGTGCCTGGATCCTCGTCGATCGAGGGTTCGCCGCGGCGGCTCGCGACGCGCGAGGTGACCGAGTTCAGCGCGGCTGTGACGCTCGAGGCCTTGACCGGGCTGTATTGCGCGGTAGCGCCGCTGCCGCCGTTATAGGCCATCAGGCCCTGCTTCGTCGAAACGATATCGCCCGGCCGCAGGGTCGGATCGTTCGACGCGTTGAACGGCGCCAGGCCGAAAGCGTCCTTGCCGTTGCAGGTGCAATTGGCGACGAGCTGTTTGCGGTAGACGAAGGCGTTGTCGAGATCGGCATAGCGGGCGCCGTCCTTGGCGACGGCGGCGCCGATTTCGCTGCCGAAATACACTTTGGTCCGGCTCGCCGGGCACATCGACCGGCAGGTCTCGACCGGCGTGGCATTGGTCATGTGCTCGAGCGGAAAGTGCTGGCCGTCGCACAGCCGCACGCAAAAGGCGACGGCATGGCCGGTCGAGCCGGCGCTCTGGCGCACGCTCTCCGGCCCGAGCGGGACCGGGGCCACCGGCATGGTCGGCTCGGCATAGGATTGGACCGAGGGCGGCGGCGGCGCCTGCTGCTGCCGCGGCGGACCGAACAGGAAATCGAACAAGTTCTCGGCCCGCGCCGCGCCGGGAGCAAACGCCACGCCCGCCACGGCCGCGGCCACCACGGCCGCAGCCAATCGCGATCGCTTGCTGCAATATCGGCGCACCACGGCGATGACCTCATAAACTCGAGCCCGGTCTTCCCGGGACGCAACTCCGACTGGATAACGGTGCCGCAGGCAGGATCGTTCCCACCCTTTTCGTCAGCAGCATGCCGGAAAAGGTTCAACGCCCTATGGCGGAACGGGGCGGCGGGGAGGGATTTGCGCGCATGGCAAAGAAAGGGTGAAGAAGGCGAATAGCGAATGGCGAATAGGGCAAAGCAAGTTTTCTACTCGCTATTCGCCCTCTCAAAAATACCGCAGCCACACATAGACTTGGCAGATCAGGATCGAAACGATCATCATCGGCAGCGCATAGAGCGTGAATTTGACGAAGCCGAAGGCGACGCCGTTGCGCTCGGCGATGCCGGCGACGGTGAGATTGGCCGAAGCGCCGATCAGCGTGCCGTTGCCGCCGAGACAGGCGCCGAGCGACAGGCACCACCACAGCGGCTCGATCTGTCGGGGTCCGCCATAGGCCGGCGCCGCGCTCTTGATCAGCGGAATCATGGTGGCGACGAACGGGATATTGTCGATCAGCGCCGAGAAAAACGCCGACCCCCAAAGAATGATCGCCCCGGCCATTGCCAGGTTATCGCCGGTGGCGGCCACCAGCCGGCCGGCGACAAGCTGCAACAGCCCGCTCACTTCGACCGCATGGACCACGATGAACAGCCCGATGAAAAAGAAGATCGTGGTCCATTCCACTTCGGTGAAGGTGCGGCTCACTTTGTCGGCTTGCTCGTCGGGGTGATGTTGCCAATTCTCCAACAGCATCAACAGCGCCGCGCCGCCCATCGCCAGCGTCGCCGACTCGAGCCGGATCGTCGTCTGGAAGATCAAGGCGGCGATCACCAGCGCCAGCACCGCCACCGATTGCAGGAGCAGCGGCCGATCGACGACGGCGGCCTTGGCGTCCATGGCCAACACGCGCTGGCGGTTGTCGTCGCTGGCGCGAGCGCCGCGGCCCCAGACCAGATGGGTAAACAGCAGTTGCACCGCCTCGATCACGACGACGACCGGCGCGACATGAACGAGAAAGGCGTTGAAATCGAGTCCGGCGAGCGACCCGATCATGATATTGGGCGGATCGCCGATCAGCGTCGCGGCGCCGCCAATATTGGAGGCGAGCACTTCGCCGAACAGGAACGGGTAAGGCGGAATCCGCAATTCGCGCGTGATCGCGAGCGTGACCGGGGCGACCAGCAAGACCGTGGTGATATTGTTGAGCAGCGCGGAAACGATAAAGGTCACGAGCTGCAGCAGCAACAGCAGCGCCGCCGGATGCGCCCGCGCCAGCTGCGCCGAGCGGATCGCGATATATTGAAAAACTCCGGAACGCTGCGCGATCGAGACAATGATCATGAGGCCGGTAAGCGTGCCGATGGTGTTCCAATCGACGCCATTGAGCGCCTCGGCCTGGTCGAGCGCGCCAGCCAGCACCACGCCGCCGGCCGCGATCAGAGCGACGACGGCGCGATTCACCTGGTCCCAGACGATGGCGCCATAGGTGAGGCACAGCATCGCCGTCGACACCCAGATCGGATCGAGACCGAACAAAACGTGCGGAGTGAAATGCGGGATCACGAAGCTGCCTTTGCGCCTCTCCCGCCTAACCGGGGCGGCTGCCGAAGGCAATATGAATCGGCAGTAGCGAGAGTTATCCGTGCGCTGCGGCCGGCCTAACGCGGCACGACGAATAGATAGGTCAGCGCGCCGAACAGCGGCACCAGCACCACGATCGACCAGACCATGTAGCCGAAGAAGCTCGGCATTTTGACGCCGCGCTCGGTGGCGATGGCGTAGATCATGAAATTCGGCGCATTGCCGATATAGGTGAGCGCGCCCATGAACACCGCCCCCATCGAAATCGCCATGAGCGCCGGAGCAAGCGTCGTCATCAGATCGGCGGCGTTGCCGCCGGCGAGCTTGAAGAAGACGAGATAGGTCGGCGCATTGTCGAGCATCGCCGAGAGCGCGCCGGTGAGCCAAAAATAGGCGACCTGATGCGGACTGCCGTCGTGCCGCGTCACGGCGGCCAAGAGCCAGCCGAAAGCGCCGTCGGGGCCGGCGTCGAGCATCGCCAGCACCGGAATTGCGCAGACGAAGATGGCGGCGAACAACAGCGCCACTTCGAGGATCGGCTCCCAGGAAAAGCCGTTCGCCGCGCGGTGCTCGTCCGGCGTCAAGAAGAGCGAGCCGAGCGCGGCCAGGATGAGGACTGCGTCGCGGGCGAGATCCTGCAACGGCAGCGCCGTGCCGTAGACCGTGAAGCTTATTCCCGGCGACCACAGCGCCGAATCGACGACGGCGCCGACGATGAGCGTCAGGAACAACAGATTGATCCAGCCGTGCACCGTGACGGCGGTACGCTCGACCGGTTCCCCGACAGGCGCGGCGCGGCGGTCTTTGCGATAGAACCAGAAATCGATCGGCACGAACAGCGCGAGCAGGCAGCCGGACGCGCAAACGGTTGGCAGCCACAGCGTCCGCGCCGGCCAGAAGAAATCGACGCCGTTGAGGAAACCGATGAACAGCGGCGGATCGCCGAGCGGCGACAACGCGCCGCCGATATTGCCGACCAGAAAAATGAAAAACACCACGACATGAACGTTGTTGAGCCGCGCCGCATTGGCGCGGATCAACGGCCGGATCAGCATCATGGCGGCGCCCGTCGTTCCGACCACGCTCGCGATCAGCGTGCCGAAGGCAAGCAGCGCCGTATTGACGAGCGGCGTGCCGCGTAGCGTGCCCACGACCAGAATACCGCCGGCCACCACATAGAGCGCGAACAGAACGCAGATGAAGCCGAGATAATCGCCGAACAGCGCATGCGACAGCGCGCCGAGCGCCACGTCGGCGCCGCGCAGTGCCGCCATCGGCGACAGCGTCAACGTCGCCCAGACGAAAGCGAACTTGCCGTAGTGGCGATGCCAGAAACGCCGGAACGCCAGCGGCCCGAACGCGATGGTGAGGACAATGCCGGCAAACGGCAGCGCCCACGGCCAGGTCAGCGTCGACCCGTCGAGCGGCGCGGCCTGCGCCGCCTGAGGAACGACTGACACCACTGAAACGATCACTGCCCGAACGAGCATTGCTCTGTCTCTCTTGTGCGGCATTCCATCCGCTTCTATATTGCATGCACTGCATGCAATATGCCAGACCAAGACCCGGATTATATGACTCAGATCACCATCCGCCGGCTCGATCCGGTCGTCATCGAGGGTCTCAAGAAGCGAGCAGCCGGCGCCGGACGTTCGATGGAAGAAGAGGCGCGAAAAATCCTGAGCGAAGCGATCGTCGACGTCCAGCTTGAACGGCGGCGCGCCTGGCTCAAGGAAATGAAAAAGCTGCAACGCCAGCTGTTCGGCGACAAGGTGTTCGCCGATTCGACGCCGCTTATTCGCCAGATGCGGAAAGACCGATCCCGCCATCTGGAAAAGCTGACCGCGCCGCCGCGCCGGGCGAAATCGTGAGCGCGGTTATCTGCGACGCCAGCGTCGTGGTCAAATTGCTGGTGCCCGAAGAACACAGCGATCGCGCAAATGCACTGGCGCAATCCTCGAATCTCATCGCGCCGGAGATCATATTCGCCGAGGTCGGTAACGTTCTCTGGGCGCGGGTCCGCTCCGGAAACTTCGATTTGGAAGCGGGACAGATTTTATTCGATAGGCTCAATTCGTTCGAGCTTGAATCGCGACCTGTTCATCCCCTCGTCGCGCGTGCTCTCGCCATCGCCGTCGAGCTTGACCACCCGATTTACGATTGCCTTTACCTCGCTCTGGCCGAGCGCCTGGCCGTGCCTCTTGTCACCGAAGACGCACGTTTCGTGTCGGCTATTCGGCGGGGAAAGCTATTCACTGCGGAAATCAAATTGCTCAGTCAAACCGGCTGATGCCCCAGACGTGAGGAGTCAAAAGTGCCCGTTCATCGCTTTCACAATCCTTCGACCATCGCCGCCCCGCGCGGCTACAGCCATGTGGTGGAGACCAAGGGACCGGGCCGCACCGTCTATATTTCCGGACAGCTCGGCATGACGCCGGACGGCAAATTCGCCGGTGCCCCGGGCGACTTCCGCGCCCAGGCGGTGCAATGCTTCGAAAATCTGAAAGCCGCGCTCGCCGCGGCCGGCGCCGATTTCGAGCACGTCGTGAAGGTCACCAATTACCTGATCGACATGGCGCATCTGCCGATCTATTTCGAAGTCCGCGACCGCTACGTCGATACAAAAAATCCGCCGGCCTCGACGACGGTGCAGATATCCAGGCTGGCGCGCGACGGCGCGCTCTACGAAATCGAAGCCATCGCGGTGGTGCCGGAGAAATAGTCGTGCGCGCCAACGCCGGCTCTAGCCACGCCGAGTCCAGGGATCGACAACTTCAAGACCGAGCCGCCGGAATGGTGCGCTATCGCGCGTAACGATCGCCAGTCCGTGCTCGACGGCTGTGGCGGCCAGCATGAGATCTGGCTCGGCTACGCTGTGGCCTCGCTTGCGGCAATGCTCCAACATCACGCGCCAGCGCAGCAGCGTATTTTCCGCTAACGGAATAATCCGCCCCGCGTACATCGGCCTGATAATCCCTTCGAGCCATGCCGTAAGCTGCGCACGCCGCGACATCTCCGGAACGCTTTCAATGCCGAAGCGTATTTCCGCAATGACAATGTCGGAAAGAAAAAGCGCCCCAATCGGCGTGGCCTCGAAAAATGCAATCACAGACGATGATGGCCGTGGTCGCCGCAACTCCGACACCACATTGGTATCGAGGAGAAATCTATTCACCGGTCGTCCTCGAACGTTACCGGCGAGCGGTAGGTCGGGTAGTAGCGCAGCGGCCTCAGGCGCAAGCCAAGTTTGCGCGCTTGCTGCATCGCCTCGACGAAAACCGCGCCCGTGACATCTTGTTGTCCGGCAGGAGCTGGCTTTTCGTATTCATGCGCGGCAATCACCACGACGGCATCCTTGCCGTGAACCGTGACGCGTTGCGGACCTTCGGACTTGGCACGGCGCACGACCTCGCTGAACCGCGCCTTGGCGTCCTGGAGCTTCCACGTGCCGCGCGGCAGCGATGTCTTGGATCGGCGATTTCTGGTCAGCATGGTGGCATTCTAGTCAGATATGTTCCGTGTGGCAACTTGCCGTGGCGCTCTGTCGTGGCGTTCGAACCTTCGCGTTATCGGATATGCCGCACCGTAACGGCACTGGAACCAGCATGCAGCGACAATGACCAACTCCCAGATCGACATGGCGCACCGGTCGATCTACCCTGACGTCAGTGACCGCGATGTCGAGTGGATACGCAAACTCCGCTCCGCGCGACTTGGGGGGACTTGAGGAGAATGGCCATGTCAGACAGCGAAAGCCTGTGGGCCGACTTCGCCCGCCCGATCGACACCGCGGACGACTACATCGAATCGTTGCGCGGCCGGAACCTGTCGGTGTTTCTGATGGGCAATCGGGTGCCCGAGCCGGTCGATCATCCGGTGATCCGGCCGTCGATCAACGCCATGGCGGAGACCTATCGGCTCGCCAGCGAACAGCCGGAACTCGGCGGCGTGCGGACCGCGATCGGCGATTGCCGGACCAACCGCTTTCTCCACGTGCCGACCGGCCCCGAGGACCTCGTCACCAAGCATGAAATGCAGCGCGAATTGGGCCGGCGCACCGGCACCTGTTTTCAGCGCTGCGTCGGCCTCGACGCGCTCGGCGCCTGCCATGCGGTGACTTTCGACATCGATGCCGAACGCGGCACCGATTATCACCGGCGCTTTCTCAGCTTTCTGCGGCGGGCGCAGCGCGCCAATATCGTGGTCGGCGGCGCCATGACCGACCCCAAGGGCGACCGCTCCAAGCCGCCGCATCTTCAGGCTGATCTCGACCTGTTCCTGCGCGTGGTGCGCCGCGACGGGCGCGGCGTCTACGTCTCCGGCGCGAAAATGCACCAGACCGGCGCGGTCAATTCGCACTGGCTGATCTTCATGCCGACCATGCGCATGACCGAAGCCGACAAGGATTGGGCCGTGGTCGGCGCGGTCCGCGTCGACGCGCCTGGCCTCACTTATGTGGTGGGGCGGCAGACCAACGACACCCGCGGCGTCGACGGCGGCGATCTCGATGCCGGCAACGCCCGCTTCGCCGGTCAGGAAGCGCTCATCATGTTCGACAACGTGTTCGTTCCCCACGAGCACGTCTTCATGGACGGCGAATGGAGTTATGCCGCCAGCCTGGTCGAGCGCTTCACCACCTATCATCGCTCGTCCTATGTCTGCAAAACCGGCCTCGGCGACGTGCTGATCGGGGCGGCGGCGGAAGCCGCCTCGCACAACGGCGTCACCGGCGCTTCCCACATCAAGGACAAGCTTGTCGAGATGACGCATCTGAACGAGACCATCTATTCGAGCTGCATGGCTGCCGCCTATCGCTCGAAGCCGATGGCGTCGGGCGCCTATCTCAACGACGAGATGCTGTCGAACGTCGCCAAGCACAATGTCACGCGCTTCCCCTACGAGATCGCGCGGCTCGCCCAGGACATCGCCGGCGGTCTCGTCGTGACCATGCCGTCGGAGCGCGATCTGCAGAACAACGAGATCGGTCCGCTCATTCGCAAATTCCTGCAGGGCCGCGACGGCGTCGACACCATCGACCGCATGCGCATCCTCCGCCTGATCGAGAATATGACCATCGGCCGCAACGCCGTGGGCTATCTCACCGAGAGCCTGCACGGCGCCGGCTCGCCGCAGGCGCAGCGCGTGCAGATCGCGCGGGCGATGCGGATCGAGGAGAAAAAGGAACGGGCGCGAAAATTGGCCGGCATTCAGGAAACGCCGGGCCGAGCCTAGGACGATAGGCCATGGAAAAGCCAACACCGCTTTTCGCGCTGCTTCTTGCGCTGATGTCGGCCGCGCTTGCGCAAAACGCCCGGGCGCAGGATTATCCGACGCGGGTCATCACCCTCGTCGCGCCGTTTTCGCCCGGCGGGCCGTCCGACACCACGGCGCGGTTGATCGCGGCGCCGATGTCGCAAGCGCTCGGTCAGCAAATCGTCGTCGAGAACGTGACCGGCGCCGGCGGCGTCATCGGCACCAATCGCGTCGCCAAGGCAGCGCCGGACGGCTATACGCTCATCGTATCGGGCTCGGGCACCCATGCCGCGGCCGAATTCCTCAACAAGGACCTGCCCTACCGCTCGACCGACTTCGCGCAGATCGGATTGATCAACACCTCGCCGGTCGTCCTGGTGGCGCGCAGCGGCGTGCCGGCCGACACGCTTTCGGACTTCGTCGCCTACCTGAAAGCGAATGAAAGCCATCTCACCGAGGCGGACGCCGGCGTCGGCTCGATCTCGAATTTGGCCTGCTCGGTGTTTCATTCGCTCGCCAAGGTGCACCCGACGCTGGTGTCCTATCGCGGCACGCCGGAGGTGACGATGGACCTGGTGCGGGGCAATGTGGACTTCGGCTGCAACCAGATCGTCAACATCGTGCCGCACGTCAAAAGCGGCGCGCTGAAGGCCTACGCGGTGACCAGCGTCGAGCGCGCGCCGATGCTGCCCGACGTGCCGACCACCGCCGAGGCCGGCATGCCGGACTTCAATCTCACGGTCTGGTTCGGCCTCTCGGCGCCGGCGGGTACGCCGGAGCCGGTCGTCGCGAAGCTCGCCCGGGCGCTCGGTACGGCGCTTGACGATCCGGCCGTGGTCGAGCGGTTCGCCCAGCTCGGCTACACGGTGGTGCCGCAGGACCAACGCGGCCCGGCCTATTTCGACAAGTTCTACAAGAATGAAGTGGCTCTATGGGCCAATGTGCTCGGCCGCCTGAACGCGGCGCCGAAGTGACGCTGCCCCGCGAGGCGAACGGATGGATGAGATGAGCCCCGCCTGGAAACCCGAACGGCCGGTAGAGATCGTCGCCGGAACGCCGCCGGGCGGCGGTCTCGACCGCGTCGCCCGCGCGCTCGAAAAGGCCATCGCCGGCGCGCATCTCATCGATGTGCCGATCGAGGTCGTCAACATTCCCGGCGGCGGCGCGCGCCGCGCCTGGACCGACGCCCTCGACAACCATGCCGGCGACGGCCATGTCATCGGCATCAGTTCGCCCAACCTGACGACCGATTACCTGGTCGGAGCTGCAAGCTTCGAGCACGCGAAATATACGCCGATCGCGACGCTGGTCACCGAGTACATCGCTTTCGCCGTAAGAGCGGATTCGCCGCTGCGGACGGGAGCGGATTTGCTCGATCGCCTCGGCCGCGCGCCTGCGTCGGTGACAGTCGCGCTGTCGACCGCGCTCGGCAATCCGAACCATATCGCCTTGGCAAGGCTCGTGCGGCAGTCGGGCGGCGATGTCAACGCTCCGATCCTCCGGGTGTTCAATTCGGCGCTCGCCGCGGTTGCCGACGTGGTCGCCGGCACCGCGGATATTTGCGCGGTCACGGCCGCTAGCGTGCTTGCGGAATTGCACGCGCGCCGCATTCGCCTGCTGGGGATTTCCGCGCCCGAGCGTCTGGCGGGAGCCTTTGCCGAGCTGCCGACATGGCAAGAGCAATCGGCGGATTGCATCGTCGGCGCCTGGCGCGGCGTCACCGGCCCCAGTGCCATGACCAAAGCGCAGGTCGCATTCTGGGAGAACGTGCTCTGCGCAGCGACCGAGCAGCCAATCTGGCGCGACGAGATCGAGCGCTTGAGCTGGTCGCCGATGTATCAAGACGGCGCTGCGCTGCGCGCTTATCTCGACAACGAGCGGACGGAATTCGTCGCGGTGCTTGGGGAGCTCGGCCTTCTCGAGCCGTCGAGCGCTTGTCGAGCGATCTCTGGATAAAATATCTCCGGATAAAATTCTGTCATCTGGCGGCATGATATGTTTGGCAATGGCGGAGCGATTCCACGGTTCGGGCCTCGATTGCCTCCCCGACGAGCCGAGTGAAGTCCATGAAACACTGCTCACGCTTTGGCTCTCGCTTTGCCGCGATTGGCGTGCTGGCGCTCGGGCTGATGCTCGCTCTCGGGGTGAGCCGGGGAATGACGCAATCGCGGGCGCACGTTTATCTCTTTCGCGGACTAGCGGACGTCTATTCGCTCGGCATGAACACTTTGGCGGACGAGCTCAACGCGCGAGGGGTCTATGCGACGGCGCACAGCCATACCGATTGGAAGTCGATCGCCGACAAGGCCGTGGCGGACTACAAAGCCGGGAAGGAGGGACCGATCATCCTGGTCGGCCATTCGCTCGGCGCCGATGCCGTCATGGAGATGGCCGATTACCTCGGCGACAAGGGCGTGCCGGTGGCGCTCGTGGTGCCATTCGACGGCACGCAATCATTTCCGGCGCCCGGCAATGTCGGCCGTGTGCTCAACTTCACCCAGCGGGATTATGCCTATATGCGGCCGGGCCCCGGCTTCCACGGCTCGCTCAGCAATGTCGACCTGAGTTCCGACCATACGATCGATCACGTCACCATCGACAAGTCGCCGCGACTGCATGCCCAGGTGATCAGCGAAGTTCTCGCCATTGTCGGGGGACGCCGCACCACCGGGCCGCCTGCGGCAAAGCCGGCGTCGGTCGGTGCGCCAGCGGCGAAAGGTGTCGAAGGCGGCGCGACGGCCGAGCCCGGAGGCGACGCTAACGCCAGGAGCGCGACCTCGCCGCCGCCGCAAAACCCGGCCACGGCGCCGCACCCGGTCGGTCCAATACAGATCCCTGATTGATTTTGGCGCTTCCTCGAGTTGAGGGTCGCGCGGCTAAAGTTTGAAAATCCGCTCCGCGTTTTTGCCCGCGATCCGCTTCGGCTGATCGCCGGGCAGCGCGTTGACGCGGGCGAGGCAGCCGGCCATGTCGCCGATATTGTGCGGATAATCGGAGCCGTAGAGCACGTTGTCGGCCGAGCCCGCGACCTTGATGCACAGATCGAGCGCCGCCTGCTCGTAGACCACCGTGTCGTAGTAGATACGGCGCAGATAGCTGCTCGGCTTGTCCTTGATGACGGCGGAGCAGGCGGGAATTCTTTCATGGCAAATGTCGAACCGCCCGGCGAGATAAGGCAGCGCCGCGCCGCCATGCGCGGCGATCAGCTTGACGTTCCGGTATCGGTCGAGAAAGCCGGAAAAGATCATATGCGCGAACGAAAGTGTCGTATCGAACATGAAGCCGACCGGCGGAATGAGGTTGAAGGCCTCCATGTGCATTTCGCGGACGCCTTGCGGCGCGGTGGGATGAACGAGGACGGGCAGGCCCAACCGGTCGATCGCCGACCAGACCGGCGCAAATTGCGGGTCGATCAGATCCTTGCCGTCGATCGAGCCCAGCACCATGACGCCTTTCGCGCCGGCTTTGACGCAGCGCTCGAGCTCGGCCGTGGCGTCATCGGCATATTGCCAGGGCAGCGACGCGAACCAGCGGATGCGATCGGGCTTGGCGCGCTCTTGCTGCGCCATGGAATCGTTGACCATGCGGGCGGCGCGAAGGCTGACCGCGCGGTCGCCCCAGAACACATTGGGGCAGGTGAGCGAAACCACGGCGATGTCGACGCCGGCCTTGTCCATGGCGGCGATGCGCATGTCGTAGTCCCACATCCCCGGCATCAGCGTCATGAACGGCGCGTCGTAGAGATGGACGGCGTCCTGGTTCGCCGGCGTTTTCTTCACGCTGTATTTGCCGCCACCATGGGCGCGCAGCAGCTCGATCCAGTCGAGCGTGAGCATATGGGTGTGGATATCGATGACGGGCATTGTGATCTCGTGCGGTGGCGCAATTGGCGGTGAAGGGGTTTTCGCTTTGATTATTGCTCGTCGAAATGCAGGTTCGCGGCCTTGACCACTGCCATGAACTTGACGATGTCGGAATCGATCTTGCGCCTGAACTCCTCGGGCGGACCGCCGCCGGGCTCGACGGCGATGTTTTTCAGCTTCGCCGACACGCCCGGATCGCGGATCGCCTCGCTCAACGCCTTTTCCAGCTTGGCGACCACGGCAGCCGGCGTCGCCGCCGGCGCGAACACGCCGTTCCACAAGCGGACGTCGACGTCCGGGTAGCCCGCCTCGGCCATGCTGGGCACATCCGGCAGTTCCTCCGAGCGCCCCGTGCCGGTGACCGCCAGAGCCTTCACCTTGCCGGCTTTGACCTGCGGCACCGCAGCGGCGGCATCGGCGAGCGCGGTCATGGTCTGGTCCTGGACCACGCTGAACACCATCTCGGTGCTGCTCTTGTACGGCACCATCACGCCGGGCATGCCGGTCTTCAATTTCAGGAGTTCGGTGGTGATGGTGAAGGCGGGAGACGTGCTGGCGTAGTTCGCCTTGTCGGGATGCGCTTTCGCCCAGGCGACGAGTTCGTCGACGGTGCGGCTTGGATTGCCGGTCCCGACCGTCATGACCATCGGATAGCTGCCGAGCTCGGCGAGCGGGGTGAGCGTCCTGGTCGGGTGATATTTCAGGTCCGGATAGATCGCCGCCGCGACCGACATCGCGCCCGAGGCGCCGACCAACAGCGTGTAGCCGTCGGCCGCCTGGTTCGAAACATATTCGGCGGCGAGCCGGCCGCCGGCGCCCGGCTTGTTCTCCACCACCGCCGCCTGGCCGAGAAGCTCGGAAAGCTTGGCCGCGACCAGACGCGCCATGATGTCGTTGCCGCCGCCGGCCGCGAAACCGACGACGAGGTGAACCGGCCGGTTCGGGTAATCGGTTTGCGCGCGCCCCGGCGTGGTCGCAGCCACAATCGATGACAGTGCCAGCGCCGCCAGCAGCATGCCGCGCCCGCAATACCGATCGAGCCTCGATGCGTTCGTCATCGACGCGTCTCCATCCCTAGGAACAGTTCTTGGCGACTGTTGTACCGGATGCGAGGCGCGAAACGGTGGTATTTTCCGCGAGCCGGCGGGGGGCCGGCTTTAGCGCCCCCTCAGTGCCGCCGCGTTGCACGAGGCGACGGCTGTCGTCGCGCTCCTGGCGGCAGGCCGCACTGCCCTCCCGGCAATCGACCCGGCGCCAAATACTTGCAATAAATGCAGGCATGGGCGACCGGCTTTGATACGAGTCGAAGCCGGAACACAGGCGCCAGGAAGATTGAATTGTGCATAGAATGCCGGCTCGCCGGCGCCTCAATGGCACCGAAGGTTCGCGATGGGAATTGCCAAGCACGTACGCCGGGTCAGTCCACGGCTGTGGTTCTATTTCAAGTCCTTGCGGTACAAGTTTTACAACGGCGAAGATGAAATCTGGTCGGTGCGCCATCTCTTGACCAGGGGCAAGCTCGCCGTCGACATCGGCGCGTCAATCGGGCTTTATTCGCGCGAACTCGCCAAATACGCGACGAAAGTCGTCGCCTTCGAGGCCAATCCCCGGGTCGCGGCTTTCGCCCGCCGCGTCGCCTCCCATAACGTCGAGGTCCTTAACGTTGCGATCTCATCGGCGGACGGCGAGACGGAGCTGCGCACACCCTTTAATCGGCGCAACCACGCGATTGACGATCTGGCGACGATCGAGCCGAAGAACCCGCTGCATTTCGACCGCGTCATTGCCGAGAAGGTCGCGACGAGGCGCTTGGACGGTTATGCATTCGTCGACTGCGGCTTCATCAAAATAGACGTCGAAGGCCACGAAGAAGCCGTGCTCGACGGCGCAATGCACCTCATCGAAAGCCAACGTCCCGTAATGATGATCGAGCTCGACGACCGATTTAATCCCGGGATCGTCGAGCGGGTGACCAAGCGTCTTTCCGACCCCGGCTACACAGCCTATTTCTTACTAGGCAACCGATTGCTTCCGACCAGCGATTTTGCCCCGCGGAATCTTTCGGACATCAAGAGCAATTTCATATTCGTGCCGAATGAGGCCAAAGCGCGGATTCTGTCGCATTTTCGCGCCGCGTAACATCGTGAGCGCGCGCGGGCTCAGTGCGCCGCGTCCCAATTATGCGCCGCCTTCGCCTCGACATGCAGCGGCACCGAGGGCGGGAGGCTATCGCTTCGAGGATTTACGTCAGGAAAAGCGCAGACCCGACAGAATCCCGACGTGAACCGGCTGCCCGACGAACATCGAAAACACCACGAGGATGGCCACCAGCACGATCAGGTATTTGACGACCATGCGGATATTCGCCGGCATCGTCGTCAAGAGATCGACGACATACCAAAGAATGATGGCAACAATCGCAATCTCGGCGGCCGAAGCGACGAGCGGAATAAAGTTCATGGGCGTTTCTCCGTCTGAAGGTTGAGCGACGGCGGGCCTGAATTTCCCGTTACGAAACGTTTCCTTCGCTCGCGACCAACAATAGCGCCGCAGAAGCCGGATGCCAATCGGGTAACATACTTCATAGTCCACCGTGGTCCGAGAGAACGTAGGTTGGGATCGTGTTTAAGGCATGATACGCATTCGACCGCCTATTGAGACGACTCGAGTCTCCGATCGCTGCTCATGACACAAAAAACCGTCAATCGCCTGACGTTTGCGGTCGCTGTTGCGATGTTTTTCGCGGCGATTTTCGTGCTCTACCGCGAACTGGAGAATACGCGCTTAAGCGACGTGATCGGCAGCGTCGAAGCGTTGCCCGGGACGCGTGTCATCGTTGCGCTGGCGCTCACGGCAGCGAGCTACCTGTTGCTGACCGCCTATGATTTTTTGGCGCTGCGCTATGTCGGTCACAAACTGCGCTGGTGGGAGACTTTGTTCGCTTCCTTCATTGCATTCACCTTCAGCAATAATCTCGGATTCGCGCTGATGTCCGGCAGCTCGGTGCGTTACTGGATTTACACGGGATTCGGCCTCGGCTCCGTCGAGATCTCGGAACTCGTCGCATTCTGCACCCTCACCTATGGGCTCGGTGTCACGACCGTCGGCGGGCTGATGATTTTGTTCGATCCCGCGGGCATGTCGTCCATCCTGAACCTGCCGCAATCATTGCTGCGCGCCGCGAGCATTATGATGCTTGTGATCGGCGTCGCTTACCTCATCATCATCGTCGCCCGGCGCGGGCCGATCGCGCTTTGGCGCTATCAACTGCGGCTGCCCTCTCTCGGCTGCGGTGTCTTGCAAATTTCGCTCGCGTCCTTCGATCAGGCGCTCGCAGCGGGCGTCGTTTACGTACTGCTGCCGCCGGATACCCAGATCAGCTTCCACGTCTTTCTCGGCATTTATGTTATTGCTGCGCCGATTTCACTGTTGAGCCTCGTGCCGGGAGGACTGGGGGTATTCGAAACGATGATCGTCACCTTGCTGTTCAGTCCGTCGAAAGCGGCCTTGCTCGGCTCGCTCATCGCCTATCGCCTGATCTATTTCGTGTTGCCGCTTGCGTTGGCGATCCTTCTTGTCACGATTTACGAGATAAGGCGCTCGTCACGCGAGCAAGGCTGGCTTGGGCGACTGCTCGGCGTCCGGACCCGGAACGGCAAACGCGATCCCGGCCATCGTCCGCGATGAATATGCAAAGCGGACATTGATCAGCCGTCGCTCATCGACCTCGATTTATGGGTACACGCCTAATCTTACTGCGTCATAAGTTTTTGTCGCCTGTGTGGTGCGGCAGTGGTTCCGCAACAGGGCAGCGACCAGGCGGCCACGAGGGCCGCCCCTCCGGAGGCGACGCGAAACGACGCACAAAAAATATCACTATTCGAGGGACATTGTCCTTGACATTAGTCTCCAAAACGATTACATCGTCCCTAGCTCGTTCGCTTCAGGGGCCTTTCGCGAGGGTACTTTCGAAAGTGGAACGAGTGCGGTGCCCGCGGGCGGACGATACACCCGCTCCCGGGCGGCTCCGGACACCGCCCGGCCGGCAGATCGTGGACCGGCCTGCGAGGAGCTCGCTGGACTGGGACAGGGGAAGATGCGGGCGACACCCGATGACGCCGAGTCTTCTGCTCGAGGGGCGTATTCTTTCCTCGAGCGTGAAGTGACCCAGGAAGCGCGGTCGGAGCTGAGCTGAGGCGTTAATTCGCCAAAGCGAGCCCGCGGTGGAGCGCCGGAAGGCGAGCGCGCGGCGATCCGCGCGCTGCCGTGCCCCGCAAGGGCGCGGCTCCAAGATTAATGCGCCTTTCGGCGCTCCGCCTCCCTGCTTTCCAAGGGAGGCCGATGGAAATGGCTTAAGCGTGCCGTTCTTGGCGTAGCGGATCAGGACTGCCGTGAGCAGGGCTCGGATGCAGATGCATCGCGAGAACGAGATCGATTGCCCGCGCCCGCAAAAGCCTGTAGCCCGCGAAAGCCTGTGGGGCAGATTAGTCGTACTGCGCCACAAACCAAGTGGAGGCCGAGTTTGTGCGCAGAATTTCAGCAAAATCGACCATCGCACAGTCTCTTGAAAGTCCCGTCCTGCCGGGCTTTCAGCAACTTGTGACGCAGTAAGACTAATGTGCCGCGTCCCAATTGTCCGCGGCGTGGGCCTCGACATGCAGCGGGACCGCGAGCGAGCGCGCCGGCATCGGTGCGTCCATCATGACGCGGGCGACCACCGGCAGCGTTTTCGTAACTTCCGCGTCGGGCACTTCGAAGACGAGTTCGTCGTGCACCTGCAACAGCATTTGCGCCGAGAGCTTGTGCTGAGCCAGAGCGCCGTCCATGCGGATCATGGCGCGGCGGATGATATCGGCTGCGGTGCCCTGCAGCCGCGCATTGATCGCGGCGCGCTCGTTGAAGGCGCGGATCGAGGCATTGGAAGCGCCGATGTCCGGATAGTGGCACTTGCGGCCGAACAGCGTCTCGACATAGCCGTTTTTTTTCGCAAACGCTTTGGTCTCTTCCATGTAATCGCGGATGCCGGGAAAGCGCTCGAAATATTTCTTGATATAGGCGCCGGCCTCCTCGCGCCCGATGCCGAGTTGGTTGGCAAGCCCGAACGCCGAAATGCCGTAGATGATGCCGAAATTGATCGCCTTGGCGCGGCGGCGCACTTCGCCGGGCATGTTCTTCACCGGCACGCCGAACATTTCCGACGCCGTCATGGCGTGGATGTCGAGGCCGTCGCGGAACGCCTGGCGCAATTGCGGGATGGCGGCGATTTCCGCCAATAGCCGCAGCTCGATCTGCGAATAATCGGCGGAGACCAGCTTGTGGCCGGGCGCCGCGATGAAAGCGCGCCGGATCTTGCGGCCGTCCTCGGTGCGCACCGGGATGTTCTGCAGGTTCGGCTCCGACGACGACAGCCGTCCGGTTGTGGTCGAAGCGAGCGCGTAGCTCGTATGCACGCGGCGCGTGGTCGGGTTGACGAAGCCCGGCAGCGCGTCGGTGTAGGTCGATTTGAGCTTCGACACCTGGCGCCAATCGAGAATCTTCTGCGGCAGCTCGTGGCCTTGCTCGGCAAGCTCTTCCAAGAGCCGCGCGCCGGTCGCCCATTGGCCGGTCTTGGTCTTGGTGCCGCCGGGCAGCCCGAGCTTGCCGAACAGAATGTCGCCGATCTGCTTCGGCGAGCCGACATTCACCGGCATGCCGGCGAGCTTGTTGATCTCGGCTTCGAGGCCTGAAGCCTCCTGCGCGAATTCGCCGGACAGCCGCGACAGCACCTGGCGGTCGATCGAGATGCCGCGCCGCTCCATGTCGGCGAGCACGCGCAACAGCGGCCGCTCCAGCGTCTCGTAGACGGTCAACATATGCTCGGCGGCGAGCCGAGGTTTCAGCACCTGCCACAGCCGCAGCGTGACATCGGCGTCTTCGGCTGCGTATTCGGTTGCCTTGTCGATCGCGACGCTGTCGAAGGTCATCTTCGACTTGCCGGCCTTGGTGACCTCGTTGAAATCGATGGTCTGGTGATTGAAATAGCGCCGCGCCAAAGGATCGAGGCCGTGGTCGGAACGGCCGGCATCGAGCACATAGGACATCAGCATGGTGTCGTCGTAGGACGCGATTTGGATGCCGCGCACGGCGAAAATCTGCCAGTCGAATTTCAGGTTCTGGCCGATCTTGAGCACGCCCGGATCTTCCAGGAGCGGCTTTAGGGCCGCAAGCGCCACAGCTTCGGCAAGCTGGTCGGGCGCGCGTTCGCCCTGGAACAATCCGCCGGTGCCGCCGTCGCCGCCCTGGCGATGCGACAGCGGCACGTAGCAGGCCTCGTTGGGCGCGAGCGCCAGCGAAAAACCGCACAGCGCGGCCTGCATCGGATCGAGCGAAGTGGTCTCGGTGTCGATCGCCACCACGCCGAGCTCGCGGGCGCGCTCGATCCAGGTGTCGAGCCGGCCGAGGCCGCGCACCGTTTCATATTGCGAGCGGTCGAATTTCTGCCGGTGCGCGTTGTCGAGCCGCGCGGCGGCAAGCGCTTGCGGGGTGAGCGTCTCTTCCTTCCCTCTCCCGTCCCGGGAGAGGGCGGCCGGCGCAGCCGGCCGGGTGAGGGGACGTCGCTCGGCGCCCTGGCCCTCACCCGGCTCGGCGCTTTGCGCCGAGCCGCCCTCTCCCGGAACGGGAGAGGGTAAAGAGACGGCGCCGTGCACCGCAAGCTTCGCGTCCGGCTCGACCTCGCTCGCCTCAATGGCGGCATATTCCGCGACGCGGCGGGTCAGCGACGAGAACTCCATCGCCTTGAGGAAGGCGATCAGCCGCTTGTGGTCGGGCTCGTGCACGGCGAGATCGCCGATCGGCACGGTAAGCTTCACATGGTCGTCGAGCGTCACCAGCTTTTTCGACAGCCGCGCCAGTTCGGCATTGTCGATCAAGGTCTGCCGGCGCTTCTCCTGCTTGATTTCCGTCGCGCGTCTCAGAAGCGTCTCCAGGTCGCCATATTCGCCGATCAGCTGCGCCGCGGTCTTGACGCCGATGCCGGGCACACCCGGCACATTGTCGGTCGAATCGCCGATCAGCGCCTGCACCTCGACGACCTTTTCCGGCGGCACGCCGAATTTCTCGATCACCTCGGCGCGACCGATCTTCTTGTCCTTCATGGTGTCGAGCATGACGACACCGTCGTTGACGAGTTGCATCAAGTCCTTGTCCGAGGAGACGATGGTCGCGGTGGCGCCGGCCTCGCAGGCCTGGCGGACATAGGTGGCGATGAGGTCGTCGGCCTCGAACCCCTGCTGCTCCAGGCAGGGCAGATCGAAGGCGTGGACCGCTTCGCGGATCAGCGGGAATTGCGGCCGCAAATCGTCGGGCGGGTCCGGCCGGTGCGCCTTGTAGTCGGGATACATGTCGGTGCGGAACGTATGCTCGGAGACATCGAACACCACCGCGAGGTGGCTCGGCTTGTCCTCCGGCTTCATGTCGCGCAAAAGCTTCCACAGCATGTTGCAGAAGCCGAACACGGCGTTGAGTTGCAAGCCGTCCGACTTGCGGTTGATCGGCGGCAGCGCGTGATAGGCACGGAAAATGTAGGACGAGCCGTCGACGAGAAAGACGTGGTCGCCTTTCTTCAAAGGCGCGGCGACGGCTTGTGGCTGGTGCGGCTTCGGCGGGGCTTTTTGTGCTGTGGGCATGATGGCCGGTAATATAGGAAATTGCCGTCATTCCGGAAGCCGCTAATGGCGGCTGTCCGGAATCCATAACCACAGTCTGTGCAGAACTGGCATCCAGCGCCAATCTCGAATGGTAGTGATTATGGATTCCGGGCTCGCGGACTTCGTCCGCGCCCCGGAATGACGGAATAAGAACATGGATCTCCCGCCGCTCCCCATCGATGTCGCGCTGCCGGGGCTGACCGCGGCGCTGCAGGGGCACAATGCCGCGGTGCTGGTGGCGCCGCCGGGCGCCGGCAAGACGACGCGGGTGCCGCTCGTCCTCGCGGGCGAGGAATGGGCCAAGGACCGTCGCATCCTGGTGCTCGAACCGCGCCGGCTCGCCGCCCGCGCCGCAGCCGAGCGCATGGCGAAGACGCTCGGCGAGCGCGTCGGCGAAACGGTGGGCTTGCGGGTCCGCTTCGGCTCGAAGATTTCGCGCAAGACCCGCATCGAGATCGTCACCGAGGGGATTTTCACCCGCCTCGTCCTCGACGATCCGATGCTGGACGGCGTCGCCGCGGTGCTGTTCGACGAATTCCACGAGCGATCGCTCGATGCCGATCTCGGCCTCGCTTTCGCGCGCGACGCGCAGCAGGGCCTGCGCGAGGATTTGCGGCTCATCGTGATGTCGGCGACGATCGACGGCGCACGCGTCGCGGCGCTCCTCGGCGATGCGCCCGTCATCCAAAGCGAAGGCCGCGCCTTTGCGGTCGAGACCCGCTACGCCGGCCGCGTCTTGGGCCCGATCGAGCCGCAGCTGGTCGACACCATCCTGCGGGCGATGCGCGCCGAGCCAGGCTCCGTGCTCGCCTTTCTGCCGGGCGCCGGCGAAATCCGCCGCGCGCGAACGCTCTTGGACGGCCGCACCGATCCGGCGACCGATATCGTCACGCTGTACGGCGCGCTCACCGGCGAGGAGCAGGCGCGCGCCATCGAGCCGGCCGCTCCTGGCCGCCGCAAAATCGTGCTGGCGACCTCGATTGCCGAAACCTCGATCACCATCGAAGGCGTGCGCATCGTGGTCGACTGTGGCCTGGCGCGGGTGCCGCGCTACGAGCCCGATGTCGGCGTGACGCGACTCGAAACCGTGCGGGTGTCGCGCGCCGCGGCCAATCAGCGTCGCGGCCGCGCCGGGCGCACCGAGCCCGGCGTCTGCTACCGGCTGTGGGACGAACCGCAGAATGCGGCGCTCGAGCCGTTTGCCCGGCCGGAAATCCTCTCCGCCGACCTGTCGTCGTTCGCGCTCGACCTCGCCGCCTGGGGCGCCGCACCGGACAAGCTCGCCTTCCTCGATCCGCCGCCGCGCCCGGCGCTCGCCGAGGCGCACGCGCTCCTGACGACGCTCGGCGCCATCGACGCCGACGGCCGCATCACCGAGGAGGGCCGGCGGCTGCGGCTCCTGCCGCTGCCGCCGCGGCTCGCCCGTATGGTGGTCGATGCCGCAAGCGATGGCGCGGCAATCTTAGCTGCCGAGATTGCCGCAATCATCACCGAACGCGGGTTGGGCGGTGACGATGTCGACCTGCGCGAACGCCTCAATGCGCTCTCCCGCGACCGCTCGCCGCGCGGCCGCGATGTCCGCGCCATGGCCGGGCGCTGGGCGGACATTGCGCGGTCGAATGCATCGACGCATGCGCAGGCGCAGCCTTCCGTCGGCAGCCTCCTTGCGCTCGCCTACCCAGAGCGCATCGCCAGAAATCGCGGCGGCGGATCAGGTTCGTTTCTCCTCGTCAACGGCCGCGGCGCCGCGCTCGATCCGGCCTCGCCGCTGGCGCGCGAGCCGTTCTTGGCCGTGGCCGAACTCACCGGCAGCGCCGCGCAGAGCCGCATCATCACCGCGGCGCCGATCGCGCTTGCCGAAATCGAGGCGCGTTTTGCCGATCGCATCGAAGCGCGAGAGGAGATCGTCTTCGATGCCGCAAGCGCAAGCCTGCGCGGGCGCGCCCTCCGCCGGCTCGGCGCCATAACGCTCGGCGAGCGGCCGATGCCGGTCGTCGCCGATGACGCCACCGCGTTGCGGCTCGCCGACGGCCTTGCGGCGACGGCTTTCGAGCGGTTGCCGTGGACCAAGGCACTGCGGCAATGGCGCGACCGCGTCATGTTCTTGCGCGCGAGCGAAGGCGAGGAATGGCCCGATCTATCGGACCAGGCTCTCAAGGACACCGCGCGCGCATGGCTCGCGCCGGCGCTCGCCGGCAAAACCGCGCTTGGCGATCTCGCCGCCGACGAGCTCGGCGAGGCTCTGCAAAATCTTTTGCCCTGGCCGCTCAAGCACAGGCTCGATGCCGAGGCGCCGACCCATTTCGCAGCACCGACCGGCTCGCAGGTGCCGATCGACTACGAGGCCGACGGCGGCCCCAAAATCGCAATCCGCGTGCAGGAACTGTTCGGGCTCGATCGCCACCCGGCGATCGCCGGCGGCAAAGTTGCGTTGCTGATCGAGCTTCTGTCTCCGGCGCACCGCCCGGTGCAGATGACGCGCGATCTGCCGGGATTTTGGCGCGGCAGCTACGCAGCCGTGCGCGCCGAAATGCGCGGCCGTTATCCGAAACATCCCTGGCCCGACGATCCCGTGGCGGCGCCGGCAACGCGGCGGGCCAAGCCGCGGAAGATATAACTCCTGTAGTCTGGGTTGAGCGCACCGCGAAACCCGGGAACGATCGACCAGATCAATCGCCGCCCCCGGCTTTCGCTGCGCTCGAGGCGGCCTACAATTCGAGCGAATACTTTAGCGGCGCGCTTACCATTGCGATTCATTTCGTGCGCCGCTTCACGCGGCATTAGCGCCTTGTTCGCCGTAGCATGGTTGGATGGCGGCGAATAGCCGGACATACCTCATGCGCTCCGTCATCGTCTTCGCCGGTTTGGCGCTCGCCGCCAGCGTCATCGTTCCGCGTTACGCCGCGCAAATCCACGCCGGCGACGGCGCGTCTGCGCTGCTGGCGGCGCGACCGGCGACGACCGCGGCTGCCGTGTCGTCGAATTCGCGTTCGGTCGTCATCGCACCCGGCCGCAACGGACATTTCGAGGTCGAAGGCCGCGTCGACGGCCGCCGTTTGGATTTCATGGTCGATACCGGCGCCTCGGTGATCGCGCTCACCGAGCGCGATGCGGCGTCGCTCGGCATCCACCCGGCGGAACGCGACTATGTCGCCGCGGTCAAGACCGCGAACGGGATGGTGCGCGCGGCGCCGGTCGAACTCGATATGGTGGAGATCGACGACCTCACCGTACGCAATGTCGCGGCCATCGTGCTGCCGGAAGGCGCGTTGAGCGACAATCTGCTCGGCCTGTCGTTCCTGCAGCGGCTGCGGCGGTTCGAATACGCGGACGGCAGGCTAATTCTCGAACAATAGCCGCCATTTCATCAACCGCCTCCCTCACGCAACCGTTCCATCTGCGCGCCGTTTAGGCTATTGCTTGTCGCGCCCTCCATTCGGATCATCCCCGATGTTTCCCAAACCGAAGCCGTCGCTCAAGCCGAATACCTATGCCTATGAATCCGAGCCGATGGTGAAAGCCACCGGCTTTCGCGAATACGACGCGCGCTGGCTGTTCGGCAGCGAGATCAACCTGATGGGCGTCCAGGCGCTGGGCTTGGGCCTCGGTACGTTGATCCATGAACTCGGCGTCAAGCCGCACATCGTCACCGGCCACGATTTCCGCTCCTATTCGGCGTCGATCAAGATGGCGCTGACCAACGGCCTCATCGCCGCCGGCTGCAAGGTCTACGACATCGGCCTTGCGGTGACGCCGATGGCCTATTTCGCCCAGTTCGACCTCGACGTGCCTTGCGTCGCCATGGTCACGGCCTCGCATAACGACAACGGCTGGACCGGCGTGAAGATGGGCGCCCACCGTCCCCTCACCTTCGGTCCCGACGAGATGAGCCGGCTGAAGGACATCGTGCTCAACGGCGGTTTCAAGCCACTGCCCGGCGGCGCTTACGAATTCGTCGAGAACTTTCCGGCGCGCTATATCGCCGATCTGACCAGGCGGCCGAAGCTCGATCGCCACCTCAAGGTCGTCTGCGCCTGCGGCAACGGCACGGCGGGCGCCTTCGCGCCGCAGGTTCTCCAAGCCATCGGCTGCGAGGTGGTGCCGCTCGACTGCGAGCTCGACCACACATTTCCAAACTACAATCCGAATACCGAAGACATGAAAATGCTGCACGCCATGCGCGATGCCGTGCTCGAACACAAGGCCGATGTGGGCTTGGGCTTCGACGGCGACGGCGACCGCTGCGGCGTGGTCGACAACGAAGGCGAGGAAATCTTCGCCGACAAGGTCGGCGTCATGCTCGCCCGCGACATCTCGTCGAACCACAAGAACGCGCTGTTCGTCGCCGACGTGAAATCGACCGGGCTGTTCATGACCGATCCGCTCCTCATCAAGAACGGCGCCAAGACCGATTATTGGAAGACCGGGCATTCCTACATGAAGCGCCGCGTCAACGAGATCGGCGCGCTTGCCGGCTTCGAGAAATCCGGCCATTTCTTTTTCAACAAGCCGTTCGGCCGCGGCTACGACGACGGCCTGATCTTCGCGTTTGCCGTCTGCGACATGCTCGACCGCAATCCCGATAAAAGCATGGCGGACCTGAAGAACGCGCTGCCGAAGACCTGGTCTTCGCCCACCATGTCGCCGCATTGCGCCGACGAGGAGAAATACGGCGTGGTCGACGCCGTCGTGAAGCATTTCGAGGCCGAGCAGAAGAACGGCGGCAAGGTCGCGGGCCAGCCGATCCGCGATCTGGTCACCGTCAACGGCGTGCGCGTCACCGTCGAAGACGGCACCTGGGGCCTGGTGCGCGCCTCCTCGAACAAGCCGGAACTGGTGGTGGTCGTCGAAAGCCCGGTGTCGGAAGCGCGCATGCGCGACATGTTCAAATCGATCGACGCCGTGCTGCGCACCCACAAGGAAGTCGGGGAATATAATCAAACGATATAGAATCTTCCTCCCTCGTGAAAACGAGGGAGGAAAGAAACTCAGACCTCCTGATAGACGTCGATCTCGAGCGCACCGGGGAACATCGTGCGCCAGGTTTGCAGGTAGACCTGCATGCGCGGGTCGCTGGCGACGCGTTGGCGGTTCAGCTCAAAGTCCTCGTGTGCGTCGTAGTCGATGATCTGGACGAATTTGGCCGGATCGTCGACGTTTTGCAGCAAGCGCACCTCGGCATTGCCGAACATCTGATAGAACGGCGCCGCCGCCTTGATCATGGCGGCGAGCTGGGCGGAATCCGCAGTCGGCAGCGTGAAGCGCAGCTGCAAAGTGCGCCGAACCTTCTGTTCTCCGTTGCTCATCGCCTGCGGTCCTTATGAATTGATGCGCAAGATTTTCGCGCTCGCATTTACGTGAATCTTTCCCGGAACCGGTGTGCCGGATAAACCCCGAGGATTTTCAGGGTTCCCGGCTGCGAGACGAATTCAAGCTCCTCCAGCGCCAGTTCGAGCGCGCGCTGCTTCGGGTGGCCCTGCACGTCGGCGTAAAACTGCGTGGCGGCGAAGCTGCCGTCGACCATGTAGCTTTCGAGCTTGGTCATGTTGACGCCGTTGGTGGCAAAACCGCCCAGCGCCTTGTACAACGCTGCCGGGATGTTGCGCACCTGGAATACAAAAGTCGTCAGCACGCGTTTTTCCTTGCGGCTCGCCCATTTCGGCTCGCGCGCCAGCACGACAAAGCGCGTGGTGTTGTGCTTGGCGTCGGCCACGTCGCTTTTCAGGATGGCCAGACGGTAGATTTTGGCGGCGAGCTTGGTGGCGAGCGCGGCGCGCGTGATGTCGCCTGATTCGGCGACTTCCCGCGCCGCCCCGGCGGTGTCGGCTGAGACCACCGCCTTGATGCCGAGCTTGCGGATGATGTTGCGGCATTGGCCGAGCGCGTGCACGTGGCTTTCGACCGTTTTGATCGTCTTCAAACTCGCGCCCTTGGGCGCCATGAGCTGGTGCTGCACCGGCAGGAACCACTCCGCGACGATATGCAGCCGCGACTCCGGCATCAGGTGATGGATATCCGCCACCCGCCCGGCGACCGAATTGTCGATCGGGATCATGGCGAGCGCGGCCCGCCCGGTGCGCACCGCGGCAAAGGCGTCTTCGAAGGTCGGGCAAGGCAGCGGCTCGTAGTCGCGGTAGGCTTCCTTGCAGGCGATATGCGAGTTCGCACCCATTTCGCCCTGGAATGCGATCCTTTTGCGCCTGGTCGGTCTGCGTCCGGTCATTTCGCGTTTTTCGTCATGTTTTTCGTCATTTTGCGCCCTGCGCCGGCCGACCCGTTAGCACGGCGCGGGCTTTTTCCAAATCTTCGGGCGTGTCGACCCCGAGCGGCACCGTGTCGACAATCTCGACGTCGATGCGCATGCCGGCTTCGAGCGCGCGCAATTGCTCGAGTTTCTCGCGGCGCTCGAGCGGCGACGGCGCGAGCGAAACGAAGCGCTCCAGCGCCGCCCGGCGATACGCATAAACGCCGATATGATGATAGAGCGGGCCCGCGCCGTAAGGCGCGGTGGCGCGCGTGAAATAGAGCGCCCGCAGTCGCGACGGCCCGACCGGGGTGCCCACGACCTTGACCACGTTCGGATTGGTGCGTTCCTCGGCCACCCTGATCTCCGCCGCCAGCGTGGCGATATCGACGGCCGGATCGTCGAGCGGCAGCAGCGCCGCCGCGATGGCCTCGGGCGACAGCGTCGGCAGGTCGCCCTGGAGATTGACGACGATCTTGGCGCGGGCGAGCGAATCGACCTTGCCGAGCGCCTCGTAAATGCGGTCGGACCCCGAAGCATGATCGGCGCGCGTCATCACCGCGGTGCCGCCCGATTTATCCACAATCGTCGCGATCTCGGAGGCATCGGTGGCCACCACGACGGGACCGAGATCGGCTGCCAGCGCCCGGCGCAGAACATGCAGGATCATCGGCTCGCCCGAGATTTCGGCAAGCGGCTTGCCCGGCAGCCTGGTGGCGGCCATGCGGGCGGGAATAAGGATCAACACATCCATCGCGGATCGGGCCCCAGCGAGCTTATACGGGTTGCAAGAGGCGCGGCAAACTGGCTAATTGTGCACCGCCCACCTCTTCTGCGCTGCGGAGCCCCCGGCGATGAATTCGTTCGAACTCAACAAGATCCTCGGTGCCCTCTTGGGCACCTGCCTGGTCCTGGTCGCAATGCATATCGCCGCCGGCGCGATCTTCACGTCGGAGCCGCCGGCAAAGCCCGGCTATGATATCACCGTGAAGGCGGAAGGGCCCTCTGGCGGAACGGCGGCGCCGGCCGCACCGGCGGAGACGCCGATCGCGACGCTGTTGGCGAGCGCCTCGGCCGAGCGCGGCGCCCAGGTCGCCAAGCAATGCCAAGCCTGCCATAACTTCCAGGAAGGCGCGGGCGCCAAGATCGGCCCCGTCCTTTACGGCGTCGTCGGCCGGCCGGTCGCCTCGGTCTCCGGGTTCAATTACTCGGCGCCGCTGAAGGCCAAGGGCGGCACCTGGACCTTCGACGCGCTCAATGCCTGGCTGACCAAGCCGAGCGCCGACGTGCCGGGCACGGCGATGACCTTTGCCGGCATTACCAACGAGAAGCAGCGCGCCGACGTCATCGCCTATCTCGATTCGCTCGCCGCCAATCCGGTCCCGCTGCCGGCGGCGCAAGGCTCGGCCGCCCCGGCCAAGCCATAACCCCGAAACGGTCTTTCCGGCACCGCCGCTCTCGGCAATCTCGGGCGACGACACCCTGGACGTGGCACCCGTTTCGCCGCAGTGCACGCCGGCATACTGGCGCTGTCATCGAAAAGACGGATAATGCCGGGCATCGTTGTCCGTGAACTCGATTGGAGGCGCCGGTGAACCGCCGATCCCTGCTCAAATCTGGCCTGCTCGCGACTGTTGCGGGGCGGCTTTCGTGGCCCGCCTGGAGCGCTCCCGCAGCGGCAGAAGCGCCGGCGCCGGAAAAAATCTGGCGGCACGGCGCGTCGCTGTTCGGCGACTTGAAATATCCGGCAGGCTTCCAGCACTTCGACTACGTCAACGCGAACGCGCCGAAGGCTGGCTCAGCGCGGCAGATCGCGCTCGGCACATTCGACAATTTCAACTTGGTGGTCGCGGGCGTCAAAGGCTCGCTCGCGGCCGGCATCAATCTCGTCTACGAGACGCTCGCAATCGGATCGCTCGACGAAGTATCGGCCGAATATGGCCTGCTCGCCGAGGCGATGACCTATCCGGCGGACTTCTCCTCGGCGTCCTATCGGCTGCGCGCGGCGGCCAAATGGCACGACGGCACGCCGGTCACCCCGGACGACGTCATTTTTTCCTACGAGGCCTTCAAGAAATACAGTCCGCAGTCTTCGGCCTATTACCGTCACGTCGCCAAGGTCGAGCAAACCGGCGATCGCGAAGTCACCTTCACGTTCGACGGACCGGGCAACCGCGAACTGCCGCAGATCGTCGGCCAGCTCACCGTGCTGCCCAAGGCATGGTGGCAAGGAACCGACAAGGACGGCAAGAAGCGCGACGTCGGCGCAACCACGCTCGAGCCGCCGCTCGGCAGCGGCGCCTATCGCATCAAGGAATTTTCGCCCGGCCGCAACCTCGTCTACGAGCGCGTCAAGGACCACTGGGGCAGCGCCGTCAACGTCAATATCGGCAGCAATAATTTCGACGAGTTGCACTACGAATATTTCCGCGACACCACGGTCGCGCTCGAAGCCTTCAAGGCCGACACCGTCGATTGGCGCACCGAGAACAGCGCCAAGTTCTGGGCCACCGCCTACGACTTCCCGGCGGTCGGCGGCAAACGCGTGGTGCTCGAGGAGTTTCCGATCCGCAGTTCCGGTGTGATGCAGGCCTTTACCTTCAACATCCGCCGCGACAAATTCGCCGATCCGCGGGTGCGGCTCGCCTTCAATTGCGCGTTCAATTTCGAGGAGATGAACAAGCAGATCTTCTTCGGGCAGTACAAGCGCATCGCCAGCTATTTCGAGGGCACCGAGCTGGCGGCGAGCGGCCTGCCGAGCGGGCGCGAGCTCGAACTTCTCGAGACCGTGCGCGACAAAGTGCCCCCTGAGGTTTTCAAGAAGCCTTATGCCAACCCGGTCAACTCCACCGCCGAGGAAATACGCAACAATCTGCGCGAGGCATTGCGGCTGTTCCACGAGGCCGGCTACGAGGTGCGCGATCAGCAACTGATCGACAGCAAGAGCGGCCAGCCCTTCACGGTCGAGTTTCTAGCCGAAGATCCGAATTTCGAACGTGTCTTTCTATTCTACAAGCCCTCACTCGACCGTATCGGCATTACGACGACGGTACGCACCGTCGACGAGGCGCAATTCGTCAATCGGCTGCGGTCCTGGGACTTCGACATCATTACCTACGGGTGGGGCGAATCGCTGACACCCGGCAACGAGCAACGCGGCTATTGGGGTTCGCGTGCCGCCGACGAATCTGGATCCGAAAATGTCATCGGCATCAAGAATCCGGCCGTCGACGCGATGATCGAGCATGTCGTCTACGCGAAAGATCGCGCCGATCTCGAAGCCGCGACCCGCGCGCTCGACCGCATCCTGTTGTGGAACCATTACGTCGTGCCGCAATGGACCTATAGCAAAGTGCGCACCGCGCGCTGGGACCGCTTCGGCCATCCCGAGCCGATGCCGAAATACGGCCGCGCGGCGTTCCCGACGGTGTGGTGGTGGGACGCGGAAAAAGCCGCAAAGACGGGATGACTGTCCGAGTTTATGAGTAGTCTATCGCGCCGAAACGTGCTTTCGCTCTCCACCGGCGTTGCGGCTTCGGCTTTGCAGCCTCGCATCCGGCTCGCCCGCGCCGACGATCTCGTCGAATCCCACGGCCTTTCGGCGTTCGGCGAACTCGCCTATCCGCCGGACTTTGCGCATTTCCGTTACGTCGATCCGGATGCGCCGAAGGGCGGCAAGTTCTCGCAGATCGGACCGGATCGGCTCTTCAATCAGAACTTCCTCACCTTCAATTCGCTCAACAGCTTCATCCTCAAGGGCGACGCGGCGCAGGGCATGGAATCGACCTTCGCCACGCTGATGGTGCGCTCCGGCGACGAGCCGGACGCCATGTACGGCCTGGCGGCGTCGCGGGTGCGCCGCTCGGCGGACGGCCTCATTTATCAATTCCTGATTCGGCCGCAGGCCAAATTCCACGACGGCACGCCGCTCACCGCACAAGACGTAGCCTTCTCGCTCAATATCCTCAAAGCCAAAGGCCACCCGCTCATCAGCCAGTCGCTGCGCGACTTCACCGGCGCCAAGTCCGACGCCGACTCGACGGTGACGGTCGGCTTCGCGCCGAAGCGCGGGCGCGACGTGCCGCTCCTGGTCGCCGGCCTGCCGATCTTTTCGCGCGCTTATTACGCGACCAAGCCGTTCGAGGAATCCAGCCTCGACATCCCGCTCGGTTCCGGCGCCTACCGGGTCGGACGCTTCGAGCCCGGCCGCTTCATCGAATACCAGCGCGTGCCGGATTGGTGGGGCGCCGATCTGCCGGTCGGCCGCGGCCAGAACAATTTCGACGTGCTGCGCTTCGAATATTATCGCGACCGCGACGTCGGCTTCGAAGGCTTTTCGGCGGGCAATTATCTGTTCCGCGAGGAATTCACCTCGCGGTTCTGGGCGACGCGCTACGATTTTCCCGCCGCCAAGGACGGCCGCGTCAAGCGCTACGAGATTCCCGACGACACGCCGTCCGGCGCACAAGGCTGGTTCATCAATACGCGGCGGCGGAAATTCGCCGATCCGCGGTTGCGCGAGGCGCTCAACGACGCTTTCGATTTCGAATGGACCAACAAGACCATCATGTATGGCGCCTATCTGCGCACGGTCTCGGTGTTCCAGAATTCCGAGATGATGGCGCAGGGCTTGCCGGGCACCGACGAGATCGCGCTGCTCGAACCGTTCCGCGGCCGGCTCTCCGCCGAGGTGTTCGGCGAACCCTACACGCCGCCGGTGTCGGACGGCAGCGGCGAGGATCGCGCGCTGTTGCGCAAGGCGGCGCAGCTCCTGCTCGAGGCCGGCTGCGCGATCAAGGACGGCAAGCGCGTCTTGCCGGGCGGCGAGCCCTTGACGATAGAATTTCTCATCGACGAGCCCGCGTTCGAGCCGCACCATATGCCGCTCGTCCGCAACCTCGGCGTGCTCGGTATCGACGCCACGTTGCGCATCGTCGATCCGGTGCAATACCGCGCCCGGCGCGACGATTTCGACTTCGACATCACCATCGACCGTTTCAGCTTCTCGTCGACGCCCGGCGATTCGCTGCGGTCGTTCTTTTCGTCGCAGGCGGCCGACCTGAAAGGCTCGAACAACCTCGCCGGCATCGCCGACCCGGCGGTCGACGCGCTGATCGACGCCATCATCGCCGCCGATTCGCGGGCCGCTTTGGTGACCGCCTGCCGGGCGCTCGACCGCGTGATCCGGGCCGGCCGCTACTGGATCCCCAATTGGTACAAGGCGTCGCATTGGATCGCCTATTGGGACGTTTTCGGCAGGCCCGCCGCCCAGCCGCGCTACCTCCGCGGCATACCTGATACCTGGTGGTATGCGGCCGAGAGGGCGGCAAAAATCCCGCGGGCAGGCTAGAATGTCGCGTGCTATAGGGTCGAAGCCGCAGACCGGCGTCGCGTTGCCGTCATGCTGCGGTGCGAGCAGAGCGAGCGCCCGAAGTGAGAGCCCAAAGTGAGCGCCGATGAACGACGGTCGAAAATGAGCGAGAGTGCCGGAACGCCATGACCGCCTACATCCTTCGCCGTGTTCTCTTCATGATTCCGACGATCTTCGGCATCATGCTGGTGTCTTTCGTGGTGGTTCAGTTCGCGCCGGGCGGGCCGGTCGAGCGGGTCATCGCCCAGCTTTCCGGCTCCGACACCGGCGCCACCTCGCGCATTTCCGGCTCCGCCAGCGGCGATTTCGGCGCCCGCGGCACGACCGGCGGCTCGGGCCAGCTCGACGTCAATTCCAAATATCGCGGCGCCCAGGGGCTCGATCCCGAATTCATCAAAAGCCTGGAAAAGCAGTTCGGCTTCGACAAGCCGGCCTATGAGCGCTTTTTCCTGATGATGTGGAATTATCTGCACTTCAACTTCGGCAACAGCTATTTCCGCGACGTCAGCGTCTTGGCGCTGATCGAGGAGAAGCTGCCGGTTTCGATCTCGCTCGGCATCTGGATGACGCTTCTGAGCTATCTGATCTCGATCCCGCTCGGCATCCGCAAGGCGGTCCGCGACGGCTCGCAGTTCGATACCTGGACCTCCGGCGTCATCATCATCGGCTATGCCATTCCCGGCTTCCTGTTCGCCATTTTGCTGATCATCCTGTTCGCCGGCGGTTCGTTCTTCCAGATTTTCCCGCTGCGCGGGCTGGTGTCCGACGGCTGGGCGCAATTTCCCTGGTGGCAGAAGATTCTCGATTACTTCTGGCACCTCACTTTGCCGATCGTTTCGATGGGGCTTGCCGCCTTCGCCACCATGACGCTGCTCACCAAGAATTCGTTCCTGGAAGAGCTGCGCAAGCAATATGTGCTCACCGCGCGCGCCAAGGGCTGCTCCGAGCGGCAGGTGCTGTACGGCCATATTTTCCGCAACGCCATGCTGCTGGTGATCGCCGGCTTTCCGGCCGCGTTCGTCTCCGCCTTCTTCGCCGGCTCGCTGTTGATCGAGACCATCTTCTCGCTCGACGGGCTCGGCCTGCTGAGTTTCGAGAGCGTGCTCAACCGCGACTATCCTGTGGTGTTCGCCAATCTGTATATTTTCGCCCTGGTCGGCCTGGTCGTTAATCTGATTTCTGACCTCACCTATACCTGGATCGATCCGCGCATCGATTTCGAGACGCGGGAGGTTTGAGGTGGACGACAAGACCGAGATCGACGGACGCATCAGACGCAGCGACGACGTCGCCGAGGTCGCGCGGCCCGACCTCGAGCCGGCCGGGCCGCTCGGTCTCGCCACGCTGCCGCTCGATTTCGAATTCTCGCCGATCAACGTCCGGCGCTGGCAGAATTTCAAGGCCAACCGGCGCGGCTACTGGTCGCTGTGGCTGTTCTTGGCGCTGTTCCTGGTGTCGCTGCTCGCCGAATTGATCGCCAACGACAAGCCGATCTTCATTCGCTACGACGGCAAGAATTTTTTCCCGGTCTTCGTCACCTATCCGGACACCGATTTCGGCGACGTGCTCGGCACCGCCGCCGACTACCGCGATCCGTATCTGCAGAAATTTCTCGACGAGCACCACGCCGTCGTGATCTGGGCGCCGATCCGGTTCTCCTACGGCACCATCAACGATCGACCGCCCTCGGCGTTTCCGTCCAAGCCGACGTGGCTCCTCAATAGCGCCGATTGCGATTTCGCCGCCAAAAACGGCTACTCCAAATGCGGCTCGCTCGAAATCAACTGGTTCGGCACCGACGACCAGGGCCGCGACGTGCTGGCCCGGCTGATCTACGGCTTTCGCGTCTCGGTGCTGTTCGGCCTGGTCCTGACCATCGTGTCGTCGATCATCGGCGTCGCGGCGGGCGCCGTGCAGGGCTATTTCGGCGGCTGGATCGACCTTCTGTTCCAGCGCTTCATCGAAATCTGGACCTCGGTCCCTGAGCTTTATCTGCTTCTGATCATCTCCTCGGTGCTGGTGCCCGGCTTCTTCGTGCTGCTCGGCATTCTGCTGTTGTTCTCCTGGGTGCGGCTCGTCGGCCTGGTGCGCGCCGAATTCCTGCGCGGACGCAATTTCGAATACATCCAGGCGGCGCGCGCGCTCGGCGTTTCCAACAAGGTCATCATGTTCCGCCACCTTTTGCCGAACGCCATGGTGGCGACGATGACGTTCCTGCCGTTCATCATGTCGTCGTCGGTGATGACGCTCACCGCGCTCGACTTTCTCGGCTTCGGCCTGCCGCCGGGCTCGCCGTCGCTCGGCGAACTGTTGTCGCAAGGCAAGGCCAATGTGCAGGCGCCGTGGCTCGGGCTGACCGGCTTCTGCACCGTCGCCCTGATGCTGTCGCTGCTGATTTTCGTCGGCGAAGCCGTGCGCGACGCGTTCGATCCGCGCAAGACGTATGCTTGAGAAGTCGTTATATTGGTCTCGTAAGGAGTGGACCATGAACAGGATCATCCGGGAACATTATCCGGCGGCGTTATTGCCGGAGGACTTGCGGCCTAATGACGACCCGAATGCCCACGTGACCGTGACCGTTGAGACGGAACTGCAGCGGCCCGAGCATGTCATGTCGCTCGAGGAAATATGGGCGCTGCGGCGCCCGCCATTCCGCACCAAAGAGGATATAGACGCAGAAATTCGCCGCCAAAGAGACGAGTGGGATGACTAACGGGGCCACAGTACCGATAATATATATCGATGCTAATCCATTCATTTATTTCATTGAGGGCGAAGAGGTCGTGGCCAAACATGTGCGACCGATCTTCGCGTTACTGGCGGAAAGGCCTGGTATTGCCGCGACCAGCGAGTTGACGTTGGCGGAGGTATTGGCGAAGGCCAGAACGGGTACTCGTCGTAGCTACTTTAATCTCATCCTTTGGAGCAAGACTTTCCAGCTCCAGCCGGTCACCAGAGATATCTTGATAGACACGGCTGACTATCGTCGGATTAGCAGGAGGCCCGAACCGGATGGAACCCAAGTCACTGTGAAGCTGCCCGATGCCATTCATGTTGTCACAGCGGCGCGAGGCCGGTGCCGGATGTTTCTATCCGCAGATGAAGGCCTAATGACACCGGTCGGAATGACCGTCGCAAAGCCGAACGAAGTCGGTCTCGCCGAATTGACCCGGGTACTTTCATGACCGACCCCCTCCTCTCCGTCCGCGACCTGTCCATCGCCTTCCGTTCCGGCCGGCGCGAGACGCTGGCGGTCGACCGCGTTTCGTTCGACATCGTCAAGGGCGAGTGCCTGGCGCTGGTCGGTGAATCCGGTTCCGGAAAATCGGCGACCGCGCTCTCGATCATGAAGCTTTTGCCCTATCCGGCCGCGCGGCACCCGTCGGGCAGCATCTTCTTCCATGGCCGCGATCTGCTGCAGCTTCCCGAACGCGAAATGCGCCGCGTCCGCGGCGACGACATCAGCATCGTGTTCCAGGAGCCGATGACCTCGCTCAATCCGCTGCACACGATCGAGAAGCAGATCGGCGAGATTTTGCTCATCCATCGCGGGCTCACCGGCGCGGCGGCGCGCCATCGCACGCTCGAAGTGCTCACCCAGGTCGGCATTCCCGATCCGCAGACCCGGCTCAAGAGCTATCCGCATCAGCTTTCCGGCGGCCAGCGCCAGCGCGTGATGATCGCCATGGCGCTCGCCAACGAGCCCGACTTGCTGATCGCCGACGAGCCCACCACGGCGCTCGATGTCACGGTGCAGGCGCAGATCATCGCGCTGTTGAAGGACATCCAGGCACGGCTCGGGATGTCGCTTTTGTTCATCACCCACGACCTCGGCATCGTGCGCAAGACCGCGCAACGGGTCTGCGTGATGAAGGAAGGCAAGATCGTCGAGCACGGCACGGTGGAAACCGTGTTCGCCGCTCCGACACATCCCTATACGCAAGCGCTGCTCGCCGCCGAGCCGAAGCCCGATCCGGCGCCGCCGCAGCCCGACGCGCCGTTGGTGCTCGAGACCGAGCAGCTCAAGGTCTGGTTCCCGATCACCGCCGGCCTGATGCGCACCGTGGTCGGCCACGTCAAAGCCTGCGACGGCCTCACCGTCGAGTTGCGCAAGGGCGAGACGCTTGGCGTGGTCGGCGAATCGGGTTCCGGCAAATCCACCCTCGGCCGCGCGATCCTGCGGTTGATCTCTTCCGACGGCCGCATCGCCTTCATGGGCCATAACCTGCAGGGCTTGACGTTCAAGGAGATGCTGCCGTTCCGCCGCGACATGCAGATCGTGTTCCAGGATCCCTACGGCTCGTTGTCGCCGCGGATGTCGGTTGCGGAGATCATCAAGGAAGGTCTCAAGGTTCATCACCGATCCATGACGGATGGCGAGCGCGACGAGCGCGTCGTCCAGGCCCTGAACGATGTCGGCCTCGACCCCGCCACGCGGTTCCGCTTTCCGCACGAATTTTCCGGCGGCCAGCGCCAGCGCATCGCGGTGGCGCGCGCCGTCGTTCTGGAACCGAGCTTCATCGTGCTCGACGAGCCGACCAGCGCGCTCGACATGGTCATCCAGGCGCAGATGGTCGACCTCTTGCGCGACCTGCAGAAACGCCACAACCTGACCTATCTTTTCATCTCGCACGATTTGCGGGTGGTCGCGGCGCTTGCCAGCCGGCTTTTGGTGATGCGGCACGGCCTGGTCGTCGAGGCCGGCGACGCCGCGGAGCTGTTTCGCAATCCGAAGACCGATTACACGCGCGCGCTGTTCGCCGCCGCGTTCAAGCTCGAGACCGCGCCGGAGGGCGTCGTCGCGCAGTGAGGGCGACGGCGGCGCAGCGTGGCACGGCCTGAACATGGCCCATTATCGTGCCGGCCGCGGATCGCGAAGCGTGGTCCGCCGAGATATGAAGACGAAGGGGGGACGTGAGATGAAGCGCTTTCGCCATGCGCTGACCGGCGTGAGCTGCGCCTTGTCGTTGTCGTTGTTGGTGGCGGCGCCCGCGCTGGCCGACACCGTGAAGATCGTCGTCCCGTTCGCGGCGGGCGGTCCGGTCGATCAATTGGCGCGCATTCTCGCCGCCGAGCTCGGTCCGCAGCTTGGAGCCGACGTGATCGTCGACGACCGTGGCGGCGCCGGCGGCGCCATCGGTTCCGAATTCGTGGCGCGCGCAAGCCCCGACGGCAAGACGATGCTGCTGGCGAGCCTCGGCTCGCAGGTGCTCAGTCCGATCCTCAAACCTCCGGCCGCCTACGACCCGGTGAAAGGCTTCGCGCCGGTGATGCTGGTCGGCGCGGTGCCGTCGCTCCTCGTGGTGAGCAAAGAGCTCGGCGTCGCGACCATGGCGGACCTCCTTGCCAAGGCGAAGACGCAAAAGCTGACTTACGGCTCGGCCGGGCCGGGCACGACGATGAATATCGCCGTCGAACTCTTCAATGCCGCGGCCGGCGTGCACATCACCCACGTGCCCTATCGCGGCGCGGCGCCGGCGCTCAACGATCTGCTCGGCGGCCATGTCGACATGGTCAATGCCGATCTGCCGGTCTTGCTGCCGCTCGTGACCGCCGGCTCGGTCAAAGCCGTGGCGCTGTTCGCGGTCGAGCGTTCGCCGCTGCTGCCCGATCTGCCGACGACGAAAGAACTCGGCCTGCCGAGCGTCGTGATGGAAAACTGGTACGGCATTTTCCTGCCCGCCGATACACCGCCGCAGCTGCGCGACAAGCTCGAAGCGGCGTTGTTCGCCGTGGTCGCGCTGCCGTCGGTCAAGCAGCGCTTTGCAGAAAACGGCATGCACGGCACGCTCGGCCACGACGCCTTCGCGGCGCGGCTCGACCGGGAATTCCCGGAGTGGACGGAGACGATCAAGAAGCTCGGCATCACCGGCGAATGACGACGCGAGCTGTCGCGTGGACGCCTCAGGCGCTTCGGCATCCGACCGGCGTTCTTCTCACTGCACGCCGGCTCCGGCGCTCTCCTCGCCCGCCTCAGAACAGCCAGGTCAGGTTGCCTTGGACTGAATTGTCCTGGACGTGGTTGCCGAGCTGCGAGGAATAGGACAGGCCGAACTTGGTCTGCGGGTTCAGATGCAGAACGAGCCCGCTCTCGACGATGGCCGAGTCGCGCGCAAGCGGCAGGCCCGCGACCGTGAAGGGCGCGCCCGTGCTCTGGAACGTAAGCGCAGCCGTGGGCGTGAGGGAGCCGAGAGCGTGCTCCCAGGCGGCTGAGACCCGCGGCATCAGCACCATGCCGTTCGGCAGGACGTAGCTGGCGGCGGCCCTGCCTCCGAGCGTGGAATAGCCGACATTGTCGCTGCTGCCAGACCCGCTGAGTGCCGCAATACCGGAGCCGGCGCCTGCGGTCTCGACAAAGCTGCCGGAGCTCAGATGCACGAAGGCAAGTCCGCCGAAGGGCTCAGCGGCGATCGGACCGAGCGCCACGCCGTAGCTCACCTCGCCGAAGATTTGCGCCGTGATGGCGTTGTAGCGGGCAGTCGTGGAGTCGACAAAACCTGGAAAGACGATCAAGCGGCTGGTGCTGAGCGTGCCGAAGCTTGCAGCCGCGGCACTGCGCAGATTCCAGGGACCATAGGCGGCTCCCGCATAGCCGGCCAGATGCGCGGTATCCGTATTGGCCGAGCTCGCCCGATCGTTGACGCTGACGGACGAACCGGTATAGCCGCCGGCGAAGCCGGCGAGCCAGTTGGGACCGAAGCGGTGGTCGACGCCGCTGAAGAAGCCGGCGAGAGTACGGCTCATGTCCGCGGCATTGCCGTTGCCGCTGAACCCGCCCCTGGCTCCGAGCGCCTGGGTCCAGAAGGTGGTCGCAGGGGCGGCGGCCGACGCCGCCTTGACGGAAAACGCAGGCAGTCCACCACCCGGATCGGTCGGGGTGGGATCAGCGCTGGATCGGGGCGGCGAAGAGCCGGACTCGTCCGCATAGCCCAACGTGGGACCGCCGGACGCCAGCGACTCCATCGGCCCGATGCCGCCCGTGAACGAGGCCTGGCGCATTCGCCCGAGCACGGCCTCGCGCAGATACAGGCTGTCGTCGAGCATCGCCGTCTGGGCGCTGGCGTGGATCTCTCCCGAGAGCGCGTCGAAGGCTTGGCGAGCGCCGGCAGCGGATTGGGTCACGAGCGCCACGGCGAGGCCGCTGCCGACTGCGCCTGCACCGATCGCATTGGCCGTCGCGAACTGATTGGGGGTGACGGCAGCGCTCGTGAACGCAACGCGCGTCAGCGACAGGAACACGTCGTTCGGATCGTAACTCAGCGATGGTGTCAGAAAGGCCAGATTGCCGGCGGTCACGTTCGCGAACGAGCCGCCCACGCCGCCATTCGCGGTGAGGATCGTGTATTTGGTCAGCGGCGCATAAGCGCCGGGGTCGACCACGGCCTGCACGGTGCCGCCGCTGAGCGTTGCCGTGCCGCTGGCGGCGATCTTGTCGGACTGGGTCGGATTGACCTCGACCTGGTACGTCGAGCCGGCCCCGAACGCGACATTGCCACCGACCGTCATCGTGCCGATGTCGGGCCGCACGATGCCGCCGCCGTTCATGCTCAGGCCACCGATCGTTCCGGTGCCCATCAGCGTTCCGCCGCTGTTCACCGTGACCGAGGAGACGAGCGAGCCGGTCACATCGAGCGTGCCTGAGTCGACGCTGGTCGGCCCGGTGTAGAGGTTCGCGCCGGACAGCGTGAACGTGCCGGTGCCGGTCTTGGTCAGGCTTCCATTTCCCGAAATGGCACCCGAAAAGGTCGTGCTGGTATTGTTGCCGCCGGTCGTGAGTGTGGTCGGACCGAGCGTCACGGTCCCGGCGCCGGCAAGCGAACCGAGGACGCCGTTGCCGGAGAGCAAACCGGAAGCGGTGTTGGTGAAGGCGCCGGTCACGACAGCATTGTTGTTGTTGAAAGTGCCGAAGTTGTTCACGTCGCCGACGATGATGCCGGTGTTGCTGGCGGTGCCGGCATTAATCAGCGGCGTGTTGACCTCGATGAAGGTCCCGGCATTGGCGAGCGTCGATTTGCCGGCAACGGCGTAGCCGCCATTGCTGACGAAGGTGGCGCCGGGCGAGATCGAAAGGTCGCCGCCCAACGTGCCGGTGACGGCCAAGGTGCCGCCTTGCACGTTGGTGCCGCCGGTATAGCTGTCGTTGCCGGCCAGGATCAGGGTTCCGGAGCCCTGCAGGGTCAGACCGCCGGTCCCTGATATGTTGTTGATCCAGATATCGAAAGCATTCAATCCGCCGAGCGTGGCGTTCATGTTCACCGTAACGTTGCTGGGAAAGGCACCATAGCCGCCGGCAGCGGCGTAGAGATTGAGCCGTTCCCAACCTGCATAACTGTTGGTGGTGTCGAGCAGCCCGCCCGAAGGCAATTCGGTGGTGTAGAGGATCTGATTGAGCTGCGTCTCGTTCAGGTAGGGAAACCGCGTGGCGATCAACCAGTAGGCATCCGCCGGCACCACCGGCGCCTGAGTTGTGTCACCGATCGACGGCAGGCCGTAGGTCAGAAAATAATTATAGCTCTGCAGCGCCTGGGTATAAGCGGCGGCACTGGGGATCACGCCGCCGGCGACGCAGGCGGCGACATTGCCGCCGCATGCTGCCGCGTATGGCGAGCTGCTGCCGCCGCCGAGATAGGCCTGCATCGCCTGGCTCAGCGAGGCGAGATTGGCCTGAGTGAAAGTCGTGGAACCGGAAGGGTACGTCGGATTGTTGCCGGCCAGCGTCTCAGCGATCACGTAGGTGGCGAGAACTCGCCCGCCGATCACGTCCGTCGGATAATGCACACCATTCACGTTTAGATCGTAAGCGAAGTTCGCCGCCGCCCCGGCGAGCTGCTGATAATATCCGGGTGCAAGGATGGCGTAGGCAATCGCGTTGATGGAGGACGCCAGCGTATGCGCGCTCGGGAAATCGCCGATGTTCGAATCGCCCAATTGCCAGTTCACGCCATACAAACCGGGCGTTTGCTGATTTGCGGCGGCGAGAGCGGACGAATTGGCTGCCGTAAAAGGATTGTTCAGGATCGCGCTCGACACCTGATAGGGCGGCGGGTTGCCAAGAGGGTCGGTTTGTCCGGGCAACATGCCGTAGGCATTGCCATAGATATTAACCCCGCCGAAATAAGACTTCATAGAGTCCACTTGAGTGTAATTGTTCAGGTCCAGCACCGCGGTTGAGACGGACGACGGGAGCGCAGGCGCGGTCGGCAGACCCTGAGCATCATAATAGAACGATGGATTCCCCGGAAATGCGCGGATTAGAACATTAGCGGGGATGGCATCAACAATAAGAATTGTTCCCGAAGCAATTTTCTGGGCCTGAGTCGAGTTAAGATAGATATAATTTTCCGTTTGCAGGTTCGCAGCGAGCAACGCCGGCCCCCCGGGCACGGTCAAGAGCGTGTTGAAGGGCGCCAGCAGCGCCTCTTGGTCCGCGGTCTGGGCAGGGCATAGTCCGGTGCAGCTCTGGGCGAATGCCGCGCCTGGTCCCGCCATCGCGGCCAGCATGGTCGCGAACGGGATGGCGCAGAGCAGCCGGCGCAGCGGCCGTTCGAGGTTTTTCAGCATTGTTCTACCCCCGAGACAGAATCAAAGTGCATGGCCGCGCTGATCGGCAGAACCCTGGGAATCTCGTCGAATCAATTCGGCCAATCGAATGCTCTAGAACGCCAGCTTGATTCCGCTGCTCGTCATAAACTCGTTGCCGCCTTCACGGGCAAAGGTGGTCGATGCGTTCACCGTGGCGCTGACATTCTTGGCAATTCTCATGGCAACGCCGGCTGCGACCTTGCCGTAGGCACGGTTGTTGTTATCGGGAACCGGTGTGAGCACGGGGAGCAGCGGCGTCGTGACCTGAGTGGTCGTCACCATTCGCCCGGAACCGAGGAAATCCTGCTCGGCGGTGACGTTGATGAACGGACTGTAGAGATCGCCGCGCCACACCCATGGAAATCGGAACTGCAGTCCGACATCTCCGGTCAAGGCGGCGAGAGCCTGCTGGTTGACCATCATGGTCAGCAGGCTGTCGCCGGTTTCGGTGTAGGCCCCAATGACGGCGTAGGTGTAGTTGAGGCCGGCGATCGGCCCGGCGCGGATCGACGCGACGTCGACCAGATAGCCTGCTTGGCCAGCCGCCGTGAAGGTGTTGGCGCCGGTGCTGCCGTGAACAATATCTATTATGCCCGCACGGTCGAGAGCGAAGTCGTTACGACCATAGGCGATGAGAGCGTCGGCGAACCAGTGCGCGTCGGTGAACGAGCCATAGCCGGCGAGTTGATAGGAATTGATGTGGTCATGGGCGTTCTGGATATCGAGGTTGACGGTCGAGCTTGAGTAACCGAACACGCCCCCCAACAGCAGCCTGGGATTGACCCGATACTCGAGCCCGAGGAGACCGCCGACGGCGTCGTAATCGTAGCTGGGGGCGAGAAATTGCTGTTCGAAGCTGCCGCCGCCGTAAGTGATATTGCCGTAGATCGACCACCGGCTTTCCGGCGCGACCGGCGTGCCTGGCCAGACCGGCCCCTGGGCCTTTGTCTCCATGGCGTAGGACATGGCCTTTGCGGGCTCGATGCCTAATTCCTGGACGGTTCGGTCGGCGTCGAGGCGGCCAAGCACCGAAGCGGCGAAACCGGCTGCGATGCTGGTGGTGATGCCGCCCTGCGAAACCACGGTCGTCGGCGCATCGATCTGGTTCGCCATGTAGTTGGCGACCAGCGCCATTCCGGCGCCGGTGGGGTGGACCGTGTTCTCATAGAAGCAGCCCTGAACAACAGGCGGGGCGGGGACCGGGGGGTTGTAGAGGATCGTGGCGGCCGTGCAATTGGTGGCGCTGGTGAACCCATACTGGCCCGGATTGGCAGCGAGCCGCGCCTGCAAGACGCCGAAATCGAACAGGAAGATGCGAACGCCCGAATGCGCCAAGGGCGCGAGCAATTGCTCGGTGGTCAGATAATAGGTATTCGCCCAGTCGTCGCGCTGCGCGTCGGTGAACGCCACGCCGGCGGGGTAGTTGACGCTGACCGGACCGATGGGCGGGACGGGAAAGTATTTTGAACTGCCCGTACCGAATATGACGATGTTGTGAGCGCCGGCCGCGACCAGCTGCTGCACGCCGGCGACCTCGGCCTGCGCCGATGTGATCGCGCTACTATGGACCTGAGTAGGATCTCCGATGGCCGACAGATCGTTGCCGCCGATGGACAGCAAAATGAGGTCACTATTGGTGAACTGCGTGCCTTTGATGGCGAATTGGTCAAGTTCATACGTGAAGCCGGGCAACACGGGGATCGTGTTGCTATCGTCGGTGCGCGCGCCGCCGATGGCGTAATTGGTCGCCGTCGGCAGGCCATAGATGGATTGCAGCGAGTCGACGAAGTTGGTGCTGCCGGTGAAACGGCAAGTGGGATAGCCGAGCTGCGCGGGACAAGGCGGATAGTAACCCTGCCCGGGAAACAATGCCCCCAGCATCCGGAAAGCCCCTCCCGGAGCAGAGCCGGTATCCGCATAGCTGTCGCCGAAGGCGGTAATGCTGGTGAACTGCGCGTTCGCCGGTAGGAGCGTGGCGCCCAGCGCGGCCACCAATGCGATCAGCGCTGTCCCGACGACCCTCAGCACTGCGCGCCATTTCGAATGGACTGGCCGCCATAGTCCCTTCCGAACCGCGGCGTGGTCGGCGGCGTGGCCGCCGCTCGCATCTGATATTGATAGATAAGTGAATTGAATGGCGCGCCCCGCCCCACCTGACATGCCGAATCACCCATGGCCCGCGTGTTGATCGGCGTTGCGGCATTGGGGCACCAGTTACAACTACGGGTAAATACGCAGTCGCGGACGTGGTCGTTGCCGGTCCCGGGTTCAATCGCTTGGCGCTCCGCGCGCGGGGGCGTCCTTTATCAGATCAGGAAAAACGCGCGTTAACATGCTCATTCTCATGGCGGCTCGGCATCGCCGGCGAGTGGCTGCGCGAGAAACGCGTGGACCCGATCGGGCCCTCGCAAATCTCAGCAGCCCATCTTTGAATGCATAACTCCGTTCTTCGCGCCTGAAGCCCGTTACCGCCTGCGGCAATTCGGCCGCTTCCAGCAACTCCGGCCGCGATTCCGGATCGACGTCACACGGGTCCATGCAGATCCGCCGCCACCAAGCGCTCATAGACTTGCGGCAGCAATCGCGCGAGCCGCGCGCTCCACGCTTGCTGCCCGGCGTCGTCGGCGATCAAGTCCTGGCGGATCTCGATCGCGACGTGATGCAAGCCACGCCGCTCGGCGTGCACCGGAATGGTGTAATCGGTCTCGTCGGTCACGCTGTAGGGCTCGTTGTCGCCGACCACGAGCCCTGCTTCGCGCTTCAGGAGCGCCAGCAGGAGATGGGCAAAATGCGGATCGCGATTGTACAGCACGGCGGCGTGCCAGGGCCGCGCCACGCCTTTGAAGACGGGCGTGAAGCTGTGCATCGCGACGAGCGCAGCCGGCGGGCCGGCCTGCCTGCGGTCGAGTTCCATTGCGATTCGATCGTGGTAGGGCCGAAAAATCTCCCGCAGCCGCGTGGCCTTCCGCTCTTCGCTCAGGCCGATGTTCCCCGGTATCGGCGTGAGCTCGCTGATTTCCGGGATCGACGTCTCGGAGCCCGGCGGGCGGTTGCAGTCGATGACCAGGCGCGAGTAATTTTGCTGCACCAGGGTCGCGTCGAGTGCGGCCGCCATAAGCCGGCAGACCGCAGCGACGCCGATGTCCCAGGCGATGTGACGTTGGCATTCGGCTACCGGCAGGCCGAGCCGAGCAAGCGCATTCGGCATAAAATTCCCCGCGTGATCGGCGACGATCAGGATCGGAGAGGTGCCATTTTCATTGTAGACCGTGACCGGCGCCGGCTCATCGGCCCCCAACAGGCTATCCGGCATCTCGTTCATCGGCATTCACGCTGTTGGAAAGGATCGGGATACCGCAGATACCCCTGTTGGCGCGGAATATGCATGGTATAGAAGCGGTCACTTTACGGGGCTGCAATGCCGATTCTGACCATCAGGCATCTGACGACGTATCACTATAAACGACCGGTCGCTTTCGGCGAGCACCGTATGATGCTGCGTCCGCGCGACGACAACGACCAGAAGGTGCTCGAATCCGGCCTCGAAATCACGCCCGAGCCGAGCGAAATTTCCTGGACGCGGGATGTCTTCGGCAACCATGTCGCGACCGCGCGTTTCTCACGCCGGGCCTCGGAGCTTCGCTTCGAAAGCACCATCCGTCTCGACCACGCGCCCGCCGGTTTCCGCGAAGCCGATATCGAGGATTTTGCCCGAACCTATCCGTTCGCTTACGGGGCGGCAGCCAAGCCCAGTCTCGCGCGCTTCATCGCGCCGCTGTCGCCCTGCCCGACAGTCGATCCCTGGGCCGCGAGCTTCCTGCGGCCGGACGGATCGGCCGCCACCTACGACCTTCTCGTGGACATGACGCAGAGCATCAATCGGACCTTCAAGCACGTGGCGCGGCACGAGAAAGGAGTCCAGGAGCCGGCCCGGACCCTGCAACTCATGAGCGGGAGTTGTCGAGATCTCGCGGTTCTCATGATCGCGGCGCTGCGCCCGCTTGGATTCGCCACACGGTTCGTCTCCGGATACCTGCACCTTGGCGAAGACGACGACGATGATCTGACCGGCGGCAACACCCATGCCTGGGTCCAGGTCTACGTTCCCGGCCCGGGCTGGGTCGACTTCGATCCGTCGAGCGGCACGGTCGGCAATCAGGGCCTGGTGCGCGTCGCGGTCGCGCGCGAGCCGCGTGTGGCGATTCCCCTGCAAGGCACGTGGATTGGAACCGCGTCGGATCATCTCGCCATGAAAGTTGCGGTCAAGGTCACTGCGCAGGCAGCTGCGAGCACCGGCATGGGACTATGAGTCTGGCCGGCAATGATTGCGGTGGCTTAACGAGCGGCTGTCGCCTGACGGAGGGAACTTTTTCGCGCTCTTAGTTCTTAGAGCACATGCGGCAGCGCTCCATCGGTGCTCCATCGGTGCGGAGCGAAGAGTTTTTCGATGAAGATTCACGCGGGTTACCAGATCTCCTATGACTGCCCGCAGCCGACGCCGATGATCCTGACGCTGAGCGTCCATCCGTCACGCTTTGCCGATCTGCTGACGCTCGATCGCATGCGGTTCGATCCGCCGATCCTCGCCAATACCTATCACGACGGTTTCGGCAATTTCTGTCACGTCATCCGCGCTCCTGCCGGCCGACTGACACTGTCCGCGGACTTTCTGGTGCAGGACAAGGGAGAGCCGGACGCGACGGCTCCGCAGGCGGAGCTGCATGGGTTGGAAGACCTGCCGGTGGATGTCCTGGTCTATCTGCTCGGCAGCCGCTACTGCGAGACCGATCGCCTCTCCAATATCGCATGGTCGCTGTTCGGGCAGGTTCGCAAGGGTTGGCCGCTGGTGAAAGCGATCTGCGATTATGTCCACGGTCACATCGCCTTCAGCTACGCTCACGCCAGCCCGACCAAGACGGCGTATGACGCCTATGTGGAAAAGCGGGGCGTGTGCCGCGATTTCGCTCATCTCGCAGTGACGCTGTGCCGTTGCATGAACATACCCGCGCGTTATTGCACCGGCTATCTCGGCGACATCGGCGTGCCGCCGGACCCTTCGCCGATGGACTTCAGCGCTTGGTTCGAAGCCTATCTCGGCGGCCGCTGGTACACCTTCGATGCCCGCCACAACACGCCGCGCATCGGCCGCATCCTGATGGCGCGCGGGCGCGACGCCACCGACGTGGCGATCGTGACCTCGTTCGGCCCGTGCACGCTCGCCGGCTTCACTGTGATCACCGACGAGGTCGAGCCAGCCGCTGCGGCAAGCGCGGCGCCGCGGACCTGACGATCATGGCCGTTCGTCGCCGCGGCCCGCTACCAGATCAATGGTGTCCACGCGGTCCGCATTGATCAACCTGCAGCTCAAAGAAAATATCGGCGTTCGGGCAGAAGCCCGGGGCGAACGCCACCGACGCCGGCATGGTGCGAAGCCAGTCGCGGCAGGCTGGTTCGGACGGACAATCTTCGCAGCGGTGGAGCGCGGCGGCATAGCTCAAGCTCAGTATCGCGCCGCCGCCAAGCTCGACACCGAGACGCTCCATCATTTCACGGATATGGATCGGATGAGACTCGCGTGCGGTGGGTGCAGCCATAGCCGCTCCTCCATTCGCTTGTGTAGGCAGAATAGACAGCTTCTGCGCAAACGGCAAGCAGCAAAGCACGGCCGCGCCGCCAAAGAGTTCAATGCTCTCAGTTTGTTTGGTGCCGCAATATGTCGGATCGAGGTCAAAGCGGCAATGTTTAGCGTAGCTCCAAAGTGAGACCGACGACCCGTTGCGAAGCTGCTTCGATTTACGGTGTCGGCCTGAGCGATGCGATACCCCGGTGAAATATTCGCGGCGATTCAGCAGTCGTCTGGTCAGTCTCAGCGTATAGCAAAAGCATACGCGAGCACGACTTGGTAACTGATTGAAGGGGCTGGATATTCACGGCGATCGCGGATCGT
>Ga0181533_1000549_pt1 | contig 50652 bp, 46 predicted proteins | sample PEATcosm2014_Bin_45_FD_119772 | JGI IMG/M metagenome (GOLD analysis project Ga0181533, IMG submission 119772) | Peatland microbial communities from MTU Mesocosm Facility, Houghton, MI, USA - PEATcosm2014_Bin11_60_metaG | ecosystem: Environmental > Terrestrial > Soil > Wetlands > Peat | place... | reverse complement strand
TCACAGACGGCGACAAGTTCTGGTTGACGGTAGCTAATGGAAACTTCACTTGTGGCAGCGGCGACATAGAAGCTCCGGATACTACTCTAAGGACCTCGGGGGATGTCGCAGCCCGAGTATTCAGCGGCGACAAAGACGCAACCGCCGCATACATGGAAGGGTCGCTAAAGATCGACGGCAAGCTACCTGAAGCACTCAAACTACGTGGCATAATCGGCATTGTGCTCGACAAACTCCAAGGCTGAGGTGTGACAGAGCATCGTCCAACGTGCGAGGTTCCTTAGAAGGGGTGTGCAGTCTCAGCGCTCCATTTATGGACTCTGTGGCCTACTTTCTGCGAGTTACGTTGGCTGAGAAAATCCCCTCTTAGACCTACGAAATGATCTTGCTTCTAATTGGCAGGTACGCAGATAGTGATTCGATTCCTAGTGTACGTAGTCGTTCCTGAGTTGGGTGTCCGGTTATCGGGTCCCAACCTCTGAGTGCGTAGTATTCCTTCAGCTGTCGGTTCAGGTCCGGGACTTTCCCTCCAGTGGGCCCTTCCGCGAGTGGCTTCAGAGCATGCTTCGGGAGAGAGTCATCCTTCGGTGTAAGGCCTAAACGTAGGTTCATGACGCGTTTTGCCATGATGATCCTTTCGCCGATCTTAAGCAGATCCTGCGGCGCGACTTTCAGGCCGGTGCAGAGTGACAACATACTAGCAATGTCTTCGACTGGCGGGTTGGCGAACATGCACATCTGCATCGCGCTGTAGACCGCGCGGAAGTTCTCACTATTGAAGGCGAGTTCAGCCTTTCCATCATTTGACATTCTGTCCTCAGATACGAGTCCGAGCTCTGGAACGGTTTGGCCCATCTCGACCAGGTAGAGGACGGAGAAGTTGTGGCAAGCGCCTCTTGGGGAGACCGCGTAGGAGACCGCAAGACCGCTCACTCCTCTTATGTCATGATACGGGATCTCTAGGCCTTTGGCGTGCATGGCCTCTTCTTCAACTCCGAACTTCTTCGCCACCTCTCGGGATCCTTCGGCGAGGAGGTCTCCGATGCCTCGTCTCTCAGCGATCATCTTGACCAACTCGATTGCTGGATCGATCTCTCCCCACTTGAGCGCGAGACCTCCCGTGTCTTTCTTCGTCAGTACACCCTTCTCGTACAAGTAGTACGCAAGCCCGATGGTGACAGAGCAGCTGATCGTGTCGATTCCGAACCTGTTACAGAGTTCGTTTGCGTATGAGATCGCTTCCATCGATGTGCACATCAGGTTTGATCCGAAACCAGCGAGGGTTTCCAACTCTGGACCGTCAGTCTTGCCTGTTGCGTACTTGCCTTCCTTGATCGTTATCACTCGTCCGCAGTGGATTGGGCACCCGAAACAAGTGCTTGTCCCGGTAAGAATCGTCTGCTTCATCTCCGTACCGTCGATCTTGTCCGCCTCAGGGAAACTTCCGCAAGTGAAGTACTTGCTTGGCAATTCTCCAAGCTCGTTCATGTATGAAATAGCGCCTGCGGTGCCCAAGGCTCGGAAAGTCTCAGCCAGGCCTGACTCCTTGATGTACTTGAACGCGCTTCTCGAGGCCTTCATGAACTCTTCGGGCTTTGCGACCGGAACTCTCTCTTGCCCGGAGACGGCGATCGCCTTCAGATTTTTGCTGCCCATTACGGCGCCAAGTCCGGTTCTTCCTGCAGCCCGATTCCAGTCATTCATGATAGCCGCATACTTGACAAGGTTCTCTCCCGCCTTGCCGATGCATGAGACACTCGCCATCCTGTCATTGAGTTCTTCTTTGATGAGCGCCTGAGTGGACTGCGTGTCCTCGCCCGTGAGTTGTTTGGCGTTTCTAAGTTCAGCTTTGCCATCTTTCACCGAAATGTAGGTCGGTTTCGCCGCCCTACCCTTCACCACAACAACATCGAAACCTGCGAACTTCATCTTCGCACCGAAGATCCCGCCGGAGCTTGATTCTCCCCAGAGCCGCGTGAGTGGGGATCTTGCGCACACGACGTGCCTCCCCATGTCTGGGGCTGCCGTGCCTACCAGCGGACCCGTAGCGAAGATCAGCACATTCTCTGGACCCAAGGGTTCCGTTGATGCTGTGAGATGATCTAAAGCGAGCCTACAGGCATATCCGCTCCCTCCAATGTATGTTGCGGCAAACTCTTCGTTTGTAGGCTCTGTGATGATTTTGTCGCGACTCAGGTCGACGAGCAGTGTCTTACCTGTGTTCCCTCCGATCAATTGCCGCACCATATGTTAGAAGTCGACCGGTTGTCCTTCGTACATGCACACGAACAGTTTGCGTACCTCTTCGGGGTCGGGGACTCGAGGGTTGACGAATGTGCATGTGGATCTGTTCGTTTGCTCGATCAGATTGTCCAAGCTCTGTAGGAAGGCACTATGAGAGATGCCTGCCTCGCGCAAAGACAACGGGGTCTCAACGTGATTCATGAGTTTCTTGATCGATTCCACAAGCATAGCGGTGGCTTTCTGATCCGATTGCTCTTCTATTCCGATTACGTGGGCGATGTCTCTGTACAATTGTGCTGCGTCACGACTTGAGAACTGGATAACGTAGGGGTTCGAAATCCCGACGGCAAGACCATGTGGCATGTGGAATATTGCGCCGAGCGCGTGGCCTGTGGCGTGTGCTAGGCCAACCTGCGAGTTACTGAAAGCAAGCCCTGCCATCGTTGCTGCGTTCTGAGTCTTTTGTCGGGCGAGTAGGTCATCAGGATTGTCAAAGGCTTTCGGCAGGTACTCGAAGAGGATCTGAATGGATCTCAATGCAAGGCCATCAGCGAAATCGTTTCGCCACTGGTTCACGTAGGCTTCAATTGCTTGGTCGATGGCATCGAGACCGGTGTAGGAGGTAGCTTGCTTCGGCAGCTTAAGCAAGAATTTGGGATTGAGTATCGAATAGTCAGGGACAAGTTCTCGTGAGGCGAAATAGTCGAGCTTCATGTTTTGACTTCTGTCGGTGAGCACGGCAACCCAGGTTGCATCCGAGCCCGTTCCAGCTGTTGTGGGAATGGCGACGAGTCTTGCCTTCTTTCGCAGATCAAGTTTGGTCATGGGGGTGACAGCGTCAAGCTTGAGATCCGGTCGCTCGTAGAGAACCCAAGCCCCTTTCGCGGCGTCGATGCACGAACCTCCGCCAAGGGCCACAATGAGGTCCGGTTGAAAACTGCGCAGAGCGGCTGCTACTGTCTCAACGTTCTCGAAGGATGGTTCCGCCTCGACCTGGTCAAAGACTTCAACGGTTCGCGGTTCCTTTTTGAGTTCATTTGTGACTACTTCGAGCATTCCAAGTTTGCTGACGATCGGGTCGGTGATCACTAGAACCCGCTTGCCCTCAATGGCACTCAATTGCTCTAGAGAGTCCTCGCCGAAAGCGATCTTGGGACTGGTGAAAAACCACAATCCAGACCAGACCTACGAGGCCCTAGTGATCACGCGAACTCTGTGGGAACCTTGCTCGCAGTCTCAACTAGTTCCTTTGCAGCCCTGACTGCACGCATGACCTTGGCCATGTCGCCTTTGAGTTTGAACTTTCCGGTCAATAGGCCCTGAATCGGATCGATCTGCTTGTTTATCAGCTTCTTCCAGTTCCCGTAAGATCCAGAATAGACGAACGCTGCTTTCTTATCTTCTCCCGGCTTCACCAGTGCAGCGTCTCTGCACTTCCCATGCCACAAGTCCATGTACATGGTTGACGGCTCCTTCAGTTCGGCATCGGGTTGGACGACGAACAGAAAATCGCCTTCCCACGTCTTTGCTGCATCTTCGTACTTCTTATTCGCGTTCACTTGCTCCATGAAGAGCTTAGCCCATTCTTCAGAAGGAAACTTTGCCAAAATAATGCACCATCAAAAGTAACGGTCAGAGGGCGGCGAGTAAAAAGGCCTCCGGTGAGCAGGATAGATTACGAGATTAGTTTCGGCGGATAAGAATTGAGCGTGTAGCAGGGGGAAAGATTTTTCGTATTTTTCACCCAATTTCCAGAAACGATGACCGACTAGCTATATGACTCGGGCTGCGATGAAACTCTGGATTCTTGAGTCCGAGAATCCAATTTCTTTCAACAATTCAACTGAATGTTCCCCGAGCCTTGGTGACGGAGAGAGGTCAACTGACCCAAGACCTGAAATCTTGCATGGGTTGCCCACGTAAGGCGTCTTAGTGCGTCTTGAATGGTCTTTCTGAAGTATCATCTGTCGTGACCGGGCGTGCGGATTCTTGACGACCTCCTTCAATGTTAGAACCGGTGTGCAGGGAAGGTTATGCTTCAACATGATGCGGAACCATTCGTCCCTTGTCTTCGTGGCAAAAGCGGACTGTATGGCTTTGACGACCTCGGTTCGGCGAGGGTCAGGGCTGTACTGGTCTGCTAGCAGGTCGGGCCTTTTGATGAGCTTGCAAAGCCCCTCCCAGAACTGTGATTCTATGGCGCCGAGGGCTAATAGTTTGAAGTCACGGGCACGATAGAGTCGGTAAAAAGGAATGTTCCCCTCAAGAATTCTCGCATAATCTCCAGCCATTTGCAGCGCCAACGGAACATCCAGCCAAGAGAGCAACGCGTCCAGCATTGACACATCTACGTTTTGCGCCTGGTTTGTTTGCTGTCTGGCGAAGAGTGCGGTCGTTATTGCGAACGCAGCTAGCATCCCTCCCGCCAGGTCGCCGACCTGGAAATGTGGAATAACTGGTTCGCTGCTACCGTTGAGGTTCAGGAATCCCGAGAGAGCTATGACGTTGATGTCGTGCCCGGGCATGTCCTTGTAGGGTCCGGTCTGCCCGAATGCAGTTAGCGAACAATAGACAATTCGCGGGTTTACTTTGCTAACGCTCTCGAAATCGCAACCGAGCTTTCGTGTGGTTCTAGGTAGAAAGCTCTCGATAAAGACATCGGCGCTCGCAATCAACTTCCGAAGTATCTCGCGGCCCGCCTCCTTCTCAAGGTTGAGCGTTATGCTCTTTTTCCCACGATTCAGCATCTCGAAGGCGATGCTGACGCCGTTCTGATGTGGAGGAAGCGATCTGATGTAATCCCCCCGCCCAGGCTCCTCGACTTTGATCACTTCAGCGCCCATGTCACCCAGAAGCCGTGTGCAGTATGGGCCAGGCAGGAGGCGCGAAAGGTCAATTATCCTAATTCCTTCTAGCGGCTTCAATAACCGTGTCTCCGCTCGAACTATAGTAGAATAGCTCTTATGTCTTCACAATTCCTGCATTAGGGTTGAAGGGGATGCGTCTTGGACTTCGCGTTCAATGAGGAACAGGAGCTCTTCCGGAAAACCGTTCGAGAATTTGCTAAGAAAGAAATCGCATCAAGAATTCGGGAGTTTGAGAAGAGGGGCGAATATCCCTGGGAACTCCAGAGAAAGATTGGTCAGATGGGCTTGATTGGCCTTCCTTTACCTAAGGAATATGGCGGCCAAGGAGCTGATGCTGTAACAGCTGGAATTGCGATTGAAGAGCTTGCCAGATACGAAGCGTTACCGCCCGTGTTGCAGTACTCGGTTGGAGGGTTGGTAGCCCTTCTAGGTAAGGAATCAGTAAAGTCAAAGTGGCTGCCGCGTCTCGTACGGGGCGAAATTCTGGTCGGCCTCGGTTCCACAGAACCTAACGCTGGTTCCGATGCTTCAGCGATGAGAACTGTGGCTGCAAAGGCTATGGACGGCTACGTTCTGAATGGCGAAAAACAGATGGTTACTGCTCCGATGGAAGCCTCAGCCTTCGTCGTCTTTGCAAAAACGCGACCTGAGGCTGGGGTTCACGGTGTGAGTGCGTTCTTTGTTCCAATGGATCTGCCAGGAATCCAGCGATATCGCTTTCGCACGATGGGGCCGTCGGTCCCGTCTTTTGGCGGTTTCGTCCTGAGAGATGTTCGGGTCTCGAAGGAGAATTTGTTAGGTCAGGAGAACGAAGGGTTCTTCGCGCTTATGAAGACCTTCGATTTCCTACGCGTCCTCATAGGACTCTACTGCATCGGCCTCGCGGAGGGGTCCCTTGAGGAGGGAGTCGAGTATGTGAAACAGCGTACTGCTTTCGGTAAGCCGATCGGAAAATTTGAGTCCGTTCAGTTTCGGATCGCGGAGGATTCGACGCTGCTCGAGGCGGCTCGCCTGCTTTGCTACAAGGCGCTGTGGCTCATCGCGCATGGAGAGAAGAGCACGAAGGAGTCTGCGATGGCGAAGTGGTGGTCTCCGGTCGTGGCCTTCAATGCCATCAATAGTTGCATTCAGAACCGCGGCGCTGTAGGTTACACGTCCGAGGTGTCCGACGAACATCGTCTTCGCGATGTCCGTGGCATGTGGTTCGCTGATGGGACTGCGGATATAATGAAGATAATAATAGGGAGGGAAATTCTAGGAAGGGAGTTTGTCCCCTACCGTTGAGGACGAGCGCCTCCTGAACTGTTCGGTAGCTACTGGGGTGACGCCTATCTCCTTCAATCTTATTGAATTCTCAAATGCGAAGCAAGAACACAGTCTCTATGGTTTGAACCATCAATGACAGCAACGGCTCAACGCTGAGGCCTGCAACTGAAAGTATCAGGAGAACGTCGCACTGGCGTCGTTCATTTCAATGATAACGCTGGTGTCTAGCGAAAATGAGCCGCTAAGAGTATCGCGTCTCAAGCTCTCTCTCCCTCAGGCGGTCTTCAGTTCGTCCTATTCGCAGCTCGTCTCGAAATTTCTCGGCGGGCACACCAGATGGGTGGCAGGCTTTTCGAAGAAGCCTGGCGTTCTTTTGATGTTCACTTATCAGCTGACGGATGACGTCTTCGTAGTCCACTTTTTTGCCAAGCTTCATTTGAAGTTCCGCGGCAAGCTTGACAAGTTGAGCGCGAAGCGAATCGGAAACTGTTATCGTGGTTGAGCCCATGATTTTCATTGGAACAATTGGAACAATTAAGGGTTTATCGACTCGCCAGTCTAAGGTGGATGCGGGTGAGGATGGCTACTGTACACGTAAGGCAGGTGCCCGTAACCACCCCTGTGGGTTTCACCCTGAACCAGACGGACAAACTTGTGAAGCTCGCTTTGTCTGCCGCGGATGAGTTGTGGAGAATTGCAGCCAACATCAAAGCCTCATTCGAGCATCAACCAGTTGATGGATCCTAGTACAGGAATACGTGGGGCGGAGCAGGTAGTTTTGCCGGAACACCACTTAAGTAAATAATGGGAATCAACCTCACATGCTGCAAGTGTCGGCTAATGGATCGAATCGCTACGGGTATCAAGGGTCTAGATGAGGTGTTGAGGGGTGGCCTTCCGAAGAGTAGAACAATCCTTGTCGTTGGCAGCCCAGGCTCGGGAAAGACGACGTTCGCCGTTCAGTTTCTAGTTGGGGGGGCGAATGCGGGTGAGACAGGACTCTATGTTTCGCTCGATGAGAAACCGGAACGCGTGAAAGTGGACCTATCGTCATTCGGATGGGATCTGGATTCGCTCGAACAGGGTGGAAAGCTCACATTTGTGGATGCAACACCACTCAAACGTCCAGGTCAGAGGTTCGTGGAGCCGAACATCGGCAGTGATAATCCTGTCACTTTGACCTTGCCCGAACTCACTCTTCCCTCACTCGTTCGAACAATTCGCAGAATAGCGGCCGAGGAAGGGACTCAGCGGATCGTGGTCGACCCCATAACATCCCTGATGCTTCGCTACCCAGAAGAAGTGAAGAGGCGACGTGCTTTGCTCCTATTCTTCGACGCCTTAGAATCAACGGGTTGTTCTTGTATTGTAACGAGTGAACTACGCACTTCGGAGCTTGAACGTCAATTTCAACTGGAGGAATACCTATCCCAAGGCGTCATCCTCCTCCACACTATGGTTCATGAAGGAAACGTTGTAAGGGGTATCCAGGTAGAGAAGATGCGGGGGATTAGCCACGACGACCAGCTCCGTCCATACCAAATAAGTGAAACAGGCATCGAAGTTTTCCCGAAGGATAAGGTCTTCCAAGTCAATGTTCGTTAACTACTTCTTGACTAGGGAGTTAAACTTGGTGAATGGCGTCCCGCGGTGGATGAGGAAGCAGGCGTTCGTTGCCTAGAGTTGCATTAGTTCGAAAGCACGAAACCACTATTCTGAAAGGAATAGCCCTAATATCATTACTCGTGCTAGTCGTGTTGGGCTCAACGGTTCTCTTCGTTCAGGTGTTGAACAGTAATCCGCGGGCCGACATAGAAACCGGTGGCTGGGAGCGAAGCCCTGAGGTTAGAATCATAATGGATTCCACGGCAGATTGGGCACGAATAATGTTCAATGACATATATGGGGCGAACACTAACGGAATTCGTGTGCTCGAATTTCACGGCCATGGTTGGCTCTCGGGCAATGACAGCGACTATGGAATCGACGCCGGATTCGGCCTTACGTTCGTCGATGTATTATACAATTCGACAGTGGCCAAGACCGGAGATATCGTTGGGTTCTTCAAAGGCAACAATAATTTCCGGCACACGAAGATGTTTGTAGACGTCGTCCTCGATATCGATATGGCTCTGCCGAGCGTTTACGTGTATCTGATGCTGGCAGGCGCTGGAACGACCACATTCCAATTCATAAACAAACAAACCGGCGTTCTGATCTGGCAAGACTCGGAAACCGGCCAGTCATTTACCCGATACACTATGCGTTCAATGTCATCCAAGGCCTTTTTCGTAACTGAGAGAATTGATACAATCCTCGTCATCGCCCTAATCTTTGCCGGGATCATCTCAATCGTAGTGCTCAACCCCTTACCTACCCTTCGCCCAACGAAAACTAGGCCAGAGGACGACATTGGCGGGCTCTGATCTTGCCAACTAAGCCACTCAACCAAGGTTCTCGGACCGTAGAAACGTCGCTCAATAGGAACTCACCCCTCCTCCTCGCGGCCGCGACACTTGCCGCCATCGCGGTAACCATTCCACGGTTTGCACCGGGGATTCCCATGAGCGTCGATACAACAAGCCACCTCTACAAGATCCTCTTCATACAATACTGGTGGAAGCTTGGGGTGAATCCGTTCTGGAGCGCAGACTGGTATGCCGGATCGCCAGCCCTGTTACTGTATCCACCGCTCGGCTACTACATAACCGCCGGCCTCGCCATGCTCGGCCTCGACCCCGTACTCTCATACAAACTCGTCGATGCGTTATTCTATTGGCTCACGCCGACGGCAATCTACTTTCTCGGTCAGGAGTTAGGCTTCGGTAAAGGGGAGAGCGCACTCGGCGCGCTCCTCTTCAGCGTTCTCCCCGAAGTCATAGAAAATTACCTATTCTTCGACAGGTTCCCAACCGTTCTTGCAATACCGATTTTCTGTGTCTTTGTCATAACCTTTCACCGCGCACTCACGCGGCGAGACATTACATCCAATGTTCTTCTCTCCATCCTAGCGATGTCCGCATTACTCCTTACCCATCACCTGTCTGCTCTAATCGCGGGGATCGTTGCGTTGCTTATGGTCTTGGTGGTGTCTGCAGGGGATGGTGTTCTCAAACCCATGTTAAAGCTCGTTGTGGTGGGGGTCGGAACGCTGGGCATAACTGCGTTCTGGCTCATCCCTTTCCTCGCATCCTACGACCTGTTCTCCAGTAATCAATTCTACAATCGCAACGTAATTTTCCCATTCCTGAGGTTCACATACTTCGGCTACGACGTCGTATCCTACCTTTTAGGAATCGCTCAATTACTCTTAGCCGCGGTTGCCGTGCAATCGATCGTTGGCCGCGACTTCGCCAAAAGGATTCCAATGAACGCGACCGTATTCTTCCCCCTGCTTCTCGCGGGAATGGCATTGTTTCAGGCCGGGGAAATTTTGGCGTTGACGATTATCGAGGTTTTGGGTGAGGTGATCGTGGCACTTTCATTCGTTGTTTTCTTCGGACAGTTCATCGTTGTCCGGTATGCTAGGAATGTGATTTCAAGAAGAAATGGAACAATCTTCGCAGTCTTTTGGTTTATTCTCTTTCTTTGGTTAGGGTTAGGGTACTATGCGCTGCCTGCCCTGCAGTTACCGATCGTAAACGCCGTTTGGGTGAAGACGATGGATGTATACAGGATCTGGCTGTACTTGGCGTTACCTATGAGCGGGCTCGCGGCGAGGGGTACCTTGCGTTCGTTTTCGAGGCTTCTCAGTTGGCGGCCGGTCCTAGTTATCCTCTTGCTTGCCCTCGCCATAACGCCAATCACGGTGAGTGTGGGCCTGAAAATCAATTACGACTTGAACAATAGCGTTAACGGTATCCTTCCCTATTCAACCGCCAACGCAGAGATTCCGGCAGAGATAATCAACTATTTCCGCAATGATGCTTCACAGGGCAGAATCTTTGGAATCAACGTGCCTTTCTGGATTTATGTTCTGCCAATCTACGTCAACAAAACTATCATCGATGGCTGGTATCCACAGACCAAACTGGTCACGCTACTAATGAACACCCCGCTACTGAACGACTATCGCCTAGACGACCTAGAAACCGCACCCAACGAAACGGCACGGCTTGATACGTGGAAAGAACTAATTTCACAGGCACAGCTCCTCGACATAACATGGGTTATGATAGGCGATAACGGAACCCTCGCTACCGAAATCATGCAAAACACAAACTTTACGGAGCAGCTGATCGTTCCGTACGGTAAAGTCAACCTAGTAGTCTACAAATCGCTTACTGTCCCCTCTTATGTGGAGACGGAACCTTCAAACTTGAACCTCATCAGTCTAGCGAGGCCGAACCCAGATCAAATTGAAATGACCTTTCAGCCCATCCGACAAGAATCTACGGTACTCGTGAAGGAGGCATACTTCCCTACATGGGCGGCCACTGCGAACGGAGTCCCCCTCGGTGTGGGGAGGAATAGCGTAACCGGCTATATTCTTCTGACGCTGCCACCGGGCACTGAACAAGTGACCTTGTACCAGAAAATAAACGACTCCCTTTGGAATATCGTTTCCCTAGTCACTCTGATGATTTGCCTTGCGCTCACAGCGGTTGTACTAGCCCGTAGAAGGAAAACAGATGCATAGTCAGACATTCGCACAGCGTCCAGACGTTGTTGAGCAGTTCCTCGTGAGGATAAGCATGCTCTTTGCTGCAGGTTTCATTTTCGCTGAAGGGTTGCAAAATTGGATTCGCGGCAGGGTCGAGACTCATCCTGAAGTCGTGTTGCTCATTCTCTTAAGCTACGCACTAGCCTTCACCCTCTTCCTGCTCGCGACGTTGAACTCGAAAGGGATTATGAAGCTAAGGGACGTAGCATTCGTGTCACTGATCCTAACCACCGCAATAAGCTGGTATGTGATAACCGAAATTGAGCACCCAGGGGCGTATCAAACGGATGCCCTTGCGTTCGTCCACTACTCCGCAATCCTTCTATCAAAAGGAATCAACCCTTACCCGCAGGACCTCCAATCAGCCCTAAGCATGTTTTCGGTGAGCCCAGAATTCATCACACTCACACCCAGCGGCAATCTCGTGACTACGCTCAATTATCCTGCGCTTCAAGTCATCGCCTTCCTCCCAGCAGTTTGGGCAGGGTTAAGGGATGCAAGAATCATAATCTACCTATTCGAGATCGCAACCATCGTGATCATTTACGTTTGGTCTCCAAAGGAGATAAGGCCGTTGACATTAATCCCCCTATTCGCAGGGTCTGATTTAGCAATAAACTTCTCAGCAGGCTCTATTGCGGATTTCATCTGGATTCTCCCGTTAGTTCTCATGGTGGTCTACATGGATTACCCGCTCGTGGCTGGAATTATGTTCGGGTTAGCGAGCGCAGCGAAACAGACACCTTGGTTGCTAGCCCCCTTTCTTCTCATATGGTTCTTCAAGAGTGAGTCGAACCTCAAATTGCAAAGCCGTTTGAAGAGGGTGGGCGTGTTCACCGCGGCAGCGGTTGCAGCATTCCTCATTCCGAACCTATGGTTCATGTTCAACGATTTTGGCGCTTGGTATTCGGGGGTGGTCACGCCTGCTTTCGGCAATCTGGTTGTGCTCAGTCAAGGGCTCTCTCTGATCACCCTGGCAAGCGGCGTGCCTCTGCCACCGGCCTTCTATCTGGTAGCAACCCTCGTTGTTGCTGCAACGCTGATTGTGGAATACTACCTTTACTTTGAGCGCCTAGCATTCGCTCTCTGGGCCTTTCCTGCTATAATCCTCTGGTTTTCCTACCGGGGTTTGCAGAACTACTTCATCTTCTGGACACCACTCTTAGTGATGTCAGCCGTGCTGCTCTACAAGAGGAGTAACTTTGACAGAAAAGGTTAGACGAGCCGTAGCCTTCGCCGCCATCGCGTTCTGCATTCTTACGACAAGCTCTGCCTTCATAGTTTTCTACGGCCAAGTCTTCCAGCCTCCCCCACTGCTCAACACAAACATGAAATTCTGGACGGTAGACCCAACCAAGGGCATTCTAACCCCATATCTCTGGACAATCGACCTGATCGAGGGCCCCACAGACAACATCAGCGTTTACCAAACCGTTATCGCAGATCGCCCCTCGATCGCCCTGAGCGTTGTACGAAGCAACCCCAACAATTCTCAAATATGGACAACGGTTCACGTTCGGCAAGATTTGCGCGGGCAAGCATTAGCAGCAATCTTTAGGTCCAAGATCACGATCGACGTGTACCCGACCTTTCAGTACTTGTATACCGCAAACTCAAACAACCCAGAGAACACCTTCGGAATCGAAATCAACGATGGGACCAATCTGCTCTGGTACGTCTTCGCCGACGAGCCAAGCCAAATATTCCAGCTACCCCACACTCGAATCATACTAACACAAACTCCACTTCATACTTGGTCAACAAGAGAAATTGACATCACAAGTCAGTTCGAAGCCGCGGGGTGGAAAGTTCCCGAATCAATTTCATTCATCCTCATCCTCGGAACGACTTGGCTTCACCCCGGAAACTGGGTCGGCTACTTTTCCGGGCTTTCCGTTAATGTCGCTCCAGTTCAAACCCAAAGTCTATCTCCAACCCAAACCGTAACCGTACTAACCATCGACGCCGTAATCATCATGCTCCTGGGCATTGTAGTGGTGGGTTGCGGAAAACGCAAGAAACCAGAAAGAGCAGGAAGACGGGTGAAGTAGCGACGGATAGAAAATCGCATGCAAAGGAGGCAGCTACCGCTAAGCCCGCCCTCACAATCATAGAATTCACGAAAGCAAACTCATTCTCGATTCTCTCGATCGGTTTCGGAGTGGCAGCAATAGCCATGATTCTTGGCGCCACGCTTACACCCACAGGTCAGATTGTCGGGGAAAGCATGGTCATGATAGAGGTGCAAGTTCTTCCAGGCTTCTTTATGAAGCCAATCACATTTTTCCAGTTTAGCATGTTTCTCTCCTTCGCGTTCGGGCTTTACTCGCCCTTGACTCGGCGAAGGATGTTTTCGGCTAGGCCGAGCGTACTCAGAACGGTGTACATTGGAGCTTGGTTAGTCGCCATGGGAAGCGCGTTCGAGATCATCTATCAGATGGTCCTATGGTCAGCGGCGTTGGCTGTACAAGGCTTAGCGAATCCAGATGTGATCTCAAACCCCTTCCCAGTCTCCGTTAATCCTACACCGATCAACGTCGTCTTCGCCTCCAAAGTTATCGTAGCAATATTCTTCATGTCAGCCTTCCTCATCGATTATATTCACCGAATCGATCGTACGCGTCGAGAGGCGGCTTTGCTGGAGAGGCTCGGCAGAAACAGGTAGCATGCTGCCATCGATTTCAGTCATTCCTGAACGCAAACTGTGGGACGCTGATCACTATGCCGTCAATCGGGAAACGGATCAGACACTTCTTCCTTGAGGTCTACCGCGAATTCAAGACGCGAGACGCGTATCCCCTTCTCTTTATCGTGTTTCCAATAATTTTCTTAATCATAGCCGACCCTGCATCCTTCACCCTCGTATGGTTCGTTGGGCAACAAGTTGGGCGCGCAGGCATAGCTTTCGTCTTCTTCCTCGTGGCATGGGACTTCTATGATACACGTAAGAAGTTCAAAGCCACACGCGATAAGCGACGCTACATCCTCGTCGCGATAATTCTCGTCGCTTTACTCGTCTACTATTACTTCCGAATATTCAACGGCTTCTTCGAGCGGCCGCCAATAAACCCTGCTAACAATACGCCAATGGATTCGGCTTTCACAACGTACTTACGGGTTTACGTGACGAGTCATCTTGGCGTTTCGCAGGACTCGCCGCTGAGTTTTCTGTTGGCGATGGATTACCTCACGTACGCAGTTTATTGCTTCCTAGCCACCGTGATACTCTATTCGTCAGGGTCAATTCTCCTGATGGCGACACCTGTCATTTACACTGTTGGCAGTGCAATCCTGGATATGATGGACGCTTTCTTTCCCGAAAACTCTCTAGCATTCCTCCAGGTCTGGGTATACCTGATCTGGAACGTCGTCGTTTTCATACTAGGCTTGACTGGTTTCCACACGAACATTGACCTACTGAAAGGACCCTTCAAACCACCCAGCCTGCTGCTGCAAGGAAACCAACTCTATCTCTGGGGCTTCAAGGGCTTCATCGCCCTCGTCATCTACTGGCCCTCCTCAGGTGTGGTTAGTATGATCATCTACAGCCTCGTAATCCTAATACTCATGGTAAAACTTGATGCGTCGAGAAGCCGCAAGATCGTCTATGCGGTGATCGGCGCAGCTGGAACATATTTTGTCAACGTAATCCGTATCACACTCATCGTCCTTTACGTCACCTACGTTAGCCTAGACGTGGAAGCGTTCCACGAATCCATCGGCGATGTGCTCTTCATCGCCTGGATATTCATCTACCTCCTACTCGTCATACACCTCGAAAATACCAACGCCGAGAAACAGCCCGGAAAAGTAACACTCAATCAACCTAAGCGTGCACCGGTCCGTAAAACGACCCACAGGAAATCCTCCTCGTAAGCAGTCAGCAGAATTGCTCAACCTAGGGTTTTGTGCAGCGAACTTGTTTGAACTTGTTGCTTACTGAGAGGATGAGTATTGCAATGATCAATATGGCCACCGGGAACAGGTCCGTAGTAGTGGAGTTCGGTGTGCTTGTTGCGATCTGAGTCGACACTAGAATCTTGCTGCTTTGAAGCGTATACATGCTAGTGGTCATGTAGGTTGAGAGAGAGGTACTTTCCACGGTGCAGTAGGCCTGTGCTGTAAAGTGAATGTGCCCGCCATAGAATGGTTCCTGATAGGAATAGGAACACATAACGACCGTTCTCCGGCACGCGCCAATTCAAGTTTATCCCAACAGTACGATCAACTGCATCGTGATAGGGCCTGGGCTAGTGAGCGATATAATGAGCTGAGGCTAACGGGGGAGGGGTTTTTGGAGTTACTTCAAGACCCAAGGAAGTGGCGTGAAAAGAAAGTTTCTAAAGATGGTTCCCGTTCACACGTGGGTTGAGTGTTTCGCATGTCGGGTTACGGCTTGCGCGGTTTCGGATCCCTACTTGAACGGGATACCGAATTTCGAGTCATAATGCTCGTAGCCTCAACCTTATGGATCTACAGCGTACTCATGAAGGTTCCATTCCTCGTCCCGAGCCATTACAGTGATGTGGGTTGGCTTTGGATTCGGGACGTGTACTCGGGGCATCATAACCTAGAGATTCCCTACGTTCAGTATGAACTCGAATACCCTCAGATGATCGGTCTGCTAATCTACATAGGGCAGGCCATCTCAACCCACTTCCCCGTCCTTATCGACTCCTACAACACCTTTGTCGCCGTCGAAGGTCTGCTCGAATACCCGTTCATGATCGGCACAATCTACAACCTCTACATGCTCTGCATGAAACTAAACTTAAGCAAGAACCGAATTTACCTGTACATGCTTACGACGTTAACATTCATCGTGTACGGCTTTTATAACTGGGATTTTCTCGTTGCCTATTTCGTCACTCTCTCGATTTGGCTCTACTTGGATCAGCGCTTCAACTGGGCAGCAGTAACCCTAGCCTTAGGGGTGCTCACGAAGTTCACACCTGGCATAATGCTCTTTCCCATGCTCGCTGGACTACAGAACTGGAGGGCACGAATCAACTTCACCTTGACCGCCGCGATCGTGTGGCTCGCAGCGAACCTCCCCTTCGCCGTGGTGAACTTCAATGTTTGGATAAAACTCTTCGTTGGTTATAGCGGCCCCAACCATCAACTCCAAAACACGTGGATTTCAATGGTTATCTCAGCGGCGGGGCTGGGTAACATCATTTCAGGCGCTAGGGCAGGCCAAATTCTAAGCGGCGGAATCTTTCTCTTCCTCATGACCTACGCCGTGACCACGAAGCATACCCCACTTGAGAAGATATTAATGACGTGGTATGCGTGGTACGGTGTCGTTTACCTGTTCGACCCTCAAATGATGATTCAGCTCTTTCCAATCGTAATCTTGACTCCGAACTTCAGTCTCCTCTTCTATCGCCTAGCTGACGTCCTGAATGCATTCATTATAATGTTCTACTTCATAGGAAGCAGCCACCCTGAATTACCCAGTTATGTGACCAACCAATTAACTCCGTTCGGCTTCACAAACATCGAAGCCTCAGTTCGCCAACTCATCTTCCTCTCAGGATACTTCGTGTGCTTCAATCCGAAGCTCCAAGCGGCTCTCAAAGGGGTCGCAAGGAGACTCGTATCCCCAGTAGAAGGAGGCCGCTCAAAACAACGAGCGAAGATTAGGCGCCGTTCACGCAGCTCGAGTTAACTGGTTGGCGGGTTAGCCGACAACTACGAACATTTGTATTCAGCTTTCGCTGAATTCTGAAAGTGCCGTCAGTCGGTTTTGAAGAGTGTTGGGAAAAAAGCAGTATCCCTCTTCATGCTGGAACTAAGCGAGGAACGAAAAACCCGAGGCGATTAACATACAGAAAGTCGCCGTGGCTTTCTCAACTCGTGGATGGAACATTTACGGTACTGGTGTGGACCAGCGCGATTGTTAGTATGCGAAAATCGACGCTCCCTCCAAGTCTAAAACTAGTCACGGTAACGCCCCAAGAGCGGCAAAAAAGCTCATAATCAGATGGATTTGCATCCAATTCACAGTAGAATCAAGAAATGGTCCCACGTTCCTCGAAATTGAACTTCGTTGCGTAAAGACGGCTTAACTGGACAGTTCAAGGCTGAATCGTCGTTCATAACCTTGTCTGGATGGTATGCTGTTGAGGTCTTTACTTTTCTTGGCTTTGTTCGTTATGTTTCTGCCAATGTGTGCCGCCTCTGTGCCTGCTTATGCGCTTGGCAGTAGTTTTGGCCCTGCAAACGCTCCAGTGTTGCAAGTATGGTTCGATGCGGCTCCTCAGCTGACTACCGCCTACCCGCCAGCATACGTATTCAATGTGGCCGCCAAGACGGCCAGCGAACTCTGGATAACAAGCCTACACTGGGACTTCGGTGACGGTGCCACGCTAGATGTCCCGTTCTCCGGTCAAAGTCAAGTCAGCGATATTCGAGCGCACCAATATGCGACCCAAGCAAACTACTGCGTAAGCGTTACAGCCTACGACAGCGCCGGTAATACTGCCACCGTCAGTCAATCGCTCATGCCTAACTTTGATTTCACGCTGACGGCGACTCCAACATCGCAGAGCGTAGTACCGGGAGGGTCGGTAACTTACAATGTTGCGGTCGGGTCATCCGCCTCCGCATGTGGCAGCCCAGTATCTGTTAGCTTAGTCGTATCCTCACCTCCTCCACAGGGAGTCATGTGGACTCTCAATCATTCTTCGGGACAAACCCCCTTCACCTCTACGCTCCAAGTGCAAACCTCGACAACGACGCCAAACGGAACCTACACCATCAGTGTGATCGGGTCTAGCTCGAGTCTCGTGCATACAGCCACGGTAACTCTGGTTGCGGTTACACCATCATTCACGTTATCTGTCGCCCCAAGCTCCCTATTCGTGCCCACGCAACCAACTAGCCAACCGGGACAAACGAACACAACCACTATACTTGTTCAATCGATTAATGGTTTCAACAACGGGGTGGCGCTCACCGCGTCCGGTAATCCAAATGGAATGTCGTTAGCTTTCTCTCTTCCTTCCGTTACACCTCCCCCGAATGGACAAGCTACGTCCGTGCTCACAATCGTTACTCCATGCAGCGTATCGCCAGGGTCATACGCAATAACCGTTCAAGGAAACGACGGCGGAATTGTAAGGCAAGTTACAGTCAATGTCAGCGTCAGCGCGTGTTCTGCGGAATTGAATATTATTCCATTCATTCTGCTCGGTCTAATGGGGTTACTGATTCTTCTACCATTAATCTTCATCTTCAGCAGAACCCGTACAGCTGCGGTTGTCCCAGCTCCGATCCCTATCGCGATTCCTCAGGTGGTTCCATGTCCGATATGCGGCAACCCTCTATCTCCTGTCGATGGTAAATGGTATTGCGCTACGTGTCATAGGCGCATTTGGATAAGCCCATGAGCGATGAAGGCACTTGTCATTCTGCTAAACTACGCCAAAAACGAGGTGACGTGAATGCCACGAAAAGTCAGGTGCAGTATTTGCGGAGCAAGACCATCATATGTTGGTTACGAACGTCGTATGGCGTGGCTCAGAAGACATAGGAAGAAGTCATCCGACCGCGTTCAGGAAAAGCGTTCGAAAGCCGTCGCGTACACGAAGGAAGCGGAAGAGCTAGTCTCGCGGTTCAACTGAAGGTTGGGGTGCGTTTCTTCTGGTTCGGGTAAGCTTCAGCAGGTCAAGTATCATTTTGAGTGACTGTTTACCTAGGCTGAGCTTCGACTTCCCGGCAATTCTATCCCTGAAGACGATCGGGACCTCCGTCATCTTGTACCCATCACGGTAGGCTTTGATAATGAACTCCATGAAGAACGAATTCCCCTTAGATTCCGTCTCAACATTGAGCACAACCTCTCGCTTAACGGCCCGAAGCGCGGTCGTGAAGTCGTGAACTGGGACACCTGAGAGTAGGTGGATTAGGATGTTTCAGATCCTGCTTGCTATGCTCTTCTTTAGGGTCTGTAAGGAGTTAATCTGGTACTGGCCGCCGTGAATGTATCGTGACCCAACTACCACATCGAATCCATCCCTGATCTTTGCCACAAATCTGGGAATGTCGTAGGGGCTGTGAGAGAAGTCGGTGTCCATGCCAACTATTATGTTGCCCGCAGCGAACCTATACCCATCAGCATGGGCAGAACCAGGCCCCAACTTGGCTGGCCGCCATAACAGTCTAACATTTCCATACTTCCTACCTAACGCTCTCGCAACATCCGAAGTCCCATCGGGGGAATTATCATCGACCACCACGATTTCACCGCTAATCCCATTCATTGCTAGGATATTCTCGATGACAGGGACGAGGTTTGAGAGATTCTCGCGTTCATTATAAGTCGACAACACAACAGAAACGAGCTCAGTCGCCGAACTAGCCCCCAATTGTTCCGGTGCCATAATGGTCATTAGGCCTACTTTCTACTTTATCGATATAATTTCACGCCTAGAAGTGCAGATTTAGAGCTAACGAAGGAGACATGGCTAGGATTGACGAAAGTGTTGGTGACAGGCGGCGCAGGCTTCATAGGCAGCCATATCGTCGACGCCCTACTCAACCGCAGAGAGGACGTCATAGCCCTCGACAATCTCAGCAGCGGAAAAATCGAAAACCTGCACGAAGTTACCAGCAGAACCGGTTTCAAGTTTGTGGCCGGTGATCTTAAGAAATTTCCGGATCTTACAGAACTTCTCACCGACGTGTCTTTGGTCTACCATTTTGCAGCAAACCCCGAGGTCCGCGTTGGAGCGGTGGAACCTTCGGTGCATTTTGAGGAGAACCTCCTCACAACGTTCAAGCTTTTAGAGGCCATGAGGGTGAGTGGTGAAGCGAAAACAATCGTGTTCGCCTCGACGTCAACAGTTTACGGCCAGGCAACGCAGCTTCCAACCCCCGAGGATTACGGGCCGATGCTTCCAATATCCACCTACGGAGCTTCCAAACTTGGTTGTGAATCCCTCATCTCCGCATACGCCTACACGCATGGAATGAGGGGCCTGATACTTCGTTTGGGAAACTGTGTTGGTTCCCGTTCGCGGCACGGTATTCTATGGGACTTCATCCAAAAGCTTAGAACTAACCCAAATGAGCTGGAAATCCTAGGCGACGGTACTCAGATAAAATCGTACGTTCACGTCACCGATTGCATAAATGCAGTTTTCTTATCGGCTGAGTCTTTTCTGCAATCAGATAGGAGGGTGGAAGTGTATAATCTTAGTTCACCTGACCAAGTAAGTGTGAAACGGATCGCCGAAATTGTCGTCGAGGAACTTGGCCTGAGGGGGGTAAAGGTGAAGTTTACTGGTGGTGTCGACGGGGGGCGCGGCTGGTTTGGGGACGTGAAAGTCATGCATCTTTCGGTCGCGAAGTTGATGAGGCTTGGGTGGCGGCCTAAACTCAACAGCGAAGGAGCAATTCGCGCCGCAGCCAAGGAGCTAGTGGCAGAAGCCACTTAGGGCGAGTTCATTGTCTCGGAGCAATGCGCACCGGCTAGTAATCACTCTTCCAGTCTACAAGGACACAACGTTCCTTGGAGGAACCACCGTCATGCTGGAGGAGGCTACTGAAGCGATTGATCCGAATTTCACCCTACTCATCGCAGAGGACGGCTCAAACTCCTCTCCCACAGTTGACGAGTTGAAATGGAAGTACCATAACATTGTGTATCTACAGAACGACCGGCGCTTAGGTCGTGGGAAAGCCTTGCGTGAGGCTTGGGGTAAGGTGCCGGGTGAAATCTACGTATACATTGACGTGGATTTGGCTACCGACCTAGAAAAATTAAACGCTTATCGGAACCTGATCGAGATGGGTAAAAGGTTTGATCTTGTCACCGGCTCACGGTATATTCAAAGTTCGATCACAAATCGGCCCTGGCTTAGGAAGGCAGCCTCAATCGCATACAATTCGCTGGTCCGTGTATTTTTCCACACTGGGGTTCACGACCACCAGTGTGGCTTCAAGTCGTTTTCACGGAGGCTCGTAGAACAGTTGAATGTCGAAGCCAAGAGCGATTCTTGGTTCTGGGATACAGAGGTTATAGTCCTAGCTAGGAAGATGGGTTTCACCATCAAGGAGATTCCAATTGTTTGGACCGAGAAGAAAGGCAGCAGGACTCCCTTGAAGCGACTTTTGCGAGACATGTGGCTTCACGGAAGCGGCTTACTCGTTCTTTTTTGCAGGGTCCATTTCTCTAAATTGGGTCGCAACTTATCTTGAAGTCAAGTGGACCAATACTTAGGAAGAAGTAGGGACGTAGGTAGGTGTTCTCCAGTTGACCGCGGTCACACACAGCGTCGAGAACGCCTTGGAGAAACTCGGCGACCTAATCGCGCCCGCTGAACGGGTAGCAGTATGCGCCTACGGTCCGTCTGTATTCGCGAAACCTGGAGTGACACGCGGACAGGACTTGTTAGTCTTATGCGAAGGCTACTCGAACGGTTTGAGGGCGCATCTGAGAGTATACGACGGCGAAGAGTTCAGGTTTCTAATCGCTGATCGGATCCTATTGGAGTCAGACGTGGAAAAAGGTACCCTAGGCGACTACCTGACCGAGCAATTTCTCTACCCATATCAGCCCATTCTCAACAACGAGTACTTAGACAAAATGGCCGAGAAAGCCAAAACCCGTGTCGCGGAGGAAGAGGCAAGGGACCTCGTCATTGAATTTCGTGAAATGTGTCGAGGGCTGGTGGCAACTCCAGAGTTTTTCGGTCTTTCGCGAATGAGAAAACTCGCCCGGGTATCCGTCCCGAGCATGACCGCGTATCTACGTCTTCTTGAGGAACCTGTTCGAGAACGAAACCTCACGGCTCTCAGAAACTCGTTCAAGATAGCGATCGCGGGAACAAGAGGTGAAGTTCTGGAACTTGAAGGCGAGCACGTATCGTTAGAAGATGGCGCCGTGGATCGCTGGTTGAAGGATAGGGTATCAGAACAAGTGGTTAACGTTCTGAGGCAGAGCCAGAGGGCGTTCTATTCTTACCTTAGCAAAGGGCGTGCAATCTACCTAAGCCCTGACCTTCTCGCTCGCGAACTCTACAGCCCTCTCAAGCTGACTCTGGATACAGAGTTGAGTCGGATGGAGCCTGAGGATCCAAAGAACTACCTTTACCTGAAAACGTCCGCGGGCCTAGTTCCGCTGAGTGAGAAAGCGTCACTTGACGAGGTCATTGCCAATCTGAATCTCGGGGGCCCGATCACGATTACCCCGTTAGCCGGCGTACTCAACGAAGTATTCTTGGTAACGGCCGGCAAGGAACAGCTTGTTGTTAAGAAGTTTACCGATTGGCACGGCTTCAAATGGTTTACCTTAAACCTGGTTTCCTTAGGTAGTAAGCTGTTTGCGGTTTCTGGAAAGGCGCGGATCACAAATGAGTATGGAATGAATCGGTATCTCGGAAAACGGGGCCTGAAGGTCCCGAACATAGTCTACTTGAGCATCAAGCGACGAATCTTGGTAGAGCGGTACATTTCAGGTCCCTCCTTCGCTGATCTCGCGAAGGAAGCAGTGAACCAGTCTAACCTGACTAAAGCTCAAACTGAGCTAGCTGAGTCGCTCGGAGACACACTTGCAGGCATCCATCAGATAGGCGTCTCTGTCGGGGACACAAAACCTGAGAACTTTGTCGTCAAGGACGGGAAGATATTCGTAGTGGATCTGGAACAGGCTGGGAAACGCAATGACTACGCTTGGGACATAGCGGAATTACTATTCTACACAGGCCACTATCGAATCTCCCCTACCGTCACCGGCGGTCTCAAAGGAGTAGTCGAAGCAATAGCGACCGGCTATAGTCGTAGAGGAGATTCGGCTGAATTACGAAAGGCCGCTGCAGTAAGGTACGCTAAGGTATTTTCAATATGGACCTCCGCGCCAGTGATCCTGGAAATATCCAGAATACTTCGAGAAGCTCGGTGACCTGAGTGCCGAATCCAGCTCGAAATGGTGGGGCCGGGGAAGGTAGGGTAGATCACAAGCTTCGCAGGCCGCGTATGGTCGTGTTCGATCTGGATGGTACGCTGACGCCCGTTGACAGTCTCTGGCGCTACTTGCACGACGCATTTGGCACTTGGGATCAGGCGAGGGATGCAGCGGAGAAGTATAGAAGGGGAGAAATCTCGTACAAAACTTGGGCGGAAAGAGACGCGCGTTACTGGGCTGGGGCTCCGTTGACTCAGATGAAGCGTATTCTCGAAGAAATTCCATACCGCGAAGGTGTTAGGGAAGTGTTCAACGAGTTGAGGAAGAGGGATGTGAAAACCGTCATCCTGAGCGCAGGCTTATCCATCCTAGCTGAGAAGGCAGCAAAAGAACTCGGCGCCGACTTTTCAATCGCGAACGAGCTTCGAACTGATAAGGGGCGTTTAACCGGAGAGGTAATTGTGAATGTTGCAGTTAACAGGAAGCAGGAGATTATAGAGCGCCTCGCTTCCCGACTCAATGTTCCGTTGCAGGACGTAGCCCTCGTCGGAGATCGGGCATTTGACCTCTCAAACGGGCAATGTTTGAAGATAGCCTACAAACCGAAAGACGAAGTCGCAAGGCGCGAAGCGGATTTTGTAGTCGAGGACGAGGATATGAGGGCCGTACTCCAATACCTTATCTGAAGCGGTACGCTGCAATCGTGTCGATTAGGGTAGCAGTAGTAGCAGAGGATTCGAGTTTTGCCATCCGCTGAGGAGTTGATTGACTGTCGTGGAGTTAATGGTTCAATCAGCTTATCCAAAGACAAGATGGTCATTCGCAGCGAAGGCTTCGGCTCGGTTCAATTCCGAGAGATGGCTCTCAACAAAATAACAGCAGTCGTGGTCGAGCGGAAGAGCGTGATGCCGTTCGCGACCCTGACGATACTGGCTACTACGGTTACCGTTTCAGCTTGGTACAACGCCCTCTGGTTTCTGATCAATCTCACACAGCAAGATATTCTAATAATTACGTCAGGCGGGCTATGCGCTGCGGTCGTGTGCGCTGTTCCGTTGATGTTTCGTCTCCTCTTTGTCAACGTGTTGGTGCGCTCGGAAGGAGAACCCGGCGCGCTGATCTTGAGACTTGTGTCCGTTCGTCAAGCTAAGAGATTGGCGAGACGGTTTCGTGAATTGTCATCGAGCTGGCAAGATTGATGGTAATTTTGGAGGGTTCATTGGTTCTTCTTTACTGGGATTTGAGGCGTCAATGGCTTCTGAGGGTTGAGAAGGGGAAGCAGTTCCACACGCATAAGGGCTTCATAAATATGGATGACCTCATCGGATCAGCTTTTGGAAGTTCAGTGAAGAGCTCACTGGGCGAGGTCTTTTGGGTTCTTAGGCCGACTACTCACGATTTCATCATGCACACCGCTCGGCAGACTCAGATAATGTACCCGAAGGATATCGGTATCATTTTGTTGAAACTCTCCCTAAGCTCAGGTATGAAGGTTCTCGAGATTGGGACGGGCAGCGGCGCAATGACAGTCGCCGCTGCGACGGCTGTAAGGCCTGGTGGTCATGTGCACACGTATGAAGCTCGCAATGAATTTGCGGATGTGGCCGAACGCAACCTGAGACGAGCCTCCGTTTCGGACTATGTGACAATTCATAGAGTCGATGCGAGTGGGGGTGTGGAAGGAAGCGACTTTGACGCGGCCATAATCGATGTCGGAGATCCTTGGCCCCTGATCCCTCATATTCACAGTGCCTTGTCGGGCGGCGGTCCTGTGGTCTCTTTCAGCCCGACGGTCAACCAAGTCGAGAAGACAACGGAGACATTCGCGAAAGTGGGATTCGTTAACGTACACACGCTAGAATGTTTCATTCGAGAAATCAGGGTTGACACTGGGAAGACGAGGCCCGCCACAATCATGGTCGGCCATACGGGATACATGACGTTCGCGCAAAAAATAATTCCTCAACCGCGATGAACATTATCCTGGTCGGCAGTGTACCGCAAACATTCTGGCTTAACTGATCTTTCTTCGCCGCCGAAGCCTAGCCACGTGACCAGTGCGGCACCCGCGACAATGTGGACGCCAGCGATTCTTCGCCCACTCTTTATCAACTCTGAGCCGGTGTCATTTGTGTGACTCTATTAGTTCCAGCCAATTTCCGTCTGGGTCTTTAATGAATGCGATTTTCGATGTGGAGCCCTGGAGTGAGAATGGCTCCATGGCGATTGTTACTCCGTGACCTCTCAAGTCTTGGATGGTTGAATCTATGTTGCTGACTCCGAATGCGATGTGGTCGAAGTTGTCGCCTTCCTTCAACTCTTTCTTGTCCCGCCAATACGCCAACTCAATTGCTGCACCGTCTTTATCCTGCAAGAAGGCGATCTCGGCGTTGTTTTGCTTGACCTCGCGTCGGCTAACAAATTGCAAGCCGATCTGTTTCGTGTAGAACTCAATCGAGCGGTCAATGTTGGAAACGTTCAGGCAGGTGTGGAGAATCTTCACAGGTTGATACCCTAGATACGCTAAGAGGAAAGAAGAAGAAAAAGTTGACGGGGGCTTGAAGAAAGCCCTCGTGAATTTAGTTGTCTGTTGGTATTGATTTAGACTAGGCCTTGTTCCATCATTGCGTTGGCTACTTTCAGGAATCCTGCAATGTTGGCGCCGTTAACGAGGTTGCCCGGTGTACCGTACTCTTTGGCGGTTTCGAAGCAAGCTTTGTGAATCTTCACCATGATGTCGTGTAGCCTGCTGTCGACTTCTTCGCGCGTCCAACTTAGTCTTTGGCTGTTCTGTGACATCTCGAGACCAGATGTTGCGACTCCGCCTGCGTTCGCCGCTTTCGCTGGGCCGTAGAGTATCTTGTGGTCTAAGAATGCCTTCGCCGCGTCAAGTGTGGATGGCATGTTGGCGCCTTCAGATACAACGTAAACCCCGTTCCTCAGCAGGTTGGCCGCATCTTTGACATTGATTTCGTTTTGGGTAGCGCTAGGAAATGCGCATTGAGCCTTTATATCCCAAATCGGGTTGTAATCCAGCTTCGGATCAACTGGCGTGTACTTTGCGCTCTTGAATTTGTCCGCATATTCCTTAATTCTTCCGCGCCTCACGTTCTTAAGATCCATAACAAAAGCGAGCTTCTCAGCATCGATTCCGGCGCTATCGTAGATGAAGCCGCTTGAGTCGGATAGTGTAACTGCTTTCGCTCCTAATTGGTTCAGTTTCTCAACAGTGTATTGGGCCACGTTGCCGCTACCGGAGACTAGGGCTATCTTTCCCTTCAGGTTCTCGTTGCGGGTCTTGAGCATTTCTTCGGCGAAGTACACTGCTCCATAGCCTGTGGCTTCTGTGCGAATCAATGAGCCTCCCCAACTCAAACCTTTTCCAGTCAATACGCCTGTGAACTCATCCTTCAGCCTCCTGTACTGTCCGAATAGGTAGCCGATTTCGCGTCCACCGACTCCAATGTCGCCGGCTGGTACGTCCGTGTTCGGGCCAATGTGCCGGAAGAGTTCGCTCATGAAGCTTTGGCAGAAGCGCATTACCTCATCGTCGCTCTTTCCCTTCGGGTCGAAGTCGGATCCTCCTTTGCCTCCTCCCATCGGAAGAGTGGTCAGTGAGTTCTTGAGGACTTGCTCGAAGGCAAGGAACTTGAGTATCCCAAGGTTGACTGTGGGATGGAATCGGAGGCCGCCCTTGTACGGTCCGATGGCACTATTCATCTCAATTCGGAAGCCGCGGTTTACGCAATAGTTGCCTTTGTCATCTTGCCATGGTACTCGGAACATCAGAACGCGTTCTGGTTCAATCATTCGCTCTAGAATCTTGGCTTTCTTGTATTCTGGGTGGCGTTCGAGGACGATGCTAAGTGACTCGGCGGCTTCCTGAACTGCTTGATGAAATTCAGGTTCGGCGGGGTTTTTTGCTTTAACTTCGGTCATTAGTTTTGAAACATAGTCATTCATTCACGTTCACCTTTCATTACGAGTTAAGGAGGCGCAAACAACCATTATCTATAAAGTCTATGGGAAGCTTTTATTTCGCGAAATGAGGACACAGGTGAGGCACAGGTGGAAATCGCTGGCAGGAAAACCGGCCCAAAAGGAACGAGGGCCTCTACATGTCATACTGCTTTTGGCCGCCGCTGCTTTGATAGTTTTGCCAAGTTATATCGCGTATTACCTAAATAGGCACGCGAAATTGAGCATTTCAATTGCTGCGATAGTCGCCCTCGCAATGTTCCTCGTTGGGGCGTATCTTCTCATAAATCTACTAAAAGAGTAATTATCCGGTTCTTTCACAATCCGAGAAGTATGTAGGTGTACGCAGTGAGAACCAATGCGACAACGAACAGTATCGCCCAATAGCGCCGGTTCCAAACGTATACTTTTCGCCCATCAAAGATTGCGAACGGAATCATGTTGAACAATGCGAGGAAAGCGTTGATCGCCGCCCCGTAAAGCACCGCCAAACCGATTGATGTATGCCCAAGCACCGGCAGAGTGACAAGAAGGCTTATTGTGATTACGATATTGACGATGGGTCCAGCAATCGCTGTCCACCCCATTCGATCCTTGTCCGCAAACCCAGAGATCACAACCGCGCCGGGGGCGATGAATTTGAGGGGGGAGACGACTGAGATAGCCGTCAGTAATACACCCATGGTGTTAACGCGGAACTCGGCCCAAAGACCATACCGTTGTGCTACATATTTGTGAGCTAGCTCATGCAAAATGAAGCCCATTGCGAATATTACCGTAGCCACGATCAATGAAAGCGGTGAGAACGCGTTGCCGATCAGAAATGAAACGCCGGCGGCGGTTACCAATACCGTGCCTAGGATCAAGTGTCGTATTTCGGTGCTGCTGAATCGAATGCTGCGTGTTCGAGCAGGCAGTAGCATGCTACGGGTTCCCGTACCTACTTGAATCGGTCCCGTCACCCATCTAGCGGACTTCAGCGCCTTGACACGCCACGTTTCAGTGCAATCATGGTTCTCAGGGAGCCTATGCTCTGGGCAGTAATAGTTTTGGCAATAGTTGCATCTGAAGGGAAGGTCGACATCTGCCCCGCACTTAGCGCATTTCACAAGGTGATGCTCCCTGGCGGCGGGAAATATGTGGCTACTCCTTACTTTTAATGTTGGCACCCCCTTGTTTGTCGGCGTGGTAAATGTTGCCTGTATGTGCAACATGTGGCAGGGAATTTCCGAAGCTCGAAAAATGCCAATATTGCAACAACCTGTACTGCGAGGAAGATTATCCAACACACATGGCTCGGGAACGACGCCACGAGGGTATTGCGAAAGAAGAAGGAAGATTCTGGAGAAAACGACGAGACGCACCGGAGTAGAACCGTGGTTGATCCGGTTTTAACTGAAAGCAAGGCATAGTTTATTAGCGAATTCAAAACCGTCTACAAGACGAATCCAATGTCCAAGTACCTTAAACAAGCCGAGAAAGTCAGCGTCCCTCGTCATAGACACTGCATTGTCTGCGCGACCCCTATCTCGTTGGAGAGGGAGTTTTGCGGATCAAACTGTGAAGACGAATACAAGCGCGTGGAAAGAAAGCGAAAGTATCAGATGGTAATTCCGATGCTGATCATGTTCCCTGTACTATTCCTACTCCTGTTCCTGATGCACCACTAAGCAGCTAACCGCGCGCAAGCATACCCGCTATTAGTTAATCGCGCTGGACTTCCTCAACCACATTATACCATTTAGTTGAGGTTCTAACTTTTGGGCGCAACTTCCACCTTAACGTCTTCGGCAATTTCTCAGTCGTCTCTTGAAGCCGATCGATTCTCACTGAGACTGCTTGCTTATCCTGCGTGCTGAGGTCGTACTTGTCTAGGAGCTCATTTGAGTCGTTCGTACAGGTCTTTATGGTTAGGGCAGTGCATTCGGATGGCTGCTCAACCCATGATTCTCATTGGGATCTTTCGCTTGTCGGATTCTGATATGATTCGTAGAATCTCTTCCTCGAATTCTGGAAATGTAGCGAATTCGCCCAAGTAATAATCAACCCTTAATGTTTCGTATTTGTTCTTTGTCGATCCATCAATTGCACTCTATGTTTCCACAAGTCGCAATGAGGAATGTGCCTAACTTCCATTAAGAATGTGTGATGCTGCACAATGAAAAGCGGGTAAGGCACAGCAAATATACGTTCCTGACTTCACAGGTGGGAGTTTTGTTAACACCCGACTGTAAATCAATTCATGATCCTCGTTTTCGATTAACGGTTTGCGGTTGGTTTTCTGCGCGATTATTTCTTGGATGCGACACATTTTCGAAGCAAGTTGCGTGGGGAAAGCGTTCCAACCTTAATTTGACAGTTAGCATGACATCTACTTGCTTATCGCATTCTGGGGTCGCAATTAAGTGTCTGTAGAGAAGCAGAAAGCCCTCGCGCTATCCTTGACAGGGTCGGTGTTTGCAGGTCACAGATTTGCAAACTACTTCTGGGTCGCACCGCTCGCCTTGGGTTTTGCAGTGTGGGAAGTCCTTACGAGGTTTGGGGTGGTCCCTAGTAAGATTCTTCCAACGTTTTCCAGCGTACTGCTCGTCTTCTTCTCGTCGATTCAGAGCGTAACGTTCCTGCTCCGAATAGCGCACAGCTTTCTGAATCTAGTCTGCGGGCTCTTGCTGGCATTCTCAGTCGCTCTTCCACTGGCTTTCGCAGCAGGCAGCAAGAACAAGTTCGACCTGACTATCACGCCCCTGATCATGCTCTTCGGTGCACTTCCGGACCTCTCCTTCCTCCCTCTGCTTGTTTTGTGGTTCGGTCCTGGCAACGTCGCGGCCGTGATAATGGCATCAGCAGCTGGTTTCTTTCCGATCTACTTCACCGTTCGCGAAGGAACCAAGAACATTCCTCGAGAACTATTCGACGTTACTTCCATCTTTAAGTCGGACCGCCTCTCGACGTTTACAAAGATGGTCTTACCGGCTATCTCACCGCACATGTTCAGTGGGTTGAGGCTGGCGTACGATTTCGCATGGGAAATCATAATCGCAATTGAGATCGCGACTCGTGTGGCGGGAATAGGGAACTTCATAGACGGAAATGTGGCATCAGGATCGTTGCAGAGCGGGTTTGCCGCAATATTTGCTATCGCTCTGGTGGCGATAGCAGTTGATCGATTGTTTTTCGGCTCCTTGGAATCATGGGCGAAGAAGTGGGCTTGATGGAGAATCACGTTGAATTAGACAATGTAAGCAAGTTCTACGACGCCGAGCAGAAACTTCACGCGCTGCATGAGGTGAGCTTCGGCATAGCTCTGGGAGAGTTCGTATCAATTGTCGGCCCGAGCGGATGCGGGAAGTCAACTTTGCTGAAGATCATTGCCGGCTTAGACAGACCGACGTCCGGCGAAGTTCGCTTCAACGGTGGACCAGTTCAAGGTCCCGACGGCAAGATCAGCATGGTCTTTCAGGCCTTCGGCTTGTTCCCATGGAGAAACGTGTTGGAGAACGTAGAGTACGGGTTAGAAATGCGGAAGGTGCCGAAAAAGGAACGCCGAAACGTGTCGGAGCAATATTTGGAAATGGTTGGCCTCGCGGGATACGAGCACATGTACCCTAAACAGCTATCGGGGGGAATGAGACAGCGTGTCGGAATAGCACGAGCGCTTGCAGTCGAACCTGAAGTTGTGTTAATGGATGAGGCATTCAGCGCGATTGACGAGGTCACCGCCGAAGTGCTTCGGGAAGAAGTGGCTGATATTCACCGACAAACCGGGAAAACGTTCGTTCTCGTTACCCACAACCTTTCTGAAGCAATCGAGCTTGCAGACAAAGTCGTGGTCTTATCTTCAAGGCCCGCAAGAGTCAAGAAAGTGATGCCAGTATCGCTTGAGCGGCCGAGGGATCGAACACATTCATTGTTCATTCATATGCATAAGGACATATTGCATTTGCTGAAAGAGGAATTGGAGAACACTCTGATTCGCCATAAGCTCCAGGGGATAAGAGAGCTTCAATCACTCCATGACATTGAAGCCCAAGGTAGCACGGAGAAACCAAAGCAACCCTTGCTTACTACTTAAGGTCCGAGCCGCACTTTGAACAGAACTTGGCACGGGCCGGCAGAGACGCACCGCAGCTAGGGCAAATTAAGACGGCTTGAACCGTCCGTGCTCTAGCAAAATCAGTCTCCGTCCGCTCCGACGAGGCGAGGTCAACTTCCTTCTTGAGTAGGACAACATCCTCGACAGATTGCACGTCGTCCCAGCCGAAATCCATTTCTCCCTTATTCTTCGTTGATACCTGAATTGAGATTTCCCTTTTCGCGAAGTCGACCGAAATATCCTTCACAGTACCCACCAGCGATCCCTTTGTGTCGATTACCTGTAAACCGATGAACTGTTGCGCAGGCATGGATTTGCTGGGTTCTTTTGGCATTGGAAGCATCTGCTCGGCTAGAAACATGTTCGAATAAATCTGATTTGCGGTATATCGTTCACTTGGACGCAATGGCGTTTTCAAACCACATAACATGGGACCATATGGCTGATTCTAAGCGATTGCAGAATGGTTCTCCTGAAAACGACTCTCATCGGGGCGATCTTCCTCGTGGCTGGCATCCTGCTACTTACCGTTGCCGGCCACTACATTACCGTTGAAGTTCAAGTCGTGCAGCGACATGAGGTCGAGTCGCATGCAGAATTTCTAGTAGGGGATGTAACGGACAGGCCGTACTCTCTCCCCGCTGGCGTATCGGTTTTCGGCACACTCGACGTTACGCAAGCACCTACAAACAGCTCAAGCGATGTTCAATTCCTAGTTTTCGACAACACCAATTACCAAAATTGGGTTGCGGGCCAACAGTCAAGCTTCCTATTTTCCGGGGATGAGCAGGGCCACTCCAACTTCACCTTCAACACCAACAACAGTGGTGTATACCACTTCGTCTTCGACAACAGAGCCTCACTCTTCAAGAAATATGTGACATTATCTGTGAGTTACAATGGGGTATCGACTAGTCAGCAACCAGACCCAAGAGTACCGTACGTTGGTTGGGGCCTCAGTGCAGTTGGGTTAATCATTCTCGTTTACGGGTTGGTTAGAAAACCCCCCATTCCGTGGGCCTAGAAAGGCAAGGCAACCTAACCGAAAGCGGATCCGCAGATAAGTTACCGGAATCAGTCGAAAGTACTAATTACCGCTGCAATCGTAGATTTTGATGTGCTTGGCTTGAGTGGGCTTACGAAGAAGTCGGTTTACGCTGACAAGGTATTGGCAACGATTTTAGGCGTTACAGAGGGAGATCACGTAAGTTATGCTCAACTATCTAAGGGGCTTCACCAATACATCAAGGAGAAGAACCTCAAGAACCCGCGATCCGTTGATTTGAATGCAACGCCTCTAACGGCCGCGCCCCCTCCAGAGGCCACGAATACCGTAGTGACTACAATCGTCACGAAGAGATGTAGGGATTGTGAGGCTGAGATTCCGGCTGGGGCAGTTTTCTGTGATTTGTGTGGAATCCGGCAATGAGTCGTCGAGGATGTTGCATTTCAATTAGACCTTTCTAATGCCATCTTAAATACGATCCTCATTCGGCTACCATACTTTTAACCGTCGTAACCAGAGGGTTTTCCATGGCGACCGACAGGATCGGAATCGTAGGGTACGGTGCTTACGTTCCCCTGCAACGTATCCAAAGTGAACTCATCGTTAGGGAAAGGGAGAGTAAACGCGAGGACCTCCCTGAATTTCTTGAGAAAGTAAGGAACGGTCTCCTGCTTCGCGATAAATCGGTAGCAGGTATATCGGAAGACTCGATCACGATGGCGACTGAAGCCGCAGAGAACGCGCTCGATATGGCGGGTGTAGATCCAGCCGAGATTGAGACAGTGGCTGTGGGGTCTGAATCAAAACCGTACGCAGTGGGAACCATAGCGCGCCATGTTGCCTCATTTCTTGGAATGGGCAATCGCGTATACATCGCAGACCTGGAAGGAGCCTGCAACTCTGGTATGCAATCGACCGCATTCGTCGAAAGCCAGATCCTGAGTGGCAGAATCAAGTATGGCTTAGCCGTTGGCACCGATGTCGCTCAAGCTCCGGTAGGCGACCCGTTAGAGTATGCCTGCGGCGCCGGTGCGGGCGCATTCCTACTCGGCCGTGCGGATCGAGTTGCGACGATTGAGGATACCGCCGCTTATTCAAGCCTCACACTCGACTTCTGGCGAAGGGATGGAGCTCATGTTCCAAGCCATTTCGGGAGAACCACGGTTGAGGCATACATCAAACACGTAATTGGAGCCATCGAAGGCTTGCTCATGAAACATCCAGAAATTTCACTGCAAGACTTCGATTACGTAACCTTCCATCAACCATCCGGCTACATGCCTATGAAAACATGCAAGACCCTCGCCCAAGAAAAAATCCCCATACTTGACAACCCAGAGCTGGAAGAACGCATCAGGTTGACACCTGAATTCATTGAGGAAAGAGTACGCCCATGGCTCAGGGTACTAGATACGGGCAACACGTACGCCGCATCCACGCTAATCGCGACCTGTGACATTCTTGACCATGCCAAACCCGGAGAAGACGTCCTAGCCGTCTCCTATGGCTCAGGCGCATATACGATCGCCACGTGGCTGCACGTGGAAGACGCGATCCTCAGGAGGAGGGGTAGAGCCCCAACCGTCAGGGACTATCTGAATAGGAGACGCGACATCAGCCTACACTCATACCGCAGGCTCATGAGGTTCAAGCAACATTCGATAAGAAGCAAATTGGAGCTGCCACGCATTATAGCGGAAGTTGAACCATACGACGGCAGGACCATCACTTACAGTCTCTGCAATGGCTGCGGCCGCGTATTTTATCCCGCGAGGGATAGGTGTCTAGAATTTGATTGCAAAGGCCCAATTGAACAGCACACAATGCCGCTCAACGCACGCTTGCTCTCCATCGACAAGCCCACCGTGCGAGAAAGATTCGAATCGAACTTCGAGCTTCTAAAACAGGGCAAGGTGCTCGTAGTTGACGCAACCGCGAGCGAAGTGACACCGGGAATGGAACTGGAAATAGTCATCAGGAGGTTAGATGACGAAGGAAAATCCGGTCTCATCATATACGGGCCAGTTTACAGACCGATATTCAGAACCAAGGCGCTGTTGAGAGAAGCTGAGGCGAAAGCAACCCCGGCCAAAGTCGTAGCCAGCTGATTCAAGCGAATAGCCGCGTGCACTCTTCCGCACATTCGGCAGTATTGTGCGTTGTCAACTTCGAAGAAGTCTCCGTCATCGCGAATGGCGAGGGTATTTCGGAACCTGTGGCCGATTAGGCGGCAGACCATGCTCATTTCTCTCACCGCCTTTTTACATCTAGATCAAGATATATCGATGTGCCGTGTATGGAACATCGATGTGTTGATTGTCAACATAAAGAGTTTGATAAGACCGCACCCAACCTAGGCACACCTGTCCATAGGGGGTAAGGGCTTTCTGCGGAATAGCGGGTTTCTGCGGTCTCAACGATGACGCTCTCCTACACCGTATGATCGAAGTCCTGCATCACCGCGGACCAGACGACACAGGCTTCTTCATAGACGCAAATGTCGGACTTGCGAACGCAAGGCTAAGCATAATCGACATCCAGGGCGGCCACCAACCCATCAGCAACGAGAACGGGACCGTCCACGTAACCTACAACGGTGAAATCTACAACTACCAACAGCTACGTCAGGAACTACAGAAGCTAGGCCATAGCTTCAGAACCCAATCCGACACAGAGGTAATTGTTCACGGTTACGAGCAGTACGGGCAATCTTTCGTAAGCAAACTCAACGGCATGTTCGCCATTGCCCTATGGGACTCGACTAAGAAAAAACTGATTCTTGCCCGAGACCGTATGGGAATCAAACCTCTATACTACGCGGTCAGGGGCGATACGTTACTGTTCGCATCGGAAACGAAAGCCATCCTACAAGCGCCGATTGAACGAACAGTCGACCTCCACTCGCTCTACACGATTCTCAATCTTGGATACGTTCCGGGCGAACGAACTTTGCTAGAGGGCGTAAGTAAGCTACCCCCCTCTAGTTACCTGGTCTACCAAGACCGCTCCGCCACGATTGACAGTTACTGGGCCGTGCCACCAGTCGACGTGTCAGCGAATGAGGAACAAATAATTCAGAGGCTTGAAGAGACCCTCGAAGAATCAGTGCGTGATCAACTCGTTGCAGACGTGCCCGTAGGCTGTTTTCTGTCTGGAGGATTAGATACTTCCGTCCTCGTCGCGTACGCAGCAAAAGCTTCACGCGAACCCTTGAAGACATTCTGTATGGGCTTCGGAGAGGAGACGGATGAGTTCAAGGATGCGAGGTTGATCGCGGAACGGTTCGGGACGGATCACCATGAGTTGACGGTCGACAGCTCGCAAGCCATGAAATTGTACCCGAAAATGATCTGGCACATGGAGTCACCCAAATACAACCTATACCCATGGTTTGTCTGCGAACTCGTTCACAAATATGTGAAAGTATGCCTCAGCGGAAATGGCGGAGACGAGGTCTTCGGCGGATACTACGGTAGATACGGGAACGCGCTCCGAATCCAGGAACTGGCTAACAAACCATTCGCATGGATGCTAAGAACACCAAGCCGCTTCCTGCAACCGCCACTGAAGGATGTGAAAACACAGAACCGACTCAGGGCACTGCAAGCATTAGGCAATGACGTGTCCGAATACCTGATCTTGGCAGGCGCATTTCCGGATTCATTTAACCAGAAATTTTTCAAAGAAGAGATTTCAGCTTTCAACTTGCGGCAGCATTACGCACCGTTCTTCGAAGGTGTTGACCTCGTTCAAGGACTCATGAATGCCGAGCTTCGGACGAAACTTGTTGATGACCTTCTTTCCGTTGACGACACAATGAGCATGGCAAGCTCGCTTGAACTTAGAGTCCCTCTTCTGGATAACAGAATCGTAGACCTAATGACGCCCGTGCCTTGGCAACTGAAGTTTGCGCCGGGGACGCATGGAAAACTCCTATTGAGGAAAGTTGCTCAGAAAATTCTGCCTCAAGAAACCATGCGCAAGCCAAAATGGGGCTTTAGCGTAAACGTGCAGGCCTGGTATAACGGGGAGCTAGGAGAACTCATCCACCAGATACTGCCCGACTCAGACGTACTACCAAAGTATTTCCAACCGAAGGAAGTTCAAAGGATTATCGAGGGGACGAGTGGTACCAGTAGGGATAGGCGTTGGCAGGTCCTGCTTTGGCAGTTGCTTGGTTTTCACTTCTGGCACAAAATATTCATTGAAAGGGAGCGTGTGGATGCCACCAAGCTTCAAGTTGAAGCATTGGTGGCGTGAGGTTTGAACTATTGGGCGGTTGTGGTTGCAAGAAACGCTGCTCAGCAAGTATCCCGCACGCTTGACTCATTACTCCAACAAACACTCAAACCTGAACGGGTAACCGTGGTGGACGACGGTTCAAGCGACGATACGGGTAAGATTCTTCGAACCTACGAGCGCCGCACTAGCCCCGTCTCAGTGCTAACCTTACCGGACAGAGGATATGACATACGGCGTGTGCCCTCCAACATCAACCTCGCTTGGAAACGAAACGCTGCCGCCGGACTGAAAACAAATTTCTTCATGATAAGTGGGGACGATTGCTTCTACCCTCCCAACTACGCCGAAGCACTCACCTCTAGGATGCAAACTGATCCGCGGCTCGTCGTTGCCAGCGGGCGACCTTCGCCGGGAGGCAACCTCACACGCGAACACTCTCCTTCGGGAAGCGGGCGAATGGTCCGGTGTTCCTTTTGGATTGATGTTGGCGGCATGTATCCCCTGAGGGCGGGGTGGGAGAGTTGGCTTCTCTACGAAGCATCCAGGAGAAATCTAATGGTACGCCTTTTCGACGATCTCAAATTCAAACATATACGCCCCAGAGGGACGAAACACCAGTTTGTATACTGGGGCGCAGCCATGGGAACACTTGGCTACCATCCGCTGTACGCCCTAGGAAGAATAACGAAGAACGCCCTGACCCGTTCGATCGGAGTGAAAGGCTCCGTCAACATGTTGCGAGGCTATATTCAGTCACAGCTAGGTTCCGAAGATTCGTTCATCTCACCATTCGATTCACGCTTAAGAGAATTCGTAACGACCGAGCAAAGCCGACGAATTCAAAGAATTATTTCAGCAAATATAGCTAACAGGATCACGACAAGGATGATTCCAGGTTAATCTAGGTGACGAGGGTTGGCTTAAGCTTCCCGCTAAGTCCCAGTTCCGCCGCGCCCAATTTGCCCATGGGTGATGGCGATTTAGGATCTTAAACGTTGCAATCTAGAATACCCGCATCATGCTGATTGTCAATATTGGATGGAGGTGTGAGTAGAATTCGTGGAACGACCGTTAACGGGTAGCATGTTCACTGCTTTCACAGGTCCAAAGCCTCGGGTTGGAAGCTCTAAGACTGGCCCTATAGGCCCTTGTCTACCGGTAGTTTATTCACGATCGGCATCTTCCAACCTAGACCAAACGCTTTCTTTGTTATCTTTATCACCGGAGCCGCCTGACGACGTTTGTACTCTGCGAACCTAACGCGGCGTAGGCAGTCGTCGACCACTTTCTCATCATAACCCTTCTTGAGCAGCTCAGCTCTGGATAGTCGATTCTCGATGATGTCGTCGGCAAGCGGGGACACCATAGCGTAGTCGAAGGGGTCAAACTGGTCGGGTTTGAGTTCCGCGGAGGGAATCTTACTGAAACAATTTTCCGGAATCACCGCTCTACCTGCTCTGTGGTTATAGTACCTTGACAACGCATAGACCTCTGTTTTGCTCACGTCGCCTATTACTTCGAGGCCGCCACTCATATCCCCATACAAGGTTGCGTACCCTAACGCAAGCTCCGTCTTGTTCCCAGTAGCCAACACTAGGCCGCCGAACTTGTTAGAGAGCGCCATCAGCAGTGTTCCTCTAATTCGGGATTGCAGGTTCTCCTCAGCCACGTCAGGCGGGCGCCCTTTGAACGGCCCTTCCAACTGGTCTAGGTAGGCGGAGAAGATGGGTTCGATGGGGATTGTCAGAAACTCTACCCCCAAGTTCTCCGCCAGAACTTTAGCATCACTCTTGCTGTGACCGCTCGAGTATCGGGATGGCATTGAAACCCCAGTCACGTTCTCCCTCCCTAACGCTGCAGCAGAGATTACCACGACAAGCGAAGAATCAATGCCCCCACTCAACCCAACGTAAGCGTGGCCGAACCCCGTCTTACGGAAATAATCCTTCACCCCCAGAACTAAAGCGTCAAAGATCTCCTGCTCCGCCACGCGGTTTGGTGTTGGACGTTCGCGCGGTGCTTGGGGCGGGTCTATGTCGACTATGATGAGGTCTTCCTCGAACTGCCTCCCTATCCCAATCAAACGCCCTTTACCGTCCACCGCCAAGCTTTCCCCGTCGAACACCAACTCATCCTGCCCACCCACCATGTTCACGTAGAAGATGGGAATCCCAAGATGCTTCGCCTTCCGTTTCAGAATGTTCAGCCGCGTCTCCCGCATGCCATGGTGGAATGGGGAGGCGTTTATGTTCACGACCAACCGAGCTCCGCGTTCTGCGAGGACATCAACAACCTTCACCCCATACCCGACCGCCTCGTCCCAGATATCTTCGCAAACGGACGCCCCCAAAGATACTTGCTGGCCTTGGATCTCAACCTTCACGGGACTGTTGACGAGGGCAGACGTGAAGTAGCGTTGCTCGTCGAAGACGTCGTAGGTTGGGAGGAGAGTCTTGTGAATCACGCTCATTACTTGACCTCGGTTGATGATGGCTGCGGCGTTGAAGAGGTTCACTTCGTCGTAATCAACGAACCCTACCACCGCCGTAATTGAGTCAATCTTCTTCGCCAAATCGTACAGGTACTGTTTGTTGAGCCGAACAAAGTCCTCCTGCTCAGGTTTCCGATTACCGCTTGGGGGGCGGGTTTCACGAGGAGGCAAAAGGTCTAACGGAGGATACCCAGTCACCGCCATCTCCGGGAAAGCCACTAAATCAGCCTTCGCCTCCGCAGCTTTTCGCGCATATTCAAGGATGAGGCGGACATTACCTTCCAGATCCCCAACAGTCGGGTTGATCTGCGCCATCGCGACTCGCGGCAATCTTCGATCGTCGCGAGTAGCGGGCCGGATGGGCAAAAGGTTTGCTGCGGAGTGGCGGATCGTAGCATAACCATAGTACTCACCAGACAAACGGATTCGCGCCCGTTTTCCCTTCTTGAGACTGAGTTAGGTGTGGATCAAGAGAGGCGTCTACCTTCTTCGAGGTCCACTAAGAGCGCCGTCAAGAGCAATTGGATTCCGATGAATAGGGGAGTAGCCGCAATCATGACGGAGCCCGTAGACGGACTAATCCGTTCCGGAGACACATATCTCATGTAAAGGAGATATGCGGACAGCAGTAAGCTCCCAATAAAAAGCAAGGCGCCCGTCACGTATAGCAACGCAAAAGGATGAAAGTCGTATAGAATATACTTTCGGTACAGTCGCACATGAAAGTCCTTGAAAAGGCATATTGAGGTCCTGACTGCGAATGGTAAGAGACGAACTTTTGATCGCTCCCCTTTGTACACTGCCGGAATGGGTACATCCTTGACTCGGGCACCCAGAATGTTCAGCCTCACAAGCATGTCATTTTCGAATTGGTAACCATGTTGCATCGCATCGAGATCCAAACTCTTGAGGATCTTTACCCTTATCGCTGTATATCCGTTCTGAGGGTCAAATATCCGCCAATAGCCTGACGCAGCTTTGGTTAGAAAAGAGAGAATGGAATTACCAAGAATTCTAAGCTTCGGCATCTTCTCGATTCCACCTGACATAAATCGATTGCCCTTCGTGTAGTCATAGCCGTCGTCAATTATGGCATCCAGTAGATGTGGAAGGTATCTCGGATCCATTTGATCATCGCCTGCCATGACCGCGCTTATGTCAGCGTTCAATTCAATCGCTCTCTTGTGACCAGTAATCAAAGCTCTTCCAAGTCCCTGGTTCGAACTATGCCTAGTAATCTCCACTCTGCTCGCAGCCGCGGATCGAGCGACATCGGCAGTGTTGTCTGTACTCGCATCGTCAACGACCACTATGTGATCTACAAAATCAGGTATTCCGCGGATCACGTTCGTGATATGCTCAGCTTCGTTGTAAGCTGGCACCACAACGCAAACCCTCCAATTCTTATACAATTACGTCAGCCCCGTGTTGGAAATCAAGGTTCAAGATCCTCGCGCGGGATTTCCTTTAATACACGCCTCAAATACGATAATACGGTGGTATTTTTTACGGTTGTCTTTTAGTACTTCTTGTATGGTTGCTAGCTGCTAATTCTGATCTGCAATAGAGTCTCCACCGAGGTTGGGGTTTGGCTAACGCACTTCGACCTAAAGAGATTCAACCATGTCTCCGTTCGGCGGTCAAGAGCAATATGGAACAAACTCGTGCTCATTGCAGTTCACCTAGTGCCTTTCGGAATGTGGAAGCGAATTCGGTTGGTTCTCGTTCCTTCGGAACGTCCTCCATGGTCCGTCCGTTGAATGTGACTTGCAACCCGCACAGTAACGCCTCGTGAACCATTCTCGGTAGTCCGTCTTCTGTGGTCATGCGAATCAACCTCTTGTATCGCCTATACAAAGCTGGCATCTGTGAGCGTTCAACGAATGGAATGACCTCGAGGTTCGGTAATTGGATCGCATAGTTCGCTGGGTGGGCAACATTCCCGATTATAGTGATTTTTTCCTCTGGGTGAGCCTTCGCATATTCGATAATCCATGACAAGCGGTAGATTTTCTCGTTTGCTTCGCCGCTCGGACAATAATACAAGACATCTCGGTCGGGAGTAACTTGCAGAGCCCTCCCTTGCTTAAATGCCTCAGTGGCAATGGGGAAGGGCAATACTGCTCCTTTCTGGCCTACCATTTCCTCAAGATGGAGCGAAACATAGAACACCAAATTGCAGTGCCGAAGGACGTACCTCCAGTACCGTTGTCTCCAGGAAGAGAGCTCGCGTTTAACCCAGTACGCGTCGCTGCCCACAAAATGTACGATGGTTTTCCTTCCGAGCAGTTTGGCGGCTAGAATGTAGCGGCTGCAAGTCTGGAGGTAGATCCCATAGACAATATCGCACCTCAAAATTCTCCTGAGGCTGGGAATCTTGACTCGGTCGGTCCATTCGGCGTCGATTCCGTTGGACCGGAGAACTTCAGCTACCATGTCAGCGTTAGGTGAGCCGGCGCCAACTACTAGGATCCTCGGTGCTTTCTTCATTCTTACTGGCTTCTAGTGGGTTCTTTCCGCCTCGTTGATGATCAGGCTTTCGACCTGTGAAGCTAGTGGGGGCCATGCGAAGTGTTCCGAAACCCATTTCCGCCGTTGCTTCCCTAATCGAACTCGAAGCTTGAGTTCGGAGTTGCAAGTGGGACACCGGAGAATCTTCGCGAGGTCGGCGGGAAGTATTGTCGACTCGGGCTTACTACGAGAGGATGATTTTAGTCGTTGCATCTCCAACGTTCTCCTACCGCCTGACCTTGCCGTCAGTCTCAATACTGAATCTGGAGAGGCACTTCGTCGACGGTTATTTGGTCATTCTGGTAAAACATGTGATATGCTGTTGACCCAGCCAATTGTCCTGTAAGTAACTGTTCGTTCAGAACGACCGTTGCTGGCGGCGACCCCTGAATTCTGGCTATGTCTATGCTCACATATCTGATGCCTGTGACGACATAGACCTCCTCACTGGACGGGCCGTTCTCTTGAATTTTTCCACATGTAATGTTCTCGTAATGAGCGTCGGGAAAGAATATTTGGCCACTAAATTCAATGGTTTGGTTCACAATCGTCATGTTTGTAATTCCAATGACAGCGCGCCGGGCGACCACCGCCTGCTCCTCCAGAATAATGTGCTCTACTCCTACCACCAGAATTTGGGCATCGGTGGGAGTGTTGTCCCGTATGTACGCGAGCGCGTAATACTCCTGATTCGTCATAGGCCTGTAATAGTAGAAGCTGTCTGGAATCAGACCGCCTCCAGAAGGAGCCTTGTAGTAGTCGAGGGCATTCAAATTTACCAAGACAAGCAGAATAATCGCACATATCGCGGCTACCTTGATCGCGCGTGTGAAATTCTTCGCGGGGAACTTGTAGTGCAAATTTTCACCGATCTGATTAATTCCGAACATGACAGCGCTGGCGGAGAAAATTGCGGCTGGTATTGCTAGCCAACTGAACATGTAGACGCTACTATCACCGGCGCTGGCCAACCCGAGGTCGTAAACGAATCTCAGCATCAAAGTCAGGCCGACAAGAACAGCGAGGTATGTTAGAAGCAACCGAGGGCCGAACCCTTCATTTTCCCTAAACCTGTCTCTCACCAGGTATGCAATGCCAACAAGCGCGAGTAGCGTTATGACGTAGCCCATCTCTGCGAAGGCTACAACACTTGATTTCGCAACTGAATAAACCATTAATCGAAATAATCCACCGACCGAGCGTTCGAAAGTCGGCCTGGCATAAGTTGCTGCTTTTGTGCCGAGATAGTATTGAAGCATGTTCGGTAACACTTGCAGGTACCAAACTAACCCGGCAACGATGAAAGCAGGTAGAGCTGTGAAGCCAATTTCCCTTACTACGATTCTCTTCCGGGACCAGAGGCCGAGGGGTAATATGAGCAGGAAGGGGATCAAGATGATGAGCGTGAAATGGTAGTATAGCACACTAACCGCCACTGAGGTGGCCCCTAAAAGCCTGTTTCGCCAGCTTGGAGTTGATAACGATTTGAGCAAGAAGAATATGACGAAGGTGAAGAATAATTGTGCTAGGCCTTCAGGGATTCCTATCGAGGTTCGCACGAAGTAGAATCTGCTCGTAACAGCTAGGAGGGATCCTAAGGCAGATATTCGGTGGGAATGAAAGATTTCCAACGCCAACAGGTAAATCGGAATCACATTCAAAGCCGCAATGATTGGAAGAAACCTAACCACGTCGTAAGGGTCTGCGTGAAAGACCTCTGCTAGGCCAGCAACAAAATAGAGGAAGGTTGGCGGATAGCCAGTTTGAGTGAAGAACAGGTTAAGTTCATGAGTAGCAAGAAACTGACGGGCCTGAACCGTCCACCCCCATGGGTCCAGTGCTGCGAGGACGGGAGACCGCAAGGGATCATACATCTTGATTGCGAACGAGACAATTGTCACCAAAAGCAGCGGCCAATATCTCAAAAGCCCAGGTCTTTTCATGCAGGTCATGCACTCTGAGCTGTTAATAATCGTATACCACGGGATTAGTTGAGGAGAACGAGTTTTCTTTCGTAATCGAAATCGGCAAGTCCTAGCCTTTCTTTAATTAACTACTGTAGAACCAACACAGTGATCACCATGGACGTTCTGGCCGCATCTGTTTGTCGATCGGATATGCTGCTGATCCACGGCCAGTGGACAGAATTAATCTTGGAAAAATACGGGACAAACGTCATAAGAACCGCCGCAACCCTAATCGAAAAGCGCGCTTATTCGAACTCGAAGACCATTGCCGCCGTCGATTCAGCTCTTCTCAACAGAATTCAGGAAACATCTGGTTCCGCTTGATCCGCCCCATGAGCTTGGAAATGACGGAGGGCACTGACGTTTTGAAGCATGCATTACACGCTAACCAATTATAGCAGAATTGCTACTAACGGAACGCAAAGGCGAGACTGAGATGACTGTGATTTGAAGGCAATTGTGACAGGGGGAGCCGGATTCGTGGGTTCACACCTTGTCGACATGTTCTCAGCTGAAAACGAACTAATCGTACTTGACGATCTGAGCAACGGATCACTCTCGAACATCCGCGCTACAAGAAATCGGATCAAATTCCGGCGATTGGATGTATCGAAGGAGTCGAGCCTTGCGAAGTTGGGTCGCATCGACGGGATATTTCATCTCGCATGCCACCCCAGATCTTTCAGTTTTAATAAGCCGGCACGCGACGTAGACGTCAATGTGCGGTCCACCATCAATATACTCGAACTTGCGCGCAAGACCGATGCGAAGATTATTTTCACTTCAAACTCAGGAATCTATGGTGATCCCAAGTATCTGCCCATGGACGAGAATCATCCCATTGAATGCAAGACGCCCTACGACGTCGACAAATACTCATCAGAGCTGCACATGCGTGCCTACCACAAACAGTACGGAATAAAGACTGTTGTATGTCGGCTCGCAACAGTCTATGGGCCCAGACAAAGGGTAAACGAAAAATTGGGTTGGCGACCCGTCGTCGCCACGTTTCTAGAATCCCTCATCAAAGGCAAGAGGCCAGTGGTCTTCGGCGATGGAGAACAAACACGTGACCTCATCTACGTGAAGGACGTAGCTCAAGGACTAATGGGAGCGTACAACTCAAAAGAAGCAGAAGGCGACGTCTTCAATATAGGCACATGTGTCGAAACCTCAATCAACACGCTGCTGACAAAAATCGGTGAGGCCCTTGGCAAGCCGGCTGACCCAAACCACGGACCACCCAGCGTCGGTGACCTTCGGCGAATGTGCCTCAGCAACGAAAAAGCGAAGCAGGTATTCAACTTCCACATCAATTATCCACTTGACTCCGCATTGAAGGAATACGTTGAATGGTACAGGTCTAGGAGCCTGTAAATTCCGAAATTCGCTTACGTTGCGACTTAAGTTACTAGGCGAAATACCTGAAGAACAGAGCCCACATGACCCTGACCAGTCCGTATGATAGACACATTACCTAAATGTGACACTGCGGGTGGTTCACAGACCGCTATGGAAACCAAGATGAGATTTGCACCTAGGCTGTGGTATTACTTCAGGATTGAGCACTCTACGTATCTAACATTCATCTTGGGCTCAATCATCTCAACGTAGATTGAGATGACAAGGGCGCTGAAATCGGGACCTTGAGAAGAGGAAGCTTCAAAGCCATTGGGGGAGTCACGCTTGAAACACCGGCTAAAGTCGACTGCTCAACCATTCTTTCACCGTATTGCGAGATTCGGCCTTCGGGATGAATTGAGAAATCTGGAGCACATGTACCGGCGCGCATCAGAAATCGAAACGCGTTTGAACATCCACGAACGTTACCTAGAACACACATGGTCGAAGAACGTTGCATCTCAAAGCTACAAACGGCCCGCTCTAAAGCGTCGCCCGCTGAGCCTAGATGAATCACTCCGGCGTTTGCGCGCAATAGCGCCTGCGGCATATCTTGAATGGAGAAGAGTCTCAGAAAATGCCTCGAAGGCGTATCGCGGATTCCCGACACACAGCTGCAGCGTGAAAGGACATATGGATGCAGAACTCTTCAGACTCTTCATCCTGCCCGATCTCAATGGCACAGTTCTCGACGTGGATTGTGGACCCCAGCCAATTCCAGAATACCTCCATGGATATCCACTTTACATGATTCATGGAATTGATCCGATCTCAACCCAAGACGACCACCCCTTTGCTTTCGTGCAAGGCGTCGCGGAGTTCCTTCCTTGGAAAGATAAGCAATTCGACACAGTAATAGTAGCTACATCCCTTGACCATGTCCTGCTGCTTGACAAAGCGCTCCTTGAAATTCGCAGAGTGATCAAAAGAGGAGGTTACCTCTTCACATGGGATGCGTTCATCAAGGGAGCTAAGAAGTATGACCCCTATCAGAATGAAGTCGTGGCGGTAGACGAGTTTCATCTGTTTCACTTCGATGACTGGTTCGAATCAGCTGTCAAACCCTTGTTTGAAATTGATGAGATCTATACTTTGCCAGCCAATGGTTCAAATCGCACGCGCTTCTACAAGCTTCGCGCAAGGAGAGCGTTGGGGGCTACCAGCATGACCGCTCCAGCGAGATGCTGAAAAGCATAAAAAACCACTCATGTTCTGTCTAGGAGATTCAGATGCGAACCCATCCACATTTGGCTGCATTGACTTCGAGGCTATTGTGGATAGGCTTTTCATCAATATGTGCGGATCTCTCAGATCGGGTTATTTAGACCATGATGCGTAGCCCTCGTGTAAGCGTTATAGTAGTGATGTTCGAATCTCGATGGCGATCGCGGAGGCCCTAACTTAATGTGCGGAATTTGCGGTGTCATTGGACTTTCAGACAAAACTGTAATTCGAACGATGACAGAAACAATCCGGCACAGGGGCCCGGATGAGACTGGGTTCTATGTCGACGACAGCATCATGCTTGGAATGTGCCGGCTGAGCATAATCGACATCAAGACGGGACACCAGCCGATTTTCAACGAGGACAGATCTCTCGTCATAGTCTATAACGGTGAGATTTACAACTTCATCGAGTTGCGACTTGAACTCGAAGCTAAGGGACACCGTTTCTCAACCAACTCTGACACTGAGGTAATAGTACACGCCTATGAAGAGTATGGCGTAGAATGTCTAAATCGATTCAATGGCATGTTCGCTTTTGCTCTGTACGATTTGAAGCAGAAGAGACTAATTCTAGCGCGTGATAGACAAGGAATTAAGCCGCTCTACTATGCGATGTTGGGCAACACACTGATCTTTGCCTCTGAGATCAAATCCATACTATTGTATCCCGGATTGAAACGCAGTCTGGATGAGGAAGCCTTAGCATATTTTCTCACTTTGCGATATGTGCCACTCAACTCAACAATGTTCGCAGGCATCAAGAAGATTCTGCCCGGTAACTATGCCGTGTTTGAAGACTCTGAACTTAAAGAGACTGAGTACTGGAAACTGACCCCCACACTCAATCGCGATGATGTATCTGACAGTGAGCTTGTCGCTGTCTTGAAACGTGGCGTTGAACGCCATATGATAAGCGACGTTCCAGTGGGCGTCTATCTTTCAGGAGGCATAGATAGTGCCACACTGGTAGCCTTTGCATCCAAGATGTCAGGCAGACCACTGGACACGTTCTGTATGGGATTCGGAGAGGAATCAGATGAGGTTGAAGACGCTCGAAGCGTTGCTAATTACTTTGGGACGAATCACCACGAAACCGTTGTGAAAGAGAACCTGCTGGGAGCCTTCCCAGACATGATATGGCACATGGACTTCCCCAAGCGGAATTTGTACCCATACTACTTGGCAAAACTGGCCAGGAAACACGTTAAAGTCGTGCTGAGTGGTCTGGGCGGCGATGAACTCTTCGCAGGATATGATTTCAGATATCGGGTCCTTGCAACAAAGCAACCTAACGATAGCCGGGAGAGAGTTCAGGCTTACTTGGCCACACAAGCTAGAGACGTACCACCCGACCAAGAAGAAGTATACGGCCACGCGATCCCGTTGGGAATTCACCACTGCGCAGAAGAGTTCCTAGAACCTTACTTCAGTAACAGACTCCCTTTCATGGAACAGGTTGGAATATCGGATTTCAACGCAAAAATGACCTATGACTTCTTGCCCGTAGATGACGCTACAAGCATGGCCCACAGCGTCGAAACAAGAGTGCCCTTCCTCGACAACGAGCTTGTAGATCTAGCGTTCAGCATGAAGTTCTCTTCAAAGTTCAGCGAGGGAAGAGGGAAAACCACATTGCGACACGCACTATCTGACAAACTGCCGAAATTCACATTGGAGAAGAAGAAACAGGGCTTCGGCCCAAACCCATTTCAAGTCTACAAACGAGAAATCCGCCATTACGCTGAGGATTACCTACCTAAAGGTCGCTGTGTCACGTTGGAATTGATTAATCCAGACTGGATAAGAAACGTCCTTTCGAAGAGCGTGTCTCCAGAGCTCAATGCTGAGTACAACAAGATCTGGGACTGCTTAGCTCTCGAGATCTTCTTGCGAATATACTTTGATGACCTCCCACTAGAGTCATCCCCCACCTGGGAGAACCTTTAGAACAGCAAATCAGCATGTTCCTCCTCAGTTGAAGTGCTAAGGATTCGTTGCAATAATCCGGAGAATATTTCCGTCTAGATGTCTGCGGATGTGGTAGCGACCGAGAATTCGTCCTATTTTCTAGCCCTCCTCCACCATATTGTTCAACGCTCTACCTAGGAGACTTTCAGATTTAGCATCAACTGGCTTAGAGTTCACGCTGACGTAGAACTCTCTCCTGAATGCCTCGCCATGTTTGCAACCCGACATGACCAACAGTGACAGGCATAGCCGCGAGCCTAAATTTTGCGCCTTGAAGTACTCTTAGACTTCGCTCTCGCTCTAGTTCCACACTGGCCATCCGTGCTTACTATCCTTATTATTGGAATTCATGCGTTTCACAGCATTCGTACGCTTCATAAGTATGTTCACGCGATCATATCGTACGTAGAAGGCGCATTGACGTCAAATTATGCAATTGAAAGAATGCAGAGTTCTCAAGAATGGAGAACCTCAAACCCGAACGAAATCGCTGTGGTCATTGGCATGAATCAGAAAACCGTTCAGATGGCTCCCACGGACCTAGTAAGCACGAAGCATGATGTCAAGTGGAAGAAGTTGAGTCATTACTGATTGCTCTGGAAATGAAAGTTGAAGCGAATGAATTCAGATTTCAATTATCAGTGGAAGAATCTGCCCTCGCCAGACCTTGAATACACGGAACAAAGAATTGTAGAATTACTCGACTACACAAACTTGAGACGTGATTTCTTCACGGGAAAGTATTGTCTCGATGCAGGATGCGGCACCGGTAGATGGACTTGGGCAATGATACAGATGGGGGCAAAAGTTGACAGTTTTGACATGAGCGAAGAAGCAGTAAACGCATGCAAGAGAATCAATCCTGAGTGCTACATAATGGATATTATGGCGCTGCAACCGACGCAGAAATACGATTTTGTTCTGTGCTGGGGCGTCTTGCATCATTTAGAAGATCCGATGGAGGGATTTAGGAAGTTGACCACCCAAGTCAAACACGGTGGACTACTACACATCATGGTCTATCACAAAGATACGCAGGGAATCTATGAACCGGTACGCAAAATTTGGAGCAACCTGTCTGAAGAACAGAAACTTGCTCTTTGTCAGAAGTATGCTAAGGAGGGATGGGGGACAGTGCATGGCTGTTGGGATGCATTCAACCCTCGATACAACTGGAGTTTTCATCATAACGAAGTGAAACGCTGGTTCAAGGAGGCGGGCTTTAAGGACGTTAAGTTAGTAAAAAAACACAATATCAACATGATTGGACGCAAGGAGTAGTTTGAATCACAGCTATCCATTCACTCATTGCATCTTCTCCGAGTCGGAGCCTCAATCGACTTTGCAAGACGATCATAACCGGACATCCTCTTGACCTCAATAACAATTGCTTTGCCACCTTAAGTTCCTTAGAGGCAAGCTGACATCTACTTGTCAGTTTGTTGCACACGCACGCGGATCAGAACTGGTAAACGGTCTTAGCGCTCGAAACCTGTGATCAGTCGGTCATTTCCCTTCTCAGCCCAATCTTGGCGATACGCAGAAAGAAAAACCACCCACTTGCATTCCCTCCCTAACAACTAAGAATCAAAGACCGCCGATGTCGAACAACCGACACGGCCAGCCACAATCGGAAATATCTCCTGCATACTTTTCGAAATACTCGGCATCGTTTCGTGCGAACAGGAATCTAAGCATCTATCGAAGAATCTCCTCGTACATCTGAAGCTGTCTAGTCGCTACGAGTTTGGCGTCGCAGTTGTCCAGGATCCACTTTCTCCCCTGTTTCGCATAAGCATCTCTTGCCGTCTCATCTTCGAGTACTATCATCGCTTGGTAAATCTCGTGAACCGTTGAGGCGTTGATCACGGGAGGCACGCTGTCGTGATATTCGCTCCAAAACTTCGTCTCGACATACCCAACAACAGGTCTTCCGCAACTCATGGCTTCTGGAGCAGTCGTTCCGAAAGCACCAAACACGAATTGGTCAAACACGGCAGTGCTGTGATGGTAAAACTCAATCAGTTTATTCTTTGGCATGACCGGAACCCACTGAACGTTACGCTGCAGGTCAAGCTGTTCGACGAGTTGCTTGCTCTTCGCGAGCTCCTTGGGCAATCGGCACCACTCAACCATTACCAGCTTCGCCTTAGGCCTTCGCTTGACATAGGCAGAGAACGCTCTGATTAGTCGATCGTTTCCCTTTTCAGGCCAGTCGTGTCGTGATGGATGAAAGAGAACCGGATCTTTGGATCGGGGCACGTTCTCAGGTGCATATTTCTCAGTATCGATCGCGAAGGGTGTGTACATAAGGTTGTCATATCCTTGCTCCTTGAACATTGACTCTGTGTCGACATTCGTGAAAAGAATCATCGACGCGTCATGGTATCCCTTTCGTGCCCGTCTATAATCGGGCAAGTTCCTTGGCAGATAGCGGATCCAGCCTGCGTCGTAGATCACGTATGGTTTTCGGCACAATCGATGGTAAACCGATGCGACTTTTGCGAATGGAGCATGTCCAATAATTAAATCGTATTCTCTCAGCATGGATAGTACCCGAAGCAACCTAGTGGTACGGGAGAATGGATGCCAGCTCTTGCGAGTGTTCCATACATGCACCCAGTCGGGTATTTTCCAGTTAAACGCATCCCAATTCGGGTTGTACGGATCCCCGAGTAGATCCATGTTCACCTCACCGTCCTCCCACTGTGGAAGGCTAGCTACATGCGACGGTCTCTCGATGATGAGGTCTGAGTCAACCCCGAGTTTGCGCAAACCCTTGCAAACCGAGTATCCATCATTGACGGAGCCATGTCG
>Ga0181533_1000547_pt1 | contig 50695 bp, 48 predicted proteins | sample PEATcosm2014_Bin_45_FD_119772 | JGI IMG/M metagenome (GOLD analysis project Ga0181533, IMG submission 119772) | Peatland microbial communities from MTU Mesocosm Facility, Houghton, MI, USA - PEATcosm2014_Bin11_60_metaG | ecosystem: Environmental > Terrestrial > Soil > Wetlands > Peat | place... | reverse complement strand
GGCACGCGACCCGACCCGACTCCGACCCAGAGGGTACCCCGGTGCCCCGGTTCCCCGGTACCCCGGTCGTGCCCTGACACAAGACTGGTCTGACATAAGACTGGTTTTTGAAACACGCTCTAAAGTCTTTTTCCATGCATCATCGTTTTTCGAGCAGAAGCGCCCAATCGTGGGTATTCGCCCAACTGGAGTCGTCCGGCGGGCCGGGCGAGGTCCATGATGGGCCGGCAGCGTCTTCAGCAAGCGGAATCCGTTGCCCGCTGTTTGCATTGAACCACTCCCCGCGATACGCGCCTGGCTCCAGCTTTACGGTCAGTTTCCCTCCATGGGGCAGGTAAACCGCATAGAGATTGCCGGGATCGGCAAGGCAATAGTTTCCCTGGTTCACAAGCTCATCGTGGGGATTGGTCTTCCACCACGCAAAGCCGGTGAAGAAATCCACAATGTGGCCGTAGCCGAGAAACATGGTCTGGGTATCGTCGCCACGGCCGTTCATCCAGCCTCCGCCCGTGTCCGGCCAGATGTTGGTTCCGCGGCGCGCGCTTTCGCCCGCGGTCTGGTATCCGCCGGCCATGTAGATCTCCCACGCGGTTCTGCGCAGCGCATCGGCCGATTCGGAACCGGCGCCGCCGATGGCCCACTCAGGATAATGATCTTCGTAGCCGTACTCTTCGTTGGTCTGGGGGATGATCCGCCCCGCCTGCTGCTGCAACTTCCGGGACTCAAGCATGAGAGAGTGCTGATTGCGCGACCACTCCTGGTAAGAGGTGAAGCCGAACCAACCGGAGGCGCGGTCCTGATAAACCGTTTTCATCGGATGGCTGGTGGCCAGGTGATGATAGGGGTCCCATTGCTCAAGCAACGTCCCGGTTTCGTGGCTCCACGTTTCATCACGGAAACCATCCAGGTCGTCGCCCAGGTCCCAGGTTATGTTGGAGAAGCCTCCCAGGCGCGCCGCCGCGTAGCGGATGAAGCGGTGCTCGTCCTCGCTGCCGGTTGCCGGATGCACGCGGCTGTCGTTCATGTCGAGCACCAGCGAGATAATCATGTTCCGCTCACGCGCAAACTTCAGCATGCGGTCGAACTTCTGCCAATAGGGCACGTTGAAGCGCGAGTAATCGAAGCCGGGATGGGAAAAATCATCGGCATTTGCCGCAGGCCACGCCGCCAATAAGCAGGTCCAGCTGGGGCCAATCATCACCGGCTCGCCAAAAAAGGTATTCTCGCGCCCGGCAATGGTCACGCGCATGCGGTTGACCTTGAGCCTGACCAGCCGGTCGATGCTGTATTCGATGGTCCGCTCGTCGCGCCAGCCCATGAGCCAGTAGGCGGTGGTTCCGTTGAAGAAGTAATGTTCGCCCGTTCCCTCCCAGACAAAGTGCCATGGATAAGCCGGATCGACGCGGAGCGGGCCGCGCCGGTGCTGGTCCTGAGCCGTGAACGCGCCGGAGTAGCTCTGGACCGCGGCGCCGGCCTTGAAGGTTACGTGGAAGGAGTACTGGCCGCTCTTCGACGGCATGAAGCGGATACGGTAGAGACTGCCGTCGGCCGCATCGCAGAATCCTTCCACCGCGACCCGTTCCGCGGAGCCTGCCGGTTCAAAGTCACCGGTAATGGACGCATCCGTGAAGGGATTTTTCAGCGCGGGCGCCGCTACCTTGGCTGTGACTTCGACGAAATCGAAGACGGCAACGGCCGGCGCGGACTGGGTAAACACAATTGCCGCGGGATTCTCGGCATGGAGACCGATTCCGGGCAAAACCAGCAGCGGCAGCAGCATGAGCACACGCAAAAACCAAGCTCCGGCCCCGGCAAGGCCCAGCCCCACGCCTCTGGGGGCCGATTCTTCCACGCAAGACGGTCTGCCTTGCAGTGGAACGGTATCCCCGTCCATTTTGAACTCTTCGCGTCGATGGTTGCGCATCATTTGTCTCGATCACCCTTTCCCTGCGGAGCGGATGGAGGCCCCGCAATTATTTCCGTGCGATAAACCCTTTCCAGGCCCATTATGCGCTTGATCCTGTAAACCGTTCCTTTTCAGGTCCGTCTCATGCAATCGCTTTACTGGCCGGTTTGACCCCTGCCAGCAAACCCCCTACCATGAGATGAGGTGAGTCATTTTCCGGCCGCACGGCGCTGGTTTTGCCTCGTGCGGCAGCCCGGTCTGGCAGTTGCAGCCCGTGCTGGTAGCTGTTTGGCTCGCCGCGGCGAGCCTGGAAGGCAAAACATTGAGTTCTACCGATACCCTCGAGGACAACCCCCAACCTGAAACTGCTGAGGCTACGCACCCCCACGAACACGAAGGCCATGAGCACGACCATGCCCATCAGCATGGTCCGATTTTGAACCCGGAGTGCACCCGCGAGCTGGTGCTGGACGTTGCCGCTGAAGAGGTCTCCAGGGCCTATGGCAACGTGGTGAAGAACTACCGGAAATATGCCAAAATTCCCGGCTTCCGCGCCGGCAAGGTGCCGGAGACGGTGGTCAGGCGCCGCTACGCCGCCGAGATTCGCAAAGACGTGATCGACGGCCTGCTGCCGGAGCGGTTCAACCAGGCGGTGATGAAGCTGGGCGTGAAGCCCGTGGGGCAGCCGCAGGTGACCGAGCTGACGGTGGAGGAAGGCGCGCCGCTGCACGTGAAGGCGGTTTTCGAGTTCGTTCCCGCTTTCTCCATCGACGGCTACCAGACGGTGACCGTTGAGAAACCGTCGGTGGAGATCACCGAAGAAGAGTTTCAGCACGAGATCGAGCAACTGCGCGAGTCGCGCGCCACCATCGAGCCGGTGGAGGAAGACCGCGCCCTCAAGGACGGCGACTGGGCCGAGATCACCTACAAAGGGCAGATCGAGGGCGAGGCCGAGGCAGCGCCTATCAATCACCCCACGGACAAAGACCTGTCCGCGGGGACCCCGATCAATCACCCCACGGACAAAGACCTGTCCGCGGGGACCCCGATCACCGGCGAAAACACGCTGGTCGAGATCGGCGGCAAGGATACCGTCGAGGCTTTTTCGACCGCCCTGCGCGGCGCCAAACCCGGCCAGGAGCTGAAGGCCGAGGTCATCTATCCGGCCGATTACGCCGAGCCCAAACTGGCCGGCAAGACCGTGGCCTACGACGTGGAAGTGAAGGCCATCAAGAAGCGCACCCTGCCCGAGCTGGACGACGACTTTGCCAAAGAACTGGGCGCCTACGAGAGCTTTGCCGATCTGGAAGCGAGGGTCCGCGAGCATATGGCCAACCGCAAGCGGCGCAGCGTGGAACACGAGACCAAGGACCGGCTCCTCGCGGCGATCAGCGAGCGCTACCCGTTTCCGGTTCCCGAGTCGCTGGTGCAGGAGCAGATTGACGCGCGCCTGGAACGCGGCCTGCGCGCCCTGGCGGCCCAGGGCATGGAACCCGAGCAGATGCGCAAGCTTGACTTTGCCCGCCTGCGCGCGGCCCAGCGCGACGGCGCCGCCGCCGAAGCCAGAACCAATATTCTGCTGGACCGCATCGCCGCAGAGGAACAGGTCACCATCACCGATGAGGAATTGGACCGCGAATTGCAATTGGCCGCTCTTCAGTCCCGCGAACCGCTCGATACCCTGAAAGTGCGATTGACCGAGGACGGCGGGCTGGCTAGAATCCGGGAGCAGATGAGGCGCGAGAAAGCTGCGTCTGTGCTGTACGAACGGCTGCCCGGGTAGGCGGCAAATCGGTTAACATCGCCGAGCGGCTCAGTAGATGGGCCGTACGGCCAACAAAACAGGGGAGTAACATCCCCCCAAAGGAAGAACGGGAAGAACACTCAATGGCATTGGTACCCATGGTGGTTGAGCAGACGAGCCGGGGCGAGCGCGCCTACGACATCTACTCCCGTCTGCTGCGCGATAACATTATCTTTCTTGGTACCCCCATCGACGACATGGTGGCCAACCTTATCGTTGCGCAGATGCTCTTCCTGCAGGGTGAGGACCCGGAGAAGGACGTTTCGCTGTACATCAACTCGCCCGGCGGCTCCATCAGCGCGGGCCTGGCCATCTACGACACCATGCAGTTCATTCGCAACAACGTGGTTACCTACTGCATCGGCCAGGCGGCCAGCATGGGCGCGTTTCTGCTGCTGGCCGGCACCAAGGGCAAGCGTTTCGCCCTGCCCAACTCGAGGATTCTCATCCATCAGCCGTCCATGGGCGGATTGAGCGGCCAGGCCACCGACATCGACATTCATGCGCGCGAGATTCTTCGCATCCGCGAGATTACCAACACGCTGATAGCCAGGCACACCGGGCAGCCTCTGGACCGCATCGAGCGCGACGTCGAGCGGGACTTCATCATGAACGCGCAACAGGCCAAGGAATACGGCATCGTCGACGAAATCATCGACCGTCCGCGAACGTAACCGCTACCTGGTAACGAACGGAATAGAAGAGTAAGATAACGGAGCAAGATGAACGGAGTAGAGGCGTAAGATCGTCCAAAAGGGAGCTGTATGATGAAACCGCGCACGGGACCCGAAGAAGCGCTACGCTGCTCGTTCTGCCATAAGTCGCAGGACGCCGTGGCCAAGCTGATCTCGTCTCCCAGCGACTACCCGCGCGCCTACATCTGCGACGAGTGCGTGGCCGTCTGCAACTCCATTCTCGAGGACGACCGTGGCGATCCGTCGCATCCGGCCACCACCGCCGGCCACCTGCCCAAGCCGCAGGAAGTGAAGAGCTTCCTCGACGACTACGTGATCGGCCAGGAGCAGACCAAGAAGAAGCTGGCCGTCGCGGTCTACAACCACTACAAGCGCATCCAGATGAACCGCGTGCGCAACAACGAAGTGGAACTGACCAAGAGCAACATTCTGCTCATCGGGCCAACCGGATCGGGAAAGACGCTGCTGGCGCACACCCTGGCCAAGATGCTCGACGTTCCCTTCGCCATTGTGGATGCCACTACTCTGACCGAGGCCGGCTATGTGGGCGAGGATGTGGAGAACATCATCCTCAAGCTGCTGCAGGCCGCCGACGGCGACGTGACCCGCACCCAGCAGGGCATCATCTACATCGACGAGATCGACAAGATCGGCCGCAAGGACGAGAACCCCTCCATCACCCGCGACGTGAGCGGCGAGGGCGTGCAGCAGGCGCTGCTCAAGATCCTGGAAGGAACGGTGGCCAACGTGCCGCCGCAGGGCGGACGAAAGCACCCGCACCAGGAGTTCACCGCCGTGGATACCACCAACATTTTGTTTATCTGCGGTGGAGCGTTTGTGGGTCTGGAGCGCGTGGTGGGCCGGCGCGTGGGCAAGAAGGCGCTGGGCTTCAAGGCTTGCGATGCGGAGGCCGATGCCGCCACCACCCGTTCCCATCGCGACACAGAGTTGCTGCGCCGCACCGAGCCGCAGGACCTGATCAAGTACGGCATGATTCCCGAGTTCGTCGGCCGCCTGCCGGTGATGGGCATCCTGGACGAACTGGACGAAGCGGCGCTGATCGAGATTCTCACCAAGCCGCGCAACGCCATCCTCAAGCAGTATCAGAGACTGTTTGAGTACGAGAACGTCCGCCTGCACTTTACCCACGAAGCCACCTGCGCCGTGGCCCGCGAGGCCATGGCGCGCAAGGTAGGCGCGCGCGGGCTGCGCATGATCCTCGAGGAACTGATGCTGGACCTGATGTACCACCTGCCCAACAACAAGAGGGCGCGCGATCTCGAGATCACGAGCGATATGGTCGAGCGGCGGGATCTGTCGCTGTGCCTGCTGGAAAAGGCGGGCTAAGTAAAGATTGAAAATCTGGGCATAACCGTCTGCACGCTCGTGTCTGAGAGGAGAGGAGATGTGGACTCTCATTCTCGTTGCTGCCGCCGTCTTGGCTACGGCGAGGATTTCAAAGGCAGCCGCGGAGCGCAGGCGAAAGAAAGAGGACGCGGCACGCTATCAACGATGGCAAGGGCACTTGGCCAGGGAAAATGCGCTGCTGAGGAGGGAACCGGACGAGTCAAGCCCATTCAATGATCCTGAAAAAGCCCTCGCCTCACTAGGGAATGTCGCGTACCTCATTTGGTTTCTTCGGTTTGAGAAAAGGCACCGCGACGACCGCGGTGACGGGAGCGACCAATACCCACCAGACTGGGATTGGCGCAGGAGATTCGTCTTCATGCGTGATAGCTTCCAGTGCCAAGGCTGCGGCACTTCTGACATCGAAGGTATCGGCCTCGATTGTCACCACATAAGACCAATCTCCAAATTCCATGGTGGCGAAAAGGGGGTCCATGCGCTCTCCAATCTAATAACGCTATGTCCGGCTTGTCATGCCAGCCAGCATCTAGGAAACGTGATGTTAGCAGAACGCGTAAGGAAATCATGGAACAAGAATTTGGGATGGGTTCGAGCGAGTGATCGGAGAAATAGTAAGAGTCCCCCGAAAATCTGGTCAACTGTCCGTATTGATCCGCCGGTAAACGTTGATATTCACCCGAGCCTGCTACCCGACGGAACTCCTCAGGAGATAGGCCGTCCGACGAACCAATCGGCACAGAAAGGATCAGTTCAACTACCACTCGAATCCGCCAGTCCTGCATCTGAGAACCCTATGCGCGTGCAGAATGAAAGTGTCCTTGATCGAAACATAAATCTATGCCCACCTCCAAAGGCGAAGAATATTACCGAAGGCCTCGATATTATTGACCAGCAGATAGCAAATGCTCGAATTAGCGATTATTCACAACCTCATCCTGCTCTGTCTGAAAAACGAAGTGATCCATTCCTCCCCACCTCAACTAGCGAACACTTAACAGAGAAATCGTGCCCAGATCATCGGGCATCTGTGAAAGCCGCGAATTTACAGATCGCCGACGATCTCCTAAAATTAGAAAAACAGTTAATGGATCTGGAAAAGCAACTTGACGATACAAAGGCGAATCAAGCTCTCCATCGCGCCTTTCTGCGTCACAGGATCGCAGTTATAAAAGACGCCATCTTTACCTACTCAAATCACCTAACGTGAGTTAGACGGAAAAGTGATATATCCACTTGACTTCTTGCGAGAAGAAGGCGACGCCTCGTAGACTCGACAAGAAAACGGGTGATCAGTTCGCCCTTTGGCGGTTCGATTTAGTTGAATTGTGTGCTTCAACAGTTTTTCCGAGAAAAAGTGAGATCCGACGCCATAAAATTGAAGAGTTTCGTCAGGCCCAATCCGCCGGAATTAACTCATTCTATAGAACATATACGAATGCTGTTGCAAAGAGCCTTCGCGTAGTGCCATCCTTTCCTTGAGGAATGCTCATGATTCAAATTATGCTGCTAAATATCTTTTTGCTTGAAGGTCTGCATGTCATAGAGAGAATGTTTCTTGAAAACGGAATAACACTCGCTACGTGGGCCTTGGTAATTGTGACCGCTTTATTGGTGATTGTAACTTTTTTATTGGTGGTTGATAGTTTCCGGAAAAGCCGCGAACAACGAATTCGGTGGACTCGCGAGGATGAAGAACGAGATAAGGACAAAACGGAAGAGCGAGAGCGCTGGAAACGCGAGGACCAGTTTCATAGATTGCAATCGCTGGATTTGCGTTTCAATTCTCCTGGAATGATTGCTGCACGAAAACGCATGGCTAACGAACTGCGAGAAATGAAGTTGAGCCAGATATTGGGAAAACCTACGCCGGAGATTTGGCCGGTAATTGCCATTCTCAATGAGGTCGCTCAACTCTGCAAGGAAGGCCTCGTAGATTTCGCGGAGGCCGACTTCGCGTATCGAGAGCACGTTATGATCATCTGGTTGAAGTATGGCTCGTTCCTGAGCGAGCAATTAAGGATAGGACAATTCGGAACTCTTGGGTGGTTGAAGGACGAGATGTCACGCACCACCTCCGCAGCAGCTATCGACAGTGAGCTGACAGCTGCGGTCCCCTTCGTCCAGGACGACTTCTTAGAGCGCGAAGCCAATCTCTAGAACCAATATGCCGGGTGATCCAGGTCTCGCTTTTGAGACCTGGGATTACACACTCTCAACGCCTCGCATTATCCCAATCCGCAGTACAATTTCAAGATGAACGGATTCTCGCGTTTTTTGCTTTTACTCCTGCTCTCCAGCTTAACTGCATTCGCACAAAGCCCTGCGAATGAGGGATTCCGCGCCTTGCACGTGGACGCCGGTAAAGTAATCGGCGAAATCCATTCCTTTCAGGGTATGAACGGCACGCCCGCGCCGGTGATGGCCGGACTTCCCGGTCTGGTGCGGCAATACAAGGAACTGCGCGTCAGCCAGGTTCGGACCCACGATGTGATGGGTCCCACGGATGTGGATGCCAAGTTCGATTACGAAAATAAACCCTTGACCTGGCTGATTCCCGACTCGACGCAGCGCGCCGGCGTGGTGAAGGCAGGCAACGCCTCCGTCATCTTTCCCAATGAGAATGCCGATCCGGAAAAGCCGGAGAGCTACAATTTCGGCCCGACCGACAAGATGCTGGCCGCCATTCATGCCAGCGGGGCGGAAGTTTATTACCGCATCGGCCGCAGTTGGGGCGCCAACGTCAACCCTCCGGCCGACATCGACAAGTTTGCCAACGTAGTGAAACATATCGCGATGCACTACAACCAGGGCTGGGCAAACGGGTACCATTACGAAGTCCGCTACTGGGAGTTCTGGAATGAGCCGGGGGAAATATTCTGGACCGGCACTCCAGAGCAGTTTTACTCGCTGTACGAAAAAACGGCGCTGGCCTTGAAGTCCCTTGACCCCACACTCAAAGTGGGTGGCGATGCCATAGCGAATCCTTCCGACGATGGGGCTTACCGAGAAGGCTTCATCGACTACTGCGCCGCGCACAAACTGCCGCTGGATTTTTACTCCTGGCACACCTATGCCAACTCCAGCGCCGACCCGTATGATGCAGTCCGGCTGGCCCAGGAAATCCGCGGTGTTCTCGATGCCCACGGGTTTCCCAAAGCGGAGAGCATCCTCTCCGAGTGGAATTTGAGCTCCGACTTTACCGAAAAGGAAAAAGACGAGTTGCAAGGGGCGCACAACGCCGCCTTTATTGGAGCGGTTCTGAGTTATTTTCAGGACGCTCCGGTGGATCACGCGATGTTTTATCGCGGAGATGCCGCCTGGATGGGACTTTTCGACTTGCAGGGGCAGTATTTCAAGACGGCCTATGCGTTCAAGGCCATGGGGAAAATGCTGGATACGCCTCGGCGGTTAGCGATCGCGGGCGCCGACACCTTCGGCTTGGCCGCGCTTGCGGGCCGGTCCGCCGATGGCAAGACCGTTCATATATTCATCAGCAATTACGCAATTCCCTCGAGTGTGCTGAGTACGCCCCACAGCGCGCCTGACGCGAGCAAAGAGAGGTTCCTTGCACCTCGCGCCGGCATCGTTTACCGCGATAATGCCGGCTACAATCTGGCGGTCGACAACCTGCCCTGGGGCAACAAGGCATTCAGCCTCAAGCGTTACCGGATCAGCAACAGCCAGAATCTCGAGCTGGTGGAGGAAAAATCCGGCAGCGGAGGCAAGCTGAAATTATCCAGTCCTCTGCCCACGGATACCATCGAGTTCATCGTTCTCGAGCGCAGGTAACCTGGTCTGGATTGCTAAATTCAGCGCGCTGGGGAAAGAGGCCGGCCAACGGCTGAAGAGAATCTGCCGGGCGACACATTGCACACGCACAACGCCTCGCAATTCCCCAATCCGCTGTACAATCTAACCTGAGCCGCACAGCCAGCCTCGCACCCGGAGCCGGCTTCGTGCGTCTATTACCCATGGGGGCACTATGACCGCATCCCGCGATAAGACCGAGCCGCGCAAGCTGCCCATGATGCCCATCCGGGACATGGTGATCTTTCCTTACATGATGACGCCCTTCGTGGTGGGGCGCGAGTCCAGCGTGAGGGCTCTCGAAGAAGCGCTTACCGGCGACCGCAAGATCTTCCTCGCCACACAGCACGACGCATCGGTCGACGAACCGAAGGCCAAGGAAATTTACCAGGTCGGGTCGATCTGCAACATCGTGCAGAGCGTGAAGATGCCCGACGGCAATATCAAGGTGCTGGTGGAGGGCGTGGAGCGCGCCAAGTCCACTGAAGTGAACGATCGCGACGGTTTTTTTGTGGCCACCGTGCGCACCGGCCGGACCGACTTTGAGATGACCCCGGCGGTGGAGCAGTTGATGCAGCGCGTGACCACACTCTTTGAGCAGTACGTCAAGCTGCAGCAGTCGCTGAATTACGAGACCATCATCGCTACCGTGCGCATGGACGAGCCGGCCAAGCTGAGCGACACCATCGCCGCCAACCTGCAACTGGGCATCGAGGAGAAGCAGGATCTGCTGGCTATCTTCGATCCCGCCGCGCGGCTGGCGCGAATCGCCGACGTGCTGGACGTTGAGATTGAAAAGCTGGATCTGGACCGCAACATTCAGTCCCGCGTGAAACGGCAGATGGAGCGGGCGCAAAAAGAGTACTACCTGAACGAAAAGATCAAGGCCATTCAAAAGGAGTTGGGCCGCGGCGAAAAGAGCGAGTTCGACGAGCTGCGCAAGAAGATCGAGACCGCCGGAATGCCCAAGGAGGTGCTGGACAAGGCCATCCAGGAGTTGAAGAAGCTGGAGGCCATGCCGCCCATGTCGGCCGAGTCCACCGTCAGCCGCAACTACATCGACTGGCTGCTGGCCGTGCCGTGGAAGAAGCGCTCCAAGGAAACCCGCTCCATCGACTACGCCGAAAAGGTGCTCAACACGGACCACTACGGCCTGGAAAAAATCAAGGAGCGCATTCTGGAGTTTCTTGCCGTTCGCCAGTTGGTGAAGAATCCCAAAGGCTCGATCCTGTGCTTCGCCGGACCTCCCGGCGTGGGCAAGACCTCGCTCGGCATGTCGATCGCCAAGGCCACCGGCCGCAAATTCGTCCGGCTCTCGCTGGGCGGCGTGCGCGACGAGGCAGAGATTCGCGGCCACCGCCGCACGTACATCGGCGCGCTGCCCGGCCAGATTATCCAGCACATGAAGAAGGCCGGGACCAAGAACCCCGTCTTCCTGCTCGACGAAGTGGACAAGATGGCCTCGGACTTCCGCGGCGACCCGTCCTCGGCGCTGCTTGAAGTGCTGGACCCGGAGCAGAACGTCGCCTTCCAGGACCACTACCTGGACGTGGACTACGATCTCTCGCAGGTGCTGTTTGTGGCCACGGCCAACGTGATGCACACCATTCCGCCGGCGTTGCAGGACCGCATGGAGGTTCTCCGCCTGCAAGGGTACACGGAGGCGGAAAAGCTGGAGATCGCGAAGCAATATCTGGTGAAAAAACAGCGCGCGCAAACCGGCCTGAGCGAGAAGAACCTGGTCTTCGCCGATGAGGCGATTCTGGAGATCATCCGCTATTACACGCGCGAGGCCGGCGTCCGCAACCTGGAGCGCGAGATCGGCAACGTCTGCCGCAAGGTAGCGCGCAAGGTGGTCAAGGGCGGCGCCAAGCACAAGGAAGAGCTCACGGCAGCAAACATCGGCGAGTTCCTGGGCGTGGCCCGCTTCCGCGACTCCGAAGTGCATGAAAAGAGCGAAGTCGGCCTGGTGACCGGCCTGGCCTGGACCGAGGTGGGCGGCAGCATTCTTACCATCGAGGTGCAGGTGCTGGACGGCAAGGGCAAGCTCACCATCACCGGCCAGCTTGGCGACGTGATGCAGGAGTCGGCGCAGGCCGCGCTGAGCTACATCCGCGGGCGCGCGCAGGCGCTGGGACTGAGCCGCGAGTTCTACCGCAACGTCGATCTCCATGTGCACGTGCCGGAAGGCGCAATCCCCAAGGACGGCCCCTCGGCCGGCATCACCATGGCCACGGCCATGGCCAGCGCTCTGGCCAAGATTCCGGTGCGGCGCGACATCGCCATGACCGGCGAAATCACGCTGCGCGGCAAGGTGCTGGCCATCGGCGGATTGAAGGAAAAGCTGCTGGCCGCGCTGCGCGCCGGCATCTTTGAAGTCATCCTGCCCCGCGCCAACGAAAAAGACATCGAGGAGCTGCCGGACAATATCAAGAAGTCCATCAAGCTGCACTTCGTGGATCAGATGGACGAGGTGCTCAAGCTGGCTCTGGAAAGCCCGCTGCCCACGATGCTTCCCGCCGAAGCCGACGTGCTGGCCGCCGTGCCGCCGGCAGAGCTGACGGGCAGTCTGCCCGCCCCTCAGTAGCTCTTGTTCGTAGAATCCCAGGTCTCCTAAGCAACTTCCCGTAAGTTGTTTGGAATCACCACCGGCCAAAGCCGGTTTGCTGCTCAAAAGCAAGACCTAGGGCACCCTCAAATCTGAGGAAGAGTTGAGATCTGGGCCACCCGCCGCGTTGCATTTGCACTATTCTTTAGTACATGCCCAAGCCCAAGAGCGTTGTCGGATGGTGCCTCGTTGCGGGCGGTGTCCTCTTAGAGGCCTTTGAACACGTCGATTTCATCAGTTCTCACTTGCCGCGACAGTTGGCCACGCTAATAAATGAGCCACTCATCCTTGTGGTGATAGTGATTGGATTCGGATTTGTACTGATTGCCACACGCGAGAGCCGCTCTGAGTCAAGCACAAATGCTTCGGAGCCGGTAAACGTGGTTCCGGCGGCTGTTCCAGCTCTAAGACCGGCAAGGCACTTGAGCCATAACATGCAGTTCACCGGAGCGAAGTACGTGCAGTCCACGAACGGAGGCCCCGGCATCGTTATTGCGTGTTTCCAAAACAAGCCCATCCCGCATACGCCGCTTAAGACCTTTCGCTTCGGTAGGGTCACGGTCACCTTTTCACATGAATCGGGCGAGGCAATAGGTGAAGTCTCCCCGGCAGCATGGGCGGACGCGGATGTGCCCACAGTTGATTTCGAGGCGGGTGTGACACATTGCGCGGTTGTGGCCGCTTTCACACAAGGGCAGTGGGGTGGGTGTCGCATGGCGTCCCAAGAAACCTACTGGGGTGACACAGCCTATTCAATCGAGCACCCGCCACTACCTACGGGGATTCTCAAAGTAACCGTAATTCTCATCGGAGAGATGAATGTATCACTGCCTGCCGCTCACCTAACCCTCACTCTGCCCCCAAACGGTGCGGCAACCGTCAAGGTTGACTAGAGCGTGTTTCATAAATGCAATCTCAACACTTCCCACCTATTGAAATCAATAGTTTACAGCTTTGAAAATGTTTATGAAACACGCTCTAGGAATTAAACTTCCGTGATGCCAATAAAATACGCTCGGACGCCGGGTAGCGTGAAATCCGATTCGATTAGACCAGCCTGCATCTTGCTTACAAGCTCTGGAGTGGCCTTTTCCTTAGGCCTTGCGGTGCCCGCCCTTACAGCAGCTTCGATTGCAGCACAAGTTCGTATGGCGGAAAAACGATACGGTACTACAGATTCTGAACGGATAAATGGGTGTTCCCCTGGATGGACGCAAACGAGGGTTTCCGACCAACTGCGCCGAGTAGAAATGCTTGCGGTTACAACCTCTCCAGCGAGGCTAGGAGAGGTCAGCAGGACATGAAGATGCTCACCCTCTTCATCCTCGTCCTCAATGATGAATGTGTCTCCGCACTCCATTTGGTCAAGTGCGGCTCCCAAACGCATTATTCGCGGATTCGGCTGCATTTAGATCCTTTATGACTACACTAATATCTCCATCTGATACGCCCTGCGCTTTCAAAATATCTTCGATCTGAATTGGAATAGAAGAACCATTGGGATTTTGCCATTCTGGCAAATTGTGCGTAAAGTCCCTCAGCTTCCAGCGATTCCATGTTCCGAATGTACCAAAAATCTCATGCAAGAGTCGTTCTTCCGCTCTCGACAGTTGGCTTTCAGGCACTTCGTCAGATTTCAGTTGAACTTCCCACTCACCTAACGGCGGAGAAATATAGCGAGACCAAAACGATTTCTGCTCTTCGTCTTCGGTGATGAGATCATAGATGTTGCTTACAACTGGACCTTGGTTCATAGAAACGTAATGGTCTGTAGTGATGTTGAATCCCCAACGACCAAGAGCTAAACGATCCGCCAAATACAGAAGCTTGATGAGCTTTAGATAAGACATTCGACCACCACGCAGCTTTAGAAAGAACGCCGCGGCAGCGGTGGCCTTCTCTTGGCTGAATTTTTGGGCCATGCCAAATTTCCTCACGTAGTGGTGAGCTTTCCCTTTTTCTTCGCTTCTTTTGAAGTATAGCCCAATTCCCCTTAAAGGTACAGCAATTTCCCCACGTGCGAACAAAATTACTTATCTGTGGAATTCAAGATTCCGACAAGTTCTCTTATGGTCCAAAGATGGTCCGTAAGGCCTGTTTCCATTGCCGGGGTGACGCGCGGCGTCGCGTGGACCCGGCAAAAATTATAGTACGCAAACCACAGATTATAAGCAGCTCCCAGGTTCTCCCACTTCTTTGAAAATGCGTTGGTGAGCCGCGTCATGCGCCTCATTCCCATCCTGATGCTGAGGTTCTGCCGTTCGATGTGCGAAGTGCAAATCCGCCTCTTGTCGGGGTTGCCCATGATCTTGATTGGGACCGCCTCCACAACTTCGCCAGGGCTGTAACGCTGTTCCCCTTCACGGGGAGACGGGCGGGTGGCCCAGGTCTGGCCAATCAAACTGGGTACCCATCGCCTGCCCTGAGCTTGTCGAAGGGTCTAGATTTTCAGACATGGGAGACCACGAACCTTGACCGGCCCTCTCTTTTCGGACCGGGTGCCCCGGAGACCGTTTTGCAGATAATTACCCGTCTGTGATGCACACTGCCAATAGAGCGAAATTCCTGAGCACCTCGGGAGAGCCGGACCATGCGAACCGTCAGAAACATCACCGTAGCCGTCGAACCCGAGCTCTACCGCCAGACGCGCAGGATTGCCGCCGACTACGACACCACCGTAACCGATATGGTAAGGTTCCTGCTCATTGCCCTGCCCGAAGCGGTGAAGGCCGCGCGCTACCCCGGCGGCCGACCGCAATTTGGCTTGGCCGCCTACCGCGCCGACCGCGCTGCCCGCGCCGCTGCCTTGGCCCCGCCCGCAACCCCGGCCATCAACCCTCCCACCCCCTCCCCGGGAAAAAGCGAAATTTCGCTCTGTACGCCTGTAAATGCCAGTAAACCCCATTTCCTTCAGCAGCTTGCGAGACAGCAACCGGCGCACGTACAGGATCAGCATTTCAGTATCTCCACTCTGAAAGCCATCATTCCAAAGGCTTTACGAGCCATTCCGTAAATCGCGCATTTCAACCGCTGTACGCCAGTAAAACCCCCACCTGAATACGCAGAAATCTAATAAAATCAATACCTAAGGCAGCTCACTCGGGATATGCGCTATACGACTCAATTCGTGCTTTCGGCCCTTGCGGCGGCGCAGTTTCCTGCGCCGGATGTGCCGGAGATTGCCTTTCTGGGGCGGTCGAACGTGGGCAAATCGAGCCTGCTGAACATGCTGGTGGGCGAGAAGGCGGCGCGCGTCTCGCAAACGCCGGGACGGACGCGGGCCATCAACTTTTTTGCGCTCCTGGACCAGAGCCAGCGGCGGAAGCTGATCTTCGCCGATCTGCCCGGCTACGGCTACGCCAAAATTTCAAAGTCGATTTCGGCGGGCTGGCCGGCTTTCATTGAGCCCTATCTGGCTGACCGCTCCACGCTCAGGCTGTGCGTATGCCTGGTGGACTCAAACGTGCCCGCGCAAGAGAGCGACCGGCAGTTGATCGACTGGCTGTGGGCCGCGGGGCGCGAGTTTGCCGTGGTCGCCACCAAGATCGACCGGCTCAGCGGCAACGAACGCACCCGCAACCTGCTGGCCCTGAAGAAGGGGCTGGAGCTGGACGAGGTGCTCCCGGTCTCCGCCAAAACGGGCTACGGAATCAAGGAATTGTGGGCCCGGATTGAAGAAGCTGGGGGAAGGCTGAAGGCAGCAAGTTAGCGAGTTAGCAAGTCAGCAAGTCAGCGAGTTGGCGGAGAGAATAGGTGCTGCTTGGTGTGGGCGGGAGTGGTCAGGCGAATTTGTACGGAGACTCCGATCTTTCCATGCTCGACCTGATCGCGCACCTGCTGCAGAAATTTTTGGGCGGTTTGGTCCTTGCAGCGCAGCAGGCGCAGGCCCTGCGCGAGCCTTCCCAGGTAGCGCGGGGCAAGACGCAGCCAGCGCCGGGCGGCCTCCTGTTCTGGCGCAAGGCAATCGAGGGCGATAGCGTCCAGTTTGGGCAGCCATTGAGCGGGAGCGGCGGCCACGCTCCACGCGAGCAGGGCCGGATTCTCCTTGAGGGAGGAAAACTGAATCTGCCGCGCGCCCCGGCTGAGGAAGGCCGCATACTCCGGCGCGGCGGCAGCGCCCGGCCGCAACAGATCGGGCAGCACGCCGCGCTCCAGCATCTTCCGCTCGACGGCCTGCGGCGAAGCCGCTACGCAAACGGCGACGGGCTGACGCTTGCGAATTTCGTTTTTGAGAATGCGCAGAGCCTCGTCGAGCGAGGTGACCAGGAAGTCGGCCACTCCATCCCTGACCGCCTGCTTCTGCGCGGCCTGTTCGGCGGTTGCTCCCAGCGATGCCGCGCCCGCGATATTGGCCGCCACGACCAGCGCCCGGCCGTCTGCGTCGAGTTCGCCGGCGTAGAGTAATTTCCCGCCCAGACCCGGCTCTGAATTCGAGCCGGCGGCCGAGGCTTGCATCAGCGCCGCGTAGAACCGTTCAACCTGGAGAGCCAGGTCGAATGCAGCCGTACCGTTGGGATCAAGCGCCATGGGAGGGTTACCCGGATGGTCCAATCTGCCGCCCCGGCTTCAGAACGACCAATCATCCTGCGTCCGTTCGCGAAAGTTTGCCTTGCGGACAAAGAATACGAATTCTCCGGGTTGGGCGGTTTCCTTCATGTTGCTGCAACCGTTGGGAGCCACAACTCCAGAAGCGAGTATTGTGGAGACCGAGTACCAATGCTCTTGAGGGTTCTGCTTCTCCTCCGCGGCGTCGCAATTGACATACATTTGCATGGAGCTATCGTATGCAGCACGAATGGAGACGACTACGGCGTCGCCGGGAACAGTCAACTTTCCTGAGCGGTCCTCATTTTGCAGCACCCAATCGGCATGGACAGTCTGCTGGTGATTGATCCGAACCAGGAAACTGGTAGCCGCAATGGGACGCGCGGTTTTGCCGTCCAGAATCCGGATGGTGATCGTCTTGCCTGTTTGCGCGTGCCCCGTTTGAGCGAGGAATGCCGCGCAGAGCGCGGCCACGCACAACACGAGCAGGGGCACACGTTGAGTCGGTCGCTGCATCTTTGCCTCTGAGGTTACCAGGTGGTGAAGGTTTCGCCATCCGAGGCGGATCCCTCGGCGCCGGAGTGAACGTCGACAATGCCGGGGTCGGTCTGGTCCACCGAAGTCATCGCATCGTTGGAGTCGGTCACCCAGGTGTCTTTGGAGCGGGTCATCGGGTCTTCGGGAATGGACTTCAGGTAGCCTTCCTGGACCAGCTCGTCCAGCGATTGCGGCGCCTTCTGTTTGTCCATGGTGTAGGAGTCGATGGCCGCCCGCATGATGTGCAGGTCCTCCTTGAGCACCGCTTCCCGGGCACTCTTGATGGCGGTGGTATAGAGCGGCACGGCGATCAGCATGAGGATGCCGATGATGGACATGACGATAAGCAGCTCAACCATCGTAAAGCCCGCGTTATGTTTGCGAATCCAGCTCACAGAGACCTCTAACCTGCCAAACCGGCTGGCTACCAGGTGGAATATTTGGTGCCGTCCAGGGCCGTTCCCTGGGACTTTGAATATACATCGAAGACGCTGTCTCCGCTATAGGAATCAGAGTCCGGATCGTCCTTCATCGAGTGCAACCCCCACTCGGCTTTGCCCGTCATGGGGTCCACCGGAATCTTGCGCAGAAACCTCACCTTTTTGGTCTCCACTTCCACACCCTTCACCAGCGTCTCCAGATCGGGCGGATAGCCCTGGCTGTCAATCTTAACCTGGAAGGCGTTCCTGTCCGCCGCGTCTTTGTATTTGTCGATGGCGTCGCGCATCATCCACAGGTCGTAGCGAAGCTGACGCTCGTTTTGGCGCTTTATCTCGAAGCGCGCAACGGGGAGCGCAGCCGAAGCGAGAATGGACAAAATCGCCACAGTCACGATCAACTCGATGAGCGTGAGGCCCCGCTCCCCACTGCGGCCGATGCGGTTTGTCCGGGCGTAGCTCATAAGTTCGGGTCTCATCGGACTACTTCACCACAATGCTTACCTGCGATCCGGTGGCCTGCATCTGCTGCTGGGCGCTGTTCACCGCCGCCGGATGGGTAATGGCAAGGGCGCTTTCTCCCGCGGCCTTGGCCTGGAAACTGAGCACGCAGACCACGCCCGCGCCGCTTACCCCGGCCGCTCCCGGCGGGCGCGAGGCATTGATGTTGATTAAACCCGGCCCGTCGTCGCGGTGAACCAGCGCCACGGCCTTCCCGTCCTGGCCCAGAAAGTCCCCGATATCCACGTTGACCAGCGAAAGTTTGGCTGGGTCATACTGAATCTGCAAGGGAATCGAAGCGATATCCGTTCCGCCGCTGACCACAACCGGAATCTTGAAGGTGGTTCCAGGGGCCACCGGAGCCGGCAGCGGAGTGAGCAGAAGGCTCACCCCTCCGGTATGAGGCGGATTAAGCGGATTGGGTTGCGGATTGGACGGACTGGGCTTCGAATTGGGCGGAGTTGGCTGCGCATTGGGCTGCGGGATGGGCGGGTGGTTGGCAATATCCGCAGTCGCCGTCATCCCATTCGCATCCGCCGCTGCCTTCATCTGCTGGAGCGCCGCCGGGGCTGCCGCCGCCGCGCTTTGGCCGGGAACCGTGCCCACGGTGGACCGCTGGTTGTTTACCAGCGGGCGCGCCGGGGTTGCCGCAGGCGCCGGATTCGAGGCAGGAGCTTCGCTGGAAATGTGGCGCAACTGGACCGACGTGCCCGCGCCGGTATCGACGGTGCGCAGATTCAACATATCCAACATTTGCGTACGAACGATGTGCGGTACCACCAGAAATACGAGCTCGTCATCTGAAATGGTGTGATCCTTCGACCCGAACAGGTACTTGAGGATGGGAATCGAGCTCAACCCGGGGATGCCGCTCCAGTTCACCGCTTCCTGCTTGTCCTGAAGGCCGCCCAGGATGCTGGCCTCGCCCTCGCGCAACCGGATCACCTGGTCCACCACGCGCTGGCTCAGGATGGGCTCGGTTACGCCGCTGATGGTTACCGAGCCGCTCTGCGAAGATACTTCGATCTTGATCTTCAGCGTCACATCGTGGTCGTAGTGGACTGTCGGCGTCATTTCGATGTTCACGCCCACATCCGTGTACTGGAACTGCGTGTTGACCAGCGAACTGACCACAGCGGTGGCCGCGCCCGTCTGGTAGGAACCGGTGGCGATGGGGATTTTCTCGCCGATCTTCATGGTTGCCTTCTGCCCGTCGGTGGCCCGGATGCGCGGATTTTGCAGAATCTTGGTATTGTCGTCGGTGAGCAGAAGGTTGGCCGTGGCCGAGCCAATGGTCACCGCAAAATCCGTCGCCTTCAGATGGGAGAGGGCGTAGAGAGATGGGGCGGAGGTACTAGACGTGCCGGTGGTGCCCGTAGTGCCGGTGGTGCCGGTGGTGCCCGTAGTGCTGCTGCTGCTGCCGGGCGCCTGCAGCGCAATGCCCACGTTGCTGGGCCAGGCAATGCCCAGGGTCTTCTCCCAGTTTTTGCTGACCTCGAGGATGGCGATGTCCACCACCACCTCGGGGCGCGCTTTGTCCAGGTCGTTGACCAGCTTTTGCGCCAGCATCAGTTCGTCGGGCGTTCCCTTCATGACGATGGCGCTCTGGCTGGCTACGCCGTAGACCTTGGCGCCCGGCAGCACGTTGCGCAGGGCCGTCTGCACGTCGTTCAGGTCGTTCTGCTGCCAGGCGTTGGTCAGATAAAAAGTCTCCACCGCAGCCTCATCCAGCTCGGTGTGCTTGGCGCGGGTGTTGGCGGCCACAAAGATGGTATTGCTGGTCACCGGGCGCCAGTAGGTGTTGGACATGGTGCCCACAATGCGCAGGCCGTCCAGCAGAGACACATTGTTCAGGTCCACTTGAATGCGCTTGGAGGTATAGTCCGGGTCGAAGAGAATATTCACCCCGGCGGCCCTGCCGATGGCCTGGTAGATCACCTTGGTGTCTTCCGTCATGTGCAGGGTAAGCGGTTCGTTGGAGACCGGCTTGAGCTCGGCCGGCGCGCCGATGGAGTTGATCTCCTCCTGCTTGCCTGCCTCCATGGGAAGACTGGTCTCGCCCACCGCAGCCTCGCCGTGCTTCTGGCGCACCCTGGCGATCTCCTGCTGCGCGGCCTCGTTGCTGGGATCGATCTCGGAGGCATGAAGAAACTCCGCCAGCGCCCCCTGCTCGTCGCCCGCCGCCAGCAGCTTGCGGCCCTTGCTCATGTGCATCGCCGAGGCTGAAACCCGCACCCGGACGAGCGCAGTGCGGTAGGTCAGATCCTTGGGCGCCTTGGCCATCGCTTTCTGGTAGTCGGCGTAGGCAGTGTCGTAGTCTTCGCGAGTCTCAGCGGTCTGTCCGTGCTTGAACAAGGTTTTGGCCGACTGCGCGTGCAGAGGAATGCTGAACAGGCCAAAGACGGCCAGAACCAGGAAGAGGGCAATATGGAAAGCGGCTCCGGAGAGTACCGTTCCGGAAGCAGACGGAGCTTGTGCGCGGCGGTTCATCGTACTCCCATGCGTCTCAGCCAGCCCGCGTTCAACTTCGGGCGCTTGCGGGCTGCCTTGGCCGCCCCGGACGCAATTCTTGCTGGTAATCCTGCACATCCTGCGATGCTCCATTTTAGCAAAGCCCCGCTGCAAAGTTTCTGAAACCGGCCCCGATGCTAGGATGAAGATTCGAGGTTGCTTCCCGATGGCTCGCCAAACCAGCCACGTCATTGTTGCCAAGGACACGGCCGGACCCCAGAAGCCGGCCAAGCCCCGCGATCCTGTGGCCAGCGGCGAGCGGGACGCCGCGCACAATCGCGCCGCCAGCCATAACTACTTTCTGTTGGAACGGTTTGAAGCCGGCGTGGCCCTGCGCGGGACCGAGGTCAAGTCCATCCGCGGGGGCCAGGCCAACCTCAAGGACTCCTACGGACTGATCAAGGACGGCGAAGCGTTTCTGCTCAACGTTCATATCGGTCCTTATTCCCACGGGAACATCGCCAACCACGACGCGACGCGGACCCGCAAGCTGCTGCTGCACCGGGACGAGGTTCGCAAGCTACTCTCCAAGACGCAGATCAAGGGCCACACGCTCATCCCCACCCGGCTTTACTTCCGCAATGGACGGGTGAAGTGCGAGCTGGCCGTGGCCAAGGGCAAGCAGGACTGGGACAAGCGGGAAACCGAACGCCGCCGCGAGGCCGACCGCGAATCCCGCGCCGCCGTCAACGCCAACAAGCACCGCATGGGCCGGTAAGGGCGTCAGACCCGCATCTCCGGCGGGATGCATTCGGGCTTTCGTTCTAGCCTTTCGCCAATCCGGTCATAGGTGCAATACATCCATGGTTGGACCATTTCAAGACTGGTGATTCTCGGCCTAAATCTCAACGGCTGGCCGTCACCGATTTTTCCTAACGCATCAACCAGCTTCTTCACGCAATTCTTTGCCTCGGGAACAAATAGCCACACCCGAACCGGCCACTCTGCCTGTAGATGGTTGTCACTGACGAGGGCCTTACGGATCTCCTCCCAGTTATTGTTCCACTCCTTCAGTCGATTTATCAGATGCTGAAGCGTTTCACTATAGGTGACCTCGCAGAGAAAAACCGTCGTTGGAGCGGACGAATCAGACCCGAAGTCTACGGCCAACACGTCGCAGTACCAGCTTGATCCCTTTGGAGGCGCCTTGCCTGGCTTGATCTGAAGGAAGCACTCGGGATTGATGAATACTGAGCGGTCGGACCGCAGATACTCCATAACGACACCCTGGTAATAGTCCATGAGTTCAAACCTTCCCTTCACTCAGGGAGGTGCCGGGCCGCATTTCCGCACGTCACCTCAGATCGTTTTTCGGCGAATCGCAGTTGTACAACGCCTTACGGACTCAGCGAATCACTTCGATTTCGATTCCCAGAGGTAGATTCTTCCAGACGTGATCCGTCGTGTAGACCTTGGCTTTGCGCTGCATGGCGAGAGCCAGGCAGGCGCGGTCGCCAAGGGAGAGGCCGAAGGGCCGCGTCTTTCCAATCATCTCTGCTGCAAAACGGGCCTGTTCGTCGTCAAAAAAACACACCTCGAACCCCATACTCAGAATACGGTTCCAGGCAAAGTCTGCCGGGCGTCCGTCCAGCAGCAGACGGGTGTGGATTTCGCTCAAGTTCACCGTGCTAAGCAAGCCGCCTTGCAGCAGATCAATGATCGCCTCGCTTCCTGGCTCACTGAAGATCACCGCCAGAATGGCGGATGAATCGAAAACGGCCCTCTTATCCAAGCCCCTCCTCCATCTCGCGGCGGGCCTCTTCGCGGCGATCCGCAATGAGTTGCTCCGACATCAGCATTCCGCCCTCCGGAATCAGCTTCCTGAACTCCTCCTGAATCCTGCGAATACGACTGCGATAGGACTCAATGCGCAACACGCCGTCTTCCAAAGCCATAACGACAAATTCTCCTGCCTTGAGCCCCATCTCCTGCCGGATTGCGGCCGGAATTACGATACGGCCATTTTGATTGATCTTGCTGCTGACAGATCGCGGCTTTGTGACAACCGATGCCATAATGCCCCCTATAGCAATTATGTCACACTATTAACTTTATGACAACAATAAGGAGAGTGTCATCTCCCTGCGCACTGTCCACTGTTCGCTGTCCACTGTAAACTGTCACCATGCGGACTCAACTCTCTTTTGCTCCCCTTGCGGGAATCGAAACCGAACTGCTGGCCGTTGTGGCCGCCGACAAACAAACCTCGAAAGAGCCCGACGCCAAGCCCGAGCCTGTGCTGCTGACGGCAGATGAAGCGGTGAAGGCCGCTACGGCCGCCGTGCTGGCCAGCGGCGAATACAAGGCCGGAGCCAATGAGACGCTGCTGCTGCACGCCCCGGCCAGCCTCAAGGCAAAACGCCTGCTGATCGTCGGCCTGGGCAAGCAGGCCAAGGTTTCGAGCGATAAGGTTCGCAACGCAGCCGGAACCGCCGTCCGCTTCACCAAGCCGCGCGGCATCCGGGAGCTGGTTTTCGTCCTGCCGGTTACCGGCGAACTGGCTGCCGCGCGCGGCGTCCGCGCCGCCGTCGAGGGCGCGTTTGTGGGCGACTTCGACCCCGACACCTATCGCAGCGACCGCAAGGACCAGAGCGTCGAGTCCTTCACCCTGGCCGCGCCGGCCAGTGCGGACGAGGCAGCCCTGAAAACCGCCTTTGCCGAGGGAGTAATCGTGGGCCAGAGCCAGAACTTCACCCGCTCGCTGGTCAACGAGCCGGGCAACAAGCTCACCCCCACCATCCTTGGGCAGCGCGCGGCGGCGATGGCCGCTGAAGTGGGGCTTAAGGCGGAGGTCTACTCTACCGAAAAGCTGCACGAGTTGAAGATGGGCGCATTCTGGAGCGTATCGCAAGGTTCAGCGGAGCCGCCGGCGCTGATTGTTCTGCGCTATGAGCCCGAGGGGATGAAAGACGGCCCGGTGCTGGGGCTGGTGGGAAAGGGCATCACCTTCGATACGGGCGGCATCTCCATCAAGCCCTCCGACAAGATGGAGCAGATGAAGTACGATATGGCCGGCGGCGCGGCCATGATCGGGGCCATGCGCGCCATCGCCCTGCTTAAACCGAAGGTACGGGTCATCGCTGTCGTTTGCGCGGCGGAAAATATGCCCTCGGGCACGGCGCAAAAGCCCGGCGACGTGCAGACGGCGATGCCGCTTTCGGCTGACAAGCCCGGCAAGACCATCGAAGTCATCAACACCGACGCCGAGGGGCGCATGGTTCTGGCCGACGGCCTGACCTACGCCCGCCAACTCGGCGCGACCCACCTGATCGACGCGGCCACGCTCACCGCTGCGTGCGTGGTGGCCCTGGGCACGACCAACGCCGGCGCTTTCTCGAATGACGACGATACCTATGCAAAGTTCGACGCAGCCCTCTCGACCTCGGGTGAAAAGTTCTGGCGGCTGCCCCTGGGCGAGGAGTACGCCGAGCAGATCAAGAGCGAGATCGGCGACATCAAGAACACCGGCGGCCGCGCCGGCGGGGCGATTACGGCGGCGGAGTTTTTGAAGGTCTTCGTGGAAGAGACGCCGTGGATTCACCTCGACATCGCCGGCCTGGCGTGGGTGGAAGACTCGAAGCCCTACATCGCCAAAGGGCCGAGTGGCGTCGCGGTACGGTCGATTCTGGAGTGGGTACGGAGTTACTAGCTGCTGGCTGCTAGCTACTAGCTCTTAGCCTTTGAGTAGCTAGTGGCAAGAAGACAGCCCCGTGCCCCATCCTTTCGCCTTCTTACTGGCGAAAGGGTGGGAAACCACGAACCCCAACTCGCCCGTCATACTCCGGTGATATTCCCGTCTGAATCCACGTCGATGGCTTGGGCGCGTGGCACGCGCGGCAGGCCCGGCATCAGCATCATGTTGCCGGAAATAGCAACCACAAAGCCCGCTCCGGCTGAGAGCGAAACGTCGGTGATGTTCAGCGTCCATCCGGTGGTCGCGCCCATGCGTTTGGGATCGTCGGAGAGCGAATACTGGGTCTTGGCGATGCAGACGGGCAGGCGGGCAAAGCCCCATTCGCCGTAGCGCTTGAGCCGCGTGCGCGCACTGTCGCTGAGGGCCACATCGCCGGCGCCGTAAACCTTCGTGGCGATCTTGCGGATCTTCTCTTCGAGCGTGTCATCGAGCGAATACGCCGGCTGGATGCCGGGCGACGGGTTGGCCTCGATGGCGGCGACGACTTTTTCTGCAAGATCGGCCGCGCCCAAGCCGCCTTTGGCAAAAGCCTCCACGATGGAGCAGGCGATGCCCTGCCGGCGGCAATGAGCGGCAACCGCCTCAAGTTCTTCGGGCAGATCGGCGGGAAAGCGGTTGATGGCCACTACCACCGGCACGCCGAAACGCTGCAAGTTGCGGATGTGGTGATCGAGGTTGGGGAAGCCGGCCGCAAGCGAACCCTCGCCCTGCGCGGTGAGGCTCTGCACGGTGGTGACCAGCACGGCGGCGGCGGGAGGGATGCCGGAGGCGCGCATCACGATATCGAAGTATTTTTCCGCGCCCAGTTCGGAGGCGAAACCAACTTCGTTTACCACGTAGCCGGCAAGGCGAATGGCCATCTGCTGCGAAAGAACGCTGCATGTGCCGTGGGCGATATTGGCGAAGGGCCCGGTATGCACCAGCGCCGGCGTGCCCTCCGTGGTCTGCACCAGGTTGGGCAGGATGGCGTCGTTGAGCAGGGCCATCATGGCCCCGGTGGCGTCCAGATCTGAGGCAGTGACCGGACGGCCGGAGCGGGTGACGCCGATAACGATTGCATCCAGGCGGCGGCGCAGATCGGCACGGCCTGAGGAGAGGCCGAGAATGGCCATGATCTCCGATGCGGCGGTGATGACGAAACCGGTTTCGCGGCCCCCCTCACGATTTGCCCCATCGCTTTTTGCCCCCAGGCTGACGGCAATGTGGCGCAGGGCGCGGTCGTTCATATCGAGTGTGCGCGGCCAGGTGATCTGGGCCGGGTCGAGGTCCAATGGGTTTCCGTGGAAGAGGTGGGCATCCACCATGGCGGCCAGCAGGTTATGCGCGGCGGTGATGGCGTGAAAATCGCCGTGGAAGTGCAGGTTGATCTTCTGGCTGGGTTCCACCTGCGCGAGGCCGCCGCCCGTGCCGCCGCCCTTGAGACCGAAGACCGGGCCCTGCGAGGGTTCGCGCGAGGTGAGGATGGATTTGCGTCCGACGCGTTGCAGGCCCTCGGCCAGCCCGATGGCAACCACCGTCTTGCCTTCGCCGTGGGCGGTCGGTGTGGTGGCTGTCACCAAAATCAGTTTGCCGAGTTTGCCGTTGACGGGAAAGGCCGCATCGGCAAGCACGCCGAGTGAGAGCTTGGCGCCATTGGCGCCGATGGATTCATAATGAGCCGGAGCAAGCGCCAGTTTGCTCGCGATTTCTTCAATGGGCAACATGCAAGACTTTCCTGACCGCCTTGCACTATAACCCATGGGGAGGGCCGGAGGATGTGACGGTTGAACCTGCTAAAGCGGCGTGCAAAACAAAGCGCGGACGAGCGTTACATCGCCTCCGGACTCTCAATTCCCAGCCAACTGAGCGCCAGAATCAACTCGCGCAGCGCAACCGCCGCCGTGGCCAGCAGGAAAGTTTTCCGCGCCGGGTCTTCTTCGCTGAGGATGTGGTGACGGTGATAGAAGTTATTGAACTCCTGGGCTAATTGGAAGGCGTGTCTGGCCAGGAAAGCAGGCTCGGAGGTGGTAATGCACTGCTCCAGCACCATGGTGCGCCGCGCACAGCGCAGCCAGAGGGCCCAGATATCTTCGGCTTCTTCGCCTTCAAGATAGGCGTCGGGCTTCTTTAACTTTGCGAACTGCGCCAGCACCGCCTCCGGCGTGGTTCCGGCTTTGCGGAAGATATTGCGGGCTCGGACTACGGCGTATTGAATATAGGGGCCGGTTTCGCCCTCAAAGCTCAGAGCATCCTTAAAGTCGAAGGCGATGACCGAGTTGCGCGTGAACTTGAGCATGAAATAGCGCAGCGCGCCGATGGCGATTTGCCCGGCGATCTTCTGGCGTTCCGCTTCGTCGCGACCGGTCTGGCGAGCGTCCACCTCGGCCTGCGTGGCGGCGATGAGTTTGTCGATCAGGTCATCGGCCTTGACGCCGAATCCCTTGCGTCCGCTGACTTCGATGTAGGCCTTTTTTTGGTCCTCTTCGGAGATGTCGTAGCCAAGTTCGACGGCACAACGGGGCGTGAGCGCGACCATCTCGTACGTGAAATGCCTCAATTGTTCCGCCTGCGTCGTGTACCCCATGCCGCGCAGGGCTTCCTTGACGTTGGCTTGCGCGTCTGCTTGCCGGGTGTCGATCACGTTGAATACATAATCTGCCCCACTTGCCTTGAAATGCACGGGGATTCCGGTTCCGGATGGGACACCATTAGCGTCGCGGATACGATTGTCGGCTGATCGGTAACACTGCTTACCGCTCCGGTAGCTGAAAAAGACTTCGTCGCCGAATTCGCAACCATCGAGGAGGCGGAATTTCCAAAGGTGAAACGCGATATCTTTACCGACGTAAGTAACGGTGTCATTAGAACGGACGATAACCTTGGCGTCTTCGTCGGGGCTGTCCTCTTCCTGGGTCGATTCGATCTCGGCGCCGGGGCGGGTCATGACCCAGCAGCCAGCGTTCTTTCCGTGGGTCTCTTTGTAGAGGACACCGGACTGCTTGAGCTTTTCGAAGGCTGCTTCCCAAAATTTGAGGTGAAGAATTTCGCTCTCGCGCGGGAGGAAGTCGTACTCGATGCCGAGACGGAGCATGGATTCGAGATGGCGGCGAAGGACAGCCGTGGAGATGAGGTCGGCGATTTCGGCGGTTTCGTTCCCGCCACGTTCGATGGCATGCAACGTGTCGAGGCGGATTTGCTTTCTCTTTGCAATAAGCGATTGGTCCGCTCCCCAGGGATTAGGGAAACCCTGATCATCTTCGAGTCCCAAATACCATGTGGAAACTCGCGCGTACAAATTCCAGCAATAATAATCGATCGGCATTCCGGCAGACTCTGCGGCTTCGCTGATACTCAACCCGGAATTGATTGCAGCGCGGAAGTCACGCTCCAGTTTATCGATGAATTGCCGTACTTGATTAGGCGACATCTTTTCAAGGTGCAGGAATCCAACCACAACATCGGCGACCTGGACGCCGGTGTTGTCGATGTAATTTTGCACAATGACTGTATCCGGAATTCGGCTCGCTGCTTTCAGTAGCATTGCCCAGGTATCGCCGAGGATCGCGTTCCGGAGATGGCCGATGTGCGCAGCCTTGTTCGGATTGATAGAGGTGTGCTCCACATTAGCAAAGATCGCCGGTTTTGCCGTCTCCCCGGGAAAAGCCATACCTGCTGCGAATGCGGCACGGTCGAGGCGCGCGTTGATGTAGCCTGCGCCGGCAACTTCAAAAGAGGAAAAACCATCGAGATGGCCCAACGCAGCCACGATCTCCTGGGCGATGATCTTGGGCGCTTTGCGCAGCTTGCGGGCCAGTTCGAAGGCAATGGGAGTGGCAAGCTCACCCAACTGCAACTCCGGGGGAATCTCCAGCGGAATGGTCTCAATCTGGAGGCCGTACTTTTCTTCTAATACGATCCGAAGACGAGCGGCGAGTCTTTTCTGCAATTCCAGATACACGTTGGGATGCCTCAGAAATCCTTGATTTTCAAGGGTGATTCTATCAGAGTGGCGCGCGCAGACGGGTTTGACGCTCCCCGCGCGGCAACCTAAGATGGTGAGTAGATTGCCTGTGGATTTTTGCCTGCCGTCCGGGAAGAATCCCACGCAAAGCCTGCCCATGACCAAGCCTGCTCCCAGCCCAGCCCGCTTTTACCTGACCACGCCGATCTACTACGTGAATGCGCGGCCGCACCTGGGCCATGCCTACTCGACCATCGTCTGCGACGCCATTGCGCGGCGCAAGCGGGCGCTGGGCATCGAAACCTGGTTTCTGACCGGCACCGACGAGCACGGGCAAAAGATCGAGCGGTCTGCGAAACTCGCAGGGAGCACGCCCGAGGAGTTTGCCACCGCCGTCTCAGCGGAGTTTCGCGCACTGTGGGACCGGCTGGGGCTGAGCTACGACGACTTCATCCGCACCACCGAAGAACGCCACAAGCGCGGCGTGCAGCGCCTGTTCGCCACGCTGCGCGACAAAGGCTTCATCTATAAAGGCTCCTATACCGGCCAGTACTGCGTCTCCGACGAGGCCTATGTGGACGGCCCTCCCGGAACGCCGTGCCCCGATTGCGGCCGCATCACCGAGACCGTGAGCGAGGAGAATTATTTCTTCAAACTCTCGGCCTTCGAGCGCAAGCTGCTGGAGTTCTACGAGGCCAACCCCGGTTTCATGGGGCCGGAATCCACGCGGCGCGAGGTGATCTCGTTTGTGCGCGGGGGGCTGAAGGATTTGTCGGTGAGCCGGACCAGTTTTTCCTGGGGCATTCCCGTGCCCGGCGACGAAAAGCACGTGATCTATGTGTGGCTGGACGCACTGGCCAACTACATCACCGCCCTTGGTTATGGTTCGGATGACGACCAAAAGTTCAAAAAATTCTGGCCGGCGGACCTGCACCTGATCGGCAAGGAGATCAGCCGTTTCCACTGCGTCTACTGGCCGGCATTTTTGATGGCCGCGGGGATTCCGCCGCCGCGCTCGGTGAGGGCCAACGGCTGGCTGCTCTTCGACCAGGGAAAAATGTCCAAATCGAGGGGCAACATTGTGCGCGCGGAGACGGTCGAGGAGGTTCTGGGAGCCGATGCGTTGCGCTACTTCCTGCTCAGGGAGATTCCCTTCGGGCAGGACGGCAACTTCAGCTTCGATGCCCTGGTGCAGCGCTACAACGGCGACCTGGCCAACGGCTACGGCAACCTGGTGAGCCGCGTGGTCAACATGGTGCACAAATACTTCGGTGGGGTTGTGCCGGAGGCGGGTGCGGAGACTCCTGCGGAGGGCGGTCTTCACGAGTGTGCACTGCGCACAATCGCCGCGTTTGGCCCGGAGTTCGATGCGCTGAATTTTTCTGAAGCGCTCAAGGCTTTGTGGGTTTTGGTGGCGGAGACCGACGGCTACCTGACTGCCAATGTGCCCTGGAAGCGGCCCGCGGACCGCAGCGAGGCCGACCACGTGAAGTTGCAGGCGCGGGTGCTGACTACGGCCGCGGAGGCCATCCGCATGATCACCGCGCTGGTCTATCCCATTCTGCCGGATGCCGCCGCCAAGGTCTGGCGGCAGCTTGGGCAGGGCGAGATTGCGGACGCGGCAAAACATTCATTTTTGGCTGAACTCCATTGGGGCGGATTGAAGGCCGGGACAAAATTTGCCGAGCCCGCGCCGCTCTTTCCCCGTGCGGAAAAGGACGCGATCGACCGTATGCAAAAACTCGAAGACGAAAACAACCACAGCGCCGTGGAAGCCGCCGGCGTGGAAGAGAATGCGGTCAAGGCGGCAGCGCCCGCAAAAAGTGCAGCCGCGACTCCGGCTGCGCCCTTGAGTGCGCCCAAGCCCAAAGCTCCGGCAGTTTCAGCGGCGGCTCCGGTTGCTGCCTCTGCTGTATCCAATGCCCCAGTTGTTGCGCAGGCTCCAGCCGCCGCTTTGGCTGCGGAGCAGCCGTCTGCCCCACCGCAGGCGGCCGCGCCGCAGCAAATTACCATCGACGACTTCGCCAAGGTGGAGCTACGCGTGGCGCAGATTCTGGTGGCCGAGCGCGTGCCCAAGGCCGACAAACTGCTGCGGCTGGAGGTCGATCTGGGTTACGAGAAGCGGCAGATTCTGGCCGGGATCGCACAGTACTACGAGCCGGAAAAGCTCATCGGGCGGAAGATTGTGATCGTCGCCAACCTGGCTCCGCGCAAGATGCGCGGCCTGGAATCGAATGGAATGCTGCTGGCCGCCTCGCTGCCGCCGGATGGAGCGCCCGTACTGGCCGGATTCCTGGAAGATGTTCCGCTGGGGGCGCGGCTGAAGTAGAGTCCGATCGATTTTTCCAGCCGTAAACTGCCCTGTTGCCCTATACACATAAATCGTGTCATACTTACACATCGGGAGATCCCCCATGCGGACGAATATCGAGATTGACGACAAGTTGATGCGGCAGGCGATGAAGGCGACCGGGGCGAGCACGAAGAGGGCCGCAGTGGAAGCCAGCATGCGCCTCGCGGTCCGCCTCAAGGCGCAGGGAAGCATCAAAGAGCTCTTTGGCAAGGTCGTATGGCGCGGACCCGGCGACGACTGGTCTGCTTCCGACGAAGAGATCATCAGAAAGCGCAAGCAATCGGAGCGAAAGGCAGTATCGAACGAAGTCCCCACGACCGGAAAGAAACTCGCAAGGACTGCCATTAACGGACGCCGGTGAGCAATGGTCATTGTGGATTCTTCCGTGCTGATCGATTACTTAGGGGGCTATTCCAATCCTGAGACAGTGTGGCTAGACGGGCAGGGCGGCATTCGACGCATAGGGATCACGAGCCTGATTCTGACCGAAGTCTTGCAGGGAATTCGCGACGATGCCAAGTTTGCCGCGACGCTGAAGGCGCTCAACCAGTTTGCGATCTTTGAAATCGGCAGCAATGAGCTTGCCGTCCAATCGGCCCGGAATTATAGAATCCTGCGTGGGCTTGGTATTACCATTCGGAGTACCGTCGATTGCCTGGTTGCCACATTCTGTATTGAGGAGGGCCACGAGCTCCTTCATCGCGATAGCGACTTCGACTTTTTCGAGAAGCACCTGGGGCTTCGCGTGTTGCATCCGCCGATCCCGCCATTGCCATAGAATCAAGCAAGTAAGAATGATCTCCACCATGCCATTCCCTCCGAGGCCGTACCCTTGCTGATCGATTCCCACGCCCATTTAGACAGCGAGCGCTACGCGGAGGACCGTGCCGCGATGCTCGGCCGAGCCTGGGAGGCGGGAGTGGGCGCGGTGCTGTCCATCGGCATTGGCGAGCAGGCGGCCGGAATGGGGCGCGCGCTTGATATCTGCCGCCAGTTCAACGGGCAGCCCGGCGTTCCAAAGCTCTATGCCAGCGCAGGCGTCTATCCGCATAACACGCGAGAAATCAATGAGGAGGTTCTTGGCAGGCTGGACAACCTGCTGGATGAGCCGGAGGTGATTGCCTGCGGGGAGATCGGGCTTGACTATTATCACGAAGGCGCTCCGCATGCCGTGCAGCGCGTGGGGCTGATTCGCCAACTGGAGGTTGCCGCGGCGCGCAGGCGGCCCATCCTCATCCATTGCCGTCCAAAAGACGAAACAACCGACGCCTGGGACGATCTTTTTGAGATTCTGGAGATGCACTGGAGGCCCACAGGGCTGGGCGGCGTGATGCACTGCTTCGGGGGCGGATGGGAGCAGGCGCGGCGGTCGCTGGAGCTGGGCTTTCTGGTCTCGTTCGCCGGCAATCTGACCTATCCCAATGCCCAACCGCTACGGGACGTGGCTGCACGGCTGCCCCTGGAGGGGGTGCTGGTGGAGACCGACGCGCCCTGGCTGGCTCCGGCGCCCGATCGGGGCAAGCGTAACGAGCCGGCCTGGGTGCTGCGGACCGCCCAGACGCTGGCCGGGCTAAAGGCCGTCACGGAGCAGGAAATCGCCTACGCGACCACGAAAAACTTCTTCCGTCTGTTTGACCTAAGGGCAGACGTGGGAAACTGATAGAGGCGCCGCGGACGGGTACTGCGTCCGGCAGGCATTGCATGCGGCAGCCTTTCCACTTTGAGGGAATAGAAAAATGGCACAGGACAATTCATTCGACATTGTGAGCAAGGTGGATATCCAGGAGGTCCGCAATGCCATCGACCAGGCGCTGAAGGAAGTTCGCCAGCGCTTCGACCTGAAGGATTCCCACTCGGAGATCACGCTGGAGGGCGCGGACGCCATTCAACTTGCCTCGGACGGAGAGTACCATCTGGAAGCAGTCAAGGAGATACTGGGGCAGAAGCTGGTCAAGCGCGGGGTCTCGCTGAAGAATCTGACCTACGGCAAGCTGGAGCCGGCGGCCGGCAAGAGCGTGCGCCAGAAGATCGCCTTGCAGCAGGGCATTCCCACGGAAAAGGCCAAGGAGATCGTTCGCCTGGTCAAAGACTCGAAAAAGAAGGCGCAGGTCAGCATCCAGGGCGATCAAGTCAGAATATCCAGCAAGGACCGCGACGTGCTGCAGGCGATAATCGCCCTGTTGCGCGGCAAAGACCTGGGTTTGGATCTGCAGTTTACCAACTACCGCACGTTTTGAGCAGTTGTTGTATCCCACCTGGGAACCCTCGGGGTACCGCAAAGAAAAAAAACGCGGCGAGAGTGGGGCACCCTCGGGATCAAGGAAGCACGGGAACCGGAGAGCTTTGAGCACATTGGCGACATCGACGGCGAGAGAGGTCTTCGATCTGCTGCGGGACGACCTGGTGGCGATCGAGCAGGAGCTGGGCCGCGACGCTGCCTCCGGCGTAAGCACCATTACGGAGATCGCCGAATACCTGCGCGAGGGCGGCGGCAAACGCATCCGGCCCTCGCTGTTGCTGCTTTCGGCGCATATGCTCGGCTACTTTGGCCAGGGGGCCATCCGGCTGGGCGCGGTGGTGGAGATGGTGCATACGGCCACGCTGGTGCACGACGACATCATCGATGGCGCGGACACCCGGCGCGGGCGTCCCTCGGCAAACACCACCTGGGGCAACGAAAAATGCGTGCTGGCCGGCGACTGGCTTTATATGCAGGCTTTCAAGGTGGCTCTGGATGAAAAGAACCTGCGCGTGCTCGACCTGCTCATCGGCCTGACCCAGCAGATGGTCGAGGGCGAGCTGTTGCAGATTCAAAAACTGGGCAAAGCCGTCTCCGAGGCCGAGTACTACGACCTGATCTTTCGCAAGACCGCGTGCCTCTTTGCCGTTTCCATGCGGCTGGGCGCGGTGCTCGCCGCGGCGAGCGAGGCCGAGGAGGCGAGCCTGGCCACCTATGGCCGGACTGTCGGCCTGGCGTTTCAGATTGTCGACGACGTGCTCGACCTGACGGCCACCGAAGAGGTTCTGGGCAAGCCCGTGGCCAGCGACCTGCGCGAAGGCAAGGCGACCCTGGCGGTGATTCACTCCATTGACCACGGCACCGCCGCCGACCGGCAAACCATTCAGAGGGTTCTGGACGACCGCAGCTTTGAAAACGTGAGCCGCGAGCAGATTCAGAAGATTCTGGCTAAAAACGGCTCGGTGGAGTACGCCATGGGCGTCGCCGACCGCTACGCCGAGCAGAGCCGCCAGGCGCTTGCCGGGCTTGCCGAGTCGGAGTTCAAGCGCGCCCTGCTGTGGGTGCCGGATTTTGTGGTGGCGCGGGACAAGTGAGTTGCATGTTGCTCTTGTCTTCCTATTTGTATTGGCGCGAGATCAGAGAAAGTAGTGCCCAATATTGACAACATTTTGCGAAGCAGGAAATACTATGAGGTATGAAATGATAACTTCTGAGAAATACCGTTTCCAAGACTTGGCAATTCACGGTTTTCGCCGCCTCAACGATGTTCAATTGAGGATGCGCGACCTATCCGTAATGATTGGTGCGAATGGAACAGGCAAGACTTCTATACTGGATGTACTTTCATTGCTTGCAAAATCTGCACAAGGTAAACTGAGCGAGTCCATTTCGGATCTGTCCGGTTTATCGAGCATACTAACCTATGACAGAGCCGAGGAATTGCAGCTAGATATTTCTATGACGGTTCCACATTATGAACCATTAAAGTACTCATTAAAGCTAATACCGCAATCTGTCGCTTATCTAATCAATGAAGAGCGTCTAAGCCAACAACGATCCGGTCATGCAGGTCCTTTTTTGCATATTAGCTCGTACGGACCAAACATCAATTATTACGATATAAAATCAAAACAGCTGACAAAGCCAGTCCAGCCAAACTGGACACACAATCCACTTGAAACGTCCTTATATCAGGTGCCCAAAATGTTTCAGCAGCCAGAGGATTTTCGGAATCGGCTGGCATCATCCACGTTTTATCATGTGTTGAATGTGGATACTCGGTCACCAGTGCGCTTACCCCAACCAATGCAGCCAGCAACACTTCCGGGTCGAAATGGCGAAGAATTGGTTTCTTGCCTCTACAATCTTAGGGAATCTGAAAAAAATAAATTTGATGCAATACAGGATGCACTTCGTGCGGCCTTTCCTCGTTTTGATCGCCTCGAGTTTCCAGCTGTGGCAGCCGGAACACTTGCCCTTTTATGGCGCGAGACAGGATTCTCAAAGCCACTTTATATGCACCAACTCTCTGAAGGGACGCTACGTTTTTTGTGGCTGGCTACTTTGCTCCAGAGCCCTGGATTGACTGCTCTCACGTTGTTGGACGAACCCGAAGTGAGCCTGCATCCAGAATTGTTGAACCTACTCGCGGATATGTTGCGAGAGGCATCCAGCCGTACACAGATCGTTGTGGCAACGCACTCGGATCGTCTCATCCGATTTCTGCAACCGAAGGAAATTTTACTAATGGATTCGGATGAAAACGGGATGAGTACACTGAAATGGGCCGATGAACTTGATCTCGATGCATGGCTGAAGGACTATTCCCTCGATGAGCTTTGGAGTAATGGCCGTCTCGGAGCGCGCGCGTGAAGATTGCTATTTTAGTTGAGGGACGGACAGAAAGAGCATTTCTACCTCACTTGAGAGTGTTTCTCAAAGTGCGCCTTGAAGGAAAGATGCCCAATCTCGACCCGTTCTTGTATGACGGTAGAATCCCAAAGGAAGAGAAACTGCGGCGTACGGTTGAGAACTTACTTATCGGGCGTAATCGGGCAGACGCGGTGATCGCATTAACCGACGTATACACTGGCACACAGGATTTCCTGGACGCCGCTGATGCTAAAGCCAAAATGCGCATATGGGTTGGCCAGAATAACCGTTTTCATCCCCACGTTGCGCAGCATGATTTCGAGGCTTGGCTCTTGCCTTATTGGAGTGAGATTCAGAAGGTCGCTGGCCACAACCGAAATGCGCCACCTGGAGCGCCGGAGTCTATCGATCATAACCGGCCTCCGTCTTACCACATTAAGGAAATTTTTCAGATCGGCACCTGTCGTGACGACTACTCCAAAGTTCGAGACGCAAATAGAATCCTGCTTAATAAGGATTTGGCTATTGCTGCTGCAGCCTGCCCGGAATTGAAGGCTTTTCTAAATACTATTCTTGTACTGAGTGGTGGCCAGCCAATCTAAGTACACAAATTCAAGCTCATTCATAAATGTTATGCCTCACCCGCCATCATTTGCCGCAGCGCCGCGGCGTACTTTTCCGGCAGAGGCTTCTTGTTCAACTGGTCGTCGCAGACCACGTGCACCGTCTCGCCCTCGGCCAGCAGCTCCCGCTGTTTCTCTTTTTGGTTTGCCTTGCGCCAGATTTGATAGGCGAATTTGATGACCGAGCCACGCAACAGAGCGGGGCGGGTTTCGATCAGAATCTCATCGTCGTAGCGGGCCGGGGCGCGATAGCGGCAACTGGCCTCGATCACCGGCAAAATGCACTCGTGTTCGATCTCCAACTGGCTATAGGCAAGACCCAGCGAGCGCAGCAGCTCCACGCGGCCTATCTCAAACCAGACCAGGTAGTTGGCATAGTAGACAATGCCCATCTGGTCGGTTTCGGCGTAGCGCACACGGACTTCGGTGGTGATTGGCATTTATTCGTCTCCAAAAAACCGGGGAAGTTTCGAAGTTTCCCACCCTTTCGCCAGAAAAAAAGCGAAAGGATGGGGCACGGGAGCAGCTTTCGGAGATCAGGGATCAGTTACGAGTGGAACTGGTTAGTGGTCAAGAGGATCGCTGAAAACTGACCACTGATCTCTGACCACTGATCACTGTTCACTGACCACTGTTACGGTTTCAAGTGCGTGAAGATGGGCAGCTTGGTCACGTCGTTGAAGATGACGAAGGCGAAGAAGGCCAACAGGACCACAAAGGCCGCCTGGTAGATGCGCTCCTTTACGTTGACGCCGATATCGCGGCGGATCACGCTCTCGATGAGCAGCAGCAGAATCCCGCCGCCGTCGAGAATGGGGAAGGGCAGCAGGTTGAGAATGCCCAGATTGAGGCTGATCTCACCGGCCAGCACGAACTTCGGATACCAGCCCCTCATCTCCGCTGCGTCGCCGGCCATGCGGGCAATCCCCACCGGACCGGAGAGTTGGGAGACGGAAACCTTGTGGGTGAAGATGCGCCCCAGTATATCGACAATGAGGGTGGAGTTATCGGCGCAGAACGCCTCTGACTTGTCCACCGCCTTAATGAAAGGGAGCGGGTCGTTGCGGAAGGGAATCGGCACCGGCTGAAATCCCAGCTTCCATCCTGAGTCGAGCTTGGCCGGATGGGCCACGATGGGGGGCAAAGGGACGCCGTTGCGCACCAGAACCAGCGTAATCGGCTTGCCCTGCCCGGCCTGCATATAGGCCAGCAGCGTGTTGACGGTATGGAAGGCGTGACCATCGACGGACTGGATGGCGTCGCCGGCGCGCAGACCGGCATGCTCCGCCGGCGCGCCCGGCTGCACCTTCTCAACGCTGATCGGGCCGGGGACGAACTGCGGCAGGGCGCCCGTGTCGCTTATATCGAAATCCTGGCTCTTTCCCGCGGGGGGCAGGTGAAAGGAGAGATTGATCGTCTTGCCGCCGCGGTCCACGGTTACGGGCACGGCCTGGCCCTGGTTCACCGCCGCGCGCATGTTCACCTGGTCCCAGGTGGGATTGTCCACGGTTTCAAAGCGGCGGATGATATCGCCGGACTCAAGCCCGGCCTGGTCTGCCGCCGAGCCGGGAGTGACCCACTCGATGGTTGTGGTCGCGACCTCGAATTTGGGAACCTCATTGATCCAGCCGAAGTAGAAGACCATCAACACGAATGCCAGGATGAAGTTGGCCGCGGGTCCGGCCAGGCCGATCAGCACCCGCTGCCAGCGGGGATGGGCCAGGAAAGATCCAGGGTCGTCCACCGGATATTCAGAGTGTTTGCCGGGCGCTTCGAGGTTTTGTTCCGGAGCCTCGCCGGTCATTTTGACGTAGCCGCCCAGGGGAAGCAGGCAGATCTTGTAGTCGGTTTCGCCGTACTTGATACCGAAGAGACGCGGCCCAAAGCCGAAGGAAAACGACTCTACGCGGACTCGGCAGAGCTTAGCGACGGCAAAGTGCCCAAACTCATGGACCACCACCATCAGGCCCACGAGGACGATAAAGGCAACGATAGCTACTAGAAATTCATGCATAGATGTACGGTTTTTCCCTCGGCAACGTGCGGGATGACCGGCCTCATTTCAACAGCCCGCGGGCCGTTTGACGCGCCTCCCGGTCGGCGGCCAGCACCTCTGCGATGGTGGCGGGATGCGCCTCCGGCGTGGATGCGAGCACATTTTCAATTGTACGCGGGATACCCGTGAAGGAAATACGGCCTTCAAGGAATGCCTCGACGGCGACCTCGTCGGCGGCGTTGAGTGCGATGCAGTGGGTTCCACCAACTTCCGCGGCTTCAAAGGCCAATCTCAGGCAGGGGAAGCGCTCGAAGTCGGGCGGCTCGAATTCCAGGTGGCGCAAGGCGGCCAGGTCGAAGGTGAGCGCCGAGGCAGGGCGTTCCGGCCAGGCCAGCGCATACAGGATGGGCAGCCGCATATCGGTGACGGAGATCTGCGCCAGGATCGAACCGTCCACATACTCCACCAGCGAGTGGACCGTGGACTGCGGGTGAACCAGGACCCGGACTTGGCGTGGCGGCACGTCAAAGAGCCGGCAGGCCTCGATGATCTCCAGGCCCTTGTTAAGCATGGTGGCGGAGTCGATGGTGATGCGCCGGCCCATCACCCAGGTGGGGTGCTTGAGCGCCTGCGCGGGGGTGATGGCGGCGAACTGGGCGAGAGGAAGTTCTCTGAACGGGCCGCCGGAGGCCGTCAGCCAGATGGTCTTCACTTCGGCGTGCGCGCCCACGCGCAGGCACTGGTGGACGGCATTGTGTTCGCTGTCGATGGGTAAGATCGGTACATTGCGCTCACGGGCGGCGCGGGTAAGGATCTCGCCGGCGGCCACCATGCACTCCTTGTTGGCCAGGCCTACGGGTTTGCCGGCCTGGATGGCGGCATGCGTGGCTTCCAGACCGGCCACGCCCACGATGGCCGAAACCACAAAGTCCGCATCGGGATGCGTGGAGCAGGCAACGGTGCCAGCGGTGCCGTAAACCACCTCGATGCCGGTGACGCCAGCCTGGCGGAGGCGCTCGGTCAGCTCTCCGGCCAGCTCTTCAGTGGCCATCGAGACCACTCGCGGCCGCCAGCAGAGGGCTTGCGCGAAGGCCTGGTCGAGATTGCGTCCGGCGGCCAGCGTGGCGACCGCGTAGCGGTCGGGAAACTGCTCAACGATGGAGAGGGTGCTCTGCCCGATGGAGCCGGTGGAACCGAGAATGGCGAGTCGCTTCAAGGTGATTCTTGTAATTCCGCGGTTCCTTGTGGAACCCATCCATAGAGCGTGTTCCAATCAAACATTCCCAATGAAAACCGGGAATGAGATCTAGAACCGCTGTTGAATAACCTGAGCGTACCACAGCACCGGAGCGGCCAGCAGCAGGGCGTCGATGCGATCCAGGATCCCTCCGTGGCCGGGCAGCAGGTCGCCTGAGTCCTTGACCCCCACCGAGCGCTTGAGCGCGGACTCGGCCAGATCGCCCACCTGTGCCGCCATGTTTACCACCACTGCCATCACCAGCCAATACCAAACCTCCTCGTCGCGGAAGGAGAGCAACGTCGAGTCCCACATCTCGAAGAGGGCGGAGAGGCCCAGCAGGGCGCCGGTTGCCAGCAGGCTGCCGGCCACCGAGCCCAGTGCGCCCTCCCAGGTCTTTTTGGGGCTGAGCGAGGGAGTCATCCTGTGCCGGCCCCAGGCACGGCCCACGTAGAGAGCGGCGATGTCTCCCGCCCAGACCACGCACAGCAAAAAGAGCACCAGCGAAGGGCCGTTGGCCTCCTCGCGCAGGGCCAGCACGGTGGTCAGCGTGAATCCGACGTAAAAAAGGCAGAAGATGGAGACCGCCGCATCCCCCATCACATTTTCGACGGGCGGACGAAAGGCGCAGACGACCAGCAACACCAGGGCCAGAATGCCGAAAACGAGCTCGGTGTGACGCAGAAACTCAAAATTGAGCTGGGCGGCGCCGGTGCGGATGAGAGCCGACAGCCAGTTGTTGCCGGCAATCACGCTGCAATCGGCAAAAAACCTGCCGGCGAAGAGCGCCAGGATGGCTGCCAGCACCACAATGCGCGGCGGATTCGCCCCGCCTCGCTCCACCAGGCGAAGGTATTCCCAGGCGGCCAGCGCCGCCACCCCGGCTACGAGCAACGTGAACAGCCACTGCCACCTCGGCCCCAAAAACACCAGGAGCAGGACCAGCGGAATCAATAGAAGGCCGGTAATTATGCGCTTCATTCTTTGGTTGAGAATACACTGTCGGGTGGGGTTGGCGCGCGTCCCGGCCGGCAAAACCTGGAAACAAATGCCGGAATGAGCTGTTCTTCAGGTGCACAGCCGGTTTGTTGAGAGACTATGAATAAGAACGGCCTAGCCAATCGATTTCGACAGGTCAGGCGGGCAAAGAGTGGAGGCATAGTCCCATGTGGCTGCTTTATATTGCGGGTTTTATCGTTCTGCTGATCGTTATCGTGAGGGCCGATGCCAGGCGCAAGGATCGGCAGCTTCAGGCATACCGAAAGGAATATGACGAACTGCTTAAAAAATATGGATATGTGCAAGCCAGGGAGCACTGCCCGCATCGGGCCGTTACCTTTAGCCAGACCGGAATTCCGGGAGTAGTCACGATGACGAGGAAATGGTGCAAGATCTGCGGGAAAGACCTGGGGGCGGCTCACCTGAAGGAGTCGCTCTGGGGGAATCGCTGGGAGTAATCGCCCCGCCGGCGTTCCCAGTACGCAGATAGCGGCGGCTTTCGCTGGCGGCCTGTTGCATCGTTTCTATTGAAATTTAGTGGGCGCCTTTCTCCCGCAGCAGCTTCGCCACCTCAGTCTTGCCCTGGCGTTCCGCTACCATTAGCGCCGATTCGCCTCGGTTGGTCCTGGCATCAATGTTCGCGCCCTTCTCCAACAGCAGTTTCACAACATCGGTCCTGTCCTCGTTGGCTGCCCAGATCAGCGCCGTCCAGCCGTCGAGACCCTTAGCATTAATGTTCGCGCCCTTGTCCAACAGCAGCTTCACAACCTCGGTCTTGCCCTCACCGGCCGCACTCATCAGCGCAGTGAAGTCGTTGATTGCCCTGGCCTCAATGTTGGCGCCCTTCGCCAACAGCAGCTTTACTGTTTCAGTATTGCCCGCACCGGCTGCTCTGATCAGCGGCGTAAAGTGAAACATGTCCAGGGCCTCGATGTCGGCGCCCTTCTGTAGCAACTGTTGCACCGCGGCCGCGTCGCCCTTTTCGGCGGCTGCGAACAGTTGGTCATTCAGGCTGTTGGAGCCGGACTGGGCTACTGCCAGATGACTCAATGACAAAACAATGGCTAAAAAAATGCTGACCAGTACTATTTTCATCGCTATCTCCTTGGGAAGGTAATGAGCATTCCACTTCTCTCTGAATCCTGCTTGCCACAGCTGCTGCGCCCGTGAACATGCCCCAGTGCGGCAGATATCCAGTCTGTCTTTCAGCGGCAACCTGCTGCACCGCTCATGACGAAGCTCAGCGAGCGCCTTTCTCCCGCAGCAGCTTCACAATCTCGGTATTCCCCTTTCTTTCCGCCGCCTTCAGCGCCGTGTCACCATCGTTGTCCTTGGCCTCAATGTTGGCGCCCTTCTCCAAAAGCAGCTTGACAGTGTCAGTCTTGCCCTCATGGGCCGCGTAGGTCAGCGCCGTATCGCCGTTGTTGTCTTTGGCGTCGATGTTGGCGCCGTTCTCCAATAGCATCCTCACAACTTCGGTCTGGCCCATCATGGCCGCCCCGCTCAGCGCCGTATCGCCTTTGTTGTCTTTGGCCTCGATGTTGGCGCCCTTCTCCAGCAGCAGCTTCACCATGTCGGTTTTGCCAACATTGGCCGCCCAGACCAGCGCCGTCCAGCCTTTGCCGTCTTTGGCCTCGATGTTGGCGCCCTTCTCCAAAAGCAGCTTGACAGTGTCAGTCTTGCCCTCATGGGCCGCGTAGATCAGCGCCGTATAGCCATGGTTGTTCTTGGCGTCAATGTTTGCGCCCTTCTCCAAAAGCAGCTTGACAGTGTCAGTCTTGCCCTCAAGTGCCGCGTTGGTCAGCGCCGTGTCACCATCGTTGTCCTTGGCCTCAATGTTGGCGCCCTTCTCCAGAAGTTGCTGTACTACCGTCGTGTCGCCGTTATAGGCAGCTGAAATCAGTTGGTAATCCAGGCTGTTGGAGCCGGCCTGGCCTGCCGCCAGAGGACTCCACGACAAAACCATGGCTAAAGAAAAAATGCTGACCAGTACTATTTTCATCGCTATCTCCTTGGGAGGGGAATTGGCCTTCCATTGCCTTCTGCATCCACGCACATGTGTAAGCGGCCGTGGTTTCCCGATTGCGGAGGACGCTCTTCAACCTTACGCGATCAGGATACGGCGTCATTTAGTGATTTGCTGCCGAGAAGAATAGCTCCGATAGGGCGAGAATGCAAATACCTCATCCCTCATGCGGGAAGCACGGCAGAATCTATAATTTGCGGCATTTGAATTGATGCAAAAGAAAAGATCGGCGGAGCTAAAGGAATTTTCAGCTGGCTGCGATCTTAATCTGCTCCGCCTCTTCGTCCACTACTCCGGAGCCCTCGCCCAGTCCGCCGAAGCGGCGCTCGCGGAGCTGGAAGTCGGCGATGGCCTCGAGCAGATGGATGCCGCGGAAGTCAGGCCACAGGCGATCGGTGACGAAGATCTCTGTGTAGGCCACCTGCCACAGCAGGAAGTTGGAGATGCGCATCTCGCCCGAGGAACGGATGAGCAGGTCGGGGTCGGGCATGTGCGCCGTGTAGAGATGGCGGTGAATGTCTTCCTCGGTGATGCGCTCCGCGCCCAGGTGATTTTGTTTCATCTCGGCGGTCAGCGAGCGGAAGGCGTCCACCAGCTCCGAGCGGCCGCCGTAGTTGAGCGCCAGGGTGAGCGTGGTGCCGGTATTGCGCGCCGTGGCCTCCTCGGCCCAACGCATCTTGTCCTGGACCTCGGCAGGCAGGTCCTGGGTGCGCCCGATGTACTTTATGCGGATGTTGTTGTCCAGCATCCGCCCGAGGTTGGCCTCCAGATAGGTTTTGAGCAGGCGCATGAGGAAGTTGATCTCGGCCTTGGGGCGGCGCAGGTTGTTTTCCAAAGAAAAAGCATAGAGCGTGAGCCAGGGCAAGCCGATGCGGGCGGCGGTTTCGGTCACCAGTTGTACGGCATCGGCCCCCTTCTGGTGGCCCAGGAAGCGCTTCAGCGAACGCTGGCCGGCCCAGCGGCCATTGCCGTCCATGATGATGGCCACGTGCTGGGGCAGGCGCTCGGGCTTGAGCGTCGCATAGACGGCGCGCTCCTCAGCGGTCAGGTCATGGATGCGGAGGGTGCCGGTTGGATACAAGGAACTCGCCTCTACGGTGTATTTGCTGCATTCAGGCCGGCGGTCCTGGGGCGTCCAAAAAATGAAGCCGGAGGATTGGCGCCGGATCAATCAATGGGGCTATCGGACCACATCAGACTCCTGCCCGAAGGGTAAATTTCCTTCAGACGGAGGGAAGGTGCAGCATCATCGACCCTAGCATAAGCGCCCATGCGTCGCAAAGGATACTCACCCGCGGCGAATCGCAAAGGGAAGGCGGGGCTGCATGCGCGTCGAGATTGCCGACAATTCGCGCCCAAGACCGGGAACGAGACGTCCCGGCCCCAATCAATGCCCCTAGCCCCTATGCGGTGCGCCGCCGTCCCATGGCCGCGTCCCGCACCGCGCCATAGATCAGCGTCCGCTGCAGCGAGTCCAGATGGGGCAGCACGGCAGCAATCTCGGCCAGGAACGGGTCGGCAAAAATGGAGGCTACCTCCTCGTCGCGGCGGCTGCGGGAGTCCCGGATCAGTTGGCAGACGTTCACTTCGAGCGCCGCGGCCAGCCGCTCCAGCGATCCCAGCGTGGGGATCGCCTTGCTGTTTTCAATCTTCGAAATATAGGTTCGGGGCACCTGCATGCGCCCGGCCAGTTGACGCTGGCTCAGGTGGCGCACGCGGCGAACCTCGCGCACCTGTGCGGCAACCTGCAACCCGGCCTCGGCTGAAGCCGGTACAGGCGGGCTGGTCACCAGTTGCGGCGCCAGTGGCACAGGCTCCTCCACATCGAGTGGCCTGTGGCATCTTAGACATTTGGAACTGCTGGGCCTGTACTGGACGAGCCTGCAGTAGTTACAGCGCACTACCTCGCGTGTCTCCACGCTGACTTGAGTGGTGGCCATGGGCTGTGTGCGGAGCGCCAGAGCTGGCTATCCGTGGTGCGTCTGCGCACCTCGATATAGGTAACTTTCGGGGAAATGAACCATAATTGTCAAGTAGAAACTTAGGGACTAACCTAAGATTTCCCCATCATTCCCAAAAAGACCGGAAGAAAACCGAACCATATGGATCAACATGGAGATGAATATGAACACCGGAAACGGATCGGCCTACGGCCCCGAAGGCTACGGGCGTGACCAGGCCTGGCAACTGCTCACCGAATGGACACAAAGCGAGAACCTGCGCAAGCACGCGCTGGCGGTTGAGGCCTGCGTGGCGGCCTGCGGCGAGGCGGAGGCCGACCGGCTGGGGCTCACCGGCCATGACCGCTCAGCATTCGCCGAGCTCTACTCCACCACGGCCCTGCTGCACGACTTCGACTACGAGCGTCACCCCACGGCCGCGGAGCATCCCTTCGTGGGAGTCCGCGAGCTGGAGCGGCAGGGTTGGCCCATCGAGCTGCGCACCGCGATTCTGGGCCACGCGCAGTACTCCGGCGTGCCCCGTGAAACGCATCTGGCCAAGGCCCTGTTTGCCTGCGACGAGCTGGCCGGGTTTCTGACTGCCTGCGCGCTGGTCAGGCCCACCAGGGCTATCGCCGACGTTGAAGCAGCAGGCGTGCGCAGGAAGATGAAGGATAAGGCTTTTGCCCGCGGCGTGAATCGCGAGGACGTGATCCGGGGCGCGGCGGAGCTGGGCGTCGATCTGGACGCGCACATCGCGTTCTGCATTGACGCGATGAAAAAGCGGGCAGGGGAGCTGGGGCTGTGAAAACAGTATTGTGCCGTGGCGGACGGCCCAGGGCGCCCAAAGGCAAATGCAATTATTCGCTGACGGGAGCCGGAGACCCGAATCATCTACCATCCAGGAGAAATCTGCGTTAGGATAGGCATTTCCGGCGCGGAATTGAACCGCGGCCGATCGCTCAAGGAGATCTCCATGGCCCGCTTCAAACACGTCGTCACCGAATCCGCCAACGGGGTTCAGACTATTACCCTGAACCGGCCGGAGAAGCGCAACGCGCTCAGCCCGCTCCTGATTGAGGAGCTCACCCTGGCCCTGCGCGAGGCGGAGACCTGCGATTGCGGCATCGTGATCCTGACCGGCGCCGGTTCGGCCTTCTGCGCCGGCCTGGACATGGAGTACCTGGAGAGCATGAACGCCCACACCCCGCAGGAGCACCGCCGTGACTCGGAGAACATGGCCCTGGTCTTGCGCACGCTCTACGACTTTCCCAAGCCGATCATTGCCGCCGTTAACGGCCCGGCCATCGCCGGCGGCATGGCCCTGGCCACCATCCCCGACTTTACGCTCGCGTCTCCTGAGGCCAAGTTCGGCTACACCGAGGTGCGCGTGGGATTTATTCCGGCCATTGTGGCTTCGTTCCTGATCCGCCAGGTGGGCGAATTGCGCACCCGCGAGATGTTGCTCTCGGGAAGAATCCTCAAGGCACAGGAAGCGCTGCAACTGGGCCTGGTGACCCAGATCGTCGAGCACAACGATCTTATGCCGTCCGCCCAGGCCCTGGCCCAGACACTGTTGCTGAACAGCCCGCAGGCCATGCAGGCGGTCAAGCGGCTGCTGGCCAAGCACTCCCGCCGGCGGCTGGATGAGGAGATCGAAGATGCCATCGAGGCCAACGCGCAGCAGCGCTCCACCGAGGACTTCAAGGAAGGCGTGAAGGCTTTCTTCGAGCACCGCCGCGCCGACTGGCCCAGCATGAAATCAAAAGTATGAAGCGACCCAGGCCTACAGACAATTAAATATTTTTTCCCGGCGCCATAGCATTCTTGCTATATAATGAAAAGAACATTTGGGACCAAGCGCTCCCGGCAACAGCCGGGCAGTGCATGTCGGGAACGAGAAACGCAAACCCGAGAGCCGGAAATCCGGTCCGCCCCAACAAACGTTGATCGCAATTAGGCCGCGCCGAAGAAGAGGATCTTTGGCGCGAGACGCTGGGCAGTGCCATATACACTCGGGGGGTGAACCTCGGGGAAATATAGGAGATACCAGTGTCTGACAACAACATTCTTCAGGCAAGAGCCTCTATCTCGTGGGAGGGCGACTCACGCGACGTTTTGAAAACATGGCCACGCGACGTGCAACGCGATTTCGGACTCTCTCTTCTGAAACTCCAGGAAGGAGAGCGTCCGACCCTCGCCACACGACCGATGCAATCTGTTGGGCAAGGAGTCTTTGAGCTGAAAGCCGCGGATGAGGCGGCATGGTATCGCGTTATCTACCTTGCGCGAATCGAAGACACGATCTACGTTCTGGATTCCTTTACCAAGAAGAGCCGGAAGACCGAGAAGAACGACCTGAATCGAGCACGGGCGCGGTTGTCGCAAGTTAGGCGGCGCCTCCTGAAAGAGAGAATCGATGTTAGACGCAAAAGAGACAAATAGGCCCGGTCACATCACTACCGGCAATGTGCTCGAAGACCTGGGCTTTTCCGCGCAGGAGATTCGGGAGATGGAGATCAAGCACGATCTCTGGGTTCCGATCCGGGCCGAAATCGAGGCACGTAAGCTTACGCAGACCCAGCTTGCCAGGGAGTTGAAGATTCACCAGCCCGACGCTAGTCTGCTGCTTCGCGGCCAGATCACGCGCTTCAGCATTACCAGGCTCCTGCAGTTTGCTGACTGCCTCAAGCTTGCGGTTACATTCACCGTTGCTCCCATGGCCGAAGCCCCAAGAGCCACAGGCTCTGCGCGTATCCACTTGCGCGCGGCCAAACCGCGCAGCAAGCCGGCAAGGCCGGTATCCGTTCGATCGGGAAGACGCACTGCCATTGCTTAGACTGGGTTCTTCGCCCTTAGCTCGGCTACAATTTCGGCCGCGGCTGCGCGGGCCTGGGCGGTCTGGTCGGGGGGGAAGCTGATGGCGCCTACGCGGGCATGGCCGCCGCCGCCGTAGCGCTCGCACACTTGCGCCAGATTCACCATCTTGGCAGGGTCGGCCTTGGTCCAGGGGTTCGAGCCCACCGAGACCTTGGTGCGGAAGCTGGACTTTGAGAGGCCGATCGAGTAAGTGGCCTGGGGATGCAGATAGTAAGGGATGAACTTGTTATATCCCTCCTGCTGCTGGTCGGTAATGTCGAAGAATATCGTTCCGTTGCGCTCTTCCGCGCGATTGCGGATCAGCTCGATGGCCTGCCGGTGACGCTCCAGCAGCGGCGGCAGCAGTTCGGCCACAGAGGGCTGGGTGAGCACTTCAGAGAGCGGCATCTCAGTGAGCAGCGGGATGAGCCGCGGAAGAAAGGCCGGGTTCTCAGTGGACTCGATGATCAGCGTCAGCTTCATGGCTGGAGCGGCCATCTCCACGGCCGACTCGGGGCTCTCATACTGCGCGCCGTCCACAATGTCGGCCCAATGGATCAGCTCCGCAACGGGCGCCGTGTCGAAGCCGAAGCGCGCGGAGGCGATGGCAGCGATAAAGCTGGTGCAGGAGGTGTAATTGGGGTCGCAGAACTTGCGATCGCCGCAGGCCGGGTCCTGCTTGCAGGCCAGAAAGTTCTGCTGGTCCTGAGGCGAAAGAAAGGCCGAAAGATGGTGATCGAACCACCACGTGATCCGGGGCGAGGGCGAATATTTGAAGTCGACGATGGCGTTCTCGTCGCCGCTAAACTCGCTCTCGTCGAAGAGCGCGCCGGCGCGGTGTGCCAGGCCGTGATACTCATAGCTGGCCCCGGCAGCGATGCACTCACGGTGGAAGCGCGTGAACAGCGATGCTGAGCAGGCTCCATCAAAGCATTTGTCGTGGTAGAAGACGCGAACCCGCAAAGCTGTACTCCCCCGAGCACTGCAAAAGTTGAATCATCGGAACTGTTTAGCATCAAGGGATTGGCCGGTTGTGTCAAGCCGGAATGGAACGGAAAAATGCCAATCCGTTTCCGGGAACTCCCAAAACGGTCATTTCGTAGAGTATCTTTCCATCAGTAGAATTCAGTACACGGGAAATTTATGTCTCTGTGAAGGAGGCTCCATGGAGCCAGTGATTCAGCCCCCGCAGCCGGAAGCGCCGCCCTCCGAAGCAGACCTCACGTCCGAACCCCCGAAGTTTCGCGGCCTGCGCTGGGCCTTCATAGGCAGCCAGGGCCTGCGCTCCGGCTGGTCGGTGGTGCTCTTCGTGATTCTGACCATTCTCTTCTTGAGAACGCTGGGGTCAGTGGCCACGCTTATCTTAAGAAATCATCACCAAGCCAGTACAGGCAGTTTTTCGCCCTATGTGGCGATCATCGGGGGGCTGATCGAGGTTCTGGCCATCCTGGGAGCGGGCGTGATCCTCGCTCTCATCGAGCGCCGCCGCATCGTGGACTACAACCTGACCGGGCCCCGGCGCTTTGTTCATTTCCTCAGCGGCCTGGCAGCAGGGTTTGCCGCGCTCTCGGCGCTGGTGGGAGCATTGGCCTGGGGCGGATGGCTCCATTTCGGCCCAGCGGCGCTCACTGGAGCGCAGATCTTCAGCTATGCCGCGCTGTGGGCTGTGGCTTTTCTGCTGAGGGGCTTCTGGGAGGAAGGCAGCTTCCGCTGCTACCTGCAATTCACCCTTACCCGCGGCATCAACTTCTGGTGGGCGCTGGGCATCGTCAGCGCGGCCTGCGTGGATTTGCTGTTGACGGCTAAAGGCAACGGCGTGTGGGGCGTCTACGGCTTTGCACTGCTGGGAGTGGCGCCCTGCCTGTGGTTGCACATGAAAAAAGCGGAAGGTGCCAATTTTTGGCAGGCGGCCTGGGTCACCTCGACGCTCTTCGGCTTCGTCCATACCGGCAACGGCGGTGAGAACTGGGTGGGCATCTTTTCCGCGGCGGCCATCGGCTTCATCTTCTGCGTCAGCGTGCGGCTTACCGGCTCGGCCTGGTGGGCGATCGGCTGCCACACCGCCTGGGACTGGGCGGAGAGCTACTTTTACGGCACGGCAGACAGCGGTATGGTCGCCCAGGGCCACTACCTGACCACCAGCCCGGCCGGCAACGTACTCTGGAGAGGCGGCACCGACGGCCCCGAGGGCAGCTTGCTGGTCCTGGGGGCCCTGCTGCTGCTGCTGCTGGCGCTGATCGTCCTCTATGGCCGCGGAAAACCCGCGACGCTTACTCCTGCTGCGCTGCGGCAAACCGCCGGATAACAAAGCTCCGTACGCAGCCCATGCGGACAGGGATCAGCGGGCAATCGGATCGCCGATCCCTGTTTCATGAGAGTTATCCTGTTCATTGCCGATGCCCAACACTGACTCTGTGGATCGAACACCCGCCCGCGCTGCTGCGCCACTGCCCGGTAGCCGCAAACGACGCTGGCCGCGGATTCTGCTCTGGTCCGCGGGCGGCCTGCTGACGGTCCTGTTGCTGGCCGCGTGCGTGGGCGTTTTGTTGCTGCGCGGTGCAGCCAAGGCAGCGCTGCCGGTGCTGGACGGCGACTTGCGCGTTGCCGGACTCTCTGCGCCCGTAACGGTCCGGCGCGACGCTCACGGCGTGCCCCACATCGAGGCGGCTACCGAGGACGACCTCTTTGTGGCCCAGGGCTACGTGACCGCCCAGGACCGCCTGTGGCAGATGGACGCCTTCCGCCGCAACGCCAACGGGGTACTGGCGGAGATTCTCGGACCCTCGCTGGTGCGGCACGACAAAATGCAGCGCAATCTACAGTTCCGCCTGACGGCCCGGCGCATCTACGCCAACCTGGCAGCGGTCGACCGCGCACGACTGGACGACTACGCCCGCGGGGTCAACCTGTTCATTGCCGCGCATCGGGACTCGCTTCCGCCGGAGTTCAAATTGCTCTTTTATCGCCCCCGACCCTGGAGCGGCGAGGACTCGGTCTCGATCGGGCTGATGATGGTGGAGATGCTGGATACGCATTGGTATGCGAAGCTCGCGCGGGAGCGGATCGCAGCCAAACTGAACAATCCGAAGCTCGAGGCCGATCTTTATCCGGTCGGCTCGTGGCGCGATCGTCCGCCTACCGGCGAGGTCATCGATTGGAGTCAGCCGCATCCGGCTCCGCCAGTAAAGGAAGACTCCGGCGACGAAGACGACCGCTCCCAGGCCAGCGCCGCGTCGCTAAAGACAACGAAAAAACTAGTGGCTTTGAAAGGGCACGGCTTTAGCCGTGCCGAAAGCGAGCCAGAATTGAATGGGGGCTTTAGCCCCCGAGGGAATGCAAATGATCGAATCGACCTTCCCTCAGGGGCTAAAGCCCAACGTCTTTTTTCCATCCTGATGGCACGGCTAAAGCCGTGCCCTTTCAAAGCAGATGATTTCTCCGGCTCTGAAGACCTACACGAAATCCGTTCCCTGCTCGGGCTGCCGTCGTGCGACGGCTGCGCGCCGGGCTCGAACAACTGGGTCATCGCCGGACGCCATACCGCCAGCGGCAAGCCGCTGCTCTCGAACGATATGCATCTGGGGCTCAGCGAGCCCGACATCTGGTACATAGCCGACCTGCGTGCGCCCGGCTTTCACGCCGCCGGGGTCACGCTGCCGGGCGTGCCGTTTGTGATCGCCGGCCACAACGAGCACGT
>Ga0181533_1000546_pt1 | contig 50725 bp, 48 predicted proteins | sample PEATcosm2014_Bin_45_FD_119772 | JGI IMG/M metagenome (GOLD analysis project Ga0181533, IMG submission 119772) | Peatland microbial communities from MTU Mesocosm Facility, Houghton, MI, USA - PEATcosm2014_Bin11_60_metaG | ecosystem: Environmental > Terrestrial > Soil > Wetlands > Peat | place... | reverse complement strand
GCTCCAGCTTGGCCCACTGTAAATCCGTCAAATCGCTGGGGTACATGACCACAAACTAACCGCCAAACCCCTGCTCGCATAGTCTTTCGTCGGCTCCTGAACCTAGTTTTTAAACAGGTTCTTTGACGGTGCCGTCGTGTCGGGATCCATGCTCCCTCATTCCAACCCGGGCCATGACGCAGCCAGGACCAGCATCTTGCTCCGATCCGGCTGTCCATACAACGCTTCCGTCCTAAACAAGGAAGAGAATGACAATGCACTGGCCCCTTCACCATTATCATCCCGTTCATCACACGAACACGCCAGTCCTTTTTTATCCATAACCATGAAAAGTCTCGGAGATAAAGAATGGCGCCCCTCGCTTGCGAACACGCGCGACATTGGCTTGATCTCCGACGCGCAATAAAACGGAGGAGACACATCTTCCCAAGATGCTGCTGAGAACTTTGGCTCCCCGCCGGATTCTTCGACGAGTTCTCAGAACTTGACCACAGGCGCGTTTTGCGCGGCCTGGCTGGCCTGGAAGCGGGCGTTATTCACCTGGAAGCCGGCATAGCGTGCCCAAATGCTGTTCGGAAATTGCTGGATGTACGTGTTGTAATCCTGCAGAGCTTGATTGTATCGGTTGCGAGCCACCGCAATCCGGTTCTCGGTGCCGGACAGCTCATCCTGCAAGCGCATGAACTGATCGCTGGAGCGCAGTGTCGGGTAATTCTCGGTCAAGACGAGAACTTTAGCGAGCGCATTATCGAGCTGGCCGTTGGCGGCGATCTTGTCGGCCGGGGTCTGGGCATTCATCAGTCCGTCCCGTGCCTGCGCGATCTCAGTGAACACGCTGCTTTCCTCTTTGGTGAAACCCTTCACGGTCGCCACCAGGTTGGGAATCAGGTCGGCGCGGCGCTCCAGTTGCACGTCCACATCGGACCAATTTGTTTTGACCACCTGATCCAGGGCCACCATCTGGTTTCTGGCGCTGATGTAGCTGCCAAAAACCATGAAGACCACCAACAGCAGAACGGCCACAACGGCCAGGGTAATTCCAAGTCCCTTGCTCATACGCTCGACTCTCCTTGTAAAACAGCTATCAGCTCTCAGCTTTCAGCTTATCTCTCCAGCCTCGGACCGCACGGCCGGGACTGAAAGCTGACGGCTGATCGCTGAAGGCTGAGTTGTTACCAGCTTCCCCCGGCGCCGCCGCCGCCAAAACCACCGCCGCCTCCGCCGAATCCGCCGAAGCCTCCACCGCCACCGCCAAATCCTCCTCCACCGCTGCCGAAGCCGCCGCCAAAACCGCCACGGCCACGGCCGCCTCCCGACATGAGCCCAAGACCCCACAGGCCGAACAGTCCAAGACCACCCAGAATGCGGAATAGAAAAAGGAGGACAAAAATTGCGACGATGATGCCCCCGAAGACATTGCCTCCAGACGGCTGCTGTTGCGGCACTGGCTCGCTGGCCGGTGCGGGCGCATTATCCAGCGTGACATGAGCGTCGTCGGCGATGACCTGCGCCACCTCGCCCACTGCCGTCGTCACTGCGCCGTCATAGTCGCCGGCCTTCAGGTCGGGAACCATGTCGCGGCCGATGTCGCCCGTCTTGCCGTCGGGCAGGATGCCTTCGAGGCCGTATCCGACCTCGATGCGGTATTTGTGATCGGCAACGGCCAAAAGAACCATGGCGTAACGGTTCTGGCCCTTTGCCTTATCCTTGTCCCCCATCTTCCAGTGGTCTTCAAGCTGCGTGGCGTAGTCGGCCGCGTCGTCGCCGTCGAGATCGTGCACGGTAACCACGGCAATCTTCGCACTGGCCGCGGAGTTGTCGAGTTGCGAACAGAGGGCGTCGAGCCGCGCGATGGCCTCGGGCGAGAGCACGTGGGCGTAATCGCTCACGTAGTCGGTGGGCTGGGGCAGGTCGGCTACCTTTTCGGCATGCGCGGGAACCGCGAGAAATGCGAAAAGGGCCGCCAGCAAGGGCGGAATCATGGCGGAACGCGCGCGGCCAGGACCTCTCATTTCTCTTTCATTGTACGTTGGCAGGGCGGCGAAGGTTCCCGCGCCGGCAGGCTCTACACTGGGAGAGACAATGACCGAATCCAATATTCCCGCGCCGCCAACCGCTCGTAAACACCACACCGAAACACAAATGCACGGAGTTGTGCTCAGCGACGACTACGCCTGGCTGCGCGACAAAGAGAATCCCCACGTGACGGCTTACCTGGAGGCGGAAAATGCCTATGCCGATGCCGTGATGGCGCCTCTCGACGGGCTCCGCGAGGAGCTCTACCAGGAGATGCTGAGCCACGTGAAGCAGACCGACGTCTCGGTTCCCTACCGGGACGGCGCTTGGTGGTATTACTCGCGCACCCAGGAAGGGCTGCAGTACGGCATCTTCTGCCGCAAGCGGGGCGGACCGGCGGGGCCGGACGCCGATGCGGCCGAAGAAGTGCTGCTGGATGGGAACGAGCTCGCGAAGGGCCACGCGTTTTTCTCGATCGGCGACACCGACATTACCGACGACGGGCGCTGGCTGGCCTACTCGACCGACACCAAGGGCTTTCGCCAGTACACGCTGCGGATTAAGGATCTGGAAACCGGCGAGACGCTTGCGGACGAGGTGGAGCGCGTGGGTTCCGTGGTGTGGGCCGCGGACAACCGGACATTGTTTTATACGGTGGAGGACGAGCAGCAGAAGCGGCAGTTTCAACTTTGGCGAGGCTGTGCCGGGAAGCTCGCTGAAGCGGTGCTGGTCATCCAGGAAGACGACGAGCGCTTCAACATTGCTGTCGGGCGCACGCGCGACGGCAAGTACATGGTGCTCGAGTCGGCCAGCCACACCACCAGCGAGGCGCGGGTTCTCAAGGCGGACGATCCCACCGGCGAATTCCGAATCATCGCCCCTCGCGAAGATGAACACGAATACTCGCTCGACCATCGCAATGGGCTGTGGTTCATCCGCACGAACGATCGCGGGCGCAACTTCCGGTTGGTGACCGCGCCGGTGGAAACGCCGGGGCGCGAACACTGGACGGAGCTGATTGCGCATCGCGAGGCAATCATGCTCGAGGACGTGGACCTGTTCGCGGGGTTTTTCATCGCCTGCGAGCGCGAGGATGGATTGCCGCGGCTGCGACTGTGGAAGTTTGCAGGCGCCAAGTCCGGATTTGGATCTGAAGCCGCACTCTCCGGCGAGATCGCCTTTCCCGAGCCCGCTTACAGCGCGAATCCGCACATCAACCGCATCTTCGAGACGACGACATTCCGCTACGGCTACCAGTCGCTCGTGACGCCGAGCTCGGTGTACGAGTACGACATCGCGTCAGGCGCATCGACGCTGCTCAAGCAGTTGGAGATTCCCGGCGGATTCGATCGCACGCTCTACGCGAGCGAGCGCATTCACGCCACCGCGCCGGATGGCGTTGCGGTTCCCGTCTCCATCGTCTACCGCAAGGACAAGCGACCTGTAGCGCCGGACTCCAGTCCGACCGAAACGCGCGACTCGGCCCAGCCTGTAGCGCCGGTCTCCAGACCGGCTGTAGCGGGGGTCTCTAGACCCGCGCTCAACCCGCTGTACGTCTATGGCTACGGGTCGTATGGATATTCTTTGCCGCTGGGGTTCAGCTCGAACCGGTTGAGTTTGCTCGATCGCGGCGTGGTGATGGCCTATGCGCACATCCGCGGCGGCGGCGACCTGGGCAAGCCGTGGCACGACGCGGGCAAGATGCTCGTGAAGCGCAATACATTTACCGATTTCATTGCCTGCGTGGAGCATTTGACCGCAGCGGGCTACGGCGACCCCCATCGCGTAGCCATTGAGGGCGGGTCGGCGGGCGGATTGTTGATGGGCGCGGTCGCGAACATGCGGCCGGAGATCTTTCGCGCTGTGCTTTCGCACGTGCCGTTTGTCGACGTGATGAATACCATGCTCGACGCTTCCCTGCCCCTCACGGTTCCTGAGTACGAGGAGTGGGGCGACCCGAACCAGGAGGAGTATTTCCGGTACATGCTGAGTTATTCGCCGTACGATAACTTGCGCGCGGCGAGTTATCCGGCGATGTTAGTGAAGACTAGCCTGCACGACAGCCAGGTAATGTACTGGGAGCCGGCCAAATACGTGGCGAAGTTGCGCACGCTCAAAACCGATAACTATCCCTTGCTGCTGGTGACGAATATGCAGGCCGGGCACGGTGGCGCCAGCGGTCGTTACGACTATCTGAAGGAGATTGCGCTGGACTACGCGTTTGTGCTGAGGGAGCTGGGCATCGTGTGACGAATTGGGAGCAATTGCGTCTTTGCAAGAGGTGACAACGCAATGCAATACGCCAAATGGTTCCTTGTCACGCTGATTTTCGCGGTTTCGGCCGCGTGTTCCCGACAGCAAAACACACCCTGTGAAGCGACGCAACCGGAATCCGCGGCACACGTTCGCGATCTTCATTCGACCACTGCTGATCTTGCAGTCCCGTTGTGTCCCGTAAAGTTCGATGACAGTCTGGCAACCGATGGCATAGCCGGGTGGGGCGATAAGCAGGTGATTCTTCCGCTCCTGAGATACCAGCCCGAGGCCGAGTTTTCAGATGAAGCGCGGCGTTTGAAAAGAAAAGGCCAGACCCTTAGTTTTAAGGTGGTCATCGGCCTCGTCGTCGACGCAAGTGGTAAACCACAGGACGTGTGCCTGACGCGATCCGCGGGCTACGGTCTCGATGCGAATGCGGCGAAGGCTGTCCAGCGATATCAGTTCGAACCTGCGACCAAAGACGGCAAGCCAGTGGCCTACCGCATTTCCGTTCAGGTGGAACCCCAGCTTTTCTAAGCGGATCTTCGCACTTCGACGCGCGCCGGAAAGCCCCCGGTTCAAAATCATAGGGAAAGCTCAGGCGCCCTTCAGCTCCGCCAGCGTCTTCTCCAAACTTGCCGCGTCTTCCACATTCAGCGATTTCAGTTCGGGATCGATCTGCTTGAGCAGGCCGCAGAGAACCTTGCCGGGGCCGGTCTCGATGAAGAGGTTTGCGCCCGAGGCTTTTAACGCCCGTATGCAATCCACCCAGCGCACCGCGCCTGTGACCTGGCGGATGAGCGCGTCGCGCGCGGCATCGGCCGTCGAGACGAGGCTGCCCGTGACGTTGGCGGCGACGGGAATGTGCGGATCGTGCATCGTGAGCCCGCCGAGCACGCGCACCACTTCCTCCTGCGCGGGCTGCATGAGCGCGCAATGGAAGGGAGCGCTGACGGGAAGCATGACGGTGCGGCGGGCGCCCTTGGCCTTCGACAGCGCCGCGGCCTTTTCCACGGCGGCAGCGGCGCCGGAGATGACCGTCTGATTGGGTGAGTTGAGGTTCGCAGCTTGCACAACCAGTCCGGTTTCGCGCGCGGCTTCTTCGCAGGCTTCGGCCACCTGCGCGGCGTCAAGTTGCAGGATTGCCGCCATGGCGCCCTCGCCGGCCGGAACCGCTTTTTGCATTGCCGCGCCACGCGCCTTCACGGCGCGCAATGCATCGGCAAAGGAGAGCGTTCCCGCAATGACATGCGCCGACCATTCGCCGAGGGAGTGGCCAGCAGCCAGCGCCGGGACAATGCCGCGCTCCGCGAGGACACGCGCCGCCGCCACGCTCACCGCCATGATGGCAGGCTGCGTGTTTTCGGTGAGGCGCAGAGCTTCTTCAGGCCCTTCGAAACAGAGCTGCGAAAGCGGAAAGCCGAGCGCCGCGTCGGCCTCAGCAAAGGTTGCGGCTGCTGCGGGAAATCGCTCGGCCAGGTCGCGGCCCATGCCAACGGCCTGCGAACCCTGCCCCGGAAAGAGGAAAGCAATTTTTTTGGACATTGCAATGAGATTTTATCGCGCCGGGCTTTGTCTCTTTCTGATCCCTGACACCTGACACCTGAACCCTGTCTTTTAATTCCAGCGCTTCTTGTCGTCGGAATCGTCGTCGAGACGATGGCCCTGGCCGTCGAACTTGACCGTCCGGCCCTGCCGCTTCATATAGACCTCGAACTTGCGGGCGGCGCGGTGGCGCTTCCAACGGTAATAGCGGTTGCGCATGCCGTACCAGCTTTCGCTGAACAGGAAGGAGATGCCATGCCGCGGCGCCATGCGCACAAACACGAGACCGGCCAGCGCTCCGCCCAGTTGGGAGAAGGCGTACCACTGTTGCTGGCCAAAGAGCATGGCGATGGCGATGAGCGCATAGATCACCACCAGGTAGCGTGCCTTGATGCCGATGGGCAAAGGAAACAGCATGAATTGCACATCGCCGTAGAGTAGACCGATGGCGGCGAGCAGCCCAAAGATGCCGCCAAAGCAGCCGTAAAGCGGAATGGGAGCGCCGAGCAGCCGGGGAGACAACGTGCTCGACATGGCGTAGAGGGCCAGCGCGGCTGCGGCGGTTCCCAGCACTGAAGCGGCGTAGAGGCCGGTCACCCAATTCGCGTTATGGAAGCCTTCGAGAAATCCCGCCAGAAACCACAGCGAAAGCAGCTCAAAGAGGGTGCCCAGAATGCCGGAATGCACGAAGCTGTAGGTAAATGGCTGCCACAGCCAGCCGTGGTGGACAAACGAGAAGGGATCGAAGGCGAGGAGGGAGCCAATGCGGGCCGCCTGAAATGGCGACGCGAACCAGACAACCAAGAGCACAAAGTAAGCCGCCAGGTTGACGAGGATCAACCGGCGGGTAGCCCCGCGGAAGTCGGGGAAGGCGAAGGGACTGGAGCCAGTTCTTGCCATCGCAGTCCTCAGGTTAAATGCTGGAGCGGGCCTGTGTCATGATGCGTGCGGCTGAGCGGGGAGCGTGAGGGGCCGGGGCGGACCGTCAACAGGTGAAACAGGCGCGCAGCGGTTTGCACCGGGAATGCGGCAACACGAACCAGCCACGGAAAGACGCAGGATTCAAGGGAATTCACCGGCCCGGATTCCGTAAAGAGAATCCCGGTATGCGGAGCGCCGCGGGCCTCTTGACCTGAGGCCGGGTTCTCACTAAAACTAGCGATGGCTGCAGATGCGGATTCATCCCGCAATGCGAATTTAGATGGGAAAATGAGGAGGCTGCTATGCCCGGTTGCCCTGAATGCGAAACCGATCTGAACATTGAAGTCGACGAGGTGGAAGAGGGCGACGTGATAGCCTGCGAGGAGTGCGGCTCTGAGTTCGAGGTGGTGGGCGTGGAGCCGTTGGAACTGGCACGCGTAGAAGAAGGCATCGAAGGGGAAGACGATCTCTTCGAAGAGGAAGAGGAGGAGTAAGGATGACCCGTGCAACCTGGCTGGCTGCGATTGCGTGCGGTCTTTTGGCGTTGGGCGCGATCCCTTCAGGGTCGAACTACGCGCTGTGGGCCGGCGCCGCATGGGGTCAAAACATGGGTGAGCGCACGGTCTCGGGCACGATTCTGGATGAGAACTCCCAGCCGGTCGTCGGGGCCACCGTTTTCCTCAAGAACGAGAAGACCAAGGCGATCCGCAGCTACATTTCCACAGCGAACGGCCATTTCCGCTTCTCCCAGGTCGATATGAGCGTCGACTTCGATCTGTGGGCGGAGAAGGACGGCAAGAAAAGCGCGACCAGGACCGTGAGCTCGTGGGACGATCGCAAAGAATTCATCCTGGACTTAAAGATCAAGTAGGGCGGCAATTGGAAAGAGTGTGCGGGTCTGGAGACCCGCACTACAGCCGGTCAGGAGACCGGCGGTACAACCCAAGACCGGCGGCACGCGTTAAGTTCAGCGTTACAGCTTTACCCATCCAGCTTTTTCGTCACCAGTTCATTCAGCAGCGCCGGATTCGCCTGGCCCTTTGACGCGCGCATCACCTGGCCGACAAAGAATCCCGCCATGGTCTTTTTTCCCGCGCGATACTGCTCCACCTGTTTGGGATTGGCCGCGATCACCTCGTCGATCAACTTTTCGATGGCTGAGGCATCGGTTATCTGCTGCGGCTTCTCGCGCTCGTAGACGGCAGCGAAGTCCTCGCCCTTCTCAAAGCACACGTCGAAGAGCTGCTTCATCTGCTTCGAGCTGATTTTGCCTTCATCGAGCAGATCGGCGGCGAGCACGATGCCCGCCATCGATACCGGCGACTGCTCCTGCTCGAGGCCGAGCGCCTTCAGGCGTCCGCCCACTTCGCTCAGCAGAACATTGGCCACGCGGCGCGGATTACGCGCGGTGCGGGCCGCAGCCTCGAAGCGGCCGGCAAATTCCCGCGATGCCGTCAGCGTGTGCGCGTCCTGCACCGACAACTCATACTCTGCAATCATGCGCGCGCGCCGCGCCTCGGGCAGCTCCGGAAGTTTTTTCCTGGTCTCGTGCAAGAACTCCGCGGAAACGATCAGCGGCGGAAGGTCGGGCTCGGGAAAATAACGGTAATCGTGCGCCTGTTCCTTGGAGCGCATGGAATACGTGCGGCCTTCGCCGGCGTTCCAGAGCCGCGTCTCCTGCATCACGCGACCGCCGGACTCGATTACTTCGATCTGGCGCTCGATTTCGTATTCGAGAGCCGCGCGGATGAACTTGAAGCTGTTCACGTTCTTGACTTCGGCCTTGGTGCCGAATTCTTCCTGTCCCCTTGGACGGACGCTCACGTTGGCGTCGCAGCGCAACGATCCCTCCTCCATGTTGCAGTCGGAGACGCCGGTGTAGAGCAGGATCTCCTTCAAGCGCGTGAGGTACTCGAAGGCCTCGTCGGGGGTGCGAATGTCGGGCTCGCTGACGATTTCGGCCAGCGGCGTGCCGCAACGGTTCAGGTCTAGATAGGTGCGCGTGGCGGAGTCGGAGAAACCTTCGTGCAGGCTCTTGCCCGCGTCCTCTTCCATGTGCAGGCGCGTGATGCCGATGCGCTTTTTGCCGCCATCCGCCGTGGGAATTTCGATCCAGCCATGTTCGGCGAGCGGCTTGTCGTACTGCGAAATCTGGTAGCCCTTGGGCAGATCGGGATAAAAGTAGTTTTTGCGCGCGAAGATCGAGCGTTCGCGCACCTGGCAGTTGAGCGCCAACGAGGCCAGCGTGGCAAACTCCACGGCCTTCGCGTTCAGGACCGGTAACGCTCCCGGCAGGCCCAGGCAAACCGGGCAAATGTTGGTGTTCGGATCTGCGCCAAACCGGTTAGCGCAACCGCAAAACGCCTTGGTCGCCGTGAGTAGTTGTACGTGCACTTCGAGGCCAATCACGGGCTCGTACTTCGCCAAAACGTCAGGAGAGATGGCTGCGGCAGGCATAATTGAATTCTAGCGCGGGGCAGACGCCGTGCGCGGCAGGGTGGGTAGCTGACCAAAGGCGCGAATGGCTACAATCGGTGAGGCGCGCATCGCCGGCTATTGCGCCTGTTGTTCCGCATTTCTGTTCACAACGGAGCGATTCCATGGATCGAAAGAATGTTTGCAGGAGCGTTTGCCGAACTGTATTCGCGAGCGCAGCATTGGCTGGGTTGCTCGGCGTAATACCGGCACCGGCCCAGGAGGCTGCATCGCTGCCCGAAACCAAAGCTCCGGCCGCGCAAACTGCTCCGGCGCCAGCGGCTCCGGCGCAAACGGCTGCGCCTGCGCAGACCTCGCCCTCGGGCCATCCCAACGATTCGTATTGGAGTGAGCACGACCGGCAACTGCTGGTGGACTTTGGCGGGCTGGCGCATTTCAAGGAGGCCGATGCGATGCTGGGAGCCCCGAAAACGGGAGAGGACCGCGTGGTCTTTATGGGCGATTCGATTACGCAGGGCTGGAAGCTGGACGAGGCATTTCCCGGCAAGCCGTATGTGAACCGCGGCATCAGCGGCCAGACTACGCCGCAGATGCTGGTGCGCTTCCGCCAGGATGTGATCGATCTGAAGCCGAAGGTGGTGGTGATTCTTGCCGGGACCAACGACATCGCCGGCAACACGGGACCGATGACGCTGGAACAGACGGAGGGGAACCTGGCGTCGATGGCCGAGCTGGCGGCAGCGAACGGAATTCGCGTGGTGCTGTGTTCGGTGCTGCCGGCAATTGACTACCACTGGGCTCCGGGACTCACTCCCGCGCCGAAGATCGCGCAGGTGAATGCGTGGATCAAAGAGTACGCGGCGCAAAAAGGCTACGTGTATGTCGACTTTTACTCCGCGATGAAGGACGACCGCGGAGGACTGCCCGCGACCTTGAGCGGGGACGGCGTGCACCCGCTTCCCGCGGGCTTTGCCATCATGTCGCCGCTGGCGGAAGCGGGAATTGAGAAGGCGCTGAAGATAGGGAGTAGTAAGTAGGGAATAGGGAATAGAACATTTGCATTGCGCTGATCGAAGCACCGCAAATCAGGGCCGGACATTTGAACCAGGTTATTTCTGCGCGTCTTGATACTCTTCGTACCACGCCATCTGGATCGCCTCCAGGCGCGGCTCGTTCGACATCTGCGGATCGTCGGCAAAACCGGCCAGCTCTGTGACGTAGCGATGCAGATCGGTGAATCGCACCGTGAGCGGATCGAGTGAGGGAAATTTCTCCGCCAATTCAATGCCGATCTCTTCGGCGTCGGTCCAGTAGATTTCGCGTGGCATGGTTCGCTCCCTATTTTGGCTCGGCCAGCGCCAGAGGCTTGCCCTCGGAGACGTAGTTGCGGTTCCAACTGGGGATTTCGACGACGTATTCTCCTGGGCAGGTGATGACGGCCTGGCAGCCCAGCCGCGAATTCAACTGCTGATCGGCGGCCATGTCGAGCCGGTCGAGTTCATCGTCTTCCGCCTCGCTCAAACCCGCCGCGCCCTCCTTGATCCACACGTGGCAAGTTGTGCAAGCGCACGATCCGCCGCACGCGTGGTCGAGAAGAATGCCGAAGTTTTCCGCAACGTCGAGGAACGACATGGGCTTGCCGTGGTGATCGTAAGGCATGGCGCCGAACTCGAACTCGACCGTGCGGCCCTCCGGAAGAAAAGTGACGCGGACGAGCTTGCCGGGCGGAATTTCGTTCTTTGACACTTCGTTCATCGCTCTCATGCTCCCGACGCTGACCCGCTGACTCGCTGACTTGCCGCTATTTGAACTCCGCCGGCGCCATGGCATGCGGCGCGGTGACGGCTTCGTTCATCTCCTTGCCGGCCTCGTTCATGGTTTTTCCGCGAATGGCGCTTGAAACCGCCGCATCCATCATCAATTCGGCAAAGTGGCGCGTGGCCTTGTCGAGCGCCACCATGGCCTGGCTGATCGCGTGCAAATCGCTGCCCTGCCTGACCAAAACCAGCCGGTCGCGCGCCACGGCAATGGTCGACTGCTCTTCCGCGCTCAACTCGTTCCACGCAGGATTTTGCGGAGCGCGCCCGACGGCGGCAAGAATCGCATCGGCTTCGTTGCGCGCTTCGATGAGAAGACGGCGGGAAAAATCCTCCTCGGCGTGGTCGAAGGAATCGAGAATCATGTTCTCGACCTGTTCGTCGGTGAGCCCATAGGTCGGCTTCACCTCAATCTGTGCGGCCTTTCCGCTGCGCTGCTCGCGCGCGGAGACGTGCAGAATGCCGTCAGCGTCGATAAGGAAACGTACCTCGATGCGCGGCAGCCCCGCCGCCATGGGCGGAATGCCTTTCAGGTCGAATCGCGCCAGGGAGCGGCAATCGGCCGCCAGTTCGCGCTCACCCTGTAATACGTGAATCGCCACGTTGGTCTGGCCGTCGACGCCGGTGGTGAAGTGCTCGGTTGCCGAGGCGGGAATGGTGGAGTTGCGCTGGATGATGCGCGCCACCGTTCCGCCCAGCGCCTCAATGCCGAGCGAAAGCGGCGTCACGTCGAGGAGCAACATGTCGTCGGTGGTTTTTGATGCGCTGGCCAGAATGCCGGCCTGTACCGCCGCGCCCAGCGCAACGACTTCATCGGGATTGAGCTCAGTGTGCGGCTTTTTCCCACGCGCACTGAGCCGGAAAAGATCGTCGACCAATGCGCGCACGGCGGGAATGCGCGTCGACCCTCCGACCAGCACTACTTCGTCGATCTGTTCCGGAGTAATGCCGGCGTCGGCCATGGCCTGCTTGCACGGCGCGGCGGTGCGCTTGAGCACCGGTTCGATCAAGAGTTCAAAGACCGCGCGCGGAATCTCGCGCTGATAGCGGCCGCCATTGGGCAGTTCAATATCGAAATGCGCGGCCTGCTCGGTCGAGAGCTTGATCTTGGCGTCGATGGCGGCCTTGCGTAGAGCCTGTACCGCGCCGGGATGCGCGCGCAGATCGACTCCGTGCTCGGCATGAATCTCGTCGAGCGCGATGGCCAGCAGGAGATTGTCGATATCGTCGCCGCCCAGGTGCGTGTCGCCGTTGGTCGATTGCACTTCGAAAATGCCATCGCGCAGCTTGAGGATGGAGATGTCGAAGGTGCCTCCGCCGAGATCATAGACGGCAATGGTGCCTGCTTTGGCGCGATCGAGGCCGTAGGCCAGCGCCGCGGCGGTGGGTTCGTTCACTAGTCGCAACACGTCCAGGCCCGCCATACGGCCTGCGTCTTTGGTGGCCTGCCGTTGCGCATCGTTGAAGTAGGCGGGCACGGTGATGACCGCTTGCTTGACCGGGCTCCCGAAGAAGCGCTCGGCGTTGCGCTTGAGCTGGCGCAGAATGTACGCCGAAATTTCCGGCGGGGTGAAACGAAGCTCGCCCAGCTGGATGCGCGGAACTTCTCCGGCTTCGATGTCGTCGGCAAGACGGAAGGGGAAAAACTTCAGCTCCGTGCGGACTTCCTCGAGGTCACGGCCCATCAAACGCTTGACGGAGTAGATGACGCGCTCCGGGGTTTCAATGAGCGCCTTGCGCGCGCTGTTGCCGACCGTGACGGTGGGCCGGCCGCCCGCGGCGGACACGGGATCGAGGGCAACCACCGAAGGCACGAGATTGGAGCCGTCGACGCCGGGAATGACCACCGGCCTCGAGCCCTCCATGTAGGCGACGAGGGAATTGGTGGTTCCCAGGTCGATGCCGACGACAACCGATCTCTCCGCTTCCGCCATCTCTGCTGCTTAATCTCCCAGGATTTCAGTCACGTCGCGGACCAGGTTGCTGAGGTACTTTCTTCTATCGAGCAGCGCCACCATGGCGCGTTGCGCTGTCTGGCGCGCGGCCGCATCGCCGGCATCCCAAATCGCCCACTGTGCGCGCAGGTCGCGGTCCACAGCGGCGACCAATCCCTCAAATTTTGCTTTGTCTTTCTTGAGGCTTTCTTTCAGCTCCGGATCTTCCTGGCCCATCTTCTTCGCCATGCGCATCTCTTCAAGCTGCATGTTCAGGTCGAAGACCTCTTCGAGAAGATCTGCAGGAACACGCGACGTTTTTTCCTGGTTTTGGATCAGAGCATCGGCACTGCCGGCGGCGATCTCCGCGCCCTCGAGCTTGAGCAGGTATTCGGTGCGGCGCAGCGGATCCTTGAGGGTGCGATAGGCGTCGTTGAGCAGAGCGGTGTCAGCAAGGCTCCACTCTTTTTCGTTTTCGCTGGCGCGGGCAAAGCGGTCGGGATGCAGCCTGCGGCTGAGGCGATGAAACTCCTGCTCCAGAGCGGACAGATCGATGTTCAGCCGCGGCGTCAGTCCAAAAACAGAAAAATAATCGCCGCTGGAAGGGGGCTGAATCTTGCTGCAATCCGGGCAAAAGAGCGTGGACTCATTGTGAGCGACGGAGCAGGACCAGCAGGCAACCGGAACCGCGGAATCGAGAACTTTCAGCATCGAAAAGGCCTTGCGCTTTGCGCACTAGACAGAAAACGACGTACCGCAGCCACAGGAGCGCGCGGAGTTCGGGTTGATGAAATTGAATCCCTGGCGCATCAGCGTCTCTTCGTAGTCCAGCGTCATTCCGTTCAGATAAACGAAGCTCTTGGGATCGATGAACACGCGCACGCCGTCGAAGATAAAAATGCGGTCGCGCTCGCGGGGATGGGAATCGAACGCGATGGCGTAGGAGAGGCCCGAGCAGCCGCCGCCCTTCACGCCGAGACGCAGTCCGCCTTCATCCGGCGCGATGCCTTCCTTGGCCAGGATCACCCGGATGCGCTTGACCGCGCTGGGAGTGACGTGGACGCCTTGAACCGGCGAAGCGGCCGATTGCGGCTCGGCCGGGTTCTGCGAGGGCTTCGATCCGAGTGTGACGATGTTGGCCATAAATGTTGTCCGTTTCATCAGGGGCTAAAGCCCCCGGATTTTTTTGGAGGCCATGTGCGGCACGACTAAAGTCGTGCCCTTTCAAGGCAGCCTTACTTCGCCGGCGGCGGTTGCTCCGCAACGCTGTTTTTCTTCTTCCAGTCGCCGATGGCGGCGCGAATGGCATCCTCGGCCAGCACCGAACAGTGAATCTTCACGGGCGGCAGCGACAGTTCCTTCACAATGTCTGTGTTTTTGATGCTCAATGCGTCGTCAACGGTGCGGCCTTTGATCCACTCCGTGGCCAGCGATGAGCTGGCGATGGCCGAGCCGCAGCCAAAGGTCTTGAATTTGGCCTCTTCGATCACATTCGTCTCAGGGTTCACGCGGATTTGCAGGCGCATCACGTCGCCGCACTCCGGCGCACCCACCAGGCCCGTGCCCACCTCTGCCGAAGCCTTGTCGAGCGTGCCCACATTCCGCGGGTTGTTGTAGTGATCGACTACCTTGTCGCTGTATGCCATTGCTTTTTCTAGCTCCTAGCCTCTAGCTTCTAGCCTCTAGCTTCACGGTCAGCTCATTCGCCCTGAAGCTAGGAGCTAGAAGCTAGCAGCTTGAAGCTGCCTTCAATGCGCCTGCCACTCCACCTTGGTGATATCGATGCCGTCTTTCACCATCTCGTAGAGCGGCGACAACTCGCGCAGATGCCGCACTACCTGAATCACCTTGGCGGCCACGTAGTCCACCTCGGCCTCGGTGTTGAAGCGGCCCAGGCCGAAGCGAATCGAACTGTGCGCCACGTCGTCGCCGAGACCCAGCGCTTTTAAAACATACGAAGGCTCCAACGTAGCCGAAGTGCAGGCCGAACCGCTCGAAACTGCGACGTCGTTGATGCCCATCAGCAGCGACTCGCCTTCGACGTAGACAAAACTCATGTTCAAATTGCCGGGCAAGCGATGCTCCATCGAACCGTTTACATGCACGTAGTCCAACTCCGCCTCGAGCTTCGTCTTCAGCCGGTCGCGCAGGGCTTCGAGCCGCACGGACTCTTCCGCCATCTCCTGCTGCGCAATTTCGCACGCCTTGCCCAGGCCCACGATGCCGGGAACATTCAGGGTGCCGCTGCGCATGCCGCGCTCGTGGCCGCCGCCGTCGATTTGCGCGGCGATTTGCACACGGGGATTGCGACGCCGCACGTAGAGCGCGCCCACGCCCTTGGGGCCGTAAATCTTGTGTGCGGAGATGGACGCCACATCCACGAAGTCGTCGATCACGTTGAACGGAACCTTGCCTACGGCCTGCACCGCGTCCGTATGGAAGAGCACGCCGCGCTCGTGGCAAATCTTGCCGATCTCGCGGATGGGCTCGAGCACGCCGATTTCGTTGTTGGCCGCCATAATGGTGACGAGAATCGTCTTGTCATCGATAGCGCGCTTCAGGTCTTCAAGATCGATCCTGCCGTCGGACTTTACCGGCAAATACGTGACGCTAAGCCCAAACTTTTCCAGACGCTTGCAGGTATCGAGCACCGCCTTGTGCTCCGTGACCTGGGTGATGATGCGATTGCCGCGCTCGCGGTACATCTCCGCGATGCCCTTGAGGGCCAGGTTGTCGCTCTCGGTAGCGCCAGAGGTGAAGATAATCTCCCTGGCGGTTGCGCCGATCAGCCTGGCGATTTGCTCGCGCGCCGCATCGACGGCTTGCTCGGCCTCCCATCCAAAGGAGTGGTTGCGGCTGGCCGCGTTGCCGAATTTCGTGGTCAACCAGGGCATCATCGCCTCCAGCACCCTGGGATCCAGGGGCGTGGTGGCGTGGTTATCCATGTAGATAGGCAGGTGTACGCCCGCCGGCGCCTCCACTTGACTTGACCCCGCGCTCATCTTTGTCTCCATCGTTCGATTGCTCTGCTTTCGCCGGGGATCTCCGGACCAGACGTTCTAAAGCGTCAACGTGACCAGTGCCTGCACTTCGCGCGCCTTGGTCGCGGCCTGCTCCTGCTCCGCCAGGTCGTGGATGCTGATGCTCTTCAGTACTCCAATGATGGTCTCGTTCACGCGCGCCAGCGGCTCCTTGATGGTGCAGTTCGGGGTAAGGTCGCACGGCTTGGTCCCCTTGGTGCAGGAGGTGAGAAACAGGGGTCCGTCGATGGCGTGGATCACTTCAAAGGCTGAGATCTGGCGGGGGTCCCGGGCCAGCGCGTAGCCGCCGTTCATGCCCGCGTGGGAGCGCAGCAGGCCCGTCTTGGTGAGCCGCTGCAGGATCTTGGCCAGCAGTTGCGCGGGAATTCCATAGGCATCCGCCACATCTTTGGCGCTCAACGCAGGGGTTTCCGGGTGCTCGGCCAGGTACTTGAGCGCCATCAGCCCGTAATCCGCTTTTTTGGTGAGCTTTAGCATGTAATATGCGACTGGAACGGTCCGTATTTAGTATACGTCCGCTTTCGTTTGCCTTTCAAGGGCGCGGTTGGAGTGTCCCGCCGGGGGAAAATCCGGTATTCTCCCTGCAAGTTTCATCAAAAATGAGTTTGCAATCGCCCAAAAGACAGCTACAATCTGGCGGATAGAGCACCTATCGCAATCCCTGATTGGCTGTACTCCTAAGCCGGCACCCCTCAAGCCCGAGGCTCCAGCAAGCGGCCTGGACAGATGGGGAGCAAATTGACGCCACCCGCCATGGCCCCGGCCATCATGAGGAGCGGCGGGCTCGACGGAGCCGGAAAGGGCGCAGCCAACAGGGGTTGTTGAGGGTGACGAAGCCCCGAGAACGATGGCAACCGCCTGCAGACATCCCAAGGTCCGGATCGTTTCCCGGCACGACGACACCGAGTACGTCGAGTGCCTGGAGTGTGGCGAAATCTTCGATTCCGAAGAGTTTCGCGATATGGAGATTGAAGACACGGCTGGCATGGAGGATCTCCAGGACGATTCGTAGGATCTGTCCAGAGACCTGATGAGAGGGGACCCGAGCCTTGTGGTCTCCCACCCATTCGCAAAGAACGCGAAAGGATGGGGCACGGAGCAATTCACTTGGCGGCGCCGTTGGCAGCCGACGCGCCGCTGCGGCGCGAAACCACCCACGCATAATGCAGTCCCGAGATGACGGTGAGCGCGATGGTGGCGTCGAGCGCCACGGTGCGGAACGCCGCGACCCAGTACGCATGTGTCAGCTGATAGAGCAGCACCGCCGCCACGGCGGAAATCTGGGCCAGAGTATTGGCCTTGCCCCAGAGGCTGGGATGGAACTCACGCCGGCCGACGGCGGCATAAAGCAGCGCCGAGACCAGCAGGATGCCCACATCCCGGCCGAACACCAGCACCGTCACGGTGACCGGCATCAATCCCTCGTGCAGCAGAACCAGAAACAGCGTGCTCAACAGCAGCTTGTCGGCCACCGGATCAAGATACGCGCCGAATGTCGACCGCTGCTTGAGCACGCGCGCCAGTGTGCCATCCAGCGCATCAGTGAGCCCCGCGGCCAGAAAAAGCCCGAAGCTCAGAGCAAAGTGCTCCTCGAGGATGGCCGCCACCAGGAAGGGCGCCAGGCAGATGCGGATGAGCGTAAGCAGGTTCGGAGCGCTGCGTAACGGATTCAAACGGCGGCTCGATTCCTCATCCATTGCAAACCAGTTCTGGCGCGACGCGACGCGATGCATACGCCGGAAGTGAATTTCTGATCTCAACGATGGTAAAGCATCGCGCCCACGCGGCGCAGCCGGATCCGTTGGGCACGGCATCGTCCTGGCGCTTCCGAAGCCTCGGTCCCTCGTTCCCTTGTTCCCTTGTTCCCTGCCTTTTACACTTCGACCGGCAGTTCCGCCGCCAGAATGTTCATGGGCGTAAGCCCGCGCTGGCGCAGAGCGCGCAGGCTGAGCGCGTCGTGGCGCTTGGCCAGGCGGCGGCCGTGGTGGTCCACCACCAGGCGGCAGTGATACCAAGCGGGATTTTCTAATCCCAGGGCGCGATTGAGCAGGATCTGGCGCGCGGTGGACTTGAGCAGATCGGCGCCGCGCACCACTTCGGTGATGCGCATGGCGGCATCGTCGACCACGCAGGCAAGCTGGTAGCTGGGACCGCCGTCGCGCCGCCACACCACGAAGTCGCCAAAGTCCACGCCGGCCACAAAACGCTGCGGGCCCAGGTTGCGGTCCACAAACTCAATCACTTCGCCGTCGCGCACGCGGAAGCGCCAGTTGATGCCTTCGGGCGTATCCACATCCGCCGACGTAGGGCCGGGCAGTTGCGGCGCATGGCCCGTCAGGTGGCGGCAGGTGCCGGGGTACATGGGTTCATCGTCGAGGATGTCGAGCTTGCTGCCGGCGCTCGCGGCTTGCACGCGCTCATGCGGCGCGGCCAGCGCGGAATCGATATCCTTGCGCGAACAACGGCACGCGAACAGGCAGTTGCGATGCAGCAGCTTGCGCCACGCCGCCAGATACAGGGAGCGGCGCTTGGTCTGCACGTAGGGCGCGCAGGGTCCACCCTTGTCCGGGCCCTCCTGCCAGCGGATGCCCAGCCAGCGCAGATCTTCCATGGCCGCCTCTGCAAAAATTGATCGGCTGCGCTCGGGATCCAGGTCCTCCATGCGCATCACCAGCGTGCCGCCGGCCTCACGCGCGCGCTGGAACGCGGTCCAGAAGGTGCGCGCGTGGCCCACATGCAGGTAGCCCGTGGGCGAAGGCGCCAGCCGTCCGCGATAACCCGACGCCGGCGATGAGGGAGTGCTGGCCATTCTGAACTCGAGTGTAGCCAGCAGGTGACGCGGGGCATATAGCGCGCTTGGTTCCTGAAGAGTAGCGCCGGTCTCCAGACCGGCTGTACTGGCGGCGTCCACGCCGCCAGAAGATGATGCGCGCAACAAGTCGGCGTGTGCGGGCCGGGAGGCCCGCACTACAGCCGGTCAGGAGACCGGCGGTACTATTGCGGCCGCCAGCGAAGAATCGGCTTGCGTGCCGCCTGCACTTCATCGAGACGCGAGGCGCGCGTGGAGTGCGGCGCGGTTTTCACCAGCTTGGGATTCTCCTCGGCTTCGCGCGCGATGGAGCGCATGGCGGCGATGAACAGATCCAGTTCCTCGCGCGATTCGCTCTCCGTGGGTTCGATCATCAACGCGCCGTGCACGATGAGCGGGAAGCTGACCGTGTAGGGATGGAATCCGTAATCGATGAGCCGCTTGGCAATGTCGCCGGTTTTGACGCCCTTCACCGCCTGCCGCTTGTCGCTGAAGACCACTTCGTGCATCGAGGCCGTTTTGTACGGCAGCGCGTAGAGGTCTTCGAGCTTTTTGCGGATGTAGTTGGCGTTCAGCACCGCGTCTTCGGTGGTCTGGCGCAGGCCGTCTGGGCCGTTGGCCAGAATGTAGGCCAGCGCGCGGATGAACATTCCCGTGTTGCCGTAGAACGCGCGCACGCGGCCGATGGACTGCGGGCGGTTGTACTCCCAATGCAGCTCGCCGCTCTGTGGGTGCAGCGGCAACGGCTCTGTGTCGCCGACGCGCTCACCATCCGGCTTGAGCACGGGCGCGCGAAACAGCGGTGGGCAACCATCGGCTGTCGGCTCGGCGTTGGTGTCCTCCCAATCCCCGGCATCGGGACACTTCGCGCCGTTCTGGTCTCGAACGAGAACCGGGATGGGGAGAAACGGCTCCAGAAATTTTTTGCACGCCACAGGACCGGACCCCGGCCCTCCGCCACCGTGCGGTGTGGAGAAGGTCTTGTGCAGGTTCAGGTGCATCACGTCTACGCCGAAGTCGCCGGGACGCACCTTGCCCACCAGCGCATTCATGTTGGCGCCGTCCATGTAAAGCAGCGCGCCCTTGGCGTGCAGAATGTCGGCGATCTTGTGAATTTGATGCTCGAAGACACCCAGCGTGGAGGGGTTGGTAAGCATCAGCGCCGCGGTTTCCTCGTCGACTTGCCGCGCAAGAGCTTCGAGATCGATGCCGCCATCCAAATTTGACCTGAGATTCTCAACCCTGTAGCCGCTCAGGGCCGCAGTGGCCGGGTTGGTGCCGTGGGCCGAGTCGGGAATGAGAACTCTCTTGCGCGGATTGCCCTGCGACTCGTGCCAGGCCCGCGTGAGCAGAATTCCCGTGAACTCGCCGTGCGCGCCGGCCGCCGGTTGCAGCGTAATCGCGTCCATGCCGGTGATCTCAAGCAAGCAGCGTTGCAGCAAGTCCAAAACCTCTAAAATACCTTGCGCGAGCGCATCGGGCCGGTAAGGATGCGCCTCGGCCAGCCCCTCGATGCGCGCGACGAATTCATTCACGCGCGGGTTGTATTTCATCGTGCACGAGCCCAGCGGGTACATGCCGAGATCGATCGCATAATTCCACGTGGAGAGGCGGGTGAAGTGGCGGATCAACTCGATCTCGGAGAGCTCTGGCAGCTCCGCGCGATCCTTGCGCATGGCGGCGCCGAGGAGCGCGTCGGCGTCGACAGAAGGCACGTCGAGCGGCGGCAATTTGTAGGCGCGCTTGCCCGGCGAGGACTTCTCGAAGAGCAGCGCCTCGTTCTGCGTCGGGTGCGGGCGGACCTTGCCGAGGGTGCGAGGGCCGGGGGTTTGGGGGCTACCTGACATTTTCAATGCCTCGTTGTAATTGCTTGAGAGTTTGTTCCGGTGTTTCGTAATTGGAAGACGAGAATTGCATCATCTCCCGTCGATAGCGCTTTTCATTCGATCCCCATTCACTCGATCCTGCAATGAGACCTCCAATGAGCCAGCCAATGCCATTGCGGAAGACGAAGTCCCATAGGCTGTCAAAGCGTTTATGTTCATACCAAATATCGATCACGAGAAAGCTGAGGAAGTCGCAGACCACAGCAAGAAGAACTCCCCTTGTGAGCACAAAACGCATCTCTCCACGACTGCGTGTTTGCGTCCACTTCCGGAAGTGCTCTTCAGATATGGGTGGCTCTTTCCTGCCAAACATGTTGACGCTTCCTCCAGCTCAACCTGCCGATTTACGCCTCCACCTCTAAGCCCGCCAGCACCTTCGCTGCCGCGTCAATCTGTTCACGTGTGACCACTTCCGTCGCGCACCAGAGCGTGCAGTTCGCGAGCTCGGGATACCAGCGGCTCAACTCTACGCCGCCAACAATCTTCGAGTCGAGGAGACGTTGGCTCCAGGCCGCGGGCGCTTCATCGGTCTCGAGCACAAACTCGTGGAAGCGCGGCGCGCCTGCGAAGCGCAGCTTTGCGCCTGCCTGACCGCCAAGGGTGTTCGCCGCGTAATCGGCTTTGGCCAGGTTGTGCTCGGCGAGCTCCTTCATGCCCTCTTTGCCGTAGACGGCCATGAAAATCGTCGCCATCAGCGCGACCAATGCCTGATTGGTGCAGATGTTCGAGGTCGCCTTCTCGCGGCGGATGTGCTGCTCGCGCGTCGCGAGGGTCAAAACAAACCCGCGATTCCCTGCCCCGTCGACCGTTTGCCCGGCGAGACGGCCCGGCATCTGGCGCACGAACTGCTCCTTGGCCGCGATCACGCCGCAGAACGGACCGCCATAGCTGAGCGCCACGCCGAAGGACTGCGCCTCCATGGCGACAATATCGGCCTCGACCGGAGGGCGCACGATGCCGAGCGAGACCGCCTCGGAAATCGTCACGATCAGCAGCGCACCCTTCGCGTGCGCGATCTCGGCGATGGCCGGAATGTCTTCAACGACGCCGAAGAAGTTGGGGCTTTGGATAAGAACGGCTGCGGTCTCATCAGTAACAGCCACGGCCAGCGCATCGAGATCGACACGTCCGGTTTTACCGTCGTAGCCAACGAGCGCCGTCGGCAGCCCCTGGTGCTGCGCATAGGTGGCCAGCACTTCGCGGTACTCGGGATGCACCGTGGAAGCCACTACAGCCCTGTGACGGCCCGTGACGCGCACCGCCATCATCACCGCTTCCGCTGCTCCAGTAGACCCGTCGTACATGCTGGCGTTCGCGACGTCCATGCCGGTCAACTCGGCAATCATGGTTTGGAACTCGAAGATGGCCTGCAGCGTGCCCTGCGTGATTTCGGCCTGGTAGGGCGTGTAGCTGGTGAGGAACTCGCCGCGCTGCACCAGGGCGTCGATGATGACCGGTCGGTAGTGGCGATAAGCGCCTGCGCCCAGAAAACTGGCGAAGCCGGTCGAGTTTTTCTCGCCGGCGGCGCGAAAGTAGTTGATGATCTCGCTTTCCGCCTGCTGGCGCGGCACTTCGAGGTCGCGGTCGAGCCGGTATTCCGCCGGAATGCTCGCGAATAATTCGTCAATCGACGCCGCGCCGATTTCGGCCAGCATCTGCCGGCGCTCTTCGTCGGATTTGGGGAGATAACGCATAGAAAGCTTCTAGCTCCTAGCTTCTAGCCTCTAGCTAAAAGCGGATAGAACAGATAAGAGGTGCAGATAACCCGAAAATATTCCGCGAGAATCGATGCCGCTTCCAGCCGTGACACATAAGCTAGGAGCTGGAAGCTGACAGCTAATTCGTTTCCTCCGCAATGAACGCCTCGTACGCCGCGGCGTCGAGCAGGCCGGCCACCTGGCCTGGATCGGAAAGTTCCACCTTGATGATCCATGTGCCGTGCGCGTCCTGGTTGATCTTGTCCGGTTCGGTCTTCAGTGCCTCGTTTACTGCAGTCACTATGCCGCTGACGGGCGAATAGAGATCGCTGACGGCCTTCACGCTCTCGACAGACCCGAAGGTGGCATTGGCGGCGACCGTATCTCCCACCTTGGGCGCGTCCACGTAGACAATGTCGCCCAGCGAGTTCTGCGCGTAATCCGTGATGCCGATCGAGCCGATTTTGCCTTCGACCGAGATCCATTCGTGCTCGCGGGTGTAACGATAGCTTGTGGGATAAGGCATGACGGGTCTGCTCCTTGGGAGTACAGCGAAATATTAGTCTACGACAGTGATCAGGTGTCAGCGGTCAGCGCGCAGCGCCCTCTCACCTGCCAGGAAGTGGTCATGACTTTCCGTCTTCTTAAACTCGACAACCGCTGCCTACTCACCTCGACGCGGCTAGAAGCTAGGAGCTAGCGCCTAGAAGCTGTTTTCTGACACCTGAAACCTGACACCTGAAACCTTTCTTCACCCCATCACCACCACCGGCTGAAACAGCGTTCCTGCCACGCGTTTGGCGATTGCGGCCAGCTCCCGCGGCCCGGCGAACACCTTCACCAGCGGCGCCGCGGAGAACTCCGGCAGATTGGCCTGTGCGCCATTGCGCAACCGGCCCAGCGCCGTGGTGTCGGCGGAGACGGAAGGCATTTCGGGCAGCAGCAAGCGCGGGTGCACGCATACGGCTTCAAGTGCGCCGGGATTCACGGCCAGCGCCTCCAGCTCCTCCAATGTGTGCGCGTCCTCCAGCGTAAACATGCCGGCCCGCGTGCGCCGCAAGCGGCTCAGATGCGCGCCACAGCCCAGGTCCTGCCCCAGTTCGTGCGCCACCGAACGCACGTACCCGCCGGAGCTGATGTCGATGGTGAAGCTGGCTTCCGCACCCTCCAGCGCTGCAATTTCAAAACTGTCGATGCGGATCTTCGCCGGCTTCAATTCCACCGGCTTGCCCTGGCGCGCCAGCTTGTACGCCGGCTGGCCGTCAACCTTCTTGGCCGAGAACTGCGGCGGCATCTGCTCGATTTCACCATGGAAGCGCGCGGCCGCCGCACGCACCCGGTCCAATGTGGTGGCTTGCGCCACATCCGGCCAGCAGTCCGGTCCCGCCGGTTCGCCGTCGGCGTCGTAAGTGTCGGTCGCAAATCCCAGGCGAATGTCTCCGTGATAGCTCTTTTCCGCGGCGGAAAAATACTGCGCCAGCCGCGTGTATTTGCCCATCAACAGCGGAAGAACGCCGGTGGCCATGGGGTCAAGCGTGCCCAGATGCCCGATCGATCGCTCTCCGGTGATTTTGCGCAGCCGGTTCACCACATCGTGGCTGGTCATTCCGCCTGGTTTATCGATAACAAGAAGCCCGTTCACATCAACACTCTAGTCCGCGTGGGTCCCCTTGCCAACCTGCCCGGCGACCAACGAAGCTAAAGATAGATGGCCGGCGAACTGGAACGCGTGCGGAAGGCGTTGCGCGAGCTCGGCAAATCGTTGCAGAGCTTGTCCGGAGATTCCTCGCCCAAAGACGTGCATAAACTGCGCACGGCTTCGCGGCGGATTGAAGCCATTGCCGGAGTGCTCGAGGCTGCCGACGGGAAGAAATCGCGGCGCCTCGTCAAATCCATCGAGCCGGTGCGCAAGGCGGCCGGCGGCGTGCGCGATATGGACGTGCTGCTGGCGGACGCGCGCAAACTGGCCCGGTATTCCGACGGCGAATCGCTGGGTCACTTGGTGGAACATCTGGAAACTGCCCGGCAGCAGAATGCCGGGGAGTTGCAGCATGCGCTTCACCACCGGCGCAAGGCCGTGCTGGAGGATCTCAAGGAGTATTCCAGGTTTGTGGCGTCGGTTGCGAAGCGTGCGCAATCGGCTTCGCGCTCAGGGGCCCACCCAAGCCGGGCGCAGGAAGAAATTCACAGTTCTGCCGCGAACGTGATGCGCGAGCTGGGCGATTGGAAGCCCCTCGATGCGGACAATCTGCATGCGTTCCGGCTGAAGGTGAAGCAGTTGCGCTACACCCTGCAACTGGACGCGCAGGCCGACCCCGGCCTGGTGGAGGCGCTGGGCGATGTGCAGCGCCGCATCGGCGACTGGCACGACTGGCGCCAATTAGAAGAGATTGCGCGCGAGGTGCTCGTCCACGAAGAAGACCGCGCGCTGCTCGACCGCATCGGTGAAACCGTCAAGCGCAGATTTGACCGCGCGCTTGCGGCCGCCAATGCCCTGCGCGGAAGATACCTGAACATGCCGCCAGCGATGGGCGCTTGAAGCAGATCGGGCTAAACAGAGCCGGTGCCCGGTTGCCGCACCAGCGTCAGGAACTCAGTTCGCGTTTCCTTTTGCCGGAAGCAGCCCACCATGGCGCTGGTGACGGTGGACGAATGCTGCTTCTCAATGCCACGCATCATCATGCACAGGTGCCGCGCTTCAATCACCACGCCCACGCCCTGCGGCGCAATGGCCTCCTGGATCGAATCCGCAATCTGCCGCGTCAGCCGCTCCTGCACCTGCAGGCGTCGCGCGAAGACCTCTACGAGCCGCGCAATCTTGCTCAGCCCGATCACCTTGCCCTTGGGAATGTAGGCCACGTGCACCTTGCCGAAGAAGGGCAGCATGTGGTGCTCGCACAGCGAGAACATTTCGATGTCCTTGACGATCACCATCTCGTCGTAATCCACATCGAACAGCGCGTCTCGGAGAATCTGCGCGGGATCCTGGTCGTAGCCCTTGGTGAGGAAAGCCAGCGCTTTCTCCACGCGCTCCGGCGTGGCGCGCAGGCCGTCGCGATCGGGATCTTCGCCCAGGCGCGAGAGAATCTCGCGGTACATTTCCTGCGTGGTGTACGCGCTCAGTCCTTCGGCCGCGCCTGATGCTCTTTTTACGGGCCTGCTCACAACCATCGGGTGTGCCATCGCTGCTTATCCTCTCAAACCGGTCTCATAACCAACCTTATCAACTCGCCTGCTTCATGGAACCCGCCTTGTTGGCGGGTCCCATACTTGCGCGGCGCGTTGTATTGCCATTTATGAGACCGGTTGCGCCGAACACTCAAAGAAATTATTTTCCGTCTCTTCCACGCGTACATGCTCCAACTCGCCGACGGGCAACGCGTCTTTCAGTAACGAAAAAATCGCCTGACAGAAATTCTCGGTCGTGGGAACGCGATCCGCAAATAGTGGATCGAGATTCAGGTTGGCGTGATCGAATCGATTGAGAATGCGCTCGCCCACCGTCCGATCCAGCGCCACCAGGTCCACCACCATCCCCGTCGCGGCATCGACCGCGCCGCCCACCAGCACTTCAATTACATAATTATGCCCATGGCCGTGCGCGTTGTTGCACTTTCCGTACGCCGCGCGGTTTTCTTCGGCCGTAAGCGCGGGCGTGTGCAGCCGGTGGCTGGCGCTGACCAGGTAGCGGCGGCCGAAATACGCTTTCACGCCTCACCTCTATATTCCGCAAAGATCTCCGGCGTCTCGTACACGCGAATCCGGCGCAATTTCGCACCGCCTGCACTATTGATCGCCGGTTCCAGCCGTTTCCATGCCGCAATGGCGATGTTCTCCGTGGTCGGAATCGCGTTCTTGAACTCCGGCGTCTCGAAATTCAGGTGCCTGTGATCGTACGCCGAAAGCACCTCGCGCTCCATCACGTCCTTGAGCCACTTCAGATCGACCACGAAGCCGGTCACGGGATCGGGTTCGCCGGCCACAGTCACTTCCAGCGTGTAATTGTGCCCGTGTCCGTTGCGATTCGCGCAGCGGCCGAAGACCTGCTGGTTCTTCTCCGCGGGCCAGGCCTCGTTCCAGTAATAGTGCGATGCGGAAAACGTCGCCCGCCGCGTCAGGAAGATCATGTCGACCTCTTACATCAAGAGAGATGCCGCAAACTGCTCTTTCGGTTCACGCAATCGATCGAGGTTTGCGTCCCATCGAAAAATCCGCGGGCCTTTCATGACGCGCTCAAAAGCGGAGCCAGCTCCGGGTTCGACTCCTAAGCGCTAGGCCGCGTAACTCCGTCCCTTCCAGCTTACGCGCTTCAGAATCCGGTGCTGAAACCAGCTTCGATAGAGCAGCACCACAAACAGCGGCAAACCCAAGGGTGAAATTGCGCAATCCAGAAAGGAGAAGTTCGACTTTGCCACCCGCCTGTAAAACCGGAACAGGGTGCGCAGCCACAGCAACGCCAGAATCCATCCCGCGCCCAGCCACTCCAGGCCGTGCGCGCCCAACCGCGCGTTCCAAAGCTCGAAGGCCAACACCGGCAGTCCAAAAAGAAGAAAAAGATCCAGCGCTCTGAAGATCGCCAGCGTCAACGCGTTGTTAAAGAGCAGTTGCAGATTCTTGGTCCAGCCCTCAACCATGGCCGCGGTGCTGCGGTACATGCGCGCCGCCACAATATCGTCCGCGTACCGGAAGCGCAATCCCACTTTGCGCCGCTTGGCCAGCACGGCCAGCTCCACGTCTTCAAGCACCTCGCCGGCTACGCTCGCGTGCCCGCCCAGCTTGCGGTAGGCCTCCCGCTCCACCAGCAGAAACTGCCCATTGGCCGCGGCAATACGCTCGGCCGGATCGGAGACTTTGGCCGGCGGATAGGCCAGCGCCAGTTCGCAAAACACCAGCGGCATGAGCGACCGCTGCACGAGGCCCTTCACAATCTGCCGCGGCGAGTAGCTCAGCATGCCCACCTTGTGCCGCTCCGCCTCGTGCATGGCGTGCCGCAAGCCGCCCGGCTCGTGGATGGTGTCCGCATCGGTGAAGAGCAGCCAGCGACCGCGCGCACGGCGTGCCGCCGTCCACACCGCATTGGCCTTGCCCGTCCAGCCCGGCTCCAGCTTCTCCGCCTCGATCACGGTCACTCGGGCTATGCCGCAGGCAATCGCGGCGGTCCGGTCGGTTGAGCCGTCGTCCACCACGATCAGATCCCAATCCTTGCCCAGCTCGAAGATGTCCTCTGACTGGCTGACCAGCGATTCGAGGCACGCGCCCAGGCACTCCTCCTCGTTCCGCGCCGGGACGATGACCGTGAGTTCGATGAGCTCCTCGGGCTCCGGCTGATCGAAAACCGTCCCGGGAACGGTTTTGGCCGCCCATTCGCGCCAATCCGCCCTCGCAGACGAGCCTTCCGCCGGGTCGGCAAGGCCCAGCACCGGCTTCCAACTGCCGGTTTCGTCGCGCCTCGTCTTATCGCCCCATATCATGCTGTGCCCCATCCTTCTGAGCGAGCGAAGCGAGTCGAAGAACCCGCTTCTTGAAATTGTTGCGGAAAGGGTGGGAAACCTCGCCGCAGTTCTTCAGGGCTGGATCAATCTCGGTGCCCATCGCGCCTCAACCGTTTCCTTCCTGCCCTTTCGGTTCGTATTATAGAGATGTGCGGTTTCCTCGTTTCCTGATCTGGGTTTTTCTGGCACCCATCGCCCTTCTCGCGGCGTGTAACCGCGGCGCGCATCCCGCCCAAACCGGCAAGGCGGCGCCTGACTTTACGGTTTCCGACGGCACAACCACCGTGCATCTGGCCAGCTATCGCGGCAAGGTCGTGCTGCTCAACTTCTGGTGGAGTGAGTGCGCCCCCTGCCTCGAGGAGCTGCCCTCGCTGCTCGAACTGCACCACGAGATGCCCAGCCTGACCATCCTCGCCGTCAGCATAGACGAGGATGCCGCCACCTATTCCCGCTTCCTTGTCCGTCATCACGTCGATCTCATCACCGTGCGCGACCCCTCGGAGTCCGCGGCGCAGCTTTTTCACACCGACATGTGGCCTGAAACCTATTTGATCGACCGCAACGGCATCATCCGCCGCAAATTCGTGGGCGCCCAGGACTGGACCAGCCCCGAGATCCGCAACTATCTGAACAGCCTTTGAGCGCATAGGCCCGGCGGCCCCAGGCGCTGCTATTCTTTCAGTATGACCACGGTGGAGATCTTTTATCGCTACGCCGCTCCGCCCACGGAGCAGGTGGCTACGGCGCTGGCGCGCGCGCGCGACGTTTACGGCATCCGGCAGCTCAGTTTCGACCGCGAGGCCCGCACCTTGCGCATCGAGTTCGACGCCACGCGCCTGAACGCCGCCGCGGTCACCAAGCTGGTGCGCGAAACCGGCCTCGAGATCGAAGACGAACTGCCTCAGATCGCCGCTCCCGTGCCGGCAGCCGCAGCACCCACAGCCTGACGCGCTTGCGTTGCGCCGCGGCTCCAACCTTGGTAATCTGGAAAAGGTCCATTCCACGAGGCTTCGCCCTGAAGCCCACGCATGTGCGCCCGTAGCTCAGCTGGATAGAGCGACTGACTACGAATCAGTAGGTCGGGAGTTCGAATCTCTCCGGGCGCACCATCTAACCTCTAAGACATCTCCTTCGAGATCAGACGTATGGGGAAGAATCCACAAATTCCCAGTCTGTGGATTCTTTGCGCTCGGAGTACCGGTGTCAGTTCTGGCGTAAGTTTTGGCATCGTGCTTCCTCCGATACGCAGGCATCATCGCGCAGATCGCCCGCTCATCGTTGCCGTGCGAGAGGCGGCTTTGCCTCATGGTCATCTGGATGTTGGAGCGCCCAGGATGCTCGGGCGCAAGCCTTTTCGTGCTGTAGCGATGCTGCTAAACTATGTTCTGCTGCACAATAGGCGCGTAGCTCAGTTGGTTAGAGCGCTTCCTTGACACGGAAGAGGTCGCTGGTTCGAATCCAGTCGTGCCTACCATTTTCCCCACCACTTATTCAGGCTCTTCCCAAAACCATATCCGGATTTCGCGCGTTGCCGAGCCGCTTACACGCCGCTGTAGGCCGAGAAGCCGCCGTCGATGGGCACCACCACGCCGGTGACGAACTCCGAGGCCGGCGAAAGCAGCCAGAGCACCGATCCGAACAGGTCCTGCGGCTCGCCAAAGCGCGCCATGGGCGTGTGCGCAATGATTGCCTTGCCGCGCGCCGTCAGCCCGCCGGTCTCCTTGTCGGTGAGCAGGAAACGGTTCTGGTTGGTCAGGAAGAAGCCCGGCGCCACCGCGTTCACGCGGATCCTGGGCGAGTACTCCTGCGCCATGTGCACGGCCAGCCACTGCGTGAAGTTGCTGACCGCGGCCTTGGCCGCCGAATAGGCCGGGATGCGCGTGAGCGGCCGGAAGGAGTTCATCGACGAAATGTTCAGAATGGCGCCGTAGCCCTGCGCCGCCATGATTTTTCCAAAGGCCTGGCTGGGCAAAATGGTGCCCAGAATATTCAGCTCGAAGACCCAGCGCAATGCGTCGGCGGGGAGATCGAAGAACTTGAGGTCGGGACTCGTGGTGGCCTGCGGCTTGTTGCCTCCCGCGCCATTCACCAGGCAATCCAGCTTGCCGAAGCGGCCGGCAACGTCCTCGGCCGTCTTCGCGATGCTGTCGCGGTTGAGCACGTCGCATTGGAAGACCGCGACCTGCTTGCCGCGCTCGCCCATGCGATCGACCGCGGCCTTGCCCGCGTCGGGATTCACGTCGAGAATGGCCACCTGCGCGCCGCAGCCGGCCAGGGCGCTGGCGATCTCGCTGCCCAGAATGCCGGCCCCGCCGGTAATGGCGACCGACTTCCCGGTGAAGTCGTACATTTTTGTCAATCCCGCAAGATCCAACGCTTCCGCTGCTGCCATATGTTGCACCCCTTCTTCGGCCGCTCTTGTGCCGCGAAATAATTCTCTCACGCAGGGGACGAGGGACCGTGGATCGTGGGGATTCGCGGGAAATGGAGCTTTCGCGGATAGCGGAGTGCGATCAGCTCAGGCCGAGCAGGTTTCCCACCCTTTTTCCGCCACGGCGGACGAAAGGATGGGGCACGGATGCTGCATTCGTTGCCGGATCGATAGGGGGCGACCGCATGTGCGGGTCTGGAGACCCGCACTACAGTCGGTCCGGAGACCGGCGCTACATGGAACTGGAGACCGGCGCTACACGTCTCGTCCAGCGGCCGGCGTTTCGCGCCTCAATACAGGTGGAAATCGACTTCGACGGTAATCATCACCGGCACCGGGGTCCTGCCGTCCTTCATGGCCGGCTTGAATTTGTACTTGCGCACCGCTTCCATGGCCTTCTCATCGAGTCCCATGCCCAGGGAGCGGATCACGTGCACGTTCTGCGGATTGCCCTGCGCATCGACGATCATCTCAACGATGCAAACGCCCTGGTACTTGGCGCGCCGCGCTTCGTCGGAGAACTCGGCTTCGGGCTGGAAGATGAGAACCGGCTTGGAAACCCGGCCTCCTATCTGTTCCAAACCCCCGCCTGTATTGCCGCCGTATCCGGGCCCATATCCGTTTCCGTATCCGGAGCCGAGGCCGCCGCCCGAGCCCGTTCCCATGCCTGCTCCGTTGCCGCTGCCAGCCGAGGCCAGTTGCACGTTCGAAGAGTTGTGCATGCCGATCAGCGGCATATTCGGGTTATCGGGAAGCTGGATGTCCTTTTGCACGTTAATGGCCGAAAGTTCCGGCAGCTTGGGGTGGTCGAGGGTCACAGGCGTCGCAGGCGTGATGGGATCCGGCGACTTCTGCGGCAGCCTGCCCTTGTTGGCCTCGATCGGGCTGCGGTCGCCGCCGCCGCCACCGCCGCCCGCCTTGATGGGGTTCTTGGGCGCGTTGTAATCGCCGACATCGATGTTGGTGGCGAACAGCGAGGGCTTCACGGTCTCGATGACCTTCTTGCCCACAAAAAACAGGACGATGCACAGAATGGTGAGGTTGACGGTGGTCGAGATCCCGATGGCCCATGGATTGGGCTTGACGGCCATCCGGTCGGGCACCGGAATGGGCTGCGTGGTCAACTCCAAAGGCGGCAGCTTGACCGGGAAAAACACGTCCCTTACGCTCTCCCAGAGATCGACCCAGAGGGGCTTCTCTTCGAAAGCTTTTCCTAGGAGGGCGTCCAACTCATGGCCAAACTCCGGCCCTGCGCCTCTCTGGTCGTTCTTTTCTTCCGGTGTCATTTGCGTTGGTTATTTGCCCTTGTCGCCACCAGTGGGGCTGCCATTGCCCGTTCGGACGCGAGCGCGCCCGTAACGCGGCCATCTATTCATTATGCTTTACCGCGCCCTTCCTTGTCTTGGCTCGGTAAGCAACTTACGACAGGCTGCAGCCTCCAGAGTCTTGCATCCGCTTGCTTTTACACTCCCACAAATAATAGACGCTCCAGACGCCCGGTTTGTTACCGGGAAAATCTTCACGCTGCCATTTACACTGGAATATGAACAAGTTCGCAAGGTTGAACGGAGTCCCGATGTCCTCTGCGCCGGAATTGAAGGCGACGCTGACCCTGCCCCAAACCGCCTTCCCGATGAAAGCCAATCTGCCGCAGAATGAGCCGCTTCGGCTGCAGCGCTGGGCCTCGCTCCGGCTCTACGAAGAGCTGCGCAAGGCCTGCCAGGGCCGGCCGGTTTACCTGCTCCACGATGGGCCGCCGTATGCCAACGGACCCATTCACCTGGGTCACGCTCTGAACAAGGGCCTGAAGGACTTCGTGGTCAAATCCAAGACCATGGCCGGATACGACGCGCCCTACGTCCCCGGCTACGACTGCCACGGGCTGCCCATTGAGATCAAGGTGGACGAAAAACTGGGCCACAAGAAGCTCACCATGCCGGTACCGGCCGTTCTGGAGGCTTGCCGGGCCTACGCGCAGAAGTATGTGGACCTGCAAACGGAGCAGTTTGAGCGCATTGGCTGCTTCGGGCGCTGGCAAACGCCTTACAAAACCATGGCGCGCTCTTACGAGGCCCGCACCCTTGAGGCGTTTTACGGCTTCCTCGAGAAGAGTTTTGTCTACCGCGGCCTGAAGCCGGTTTACTGGTGCATCCACGACCGCACTGCCCTGGCCGAGGCTGAGGTTGAGTACGAAAACCACACCAGCCCCTCGATCTACGTGCGCTACCGGCTCACATCCGATCCGGCGGCGATTGCACCCGTGCTCGCCGGCCGCGAGGTTTCCACCATCATCTGGACGACGACGCCGTGGACGCTTCCCGCGTCGATGGCGGTGGCCTTCCATCCCGATTTCGAGTACGTGGCGATCGAAGCGCCAGAAGCCTCCGGTGCCCCATCCTCTTCTCAAGCTTCCGAAGGAAGCGTAGAGAAAATGGTGGGAGACCGCGAAACTCAACCGGTGTACATCGTTGCCGCCGAACTGGCCGGGCAGGTGGCCGAGGCCTGCAAGCTCGGGCCCACCAAAGAGCTCGCCCGCTTCAAGGGCGCCGTGCTCGATCGCGTGACCTTCCAGCATCCGTTCCTCGATCGCACCATTCCGGGCGTTCTGGCTACTTACGTCACCGCCGACACCGGCACCGGGGCGGTGCACACCGCGCCCTCGCACGGCGCCGACGACTTTTATACCGGCCAGAAGTACGGCATCGACCCCACCAGCCGCGTCGATGCCGCCGGGCACATCCACGTCGACCCCGAAGCCTGGCATCTGGCTCAACCGCCGGCCTTCGAGGGAATGAAAGTCTTTGCCGCGAACCCTGTCATCGTCGCCATGCTGGAAGAGCGCGGCGCGCTGCTGGGCGGCTCCCAACTCGAGCACTCCTATCCGCATTGCTGGCGCTGCCATCATCCCGTCATCTTTCGCGCCACCGAGCAGTGGTTCATCTCCCTTGAGACGCCCGTCAAGTCCGCGCAAAACGAGGAAAAAACGTTCCGGCAGCTTGCCATCGAGGAGATCGACAAGGTGGTCTGGGACCCGGCGTGGGGCAAGGAGCGCATCACCAACATGATCGCCACGCGCCCCGACTGGTGCATCAGCCGTCAGCGCATCTGGGGCGTGCCCATCGCCGTTTTCCTGTGCGAAGACTGCAGTCTGCCGATCATCGACGCTGATTTGAACCGCAAAATTGTCGATCTCTTCGAGCGCGAAGGCGCCGAGGCCTGGCATTTGCCGGCGAGCGACGGCCTGTTGGCGCCGGGAACCAAGTGCGCACATTGCGGCGGCACGGCCTTTCGCAAGGAGACTGACATTCTCGACGTCTGGTTCGACTCCGGCGTAAGTTGGCTGGCGGTCTGCGAGTCGGACCCGGATCTCCGCACCGCCTATGCACTCTTCCAAAAGGGCAAAGGCACGGAGTGCCTTTATCTTGAAGGCGGCGACCAGCACCGCGGCTGGTTCCACTCTTCGCTGCTCACTTCGGTGGCGCTGCGCGGGCGCGCTCCCTACTCGCACGTGGCCACGGCCGGCTGGACGCTCGACGAGCAGGGCCGCGCCATGTCGAAATCGCTCGGCAACGGCGTCGATCCCGTCGATATTGCCAACAGAATGGGCGGCGAGATCGTGCGCCTGTGGGTTGCGTCGGTGGATTTCCGCGAAGACATGGCGGCCAGCGAAAACCTGATGCAGCGCTGCGCCGAGCTCTACAAAAAGCTGCGCAACACCTTCCGCTTCCTGCTCGGCAACCTGAACGGCTTCGACCCCGCGCGCGACCGCATTGCCGAGGCCGAACTGCTGCCGCTCGACCGCTACATGCTGGCCCGAACGCGCGAGCTCACTGAAAAAACCCTCGGCTGGTATGAAGCCTTCGAGTTTCATCGCGTCTACCAGGCCGTGAACGAATTCGCCATCGTGGACCTGAGCGCCTTTTATCTCGACGCGCTCAAGGACCGGATGTACACCTTCGCGCCCTCGAGCCTCGCCCGCCGCTCGGCGCAGACCGTGTTGTGGCAGATCACCGAGGCGCTGGTGCGGCTGGTCGCGCCCATCCTCACCTTCACTGCCGACGAGATATGGGAGCTGTTGCCGCCGGTCGCGGGCCGCGAAATCAGCGTGCATCTGGCGCGATTTCCCAGGCCGGAAGAGATTTTTTCCGAGGATCCGGCCATTTTGATCAACGAGTGGAAGATTCTTTTTGCTTTGCGGGAGGCTGTACTCAGTACTTTAGAAGAACTTCGCCAGAAAAAGGTCATTGGCAAATCTCTAGAAGCTGATCTCGAGATTTTTGCCGACAATGACATGCTTACTCATTTACGTGACAACCGTGAGAGCTTGAAGGAATTCTTCAATGTTTCAGATGTTCGCTTGCCTCACTCTCAGTCATCGAGATTATCTGAAGTCAAGGGACTGACAAATAGCACCCGGGTCAATGCGAACTTGGACCTTCAGGCGTATGTGCTGCCCGCGTCTGGCCAGAAGTGCGCCCGCTGCTGGAACTTCATGCCCGACACCGCCGACTACGGCATCTGGCACGACGTCTGCGGCCGCTGCCGCTCGGCGCTCCAGGAAATGGGCATTGCGCCGCCGAAACCGGAGGCCGCACAGTGAACTGGTTCACCAACTGGCCCCGGCCGCGTCGCCTGCACTGGTTGCTGTTCATCTCGGCTCTCGTGGTCGTCGCCGACCGGCTCAGCAAGACCTGGGTTGCCGGGCACATTCGCCTCGGCGGCGCCATCCCCGTCATCGACCACGTTCTGCGCATCACGCACTGGACCAATGAGGGCGCGGCCTTTTCCATGTTTGCCGACACGGCCTCGCCCAACGTCGTGCGCTGGTGCCTGGTCGCGTTCACCCTGTTTGCCGCGCTGTGCGTTTTCATTGCCCTGTTGCGGCTGGGCGACCGCATCACACTGGCCACGGTCGCGCTCGCGCTCATTCTGGGCGGCGCGCTGGGCAACGTACACGACCGCATCGTCTATGGTTCCGTCGTCGACTTCATCGAAGTGCATATCTTCAGCTATCACTGGCCCGACTTCAATTTGGCCGACTCTTCGATCGTCACCGGCGCCTGCCTGCTCTTCCTGGATTCGCTTTTACCGCGCCGCAAATCTGCCTCGTGACCCCGGTGACGGCTCGCCCGGCGCGACGTTGCGGCTGCCCGGTATAATTGGTCGGATTACTTTGCCCTCTTCTGGAGTCTGACTAAATGACGCAAGAAAGCAGCGGATCTTCCACGTCCCCTCCGAACATGGGTTCCTCAGATCGCATGTCGCACGAACGCTGGGTGATTTGCGCATTGTTGTTCTTCGCCACTGTAATTGCCTACGTCGACCGTGCGGTGATTGCTAATCTCAAGAACACTCTTGAAACCGTCATTCCAGGTCTGAACGACTTCAAGTACGGGATCATTACCGTGGCGTTTCAGCTGGCCTACGGCATCGCTATGTTTGTCGCCGGCGGGCTGACCGATAAGCTGGGCACGCGCAAGGCGTTTGCCATCGCCATCTGCCTGTGGAGCGTCGCGGCCATGCTGCCCGGCTTGGCGTTTTCCATCGTCACTTTCGCGATCGCCATGTTTCTCCTCGGCCTGGGCGAGGCAGCCAACTTCCCCGCTTGCATCAAGACGGTAGCCGAGTGGTTTCCCAAGCGCGAGCGCGCTTATGCCACCGGGATCTTCAACTCCGGCGCCAATGTGGGCAATATGGTTGCGCCTGTTGTGGTGACGGCTTTTGTGGCCTTGTTCAGCAAATGGAGCGTCTTGGGGCCGGCAAATGCCTGGCGTGGCACCTTTGTCGTCGCCGGTTCTTTAGGCTTTGTGTGGCTGGTGCTTTGGCTCATTATTTATCGCCGGCCTGAAGAGCACCCTCGCGTCTCCAAGGCCGAGCTCGCACTGATCCTCAGCGATCCCGGCGAGAAGATCGAGACCGTTCCATGGAGCCGCGTGTTGCCGTGCAAGGAAGCATGGGCATTCGCCGCTGCCAAGTTTCTCACTGATCCTATCTGGTGGTTTTATCTATTCTGGATCCCCGGCTACCTGCAGACGACTTTCCAACTGAGCCTGTCGCAGATCCGGATCCCGGTGATGCTGGCGTACGCCATTTCGATCATCGGCAGCGTGAGTGGCGGCTGGATCTCGGGAGCCCTTATCAATCGTGGCATGACTGCGAACAAAGCCCGCAAGAGCACGTTGTTGCTTTGCGTCCTCTGCATCGCACCCATCTTTGCCGCACCGTTCATTCATCACCTGTGGCCCGTGGTGGCGCTGTTGGGTCTGGCTACTGCCGGACATCAGGGATGGTCGGCGACCCTGTTCACACTACCCTCCGACATGTTTCCCAAGGCCGCTGTGGGCAGCGTAACCGGCATCGGCGGCATGGCGGGGGCGATTGGCGGAGTGCTGCTGCTGTTTAGCGCGGGGGCGATTGTCCAAACAACGCACAGCTATGTATCGCTTTTTGTGATTGCGTGCCTCGCCTATCCCACGGCATTTCTTGTCATTCACGCCATCTCGCCCCGGCTCACACCGGCGCGATTTGAATAGCAGGCTACTTTATTGTGTAAAGCCGGCCACCCGGTGACCCGTCCCGGGTGGTTGCATTCTGAAGCGGAAATCGTTGTGCAGGGCATGCGTCCTGCCGCTCCGTTTTTCTTCACGAGGAACCTGATGAAAATTCGCTGCAACTCTTTCTCATTTGGCGCTCCTTGTTGCGCCTCTGCCGCAATCCTCTGTCTTCTTCTCGGTTTTTCTCACGCCGCCCAGGCGCAGCGCTTGCCCGCGAACGTCATTCCCTCGCAGTATTCGCTTGAGTTCGCGCCCGACCTGAAGGCCGCCACCTTCACCGGCTCTGAAGTGATTGACATCAACATCAAGGAGCCCACCAACGCCATCACGCTGAATGCCATCGAGCTCAAATTCCAGGACGTCAGAATCATTGATCAGCATGGCCAGCAGAAGGGATCGGTGAGCCTCGATTCCGACAAGCAGCAGGCCACGCTCACCTTCCCCAATACCATCCCCGCCGGCGACGCGATCCTTCGCATTCGATTCACTGGAATCCTCAACAACGAACTGCGCGGCTTCTATCTTTCAAAGACCGCGAAGCGCAGCTACGCCGTCACGCAGTTCGAATCCACCGACGCGCGCCGCGCCTTTCCCTGCTTTGACGAGCCGGCATTCAAGGCGACGTTTCAGGTATCGCTCACCATCGACACGGGCGACACGGCGATCTCGAATACGCCAATTGCCAGCGATGTTGAAGCGGGCGGTTGGCTTCCCGATGGCAAACATCATACTGTAACTTTTGAAACCACGCCCAAAATGTCCACGTATCTCGTCGCCTTCATGGTGGGTGACTTCCAATGCAAGGGCGGCGAGCAGGACGGCGTCAAGTTGCGCGTCTGCGCCACGCCCGACAAGGTTGCGCTCACGCCCTTCGCGCTCGACGTCGCCAAGTTCGCCCTGCACTACTACGACCACTACTTCGGCATTCACTACCCGCTCAAAAAACTCGACTTCATCGGCATTCCCGACTTCGAGGCCGGCGCCATGGAAAACTTCGGCGCCATCACCTTCCGCGAAACCGACCTCCTGCTCGATCCCACAACCGCCTCCTTTCACAGTCAAAGGAACGTAGCCCTCGCCATTGTGCATGAGATGGCGCACCAATGGTTCGGCGACCTGGTGACCATGCAGTGGTGGGACAACGTTTGGCTCAATGAAGGCTTCGCCACGTGGATGGAGAACAAATGCGTGGCCGCGATGCATCCCAATTGGGACATTCCGCAATATGTCGCTGCCGACCAACAGCGCACGCTCAATGTCGATGCGCAGCCCACCACGCGCGCCATCCGTGCCAGCGCCGACACGCCGGAGGAGATCGATCAGTTGTTCGACCCCATCGCCTATGACAAGGCCGGCGCCGTGTTGCTGATGGTTGAGAACTACCTTGGCGAGGAAACCTTCCGCAAGGGCGTGCACGCGTACCTGGCTGCGCATGAGTACGGCAACGCGACCGCGGAGGATTTCTGGAACGCGCAAACCGAAGTGAGCCACAAGCCGGTCGACAAAATCATGGAGTCGCTGGTGGCGCAGCCGGGCGCGCCCATTCTGGAGTTTGGCCCTCCCGCCGCCGGCCAGATCCCCGTCGCGCAGTCGCGTTTCTTCCTCAGTCCCGGCATCACACCCGATCGCGGGCAGAAATGGACTCTTCCGGTCTGCTTCAAAGCGGGCGGGAAGAATCACGACTGCCAGGTCCTCACTCCCTCCTCGCCGTCGCTTTCGGTGCCGGCCTCGAAAGTCCTCTTCGCCAACGCGGCCGGCATGGGCTACTACCGCAGTGCGTATGCGCCCGCTCAGTACGCGGCGCTTGTCGCCCAGGTGGAAACCCGCCTGACTCCCGAAGAGCGCATCAGCCTGACCGGCGACGAGTGGGCGCAAGTGCGCGCCGATAAGGCTACGGTCGGCGATTATCTCGCCCTCGTGGCGGCGATCAGCTCCGATCCAAGCAGCGATGTTCTCTCGAACGCTCTGGACAACGTGCGCGCCATTTCCGATAGCGTGGCCTCGAGCAAAGAAGAGCGCGATGCGCTCGCCACGTGGATTCGACGGACCTTTATTCCCGTGTACACCCAGCTCGGCAACGCCTCGGCAAGAGACACGTCGAATCAGCGCGAGGTGCGCGCGTATCTCTTCGGCGTCCTCGCCGGCTACGGAAAAGATCCCGGTTTGAAAGCACAGGCGCGTCAGATCGCGGATCAATATTTGTCCGCTCCGGCCTCGGCCGATCCCAGTCTTGGCCAAATCGCTCTCAACATCGCCGCGAAGGACGGCGACGCAGCGCTCTTCGATGAATTGCAGAAGACTTACGAAACCTCGAGCGATCCTGAGTTGCACGACATCGCGCTGCGCGAGCTGGTCACGTTTACCAATCCCGATCTGCTGGAGCGCGCCCTCGAGTACTCAGTCTCTGCGAAGGTGCGCAACCAGGATTCGGCCTACCAATTCAACATCGCCATGCGCATCCCCGAAAACCGCGATCAAGCGTGGAAGTTCATCAAGACGCATTGGAATCAGGTGCAAACCGAGTTCACGCCCGAGATGGGTTCGTACCTTGTGGAGGGTACGGGCAACTTCTGCTCCGTCGAGGCGCGCGACGATGTAAGGAATTTCTTCGCCGCGCACCCGGTGCCCGCGGCCGACTCGGCCCTCAAGCACGCTCTCGAGCACATCGACGGCTGCATCGAGTTGCGCCGCTTGCAGGAGCCCAACCTGAAGAAATGGCTGGCTGCGCAGGGGCAATAAACGGATCTTCAAAAATCTGGGATTGCCGTTATAGCTTGCGCAGGCGGGCGCAGGCCGCGTCCAGCTCCGCATCCAGCTTGGCGAAGCAGAAGCGCAGCAGGTTCTCACCGCGGCCGGGGCGGAAGAATGCCGATCCCGCTACAGCGGCCACGCCGGTCGAGCGCAGTAGGTGGCGCGCCTTTTCCGCGGCGGTTTTTCCGGGCAGGCGTTCGGCGCTGGCCATGATGTAGTACGCGCCCGCGGGCACCGTCGGCTTCATGCCCGCGTCTTCGAGCGCCGCCGCCATCTTTCCCCGCTTCGCCTGGTAATCGGCAGCCAGTTGCGTGTAGAAGCTCGGCGGCAACTGCTCGAGCCCCGCGGCTGCGCCCACCTGCAGCGGCGCAGGTGCGCACACGTACGTCAGGTCGTGAAAGTGCGCCATGGCCGGCATCCATCGCGCATCGGCAACAGCGTAGCCAATGCGCCAGCCCGTGATGGAAAATGTCTTGCTGAAGCCCGAAATCACGATGGTGCGCTCGCGCATGCCGGGCAGCGTGGCCGGGCAGATGTGCCGCGCGCCATCGTAGACGAAATACTCATAAATCTCATCGGTGATCAGAAAAAGATCGTGCTGCCGGCAAAGTTCCGCAACCTCTTCGAGTTCGGATTGCGAAAAAATCTTGCCGCTGGGATTGGCCGGCGTATTCACGAGGACCGCACGGGTCTGCGGCGTAACGGCCGCGCGCAGGTCGTCCGCGTCAAGATGGAAATCGGGCTCGGCCAGCGCCACCAGCACTGGTTTCACGCGCAGCGATTTGAGCGTATTCACGTGGTAGCCGTAAAACGGCTCGAACACCAGCACTTCGTCGCCGGGGTTGAGCAGCGCCATGGCCGCGGCGTGCAAACCGGCCGTCGCGCCCGAAGCTACCAGCACCTCACGGTCGAAATCGTAGCTAAGGCCGTAGTCGCGCTGTTGCTTGGCCGCGATAGCCTCGCGCAACCGCGCCATGCCGTCGCAACGCGTGTAAATATTCTGTCCGTCGCGCATGGCCTGAGCGGCCGCGGTCAATACCACGTCGGGCACCGGCGTGTCGCAAACGCCCTGCGCCAGGTTGATGCCGCCCATGCGGTCGCACTCCGTGGTCATGGCGCGGATTTCCGACTGAAACGTCTCGGGCGCCAATGTGCTGAAGGCAAGGCGCGACTCGGTTGTGGTTGTCTGCATGTTTGTGCCTGGCACCGGGGAAGATCCTTTGTTTCCATCTTACATTTTGAGCCGGCCCGTGACGGTGCGCTCGTCTACAGCCAAAGTTGCCCGCGGCGTAGTATCTTTCAGGAAGAATCGAGATCTATGCATGAGCTTTCCATCGCGGCCAGCATTGTGGAGTCGGTTACCGAATCGGCCTCCGCGTATCCCGGCGCGCGCGTGAAAGAAGTGCGGCTGCGCGTGGGCGCTTTAGCTTCGATCGTCGAGGACTCGCTTCAGTTCTGCTGGGGACTGGCCACGGAAGGCTCGCCGCTTGCCGGCGCTACGCTCGCGATCAACATGCTGCCCGTAATTGTGCACTGCGATGCCTGCGGAGTCGACACTGAGATCGCGGGCGTGCAAAGTTTTCGCTGCCCCAGATGCGGCGAGTTGGCCGCCGATCTGCGCCAGGGACGCGAGCTCGAAATCGAATCCATTGAACTGGAAGAACCGGATGCGGCCTTGCCGGACCCGGTTGAGGAGCAGGTATGACGACGCGCATTGTCGAGTTGCGGCGGGGAATTCTGAAGAAGAACGACGAGCTGGCGGCGGGGCTGCGCAATCGCTTCACCTCGGCCGGCGTGCTGGTGCTGAACCTGGTCTCGAGCCCGGGCACGGGCAAGACCGCGTTCCTTGAGCGGACCCTGCGCGAACTTCGCGCCCGTGGTGCAAAGGCGGCGGCCCTGGTGGGCGATCTAGAAACCGACAACGATGCGCGGCGGCTGGCCGCGAGCGGCGCGCCTGTGCGCCAGATCAATACCCACGGCATCTGCCACCTCGACGCGGAGATGATCGCCAGGCATCTAGAAGGCTGGGAGGGCGTTTCGCTCGAAGGGCTCAACTATCTCTTTATTGAAAATGTCGGCAACCTTGTCTGCCCGTCGAGCTACGACCTGGGCGAGCGCATTCGCGTGGTCCTGCTCAGCGTGACCGAGGGCGAAGACAAGCCCCTCAAATACCCGGGCCTGTTCAACTCCGCCGATGCCGCGGTGATTACCAAGATCGATATCGCCGAGCCCTGCGGCTTCGACCGCGAGCTGGCCCTCCACAATATCAACGAGATCCGGCCGGGCATCCGCATCTTCGAGACCTCCGCCAAAACCGGCGCTGGGATGGACGCGTGGCTCGACTATCTGGCGGAGCAGGCGAGACCCTCCTGAGCCTGCCGCGCACCCATTCTCCGGAGTTCGTAACAATTCACCCTTTCGGCGTTGCAAACGCATGGTCCGCGGCGGTACTGTTCAGCTAAGGTCGGTAGCAGCAAATGGGTCCCTCCGATTCCCCAGGGCAACATGCGGGTGCGCAGGAACGCGCGCGTCCGGGTTTTGCCCAAGACACAATCGAACGGCTCTTTGAGTTCTCGCCGGACGCGATTCTCGTCTCCGACGGAAACGGCGTCATGCGCTCCGCCAATCCGCGCGCTGAGGAGCTGTTCGGTTACGCGAGCGAAGAATTGATCGGCCAGCAGGTAGAAATGCTGGTGCCGGCGCGCTTCCGCGGCGGCCATCCCCGCCATCGCGAAAACTACAGCGCACATCCGCGCACGCGGCAGATGGGCGCGGCCCTCAACCTCTACGGCCTGCGCAAAGACGGCACGGAAATCCCCGTCGACATCATGCTCAAGCCGATCGAAACCGCGGACGGTCCCGCAGTGGTGACCTTCATCCGCGACGCCACGGAGCAACGCGCCGCGCAGGAGGCTCTGCGGCTGAACGATGCGCGGCTGCGTTCCATCGTGGAGAGCATTGGCGAATACGCCATTTATCTGCTCGACCGCGACGGCCACATCCTCACCTGGAATCCCGGCGCCGAGCGCATCAAGGGATACAAGGCCGAGGAGGTGCTGGGCCTGCATTTCTCGCGTTTCTTTACGCACGAAGATGTGGAGCAGGGCCGTCCCGCCGAGCTTCTGCGTCAGGCCATCCAAAAAAATCGCGTGGAAGAGGAGGGGTGGCGCGTGCGCAATGACGGCTCCCGCTTCTGGGCCAACGTCGTGCTTACGGCCATCCGCGACAGCGACGGCGCGGTTACCGGCTTTTCCAAGATCACGCGCGACGTGACCGGGCACAAGCAGGCGCAGGAGTCGGTGATCGCCGAGCTGAGCAGCCTGTTGCTGGTCAACGTGGACATTCGCAAGCTGCTCGGAGCGTTCACCGCAAGCATCCGCCAGATGGTGCCGCACGACGCCGCCACGCTCGCCCTCTATGACGAAGCGACGGGCAAACTGCGCGTGCAGTTTCTCACCTCCGGCGACGACGACGCCAATCAGGGCGAAGTGCTGCTCAATCCTGACGCTTCTCCCGCCGGCCAGGCTTATCGCACGCGCCGCCCCGTCATCCTCAACAAGATCGATTGCTGGCCCTTCGCGCCCGAATCCGTGCAGCACCTCACCGGCATGGGCATGCAGTCCGGAATCTGGGTTCCGCTGGTGCACCGCGAGAGGACTCTCGGCACCCTGATGGTGGCCAGCCGCCTCGAGAACGCTTTTTCGCAGCACGATGCCGATATGCTGGGCCAGGTGGCGGGACAAGTGGCCATGGCGGTCAACAATGCATTGGCCTTTAAGCAAATCGCCGAGCTGCGCGACCGCCTGACCCAGGAAAAGCAGTATCTCGAAGACGAGATCAATCTCGAGCACCGCTTTGAAGACATCGTGGGCGAAAGCACGGGCCTGCGCAACGTGCTGCGCGAGATTGCGACCGTTGCCCCCACCGACGCCACCGTGCTCATCCAGGGCGAGACGGGAACCGGCAAAGAACTGCTGGCGCGCGCCATCCATCGCCTGAGCCCACGCAGCGAGCGCACCTTTATCAAGCTGAATTGCGCGGCCATTCCTGCCGGCTTGCTCGAAAGCGAACTCTTCGGCCACGAAAAGGGCGCTTTCACCGGCGCCATCGCGCGCAAAATCGGCCGCCTCGAGCTGGCGCACGAAGGCACGCTCTTTCTCGACGAAGTGGGCGAGCTGCCCCTCGACCTGCAACCGAAGCTGTTGCGCGCCCTGCAGGAGCGCGAGATCGAGCGCCTGGGCGGCACGCGACCCATCCCTGTCAACGTGCGCCTCATCGCCGCCACCAATCGCGATCTGGCCAAAATGGTCGCGGAAAAAGAATTTCGCAGCGACCTCTTCTACCGCCTCAAAGTGTTTCCAGTTTTTGCCCCGCCGCTGCGCGACCGCGACGCCGACATTCCCATCCTGGTGCGCCATTTTGTTTCGCGCCACGCCCGCCGCATGGGCAAAACCATCGAAACCATTCCGCCGGAGGCCATGGATGCGCTGGTCAAATGGAAGTGGCCCGGCAACATTCGCGAACTCGAGAATTTTCTGGAGCGCGCCGTGATTCTGACGCGCGGGCCCGTGCTGTATGTGCCCCTCGCCGAACTCGAAGCCATGCAGGAAGAGGAAGAAGACGACGCAGCATCCGTCAACCCCACGTTGCAGGCGGCCGAGCGCGAAACCATTCTGCGCGCGTTGCGCGACGCCAAAGGCGTGATCGGCGGACCCGGCGGCGCAGCCGAGCGTCTCGGCCTCAAACGCACCACGCTTAACTCCAAAATCAAGAAGCTCGGCATCGAGCGCGGCGATTACATGTGAATGTCGCGTGTGAGTGTGAGTGTGCAGCACTCGCGACTTCCCAGCGTCTCCGTGACTAAATTTCGTCTTCGTCGCTTCGTCACGCGGCGCTCGTCGCCGCCCTCCACAAGTGAATCCTCAAACGTTTAGCAGCTTTGTTTTCAGCGTGCCACGGCCTTCGTCGCGCCGCCGCGCGAGTTTGGCACGCGCCGTGCCTATACACAGGCATGGCGCAGGACGAGCCAGCAAGTGTTGCGAATCACTCTTGAAGAAAAACCGGATGCAGTCGTTCTCAAGTTGGAAGGGCGCCTTGCCGGACCATGGGCGGACGAACTTGGCCGCCTCTGGGAAGAGAAAGCTCCGGCATTCACGCAGAAGAAACTGTCTCTCGATCTGCGGGAAACCACTTTCGCCGACGCCGGCGGAATTCGGATTCTGCAAACCATCTACTCGCAAACCGGAGCCGCAATCCTCGCCGGCACACCATGGACCCAGTATCTTGCCGAAGAAGTGACAAACACGAATTCTCAACCAGCGGGCACGGAGGTCTGAAATGCACACAGCATACGAATCGACGAACCAGGCGAGTGTTCCTTCCTATCTGAATGGCGAGTTTTTCAAGGCGTTGCCGGCCGAGGCTCTGGCCGATCTCGAGCACCTGCTCGCGCCCTCCAATTATCCCTCTGGCATGGTTCTCTTCAGCGAAATGCAACCGGCCTCGGGCATCTACGTGGTTCTCGAGGGCGAGGTCAAGCTCTCCATCAATTCGCCCGACGGCCGCCGCCTCAGCATCCGCATTGCCAAGGCGGGCGAAGTGCTGGCCCTTTCCTCCGCGCTCTCCGGCGGGGCATACGAAATGACCGCGGACACGATGTATCCGGCCAAGATCGCGCACATCTCGCAGCCGGTGTTTCTGCAATTCATGTCACGCCATCCCGCTGTCTACCAGGCAGTGGCGCGCGAGATGGTCCGCACCTACCACACCGCCTGCGAACAACTGCGCATGGTGGGCCTCTCGACTTCGGTACCAGAGCGCCTGGCGCGTCTGCTGCTGGTATGGAGCGACGAGCCCGGCCAGAAGCCCGAACGCCCGGCGCGTTGCCGCCTCTCGCTCACGCACGAGCAGATCGGCGAATTCATCGGCGCCTCACGCGAAACCGTTACGCGCACTTTGAGCATTTTCAAAAATCATCATCTGGTGGCGCAGCACGGATGCACGCTGACCATCCCGAGCCGCGTGGCTCTCGAGAGCTACGCGCGCGGGTAACCCGCAGACCTCATCCAAAGGGGAAGACAACTCAACCGGCCGTTTGCTGGAGCTGTGCAATGGGGAATGCATGGCGCAATTCCAGCAAGCGGCCACATTTTTCCTGGAGCCGTCTCAACCTCTCTTCATCTGCCGTAGCGCCAACTGTGCCGCATGATAGCCGCACATGCCGTGCACGCCGCCGCCGGGGAGTGTCGACGCCGAACACAAATACAAATTCCTGGCGCCCGTCGCGTAGCCGCGCAGAGTGGGCCGGAAAATCATCTGGCGCAGCGACAATGCGCCGCCGCCAATATCGCCGCCCAGAAGATTCGCGTCCATCGATTCCAGCGCAGCGGGCGTGGAAACGTGACGCGCCAGAATGCAATCGCGGAAACCAGGAGCGAAGCGCTCGATCTGCGCGTCGATACGCTCTGTCATTTCGAATGTCGACCCGTTGGGCACGTGGCAATAAACCCACAGCACATGTTTGCCCGCGGGCGCGCGCGTCGCATCGAAGAGCGTGGGCTGAGCGACGAGCACGAAGGGCCGCTCCGCGCACCGGCCCTGAGCCACGGCGTATTCCGAAGCGGAAATCTCTTCGAACGATCCGCCAAGATGCACCGTGATGGCCCGTCGGCATTCCGGTGCGCGCCACGGAACCGGTTCAGAAAGCGCGTAATCGATCTTGAATGCGCCCGGCCCATACTGGAATTGCTCGAACGCGCGCCTGTAGCCGTTGCCAATGCGATCGCCGGCAATCGCCAGCAGTTGCCGCGGCGCGGTGTCAAAGAACACCAACTCGCTGTCTGCTTCAAGCTCTTTGAAGGCGGCCGCATCGATGCGGCGCGAAGTATGCACTGTGCCTCCCAGCGATTTGAGATAGCTGGTGAGCGCTTGAGCAATGGAGTGCGCTCCGCCGCGCGGTATTGGCCAGCCCACCGCATGAATCGTGATGCCGAACATCCATCCGGCGGTTGCGCTCAACGGCTCGTCAAAACTCAAGCAGGAGTGCCCTGCCAATCCCGCAAAGACGGCGCGTGTGCGTTCGTTCGAAAAATGATTCTTCGCGAAATGTTGCGCGGATTGGAATGCGCTCAACCCGAATCGCGACCTGCGCAACGGATGACGCGGCAGGCGCAGGAGCGGCCCCAGTGAATCTCGAGCAAACTCCTGCCAATCGTCCGCTGCGGGCTGCATCAAACGCCGCCACGCCTTGCCGTCTTCGCCCAGCGCGCGCTCGGTTGCGGCCAGGTCGCGCTCCAGCACCACCGCAGTGCCATCGTCGAGCGGATGCGCCAGCGGCGCATCGCCGTGGATCCACTCCAATCCGTGCTCCTTGAGCGGAAGCGTACTGAAAAACGGCGAGCCTGCCGCAAAGGGATGTACGGCCGAGCCGAAATCGTGCAGAAATCCCGGCAGCGTGAGCGGCATTGTGCGGGTTGCGCCGCCCGGCTCGGCTTCCGCTTCGTAGACGTCCACGCGTAACCCCGCCTGCGCCAACACGATGGCGGCGGCCAGCCCGTTCGGGCCCGATCCGATTACGCTAGCGCGGCTCATCGTCTCATCAACCTTCGGCTTGTCATCAATCTGATCAGAATACCGGCTGGCCTGCGCTCTGGCCTAAACGAATGCGCCCTCTCTGCACCCGAATCTTGTTGACCCGCACGCGCCGATGGAGTATCAAGGCAGAGACATGATTCGAACCCATTTTGCTGTTCTTTTTGCCCTCTCTGCGATTTCATCGATCGGCTTGGCCGCGGCGCAAACCGCACCGCCAGTTGCTCCCACCCAGAACACAGCGCCCGCGCCGCGCAACCGGGCTGCCGACCCGGCCAACCGGGGCCGCTTCGAGCTTGATCAGTTCCTCGACGGCATCGCGGCGCAAGATGCCGCCAGCCGCGCATCCGCAGTGGCCGCCATCCACACGCGGGAACAAGCCGAAGCGCGCCAGGTGAAAGTGCGTAGCCAGATTCTTGCGCTCATCGGCGCGTTTCCTGAGCGCACGCCGCTCCACGCCAAAATCGTGGGCGAGACGAAAGTGGCAGGCGAAAACGGGGCCGAGGGCTTTCGCATTCAGAAATTGTTGTTTGAAAGCCAGCCTGATTTCTTTGTCACCGCGTTGCTCTACGTTCCCGACGGAGACACGCCGGGCGGCAAACGTGCCGCGATCATCATGACTCCCGGGCACGCCGCCACAGGGAAGGCCGGCGATGCGCCCATGGCCGCAACCTTCGCGCGCAACGGCTTCATTGTGCTTTCCTACGACCCTATCGGCCAGGGCGAGCGGCTGCAGTATCCCGACCCCAACAAGCCGGGAGCCACGCTAGCAAAGGCCGCCACCGGCGAACACGGCGAAGCCAGTTTGCAGCCCATGCTGATCGGCGAAACTTTTGCAAAATATGAGATCTGGGACGCCATGCGCGGCGTGGACTATCTGGCTTCGCTTTCTGAGGTCGATGCGCAACGCATCGGCGCTGTGGGCTGCTCCGGCGGAGGCACCGTCACCGCCCTGACCAGCGCGCTCGACACGCGCATCGCGGCTACCGGCACGGCATGTTACATCACCTCGTTCGACGCGCTGCTGCCCGCGCTGGGACCGCAGGACGCCGAGCAATCGACGCCCGGCTTCATCTCCTCGGGCCTGGGATTTCCTGACTTGGTTGAGCTGGCCGCGCCGCGCGCTTACGCCGTGCTCTCCACTTACTCCGACATGTTTCCTTTTGCCGGCGCGCGCGAATCTGTCATTGAGGCTCGCCGCTTCTATTCTCTGTTTGACCCGGCAAGCGCCGGCACGATCGTGAGCAGCGCGGGACCCTCCGTTCCGCCCACGCCCAGCGTCCCGGCCCTGAATGCCGACACCACGAATCACGTTTCTCTGAACGCCAAATTGCAATGGATTACCGGCCCCGGCGGCCACGGCGCGCTCGGGCCCATCATGGGCAACATCGTCAGCTTTTTCCTGCGCAATTTGCAGCCCGGCGCTGACGCGGACCATCCCGTTGTTCCCGCAGGCGGCAATCCGCGCGTGGTCCCGGCGTGGATCGCGAGCCTGCCCAAAGATGCCTTCCAGGTGACAACCACCGGCCAGGTGGCCACCAGTTTTCTCGGCTGCGCCACCGTGTTTACGCTGAACAAGAAACGCGCGGCACACATCGTTCCAGCGCACCGGCCTCTCATCGGATTTGCAGCCCTCGGATCGATGATTCGCGATGCCACCGGCGCAGCAGCCAAACCCGGCACAACAAGATTCGAGGCAGATTTGTTGACTGCGAAGAGCGGACCGATTGCCTTTCCATCGGAGGGTGGCCTGCATCTCGAGGGCGAGCTCGCCGTTCCCTCTGGCGCAGGCCGGCATCCCGCGGTTCTGCTCGTGGTTCCCCACTCAATTCACGGGGCGGATCCGATCGCCCGCGCCAACAAAGCCAAATTCGATGCGCTCGCCGCACAGGGCAACGTCGTACTTGCCATCACGCCGCGTCCCTCGCCTCCGGGAATCGACGATATGAAGGCGCCTTTGCTCGGGCCCTTCTATCTGCTCAGCCTGCGCGCCGATATGGTGGGCCGCACGCTGGTGGGCTTGCGCACCGACGACGTGATCCGGGCGATTGATTATCTCTCCAGCCGCACAGACGTCGATGCGGCGCGCATTTCGGCTCAGGCGAGCGGGCACATGGGGCTGGTGCTGCTGCATGCGGGCGTGCTCGATCGCCGCATTCGGCACATCGACGTCGATCACGTGCTCTCAAGCTATCGCAGTCTTCTGGATGCGCCGCTGCCTACCGGCGCGCCGGAGGATGTGATTCCCGGGGTGCTGCTCCACTACGACATTCCCGATCTTGAACGCGCGTTGAAGCCGCGCCTCACGGAAAGCGATCCCTTGAATGGCACGGACGACCTGAGCCAGGATTCGACGCCGCTCAAATCACTGACCGGCGCGACGCCGTAAAGCGAGATTTCGAGGCCTGGCGAGAACTCTGAGGGCCAGGAGGCCCTCCGTACAGCCGGTCAGGAGACCGGCGCTACATTCGCAGCAAACCGCCGCGCCGTTCGATTATAGTTTCAAGCAACGCCCCGCAACCGGTCTCTCGCGCGGATTTCTGTGAGGGTTTTCGTTATGCGTCGATTTATTCTCGCCGGATGGCTTTGCCTTTTGGCCAGCCCTGCGTTCTGCGCCGCGCCGTCGGCCCTCTTGTACATGACCGATGCCCCCGATTCCGTGCGCTCGTTCCTCGCCCACTCGGGCAAGATCGATCTGCTGGTGCCCGCCTGGTACAACGCGGATGAAAGCGGGCTGGTCACCGGCGCGCCCAACGCGACGGTTCTCAAAGCCGCGCAAAGCCAGGGTCTGCCGGTCATGCCCCTCATCGCGCTCTTTGGCAAAGTCAGGTTCCACAGCCTGGCCGGCAACGAGGACGCGCAAAAGCGCATGAACGATGCATTGCTCCGCGAGGCAAAGCTGCACGGCTACGTCGGCTTCCAGATCGATTTCGAACACATCGATTATCTTGACCGCGACCTGCTCACGGCGGTGGTCGCGCGCACAGCGGACACACTGCACAAAGCGGGACTCAAGCTCACCATCGCTACCGTACCCAATGCGCCCGGCTATCCCGGCAAGGGCGGATACTCCAAGTGGATCTTCGCTGACTGGCGCGGCGCGTACGATCTGGCCGCCCTCGCCAAATCCGTAGACCTGATTTGCCTGATGACCTACGATCAGCACACGCCCTTGACCATGCCCGGTCCGGTTGCCGGCTGGCAATGGACCGTCGACAACCTGGATTACGCCCTGCAGGTTGTGCCCAAAGAAAAGCTCTCGCTCGGCATCCCGCTATACGGTTACCACTGGTACACCGGAGCGCCCATTACGGATAAAACTACCGGCGATGAGCGGGCCAATCTGATCGGCGAGCCCATCAAGGTGGCAGATGCCCTGCAACTGGCCGCCGAGTTTGCCGCCCAGCCCGATTGGGATGCGACCGACCACGCGGCCTTCTTCTTTTTCTACCGCGATCAATTGCGCGAGTGGGTCTTCTACACCGACCAACGCACGTTTCGCAACCGCTACCAGTTGGCAGCGGATCGAGGCCTCGAGGGCTTCTGCTC